>Ga0265316_10000894_pt1 | contig 32622 bp, 26 predicted proteins | sample 4522metaG_FD_202092 | JGI IMG/M metagenome (GOLD analysis project Ga0265316, IMG submission 202092) | Rhizosphere microbial communities from Carex aquatilis grown in University of Washington, Seatle, WA, United States - 4-5-22 metaG | ecosystem: Host-associated > Plants > Roots > Rhizosphere >...
AGAGACTGTGCGTGCCTGCTCTCGGGTCGAACACAACGAAGCTGACGCCGGGGGATGCGGTGCTGGCCGGCAGTCCTCCGCCGACTTGCGACCAGTTCTTCAGGGGTGGAGCGGAGGAGTCGGTTCCCCGCCAGAGGCCATTCTGACGGCTGGCGAAGTAAATTACGCCGGGCTGGTTCGGATCCACGGCCAGGCGTTCGCCGGTGGTGCCGCGATAGTCGTCATTGGCGCCGATATACAGCGCTTGCGGCCCAAGGCCCGTGTCGCTCCAGGTTGTCCCGCGGTCGTGCGAGACCAGCACTTCGGCGGGTGAAAAGACGCTCGATCCCGTGATGGTGCGCCCGTGCGCCGCCGCGATGTAGACGGTGTTGATGTCGGTCGGATCGGTCGCGATGCTCTCTACTCCGTAGATTTCCGACTCGAGTCTGCCGTACTGGTCCAGCAGGGGCACCCAGGTTTGGTTGGAGCGGTCGAACCGGTAAGCGCCTCCGACGTCGGTGCGGATGTAAATGTCATAGGGAGCCAGCGGATGCGCCACCAGTCCCGTAACGTAGCCCATCCCCTGGGTGTTGACGCTCTCCCACGAGAAGCCTGCTTTCCCGGGCGTGACCAGGCCCTCCGAAACGAACACTTTGAGATTCGCGCTCAGCGAACTGAAGGTCGTTGCCACAGTGGCCGGGCCTACGGAGACGGCGCTCAGCAGTCCCGAGTTGGAAACACTGGCGACCAAAGCCGGCGTCACGCTCCAGGCCGCGCTGGCCGTGACGTCTTTGGTCGTGCTATCGCTGTACGTGACGATGGCGGTGAGCTGGACCTTGTCGCCAACAATCAACGAGTTTCCGGGAGCTGTCACTTTGAGCGATTGCGCCGTTGGGACCGGCGTCGGCGTCGGAGTTGGGGTTGGCATCTGCGTTGGGCTCGGAGAGCCACCCCCGCCGCCGCAGCCATTGAGAGCGAGCAGGGCGAAGGCAGCCAGGATTCCGAGCTTCATCGAGCCCGTGCGCTCATCCACGCCTGCACCCGCCGGACGGAACCTTCCATGTCATCGCGGACCTCGTAGACCCAAAAGCGCATGATTTCCCATCCAACATCGCTCAGGCGCTGCGAGCGGATCTGGTCCCGCCGGCAGAGTTCGCCGTCCCAGTTGCGATGGTAGTTCTCGCCGTCCACCTCGATGTCGAGCTTCCGCTCGCCGTCGAACAGAGCGAAATCGAGCGCATAGGGCGCTTCCTCGTACTGCGGAACCGGCCTCAGGCCGGCCCGGTGCATCGCCTGGTAAAACACCCGCTCCCAATCCGAAACCAGCTCCGGACGATCGACCACGGGATACTCCGGCCCAAGTTCTTCGGCCGCCGCAATACGGGCTTCGCGCGGCTCCAGTTCGCGCGCATAGCGTGCAAAAGCGGCCAGGTAATCGACGCCGGAGTCCAGCGCCGCCTGGCGGTCGCCCACCACCTGCAAGTCCGAGCGGGCCCGCGTGACCGCCACGTTAAACAGGTTGCCGTGACTCTTCAGGAAGCGCAGTGTGCTCTCGCCGACCCCCGCGGACACAACGGGAGAGAAGAAGATGGCGTCGCGCTCATCGCCCTGGAATCCGTGCACCGTGTCCACCACGAACTGAAGCGATGCCAGCCGGCGCGCGAGTTCCCCGTCCTGGTGCACCAGAACCCGAATCCTGTTGGCCTGGGCCCGGAACGGTGTAACCACGCCGACCGTTCCGTTGTATCCCTGCTCGACCACCAGCGTCCGCAGCTCCGCGACCGTCGTCTCGGCTTCCGTCACATTCAGCGCCCCACCACCGGCAGGCCGCGTGACTTTGCCTCGAACGTCGATCCAGCGCACCGCAGGCGCCGCTCGCTGGGGACGGTTGAGCGCGTCGTGGTCGGTCGCAATCCGCAGCCTTCCTCGATAGAAATGCCGATTCGAAAAGGAGATGATGTCGCGGTGCGAACGGTGGTGGTCCCTGAGGTTCACGATGTCCTCGTGATTGGAGAGGCTGCGGGACAGATCGAACAGCGAGTTCACCGAATACGCCCAGGCCGCGCGCCCCTCCGCCAATCCGTGCGCCGCCAGCAGCAGGCGGTCCTGTTGAGGGGCCACCGTGCTGACGTGCTTCAATTGCAGCGGGTCGCCGATGATCACGGCCCGGCGGGCGCGAAACAGAAGCGGCAGCGCCGAAGCGATGTCGCACTGGCTGGCTTCGTCGATCACCACCAGATCGAAGAAGCCCGGCTCGAACGGCAGGCGCCCCCGCGCGGAAAGGGAAGTCACGGCCCAGCACCGCAACAGTTTCGCGACCTTGGGGAACAGGCTGTAATAGCGGCGAAACACCCGTTTGCCCGCCCCTTCGTCGTAGCCGCCGCCGGCCACGATCATTTGCAGCAGGGAAACGTATTCGCTCAGCAGTTTTCGCTGCTGCGGGTTCCAGCGGCTGGGCCACAAGCGGAGCCAGCACTGCCACAACTCCAGCGAATTGTGAGCGGACTCCCCGGCGATCCGGGTGAGGTCCGCCGCCAGACTTTCGAGCGGCGTGGCCGAGCGTAACCGCTCCAGGCTCTGCTTGTAGGCTTCGACGCGCGCGGCCCACTCCAGCCGGTCCGCAAGCGCCTCGCGAAAGCCTTCCCAAGCCGTCAGATTGTCCTCCCCCGGCTGGCCCGCGGGAGGCGTCGCGCCGAGCAGCTCCGCGAACGGCAGCAGGTCTCGCGCGGCTTCGGCCACACGCTCCAGGCGCCGGCCTTTCACGGACTCCCAGACCAAACGAACCATCGCCGGCTGGCCCGATGGCCGCGCCGCATCGAGCGCCGCGGCGAATGCGTCCAATCGTGGACCGATTGCATTCACATGAGGCAGCCGGAGCCCGGCGAATCGCTTCTCGCCGAACAGGGCTCGCGCCGGCTCCGCCGCCCGCTCCATCTCGTCCACCGCATTACGCAGGCTCACCACTTTGGCGATCTCCTGCTGGACGGACTGGAACCGGGTGCGGTCTTCGTCATGCGCCTGCGCCAGGCGGACATACCGGGACGAATCGTCCGCGTTCGACGATTCGGCCAGTGCGGCCGTCAGATGCTGCGCGATGCGCGCGTGGTGCTCCTCCTTGCCCAGGCGCAGCAGCAGGGGGTACGGCCCCAGAGCGTTCACGCGGGACTCCACCACATCCACCGCGTGGTTGTTCTTGCTGGCGAACAGGACGCTGCCGCCCTGCCAGGCCACATTGGCCAGCAGCGAAGTAACCACCTGCGATTTTCCGGTGCCCGGCGGCCCGGTTACCACGGTGAGCGGTGCGCTCAGGCCCTGAACCACGGCTTGCCTCTGCTCCGTATTCAGCGGCAGGACTTCGAGCAGGGGCCGGTCTTCGAGCGGCGCGGTCTCGACGTCCATATCGCGCAGCCACAGTCCCAGCGCCGTGTCGCGGAACGCCTCATCCTCGAGTTGCGCCAGCTTGCGCAGCTCGATCTCGAGTCCGTACGTAAACGGCGAGCGGGTGCCGGCGAAAAGCACCGCCCGGTTATAGATGCCCGGCTTGCTCACCTCGGACAACGGAACGCCCGTCGAGAGCGCGTAGGGGTTCAGATCCTCCTGCCATCCCCACTCCGGCCGGCAACGCTGGAGCCGCAAAACGATCTCGTCCCACTGCGGCAGATCCTCCTCGGTGTTGGCCAGGCCGAGCTCTTCGGAAAGGTGGATCGCTTCGTCGACGATATTCCCGCTATCGGCCGCGGGCATGCTCTTGAGAACTTCGAGATTGAACAGCGGAATACCGCTGGCCGGCCGGATTGAATCCACGCTTCCCTCCGGCACTTCCTCGATGGGATACAGAAGGACCGGCTCGATCCGCACCTCCTCTTCGTCGCGCAGCCGTATGGTTCGGAGCCGGATCGCGTAGCCGACATACAGCGTGAGCTGGCCCCTCTCCCGCCGCACCTTCTGCACCATTCTCTTCGCGGCGCGATCGGCGGCCAGCGGTCTGGCGGCCGAACCGGCGAACGGGAGTTCCGTCAGGGGGACGTACTCGTTGGCATTCGCCGCCCGAATACTGATGCCCGATCCGCTCTCGTGCGACAGGCAATCCAGGTAGTACCGGCAGAGGTTCGCCAGCAAAGTCCGCGGCGCTGCCGTTCCTCCCGCCGCCTGCGGTTCCCGCACCCTGGGCCACCAGCGATAGGCGTTGTCCTGAGTGACCTCGGCGCCCAGCGCCCCGTGCAGCGCGGAGACCACTTGCGTCCGCTCGAGTCCCAACTCTTCGGCAATCTGCTGCGCTTTCAACCCCGGCTTGCCCGCAAGAAGTTGCCGGATTCTATCCAACTGGGCCATATGGGACTTCTACAGTATCGCAAGCGGTGCGCTCGACGATCTGGAAGGGCGGACGTCAGCCCGTGGAGGCGAGCCTCAGAATCTCGATCATTCCTTGTCGCCGGTCACGAGGAAGTCGGCCTGGCTGGCTTCAATCAGCGCGAGCAAGCGGTCCTCGGCCTCACCCCAATCGCCTTAACCTGAGCGAAAATGAGAGCGGATGTGCGTCTCTTGAAGCTTCTCCCCTCCCGCACCGTGCTCCTCGCGCTGCTGGTTCTGGCTGCCGCTCCCCTGGCACTCGCCCAGCCGGGTTCCCTCGATCCCGCCTTCGCCGGGCTTCCCTTTGAGCAGTGGCTCGCCGGCGGCGAGCAGGCCCGCATGCAGTGGAGCGTGAGCGTCTCCCGAGCCCGCCTCTCAGCTCATCAGCGCCTGCGTGCCGACGTAGAGATTCGGTTGGACGGCGCGGAACTCGCCAGGCGCCGCCGGGAAGGGGAACTCCTCATCCTCCTCCAGATCTCCGACCAGCAGGGCAGCCGTTACCAGAACCACCTGAGTATGGACCTCGCCAAAGTTCAAGAAGGGGTCGCCAAACAAGATCTGGTCTCGACGTTTACGGCCTTCGTCACGCCTGGCGACTACCGCGTCGCGGTGGTTCTGTATGACACCGCCACGCGGGAACACAGCCTGAAGCAGGCAAGAATGGAGGTTGCACCGCTGAGGAACGATCCGCTGCCCGGCGCCTGGCGCGACCTGCCCTCCGTCGAGTACTTGCCCCCCGCGGATCCGCCGGATAGTTGGTATCTGCCCTCGTTGACCGGACGCTTACGCCTTCCTCTAAAGCCGCGGAACCCCGTCGAAATCGAGCTGATCGTCAATCTGACTCCTTCCGAATGGGCTTCCGCCTCGGCCGAGATCCAAAACCGGAACCTGAGCGTGCTGATTCCTGCATTGAAAGTGATTTCAGAACTGGAAGCACCCGGCGTCCGGCTGAATGCCGAACTGCTCGATCTCTCGCGGCAGCGCGTTGCATTTCACCAGGACAATGTGGGCGTCCTGAACTGGACCGCCATGCGGCGCTCTCTCGCCGAAGGCGGCGCCGCAACCATCGACCTCCAGTCCCTCCAGCGCCACCGCCAGAGCGCAGCGTTCTTTGTAGCGGAAGTCGGCCGGATACTTGGCGCCCCGCCTGGACCCAGGCGGGTTTTGATCGTCCTCAGCGGCCCTTTGGCGTTCGAGCGCGGCGTGGACCTGGAGCCGATTGCCCTCGGCCCACCCCCCGATTGCAGCGTCTTCTATATCCGTTACCATTCCTTTCACGCCTCGCCGCCAGCCCGCCCACCCCTTGCCCGCGGCCCGCGTCGCGGTCCGTCGCCCCTCGGCGGCTGGGGCCATCCGGGGGAGTTGCCCGACCGGGACACGCAATTCGACCAGCTCGAGTCCACGCTCAAGCCGCTCGCCCCGCGACTCTTCGATGTGGACACCCCAGAAGAGTTTCGGAAGGTCCTTGCCACCCTGCTCGCCGAGATCCCGAACTAGCCTTGTAGGACAAGCTTCAGCTTGTCCTACTACCCCTTCTTGGGTTTGCTCGGCCGGATCTCCACGCGGCTCACCAGCGACCGCTCGGGCATCCGCAACAGATCCAGCACTGCCTCGGCAATGTCCTCCGGCGCGGACTTCCAATCCCCGCCCCCTTGCGTGTTGAAACGGGTGTCCACGCTGCCGGGCATGACGACCGCCACGCGCACGTTGTCGTACCGGTGATCGAGCATCATCGCCTCGCTGAATCCGTTCAGCCCGAACTTTGAGGCGTTGTAGGCCGCCCCGCCCGCGAACGGGTTCCTGCCCGCCAGGCTGCTGATGTTGATCACGAACCCGCCGCCGCGTTTGCGAAAGCGGGGCATCGCTTCGTGGCAGCAATAGAAAACTCCGTCCAGGTTGGTGCCGATGGTGCGGCGCCACTCCTCGGGCGTCAGATCGGCGACGCTCGCAAAGATGCCCAGGCCGGCGTTATTGATCAGAATATCCAGGCCGCCGAGCTTCTCGTCAACCGTGCGGAACAGAGCCGCGACGTCGCCCGGATTGGAGACATCGGCCGCGCACCCGGCAACCTTGCCCCCGCCCGCGCCCAGTTCGGCCACCGCCCGGCTCACGGCCTCCCCGCTCCGGCCGCAGATGGCCACCGAAGCCCCCGCGCCGAGCAACCCTTCGGCGACGGCGCGCCCGATGCCGCGCGTCCCGCCAGTCACCAGTGCCGACTTACCTTCCAGAAACTTTTCCATGCTTCGATTATCCACAAACAAGAAGCCCGCAACCGGTCTCCCGGATGCGGGCTTGGGTACAACCCAGGAAAGGAGAAGGAAACTAATCCCGGCGCTTCAGTGTCGGACGGTCGTCCGAGTCGTCTGAGCCCTTCTGGTCCGTGCTGGTGCCGTCGCCGGCTGCCGTGCCCGAGCCCGGTTTCTTCCGCAAGCGCGGCTTGTTGAGATCCTTGTCGCTCACCTTGTGCCGGTTTTCCATCGCCATCAGCCGCGACTTCACGTTGTCGAACTCCGACGTGCTGACCACGTACTCCGGTTTGGCCTTCAGCAGCTCCTGGATGTTTTTCTGCGCCGCCTTCACGCGGTCATCCGTCGGAGGATGCGTCGAGAAGACCTTGTTCATGGTCCCCGGCTTGCGCTTCTCGAGCGTCTCCACCTTCTCGAAGAAGTCCACGAACGCCGTCGGATCGTAACCCGTCTTGTACATGTACTCCAGGCCCAGCATGTCCGCTTCCGACTCCATCCCGCGCGAGAACTTCAGGAAGCCCACCGGGATCAGCACGCTGGCCGCTTGCCGGATGCCGTAACCGGTCCAGCCGCCCATGAAGATCAGCGGAATGGTGGCGAAATTGGCGATCATGCCTCGCGTGGCGTTCCGCGTTCCGTGCCGCGCCGCGACGTGCGCGATCTCATGCGCCATCACGCCCGCCAGTTCCGCCTCCGAGTCGGCTTTTGTGATCAGGCCCGTGTTCACGAAGAAGAACCCGCCCGGCAGCGCGAACGCGTTCACGTCTTCGCTGTCGATCACCTTGATCGTAAACGGGACCTTGGCGTCCGAGTTCCTCACCAGGTTCTGCCCCACCCGGTTGACGTACTCCGCGATTACCGGATCGTCCACGATCTTGGCCGAGCGCTCCACCTCCTGCGCCAGTTGCTTCCCGAGAGCGATCTCCTTCTCCAGGGAGTACATGTTCAGGCCCTTGCCCACATCTCGATTGCCGATCTGGTCAGGGTCTTTCTCGGGGTCCGACGCCCAGCCCACTCGCGGAACAAGCAGGGCCAGCGACAAGACTGCCGAAAGCGCAACGGGTGAGAACCGATACATCCGAAACCTCCTGCCCAGGGGGCGCCTTATTAATCAGTATACGCTCCCAGGCCCGGATTCTCTCTGTCATTGGTTTAACGTATAGTTGGGACCATGGGTTACGACTTAAATCTCGCGGCGGCGCCGGTCTGGGAGGCTTGGCGCGCCGAGTTTCCAGTCACGCAGGAACTCGTTTACTTGCACCACGCAGGCGTCGCTCCTCTGTGTCGCCCCGCAGCCCAGGCCATGCAACGCCTGGCCGATGACGCCATGCGCTTCGGCTCCCTGCACTACGACCAGTGGATGGCAGCCTACGAAGGGGTGCGGCAAGCCGCAGCCCGCCTCATTGGGGCTCACCGCGACGAGATCGCCACCGTAAAGAACACCTCCGAGGGCATCGCCACCGTGGCTCTGGGCATCGACTGGCGTCCCGGCGACCGCGTCATCGGCTTCCAGGAGGAGTTCCCGGCCAACTTCTTTCCCTGGAAGCGGTTGGAGCGAAAAGGCGTGCGCGTCGAATGGCTTTCCGCCGCCGATCCGCTGGACCGCATCGACCAGGCCGCCCGCGGCGCCCGCCTTCTGGCCATCAGCTTCGTTCAATACCTCACCGGCCGCCGCGCCGACCTCGAAGCCATCGGCGAGATCTGCCACCGCCACGGGTGCCTTTTCGTGGTCGACGCCATCCAGGGCCTCGGCGCCTTTCCGCTCGACGTGCGAAAGGCCCGCATCCACGCGCTGGCTGCAGACGGCCACAAGTGGCTCCTCGGCCCGGAAGGCTGCGGAATCCTGTACGTCCAGAAGGACCTCCAGGATGCCATCGAGCCCGTCGAACTCGGCTGGACCAACCTCGCCAATTACGCCGACTACGCCAGCCGCGACATGACCCTCCGCCGCGACGCCGGCCGCTACGAGTGCGGCACACTCAACACCATCGGCTGCTACGGCCTGCGTGCGGCCATCGAGTTCCTCCTCGATGTGGGCCTCGATCGCATCGCGCCCCAGGTGCAGGCGCTCGGAGACCGGATCGCCGCGGGTGTTGCCGCCAGGGGCTACGAAGTGCTGGGCACCCGCACCCCCTCGACCGGCGCCGGCATCGTGACCTTCCGCAAGGAGGGTCTCGATTCCCGCCACATTGTCAGCCGGCTCAAGGACCAGGCCATCGTCGCCGCGCCCCGCCAGGGCTGGATCCGCGCCTCCCCGCACTTCTACATCAGCCCCGGCGACATCGACCGGCTGATCGAGGCGCTGCCCTAACCCGCCCTGGGCTTATTTGCCTGCGGGCCCGGCGGTCAACGCTACTCTCGGATCGATCGTGACCGACTCCAGGATCTCCCTGCACACCGGCCGGTACTCCTCGTACTCCGCAGCTTTCGAGCAGCAGTGTACCTGTACGGTCCCGAATCTTGTGATGTACGCAGCCGAGATGGTTCGAAAATCGCCCAGGTCCGAGTATCTGGACAGAGAGACAGCCCAAAGAACATGCCGGGGCTTGTCATAGAACATGGCGCTCATCCGTGCCTTTGGGGGAGTGGCCCCGAGGGCTGGAGGTTGCCATTTCTGGATGAGCTCATCGACACTGCCGTACACCCGATTCGTATTCGCAAACTTCCCGTCGGTCACTTCATCCTTGGTCAGCGTGATCCCAACCCAGGGATAGCCCGATTCTGCCCCTCCGGACGATTCTGCCCCTTCCGGCGATCCCGCCTTTCCCGACGGCCTGAAGGCGTGGTTGAATTTGATTTCCGGCGAACTCGCCAGATCTCGCGGCAGCGCCGCCGGCATCTGAGCCAGAACCGCCGCATCGATCTCGTGCCATGCCACGGGCAGCGCTATCGAGAAGTTCTCCGAGGCATAGTTGAACCGATGCACGCCTTCGCCGGCCGGCGAGGCGCCCCACGCAAGCAGAAGCGGTAAAGCAAGCGCGTTCACCCGGTCCTCCCCTGCTTCAGGTCGCCTTCGTGCCCCGCCCTTTCGGCTTCTTCGGCTCCTCCACGGTCTCCACCGCGGCCGCGCTCGGATCGACCGTGGCAAGCACCTGCTTGAACAGCGCTTCCTTCTTTGTCTCTTTTTTCGGCGGGGGCTCGCCGTTGCGGAAGTCGTGCTCGTGGTAACACGTGCGGCAGCGCATCTTTGCCGGTTGCGTGCCCATCAAGGACACGATCGAGTGGTTCGTCAGCCGCCGGCACTTCACGCAAAAGTCGTCGATGTCGTCGCCTAACCGAAACTCCGCCATGTGAACCTCCGCAGGAGGGAAGTATATCCAATTCCTGCCCACGCGTGGGATACCATGGAATCGCCATGCAGTTCCTTATGAACAGCCTTCTCGATCTGATTACCGAGACCTCGACCAACCTGCCGCCCGACGTTCGTGCGGCAATGGCCTTGGCCGGCCCCACGGAAGCACCCGGAACCCAGGCGGCGCAGGCCTTCGCCATCATCGCCGGCAACATCGACATGGCCGCCGGCGACCAGGCCCCCATCTGCCAGGACACCGGCATGCCCACCTTCTTCATCCGCACCCCGGTCGGTGTCAATCAGATCGAGATCCGCAAGGCCGCCTGCGAAGCCATCGCCGAAGCCACCCGCCGCGGCAAGCTTCGGCCCAATTCGGTGGATTCCATCACCGGCCGCAACAGCGGAGACAATCTCGGACCGGGCACCCCCGTCTTCCACTTCGAGCAGTGGTACGAGCGGGACATCGAGGTCCGCCTCATCCTCAAAGGCGGCGGCTGCGAGAACAAGAACATTCAGTACTCGCTCCCCTCCCCGCTCGAAGGGCTCGGCCGTGCCGACCGCAACCTCGAAGGCGTGCGCAAGTGCCTCTTGCACGCGGTGTGGCAGGCGCAGGGGCAGGGCTGCTCGCCCGGCGCGCTCGGCGTCTGCATCGGCAGCGACCGCGCCCACGGCTACGAACTGGCCAAGGAGCAACTCCTCCGCTCGCTCGATGACGTCAATCCCGACCCGGTCCTCGCCGATCTCGAAGCCCGCATCATGGACGAGGCCAACCGCATCGGCGTGGGGCCCATGGGATTCGGCGGCAACGTCTCTCTGATCGGCTGCAAGATCGCCGCGGCCAACCGCCTGCCGGCCAGCTTCTTCGTTTCCGTGGCTTACGACTGTTGGGCCTTCCGGCGGCTCGGCGTGCGGCTGGACGCCGCGGGCGGCGCCATCACCCAGTGGCTCTACCGCGATCCGGCGCGCCCCGTCCAGCGGCTCGCGAAGGCCGAAGGCTTTCCGCTGACCGGCCGCGAAATCCGGCTGGAGGCCCCGCTCTCCGAAGAGCAGGTGCGCGCGCTCAAGGTCGGCGACGTGGTGCTTATCGATGGCGACATGTACACGGGCCGCGACACCGTCCACGCTTACCTCATGAAGAACGCGCCGCCCGTGGACCTACATGGCGCGGTCCTGTATCACTGCGGCCCGGTGATGTTGAAGCAAGGCGAGGAGTGGGTGACCAAGGCCGCCGGTCCCACCACCAGCATCCGCGAGGAGCCCTACCAGGGCGAGGTGATCCGCCGCTACGGCGTGCGCGCCGTGGTCGGCAAGGGCGGCATGGGCGCGAAAACCCTGGCCGCGATGGAGGAGTGCGGCGCCGTCTACCTCCACGCCATCGGCGGCGCGGCCCAGGTCTACGCGCGCGCCGTCGAGCGCGTGGCCGGCGTCCACCTGCTCGACTTCGGCATCCCCGAAGCCATGTGGCACCTCAAGGTGCGCAACTTCCTGGCCATCGTCACCATGGACGCCCACGGCCGCAGCCTGCACGCCGAAGTCGAGAAGACGACGGCGGAAGCGCTGGCCGCCCTGCGGGACGCCTGACCCTAATTTGGGCATTGATATACTTGACACACGCACGAACGCACGAAACGCCTCGCCTTTCGGAACGGCCACCAGCGCCGTCATCACTTTTCGGAACCGTTCGAGGTGCTCGGGATCGGGGGGGCGGATGCTTTGCCGGATGCCGGGGGCGTTATGGACGGCTTCTGCCCTTTCATGATCCAGTTTTAGGCGATTGAGAGCGGAGCCGATAGAGCTTTCGGCCACCTAAGAGAACGAGGCCAACCCCATACGGCACGCCAGTATCCGCCACAATCGGAATCCAAAACCAGTCGTTCAGTATGGGTATCGGCAGGATCAGAAAGCCGCCCAACCCCGCAATCCCGCCGACGATAACCACTAGTGACGAGTGCTTCTGACTGGAAAACCACCCAAGAACAAGGGCCAGGTTGCAGAGCAACGTGAGCACGAAGAAGGCTACAAGGACGGTGCCAGTTAACCAGCGAACGTAAGTCACTCGTCAATCAAGACGCTTGACGGCGGCATTTTGTTGGCCGCGTGTGTCAAGCATATCAACGCCCTAATTTGGAGGGCGGCCTTCAGCCCGCGCGGGACTTTAAGCCTCGCCCGCGCCGAACTCCGATCGTTCGCCTGGGGCGCGGCAGCCGCCCGCTGAACGTCTTGCGGCCTGAAGAAATAGCGCCACGCCCGACCGTCTGCTAGAATAAGCGAGTTACGGCCAGGTAGCTCAGCTGGTAGAGCGCGGCCCTGAAAAGGCCGGCGTCGGCGGTTCGATTCCGTCCCTGGCCACCATTCAAAATCAGCAAGGTCTTCTACTTCAAGCGCTTACGCCGTGTAGAAGAATTAGCCGCGAAGCCTCGCGGCGGCTGTTCGAAGTTGCCGAACAGCAGCAGGGCTTCTTCACCACCAAGCAGGCCAAGGCGGCTGGGTTCGCCGAGAACACGCATCAATGCTGGTCGGAAACTGGATTCGTGAGCACCGCGGCATCTATCCCCTGGCCCTGTTTCCGGCCGCGGACCGGCCTGATCTCGTCCTGTGGTCGCTGTGGTCTCGAAACCGGAATGAGGAAGTCGAGGGAGTCTACAGCCACGAAACGGCGCTCAGCCTCTATGAGCTGTCGGATCTGAATCCCGCCAAGCTTCACATGACCGTTCCGACGGACTTCCGGCGTAACAGCGAGATTCCCGGCATCCTCGTCCTTCACTATGCCGACCTGTCCGAACGCGATGTGCAGGCCGCGAACGGGTTCAGGTTCACCCGCCCTCTGCGGACGATACTTGACCTGATCGAGACCGGCATGATCGAGCGGAACTTCATCCGCCAGGCGCTCAGGCAGGCCTTCGATCGTGGCCTGATCACTCGCCAGCAGATCCGGAACACGGCAATGAGCGGACCTGCGCGCAAGATCGTTGAAGAGGCCCTGCGGCGGGCTGCATAATGCCGGCCGCGCGAACATATACAACGGCGGCAGCCTTCCGACGGGCGCTGGAAGAACGTCTAAGGAGATCTGCTCTGGCAGACCAGATCGATCTCAACCGCCTGCGGCGATGGTCGATGGTGGATAGTCGATGGTGAGAAGCGGGCCAGGTTTCAAGAGCGATCGCGAAGTCTCTGAAGGACCTGCGACGCAGTAGCGTGAAGTGGGCCTTGGCATTCGAGCTTCATGGTTGCCGCCATGGCAGCGAACCTGCCGATCTCGTCGAGATCCCACGGAAAGCTCGCTGCAAAGATGAATGCCGCCAGGTAGGTATCTCCGCAGCCGGTCGGGTCCCGGAGGCACGACGGCTGGAATGCCGGGATGACATGCTCCCCGGTTCCGTCATAGATCACAGAACCCTTAGAACCTTGGGTAATGACAACGGTGTTTGCCCCATGACCTTTGAGGAGCGCATGCTGCTCGTGCGATGACTCCTTCCCGGTTATGAAGCGCGCCTCCTCTTCATTGACGAACAACCAGGTGACGCGCGGGAGGAACTCGAATATCTTCTCGGGATGGCGCCAGACTACCGTGCCGCCATCGAGATATCGCATCAGCCCCTGGGCGGCGAGCGCAACAGGTTGGCGGATATTCCGAACGACATCGGGCTGGAAGTTGTCGTTGAACAGCGGGCCGAGGATCACCGCGTCGCAATCCAAAACTCCGATGTCATCGACTCCGATGGCGTTTCGCGGGATGATGGCGCGTTGCTCACGCTCATCGACGTTGTCCTTGTACTCATTGATGAACGTGATGGTCCCTTGAGCGGGGATGTGGTGCAGGACACCGGGGTGAAATTCGTCGAGCCACCCTGCCGGCTCATCCCCAAAGGTCGCGAAGAGCTCCACATCGGCGCCGAGGGATGAGAGCGCCTGCCCAGCGTAGTAAGTGACGCCGCCGATGCCGAAGCGAGACTGGCCACGAACGATGTTCTCGTCCTTACACAGCGGCCCGAGGACTGCGACGCGCATGAAGCCTCAGAATAACATCGCGGCCGCTAGCGCGGCCGCTCGTGTCGATGGTCGATGGTGGATGCGGCCGCGTCGCGTTCAACAAAGCTGACGATCACGGGTGTGAGCCGGGCCAGGTCGCGGGGCAGGCGGACGGAGAGGAGCAGCAGGAAGACCTGCCGGTGCCGGTGGGCACGGTGGTCTACGACGCCGACACCGGCGACCTGCTGCACGACTTCACGACGGCGGCCGAGCGGTTCACGGTGGCGCGCGGGGGGCGCGGTGGGAAGGGCAACCAGCACTTCGCGAGAGGGTAGCGCGGTTGGGGCTTCTGAGTGGAAGGCAGAATTTTGCAAGTCGCTGAAAAGGGGGCAGATGGAGCTGGGGAGGCGGGGGAACGGCTCAAGCCGGCCCTGCTGGTCCGGCACAACGAAGGATGCAAACGTCACGCTACTGTGGATCGCCGAAGCCTGGCGCGTTGTGGGGAGTGATGTTCCACAACGGGACATGGGGGCGGCCCCTGTGGGCCGGGCGGTCTTCCAACGTCAAGGTCACCGACTCACACTTGCCTGGGCAGGAGATGCAGAGTAGGATTGAGGTGCGTGCCCTCCCCAGAACAGGTCCGCAGGCTGATCGCTTGCTTGTGCGTTGCGGCAATTCTATTGGCCGCGGCTGGACTCGGCAGTTGGGGCCTGTTATTCGCGGTTCTGGTTCCAACTATTTCGATTGTGGTTGCCGACTCCTCGGCGCACCTGCGCCGTACGGGAAGAGACCCGCACCCTCAGTATCCGGGGTTTCTCTCACTCTCCCTCTCGCGAGCTCCTCCGGTAGTCTAGTTTTTCCCCATCTACCATTGCCAATACCGGAGGACATTCATGTCTGGGAGTCAAAGATTTCGCAAGATCGTGCTGTGCGTGGGAATGGAGATGGCAGCCCTGATGGGTGCTCCGCTCCGACCCGATGAACTTGCCGACCTGTTTCGTAGCAAGCAGCAGGCCGGAATTGAATTGAGTGTGCGCAAAGATGGTGAAGATCCCGATACTTCGTACGGATCCAGTCTGAATCAACGCGCTTGCGCGCGACGCATCGCCCACAACGGGGGATTGCCGTCATGAGCGCTGGAACTCGCTGTCCACGGCTGAGGGGCCTGCGCGCTGTGCTGGCTGGCTCTCTTGTGTTCGTCCTCTTTGTCGCAGGCCTGAACTGGATGGCAAAGTCTCTGTTGGCGCGGACCGTTGCATCGGGGCTACGGCAACGCGTCACGGTCGAACTGACAGCCGGGATGATCGCGGAAATCGGGGTCTTGCTTGTCCTCATTCTGCTTCTGCGCCGCCGGGGCGTCGCTCTCCAATCGTTGGGGTTGTGGCGGCCGGCACCGATGAAAGGCTGGATCGTGGCGGGACTTGTCGCTGCGTTGTTTCTTGGCTTCAACGTGGCGCTACCGCTCCGGGCCGAGAAGAATCTCGCTGAAGTCAGTCTGTTTCACATTTACAATGCCGTGAGCGCGGCGCTTGTCGCCGGCTTCGTGGAGGAGACGCTTTTCCGCGGCTTTGTCATGACGGAACTTCGATTGTCGGGCTGGGGAAACATGGCGCAGGTGGTGATCTCGTCGTTGGTGTATGGCGCGGTGCATGCGACCTGGGGCGTGATCACTGGCGTGTTCACATGGGAGTTACTGGGCGGGGCTGTGATCGGCACGGCAGTGTTCGGGTGCTTTTGCGCGGCCACCTACCTGGTTAGCCGGAGAAGCCTGATGCCAGTAATCGTGTGCCACGGCTTGATCGACCTCATCATTGAGCCATGGTTGTTCATGGTCGCTGTTTCTATGGTTCACCACTGAGGCGCGGTTGCCGGCTCTCCCCAGAGCGAGGGGGGCCGGCCCGATTTCGCCAACGATCCAGGATTCGCTGATCCTGCAATCGAGGACTCTCACACGAGACACCCTCGTCGGCAGGAGTGCCGACGCGGCACGCAAGAGTGCGTGCGCCACAATGGAATCAGGAAGGTGGCGCTGGCGCGGGGTTCTCACGCTGCTTCAGCAACTGGTGCAGGGCGAAAGGGACCTCGTCCGGATGGGATGCACACCAGGCGACGATCCGCTCGAACTTGACCAGATCGTCGGGGATGGCACTGATTTCCATCAGGTCGGCTTCGATTGTCTCCGGATCGCGCATAGCAGCTTTAGCATTGCACACCCTGGCGTCGGCATAGGCCTTGACAAGATGTAGGAAGATAAACGTATGGACAACAACCTCACCACCTCAGAGGGGGCGCCCGTCCCCGACGCAACCGAAAGCAAGTGCCCGGTAGCGGGAGGCGCTGGCCGACACACGGGAGCTGGGGGCCGGACGAATGCGGGCTGGTGGCCGAATCAGTTGAACCTGAGGATCCTGCACCAGCACTCCCCCCTGTCCGATCCGATGGACAAGGAATTCAATTACGCCGCAGAATTCAAGAGCCTCGACCTGGGTGCCGTAATCAAGGACCTGCATGCCCTGATGACGGCATCGCAGGACTGGTGGCCCGCGGACTACGGCCACTATGGGCCGTTCTTCATCCGTATGGCGTGGCATAGCGCAGGCACGTACCGGATCTCAGATGGCCGGGGCGGCGCGGGTTCCGGAGCGCAGCGATTTGCGCCCCTCAACAGTTGGCCGGACAATGTGAGCCTCGATAAGGCGCGCCGGCTGCTCTGGCCGATCAAGCAGAAGTATGGCCGGAAGATCTCCTGGGCCGACCTCATCGTTCTCACCGGTAACGTCGCATTGGAGTCGATGGGGTTCAAGACCTGCGGTTTCGGCGGCGGGCGCGAGGATATATGGGAGCCCGAAGAGACTTACTGGGGGCCTGAGGGCACGTGGTTGGGGGACGAGCGCTACAGCGGCGATCGTCAGCTCGAGAATCCTCTCGGCGCGGTTCAGATGGGCCTGATTTACGTGAATCCGGAAGGGCCCAATGGAAAGCCGGATCCTGCCGCCGCGGTGCGGGATATCCGAGAGACGTTCGCCCGCATGGCGATGAACGACGAGGAGACGGTGGCCCTCATCGCCGGCGGACACACGTTCGGCAAAGCCCATGGCGCTGCCGAGCCAAGCAAGTATGTCGGTCACGAACCCGAGGCTGCCGGCATCGAAGAGCAAGGCTTCGGCTGGAAGAACACCTTTGGCAGCGGCAAAGGCGCCGACGCGATCAGCAGCGGGTTGGAGGGCTCATGGACCACCAACCCGGTGAAGTGGGACAACGACTACTTCGACCACCTGTTCGGCTATGAATGGGAACTCACGAAGGGTCCCGGGGGCGCTCACCAATGGGCGCCCAAGGACGGAGCGGCAGCGGGCACGGTGCCGGATGCGCACGATCCGTCAAAGAAGCACGCCCCGATGATGTTCACGACGGACCTGGCACTGAAGCTGGACCCGAGCTACGCGAAGATTTCGAAGCATTTCCACGAGAACCCGCAGGAATTCGCAGACGCGTTCGCCAAGGCCTGGTACAAGCTGACGCACCGGGATATGGGGCCCCATTCGCGGTACCTTGGCCCGCTCGTTCCCGCGGAGCCGCTGCTGTGGCAGGACCCCGTTCCTGCTGTCGATCACGAACTGATCGGCGAGCAGGACATTGCCGCCCTGAAGGCCAAGATCCTCGCATCCGGACTTTCGATCTCACAACTGGTGACGACGGCCTGGGCGTCGGCGGCAACGTTCCGCGGCGGCGACAAGCGCGGCGGCGCCAACGGGGCGCGCATTCGCCTCGAGCCGCAAAAGGATTGGGAAGTCAACCAGCCGGCCGAACTGGCCCATGTTCTTGGGACGCTGGAGGCGATCGAGAAGGATTTCAACGGCGCGCAGGCAGGCGGGAAGAAGGTCTCGCTTGCCGACCTGATCGTTCTGGGCGGCTGCGCGGCGGTCGAGGAAGCCGCGAAAAGGGGCGGGCACGACGTGAAGGTCCCCTTCTCGCCGGGGCGCATGGACACGTCGCAGGAGCAGACGGATGTGCATGCGTTCGCCGTCCTGGAGCCGACCGCGGACGGGTTCCGTAACTACCTCCGGAAGGGAGACCCAAGACCGGCGGAGGAACTGCTGGTGGATCGGGCGCAGTTGCTGACGCTGACTGCCCCCGAGATGACGGTTCTGGTCGGCGGCATGCGCGCCCTGAATGCTAACTTCGGGCAGTCCAAACACGGCGTCTTCACCAACCGACCCGAGACGCTGACGAATGATTTCTTCGTCAACCTGCTCGACATGGCTGCTAAGTGGGAGCCATCCTCCACCGAAGGCGTTTTTGAGGGGCGCGATCGCGCGACGGGCGAAATCAAGTGGACCGGCACCCGTGTCGACCTGGTCTTCGGTTCGAACTCCCAGCTCCGAGCACTCGCGGAGGTCTATGCATGTGACGACTCGAAGGAGGCGTTTGTGAAAGACTTCGTGGCTGCGTGGAGCAAGGTGATGAACCTGGATCGGTACGAACTTTGAGCCGATGGTGGATGGTCGACGGCCGATGGTGGGGGCCGGCTTAATGACCCACGTACCTCACCGTCAACGCCACCGTGCGGGCGACGGTCCCGCCGGAGCCCGTGCAGGTCAGAACGTAGTTATACAGGCCCGGGATTGACAGGGCGACTGTCTCCGCGCCACGCGCCGCGCGCGGCCCCAGCCAATCGCCGGAGGCGGCGCAGGAATCGGCGTCCGGGAATGACCACTTGAGGGTGGCGCGTTCACCCAACACGATGTCCTCGGGTGTCACCTCGATGCCATCCTTCGCGGTTCCGGCCGGTTCGGCTCTGGCGTGCGCGGCGGCCGGGCGGCTGTGGTTCAGCAACCAGTCGTAGATGCTCTGATCGTAGACGTCGTAGGGCGCCAAGCCCTGGCCCAGAGCCGACAGGGTGAGTACGTCGGTCTCGGCGTCGTCGTGGCCGGCGCCTGGAATGATGGTGACCTTGGCGCGCTCGACGGGATTGCACGCGTTGATGGAATCCACCGTGGCAACCTGGTTCTGATAGGGCACCGTCGTATCGGCCTGGCCGTTGAACGCCCAGGCCGGCGTCTCCTTCAACAGGCATCCCGACGAGGTTCCGTAGCCGCCCGAAATGGGAAACACGGCCGCCAGTTGCCGCGGGTAGTTCGTGACGTAATCCCAGGTATCCCCGGAGCCCTGGCTGTGACCGCCCATGTAGATGCGGGCCGGGTCCACCTTGTAGGTGTGAATGGCGTAGTCGATGAAGAGGTTCATACGGGCCGCGGTCACGCCGTAGGTCAACGCGTCCACGCACTTCTGCGGCGAGAGCACGATGAACGGCCGCGATGGGTCCCAAGTGCCGTATGATCCGTCGATCAGGCCGGCCAGATTGACCGTGGCGAGGTTGGAGAGCGGGACCTGCTCCGTGTAAGCATCGAGGAAACGCGCGCGGCCCCAGCCGTGGATAAAGACGATCAGCGGGAAGGTCTGGTTGGGATCGTCGCTGTAGTGCACCGGCAGGTGCTCGTAGTAGCCCATGTGCGCACCGGTCGAGCCGATGTCCCGGGCGGTTTGCACCTGGAAACTGCCCGCGTTCACGCGCACCAACCGGACGGCTTCGGGGGCCGGCAGTTGCTGGCTGTCGGTCACGTCGTACCGGATCATGTAGTCGCCCACCGCGCCGGTGTTCACCGCGGCCAGGCCGGTGACCACGATGCGGCTGGTGAGATCGCCGTCCTTCGGGTCGCTGGCCGTCGCGCCGGCATCGACGTAGGGCGTGCTCAGGGGCTGATTCACCACTCGGGATCCGGCGAGCGAGATCACCGGCTGGTTCGGATTTGCGGCATCGACGGGCACCGTGGAGACGCACTCGGCAAACAGCGGATCTTCGACGGGAATCACGGGCGGAGCCGGCGTGCTGCTTTCGCCGCCGCAGCCCGACAGGAGGAGCGTGCCTGAAACGAGTAGAAATGCCTTACCGGTTCGCATGGTTCACGTCGTGGCGGCTACCGTGCGCGGGCCTGAATTCAACTGCCCTTACGATTTTCCGCCTCGCACGATTCTAACTCGATCGACCCGCGGAGGAGCGCCGCGTTGCAACGCGGCGGCGGCGGATCAAAGCGGCCTCACAAGATCGAAGGAGCCGGGATCGGCTACGTTCCTCCACTGTGGGAGCCGAGCCTGGTGGACGACGTTGTGCCGGTCAGGACGGCCGACGCGAAGGACATGGCGCGGCGCATCGCGCGGGAGGAGGCCCTCTTCGCAGGAACGTCTTCCGGGGCAAACGTCGCCGCCGCGATTCAAGTGGCGAAGAGGTTGGGGCCGGGTGCGAAGGTGGTGACGCCGATGGCCGACTCCGGGCTGAAGCACTTGAGCACGGATGTGTACAGGAGCGGGTAGGACCGAGCCAGCGCGCGCTTGGGCGCACAAGTTCCGGATGCCGGTATTTCTCTGGAACCGACAAGAGCTGTCGGCCCCCAACTGGATTCAACTGTGCTATGGTCCGGAGTGGTTTGAACTCTGACGCGTCGCGCACTCATCCGGATCCACCCTCGGGAGGTCACTCATGCCGCTTGCACCCGGAACTCACATCGGAGCCTATGAGATTCGTTCGCTCATCGGCGCAGGCGGGATGGGTGAAGTCTATCGTGCCAGCGACCCGCGCCTGAAACGCGAAGTCGCCATCAAAGTCCTCCCCCGCGCCTTCGCCCAGGACGCCGACCGCATGCGCCGCTTCGAGCTCGAGGCGCAGGCCGCAGGCCGGCTGAATCATCCCAACGTTTTGGCCATCTACGATGTGGGCGTTCACGAAGGCTCGCCCTACCTGGTCTCCGAACTGCTCGAAGGCGAAACGCTGCGCGACCGCCTGCGTGCCGGCAAACTGCCGCCGCAGCGCGCGCTCGACTATGCCCGTCAGGCCGCGGCAGGCCTCGCGGCCGCCCACGCGGCCGGCATCGTCCATCGCGACCTCAAGCCCGAGAATCTGTTCGTCACCAAAGACGGGCGCGTGAAGATCCTGGATTTCGGCCTGGCCAAACAGGCGGGAATCGTCGCGGAAACCGATGAGACCCGCACCTCGGCCGGCACCGTGCTCGGCACAGTGCCCTACATGTCGCCCGAGCAAGTCCGCGGGCAGAAGGCAGATCAACGCTCAGACCTGTTCAGCTTCGGCTGCGTGCTGCACGAGATGCTCAGCGGCGAGCCGCCTTTCAAGGGAGCATCTCAGGCGGACACCATGAGCGCCATCCTGAGCGCGGAACGGCCGGATTTGAGTTTACAGAGCGGCACGTCGCCGGCCCTGGACCGCATTGTCGGCCACTGCCTGGAAAAGGATCCCGACGAGCGATTCCAGAGCGCTCGGGATCTGGCCTTCGATCTGGCCTCCATCTCCGGCACTTCCCAATCCGCGCGCGTGCCCGCGGTGGCGCAGCGCGGGCGTCGATGGCGTTTCGCCGCGGGCGTGTTTCTGGCGCTCGCTCTGGGCGCCGGCCTCGTCTTTCTCGGCCGGATTTCCGTCCGGCGCTCAGAGCCTTCCTTCCAGCGGCTGACGTTCCAGCGCGGGAGCATCGTTACGGCCCGCTTCGCGCCCGACAACCAGACCGTGGTCTACGACGCGGCCTGGGAGGGAGAGCCCCCGGACATCTTCGCGGTTCGCATCGAAAGCCCGGAGTCGCGGGTGCTGGGGTTCCCAGGCGCAACGCTACACGGCATCTCGCGCTCCGGTGAGCTGGCGCTCGGCCTGAAACAGACGACTGGCTTTGCCGGATTCGCATTCCCCGGAGTGCTGGCCCGGGCGCCGTTCTCCGGAGGAGCGCCGCGCGCGGTCGCCGAGCGGGTTACCGCCGCGGACTGGAGTCCGGACGGCAGCCAGATGGCTCTGGTCCGCGACATGAGGGGCAACTTCCGGCTCGAATATCCCTCCGGGACCGTTCTGTACCAGACCGCCGGGTACATCGATCGCGCCCGCATCTCGCCTTCCGGGGATCATGTGGCTTTTCTCGATCACCCCGCGATCAGCGACGATGCCGGGTACGTGGCCGTGGTGGACAGGTCCGGGCACTACAAGAGGCTGACCACCACGTTCACCTCGATTGAGGGGCTGGCCTGGTCGAGCAAGGGCGATGAGATCTGGTTCTCAGGCGCGGAGGCCGGCAGCCGGGCCGATCTGTGGGCGGTCACGCTGAGCGGCCGAAGGCGGCTGATTCTCCGCGAGTCCGCCACGGTTCGGCTGCACGACATAGCCGCCGACGGCCGCGTTCTGATCGCGAATGAAGAGCTACGCTCGACCATGATGTTCCGCGGCCCATCCGATAACCGCGAACGCGAATTGACCTGGCTCGATTGGTCGGTGGCGACGGACATTTCCCCCGACGGCAGCATGATCGTCTTCTCCGAATCCGGTGAAGGGGCTCGCGAGGGCGAGACGCAGTATCTGCGGGAGACCAGCGGTGCCCCTGCGGTCAAGCTGGGGCGGGGCAGCGTCGGCAGGTTCTCGACGGATGGCAGGTTCGTGGTTTCTACGGATAACGCAAAGGAGATCGTCATCTATCCGACCGGCCCCGGTGAGGTGCGGCGCGTCCGACCGACGGGGTTCACGGTGGAACAGGCGGGCATGCTGGCCGACGGCCGGCGGCTGTGGTTTCAGGGACACGAGTCGGCATCGAGCGCAGGCATCTACGTCTCGAATCTGGATGGCACCGCGTCTCGGCTTGTGCTTCCCGGTGGTGCGTCAATGAATCCCTCCATGACGCCGGATGGCCGCTATCTCATCGCCCGCGTGGGAGGGGACGCGGTTCTGGTTCCGGTGGACGGCGACAAGCCCAGGCCTTTGCCTACGACGATTGAGGAGGGCGAGAGAATCGCGTGCTGGGCCCCAGACGGCCGGTCCTTTCTGATTCACCGGCGCAGCGAGTCGCCCGCCAAAGTGTATCGCGTGGATGTGGCCACCGGCCGGCGGGATTTCGTCCGGGAGATCGGTTCCGCCGACCGAGCCGGCCTGAGCCCGGGAGTGGGTCTCATCATGACGCCCGACGCCAAGAGCTACGTCTACAACGTGCAACGCACGCTCGACGAGCTATACATCGTGAACGGATTGAAGTAGCCAGTCCGGCGGAAGCTCGCGGTAACGGGCACAGCGAACGGGCGGTTTAGCGAGGCTGATCGTCCCGGTCGCGCGGGGCGGCCCGCGCCGCGGTGGGGATCCGCCCGGCGGAGCAGTTGGTCTGCATTTCGCGGCGGAGAACCTCATTCATGCGGGTCTGGTACTTCTTTCCTTGGCCTCGAAACCAGGCGAGCACGTCGGCATCCACGCGAAGGCTGACCCACTGCTTGATGGGCCGGTAAAAACGTCCGACCTGAACGCCGGACGCCCGCGGACTTGCTTCGATCTGCGAATCAGGGCGAGTTCGGATCCGCTCGAGTTCCCGGCGCTGCCTGTCAGGGACGGGAGCCGTAAAGAGCGCGCTCGCGGGCACTCGCCTTTCTTGCCGGGATGATGCGGATTTCTTCTTCACCAGGTGGTTCCTCGCTTGTGTGAACGACCAGCAGGATCGCGATGCCGCCGGCACAGGCGATCGAATGCCAGCGCTCCTCTGCGGCTACCTCAACCGTCGGAAACATGCCGTTTCATTTGAAACGGCCGCACGGATCTTCGAGGATCCAGACGTCGTCTCATACCGAGACCGCATATGCGATTCTTATTCTCATCCCACGCGAAAACCATGTGTATCTACAAAACCGTAGCACATCGCGCCGCGGGGGTTTGACTGCTCCCGTCATAGATACAAAACGAGCGCCTGCCACCTCTTGACAGGTTTTCGGCCCATCTCCAAAACGCGTCTGAAAGGATTCCAACCCAGGGCCCGCATCCCGGATGCCGAGATCGACCGGCTCAAACAGGAGGTCAGCTCACAGCGCTTGGTCGGCTTGCGCCACCTGCGCGGGCCCGGAATGGAATTCACCAACCTGCCGGTGGAAGGCTCGGCCGCCGGGCTCTTTCAGGAGAGCGAAGTACAGCGTGCGGTTCAGGAGATGCGCCGCCCCAGGCCAATCCCTTTGATGGATCTGTGGCTGGAACGCTCCGTGGCGGCAACCGCGAAGCAAGGGGGGTGGTTCACGCCGCTATACAGTCCGAGGAAGGCCACTCCTGCATATCTGCTCCTGGTCGATTGCGCCGGCAAGCGCGATCAGCAGACGCGCATGGCCGATGAGATGGTGAGCCGCCTGACAGCGCGCCGCGTGCCGGTGGACGTGTTCTAGTTCAACGGCGACCCGCGAACCGCCATCGATCGCGCGACCTCGCGCCACTTTTCGCAGGCTGCTGAACCTCAGAGTCGACGGCTGATACCGGCTTGATCGGGCGTCAGTCCTGGGCCCCGAGCAGCCTCGCGATCACATCGGCGGCACTATAAGAAGTGGCCCCGTTGGGCAGGAGAGCGGTCACGTCGGCGAGGCAATCGCCGCAGGTGACCAGCCCGGTTTCGACGTAGGCGCCTCGTTGAATCTGGGATTGGTCGATGTTGGCCAGCAGCGCGTTGCAGAGGCACTTGCGGCCGGTCGTCTTCTCGGCGCTCCCGCCCTTTGCGATGTAGGCGGCCACGGGTTCGGCGGCGCAGCGATAACCGACCGCGCCGGAAGACAAGCGGTAGGCCTCCCGCAAGTACCCAAGATCGCAGAGCCGCGGCCGGAGCGCATAGACCGCCTCCTCGGCCAGCGTGCCCTCCAGCAACACGGTTTTGAAGGGAAAGCCGGTTGGCGAAGCCAGTGGATCGGTGAAGACCGCCGCCTCCCCCGCCACCACACTGGCGAGGATGGAGCGTTTGTACTCCTCCCGCAAGGCGGACTCTTCGCACAGCGCGAACGCGGTGCCCACCTGAACGCCCGCCGCCCCGGCGGCCAGGGCCTCGCGCAGCCGCTCCGGCGTCCCGTACCCTCCGGCCAGCCAGAACGGCACGCCCAGTTCCTTGAGCCTCGCCAGGTCGACTTCGTCGCGCTCGCCATAGACCGGTTCGCCGGTTTCGCTTAATGGACCCTTCCCGCGTGGGGGCGCGTTGTGGCCGCCCGCGGTAGGACCCTCCACGACCAGCCCATCCACCCGGCCGTTGGCCTTCTTCAGCATGGTCGTGGCCAGCGTATTGGACGCCACGATGGCGAGAAAGGAGGGCCGCGTCAGCGGCGGCAGGTTGCCTTCCATGAAATCGCGCGGCACGAGGCTGAGTGCGGTGTCCTCGCCCTTTTCCGCTCCCGCCACATGCAGGGCGTACGTGGCAGGCTGGTGCTGGGCCAGCGAGTCCAAGGCGCCTGGAATTCGCAGAGGAATGCCGGCTCCCATCAGGACATAGCCGACGCCGGCCAGCATGGCACCATACAGCGACGGCAGGTGCGGGATCTGGACTTTCTCCAGATAGTTCACCCCCACCGGGTTCTCGTGGCCCTCGCGCGCCAGGGCCACCTCGACATAATTGGCCACGATGCACAACTCGCGGCGCTCGGCCGGACCGTCCCAGTTGTGCGCGGGCAGGGGCTTGTAGGGCTCGACGGGAGCCTTGCCGCCGGGGATGAAGTACTTGTTCCAGACGCGTTCGGCCATCTTCCGGAAGGGGAACTGCTCCAGGCCGCGGCGCATATCGCCGCCGGGGTCGCCATCCTGAAGGCGGCGGGCGAATACCAGATCCAGGGCCGTTCCGGAAACGACACCCAACTGTCCCAGCCGCGCCACGGCCCGCGCCAGCTTCCAATGGGACACGCCCACCCCCATGCCGCCCTGGATAATCGTGGGATGAGTCTTCATGCCAGATACAATTCTGACACGGTACTCCCACGGCGAGAGCGGGGGGGCTACCCCAGCACAAAGCCGCGCGCCGTTTGGTTGAACGCCTGCACCTGTGAGGCTTCCCAGAAAGTGTCCCGTCCCAACTCGCGCGCCATCAGGAAGGCCACCCGCGGAGCCATCTCGATCGCGGCGCGGGCGTTCAGGAACAGGGCGCGAGTGCGGCGCGCCAGAACGTCTTCCACGGTGCGCGCCATTTCCTCGCGCACAGCCCAAACCACTTCGGCGCCCCTGTAGGGCAAGGCGGTGTGCAGAGGCTCGGAGAGCAAGGGGTCGGTCTCCATCAATTCCTGTACCGCCGGGGCATCGGAGCCGTAAACCGCCAGACGGCCGAACCGGGCGGCGTTGGGGTGGAATCCGTGGATGTTGAGGTGATCGGTCAGGCAGGGGCGATCCGGCAGGCGCCCCAAGGTGGCGGCGTGGTTGACGCAATCCTCGGCCATGTGGCGGTAGGTGGTCCACTTGCCGCCGCAGACAGTAATCATGCCGGAGTTCTCGATGCGGATGGTGTGGTCGCGGGAAAGCGCGGCGGTGTTGTTGGAATCCCCAGCGCGGACCAGCGGACGGATGCCCGCGAAGACGCTGGTCACGTCGCTGCGGCCGGGCTTCTTCGCAAGGTACAGGGAAGCGGTCTGGAGGACGAACTCCACTTCCTGCTCTTGGGCGACCGGCTCGAGTGTGGGCTCCTGGATCGGCGTCTCGGTGGTGCCGACCAGGGTGTGGCCGTGCCAGGGAATGGCGAACATCACGCGTCCGTCGCTGGTGTGCGGGACCATGATGGCGTTGTGGCCGGCCAGAAAGGAACCGTCCAACACCAGGTGGATGCCCTGACTGGGCGCGATCATCGGCTCGGCCGAAGGATCCGCCTTGCGGCGCATATCGTCGGTGAACGGCCCCGTAGCGTTGATCACGACTCTCGCGGCGACTTCAAACTCCTGGCCATCTTCCATGTCGCGGACCTGAACCCCATTGAGAAAGCCGTCACGGTCCTTGCAGATGCCGGTGACCTGCGCATAGTTCAAAAGGGCCGCGCCCTGCTCGCCGGCAGTGGCGACCAGGTTGACCAGCAGGCGTGAGTCGTCGAACTGGCCGTCGAAGTAGACCACGCCACCGCGCAGGCCGTCGGTGTTGAGGGTGGGCAGGCGTTCCAGGGTCTCTTCGCGGGAGAGAATTTGCGAGGCTCCAAAGCCGTACTTGCCCGCCAGCAGGTTGTAAAGCTTCAGGCCGATGCCGTAGAAAGGGGCTTCCCACCAGTCGTAGTTCGGCACCACGAATCCCAGGTTGCGCACCAGATGGGGGGCGTTCTGGAGGAGCAGGCCACGCTCCTTGAGCGCCTCCATCACCAGCGAGACATTGCCCTGCTCCAGGTAGCGGACACCGCCGTGCACCAGCTTGGTGCTGCGGCTGGAGGTTCCTTTGCCGAAATCGCTCTGCTCCAGCAGGAGCACGTCGTAGCCGCGCGAGGCGCCATCGATCGCCACACCGGCGCCCGTCGCGCCTCCGCCCACCACGATCATGTCCCACGGACCGGCATGCGCTTCGAGCCGGCGGTACATCTCGGCGCGGTTCATTGGCTCCCCCTACCAGATTCTACGTTTTGCAGGAGCACTCCGCCAATGGAACCGCGGGTCAAAGCAAGTCACTCAGCCGCTTTGGCACAGCTACTCCTCCACGATCGCTACGCCCCAGGGTTCGAGCGAGAGCGTCGCGCCGCTGGCCAGCGCGTGGTTCGAGAGCAGTTCCGTACCGCTGCCGTAAGGGTATGTGACTCCCTGCTCCGCAGTCGAGAAGTTGAAGTAGTAGTGAATCGTCTTGCCGGCGCGGGTGACGCCGTGCTTCACTCGGACCGCGGCCGGCAGCTTCTGGTCGGGTCCACTCAGTCGCGCCTCATCGAGCACCCGTTGCAGCAGTTTCTGCTGCAGCCCCTCGCTCAGCACGGTGCCCTCGTAAGTCAGGGTGCCCTTGCCGAAATGGTTCTGGGTAACGGCGGGATACTTTTCAAAGAACGGATGATCGTAGTAGGCGAGCGGCGTCGCGGTATCGAGCAGGAGCATCTCCGCCCAGTCGCTGACGCGATTGTCGGCGCCGGCCCGGAAGGGGTCGTTCTTAAGGGGCAACGGCTCGCGGAGATTGGAGAACTCCTGGTAGTGGAAGCCCGCCGCTTCGCGTAGCGGCCCCGGCGCCATCACCGGGCGAACGGTCGAGTACTCATCGCAGAACCCGCTCTTGAACGTCAGCACCAGGTGGCCACCGGCGCGCACATAGTCGGCGAGGCGGGCCAGCAGAGCGTCATTGGCGATATAGAGAGGTGGCACCACGATCACCTTGTACGCGCTCAGGTCCGCCGTATCCGGGAAAATGAAGTCGACACCCACGTTCAAGCGGTAAAGCGCCCGATACATACGCCGCATCTCCAGGTCGTATCCGCCCAGTTTGTGCCACGGCATATCTCCAGCGGGCTGCCCCTGCAGGAAGGGCATGTACTCGATGCCCCGGCGCGACTCGTTGCTGTAGAGCAGCGCCACCGGGTGCGCCGCTTTCAAATCGACAATCCGCGAGCCGATGCGCTGCAGCTCGTGCGCCGTCCGCGCCACTTCGTCATAGACGCGGCCCGGCTCCAGATCGTGCGACAGCACGCCCTTCCAGTACGTTTCCTGGCCATAGTGCAGCGAATGCCAGTGCCAGTACTCAACCATGTTGGCACCCGTCGACGCCATCAGGTAAACGTTTTGGCGCACCTGCCCGTCGTAGGGCGGAAACTGCCAGCGCGAATCCCAGCCGATGGTCTGGGCGTTGGTCTCGGTCACCAGGTAGTTCGTGCGCTTCAGCGAGCGCGCAAAATCGCCTCCGTAACTGGAGCCCTCGCCGTCGTACAGGTCCTGCGCGGGATAGTAAGGATTGATGGCGGCTACGTCGAGGTCCTTCGAAATGTCGTGCTCGTTGACGTCGGAGCGGGTGGCGCCGCCGAAATCCTGCGTGATGAACTGATCGGGGCGCAGGTACTCGCGCACCAGCGATGCCTGCCAGGCCAGGAAGTTGGTGGTGAGCAAGTCCTGGTAGCGGTCCCACTCCAGCTTCCACCCGGGATTGAGAATGCCGTTGCGGGGCGGCAGCTCGGACCAGTCATGCAGTTCCTGCCCCCAATAGACCAGCCCCCAGATCTTGTTCAGCCGGTCAATCGTCGAGAACTTCCCTTGCAGGTATTGGACGAAGCCGGCCTGCACATTGGGGCCCGCGGTGCCGTTGGAGGTGGTCTCGTTGTCGATCTGGTAACCGATGACGGTGGGATTGTCCCGGTAGTGCACGGCTATCTTGCGAATCACGCGCTCGGAGTAGCGCAGGAAATCCGGATTCGTGATGTCCATGTTCTGGCGGATGCCATAGGTGGCCTTCTGACCGTCCAGCCGCGTCACCAGAATCTCGGGGTGCTTTTTGAACATCCAGGGCGGAATCGAGTAAGTGGGCGTGCCCATGATGACGCGAATGTGCGCCCGCGCCAGGCGTTCGACGATGCGGTCCATCCAGGCGAACTCGAAGCGGCCGTCCTCGGGCTCCCACACGCTCCAGGTGGACTCGCCCACGCGAACCACATTGATGCCTGCCCGCTCCATCAACTGGACGTCCTTTTCCAGGCGGTCCTGCGGCATGTACTCCTCATAGAAGGCCGCGCCGTAGAGGAACGTGCCCATCCCATCGGGAGAGAAGTGCGCCTGCCCTTGAGAGCGCGCGACGACGGCGCCAGCGAAAGCGATGATCGGCACCGCGAGCCACGGGCCGAGTTTGCGAACCGATAGCATCTCCATACAGGCTAATGCTATCAGGTGGGAGTCGCGGTAGGGACCGGGCACCAGAACCCCCGAGAGCGCCCCGATTGCCGATTCTGGGCGCTCGCGGCCAGGCCGGCCAGGAGGCCGCCGTCACGGGGAGACCGTGTCGCGCGCTGAAGCGCGCGGCACTAAGCTAAGGAGTTTTTCGGCTGTGTGCTGCCTTGCTCAGGTGGGCGTAGTAGCCGAGGTCTTCGCCGGTGGCCGCCTTGGTGGCGAAGAGGATCTGGCCGGTGTGCTGGGCGAAGTGCTCGACCACGTGATAAATGGCTTCGAGCCCCGTCACATCGTAGCCCTGGATGCGGAAGCGTTCCGCCAGCCGTTCCGGCGCGACGCCGGCAACGACGGCGACAGCTTCGCGCACCGTCTGGCCGAGCCGCTGGCGAAGCTCCGCGACTCCGCCTCCGCTGCGGGCGGCGAATTCGGTGTCGCGCTCGCGCACGTCCAGCGCGCCGCCCACCCCCGAGACGATCCACTGGCGCACGTTGCCCGCCAGGTGCAGAACCAGGTTGCCGACGGCGTTCTGGTTATCGCCACCCCGGAACCAGACCTGGCCGTCGTCCAGCCGGCCGAGGCAGTCGTCGATGCGGGAAGCGAGCTCGTTCAGGCGGCGAACGGAGCAATCGAGAAAGATGCGGTCCAGCGTGGGCTCCACGCTTTGATTATGGCTCGTTGGCCGACGCCGGGTTACGCGCTTCTTCGGATCATCTTGCGCAGAGTCCAAAGAAGGGCAATCAGCCCGATTCCGGCCGTCCCGACGCTCGCCGGCTCCGGCAGGTCCGTGACATCGAGCGCGGCGAAGCGGGCCGGGTCACCGTCGGGCGTCTGGTGGCGGTCGCCCAGGTAGAAGTCCCCGTGGGTGGCGACCACCTCGACGCTGAAATCGCCGTTGCTCTTTTTGAGCTGCTTCAGAAAGCGGGCGAGTTCCGTGGCGTCCGTCAGGGTTTCCGTGATGGTGTCCCTATCAGCACCGGTATAGCTATCGAGATAGGTCGGGCCGATGGTATCCAGCAGCAGGTGGTAGGCCGCTGTGGTGTGATCGTCACCGCCCACCAGCAGGTAGATTTTGAACCCTTCCTTGGCGCCATCCGCCTCCAGGCTCTGTGCGCCTTGGAAGTCTGCGCCGTCAGCGGGCGGCTGCTGGTTCTTCGTATCGAAAACTTCCAGGTTGACCACGACATCGTTGAGGTAGGAGATCTGTTTGACGTCCGAGTTGGGAATCGAGTAATCGAACGTCCAGGTCGAAACGTCCCCACCGGCGGTCAACTGGTAGGCGCCCCCGGAACAGGTTCCGCCAGTGTTGCATCCGGCGTAACCGGCGGTGAGCACGTCGGCGCCGGCTATCGGCGCGAAACAGAACGAAAGGATCAAGCAGATTGAGGTTCGGAACATGTGCGTATCGTCCTCTCCAGGATTTTCAAGTATAGAAGGCCAAGCGGTGAAAGAGCAGTCCCCTGAGAAGAATGAACGTACTGGTACCAAGCGGAGGTTGCAGGCCCAGGGCTCCCCAGTGTAGGGTGGGAGCGCATGCGGTTTTGGATTGTCTGCCTGTTGGTGGCGGTATGCGGGTGCGGCCCGCGGCGGCCGGCGTCGGTGCGGATCGACCCGGCGCTGGCGACGCTGGTCCCCTCTGACACCGTGCTGCTGGCCGGCGTCCGTATGGAGGCGCTGCGCGCCACGCCGGTCTACCGGAAGCTGGGATCGCCCGCGGCGTTGTTGGGCGAGACCGGCCTCGATCTCGACAAAGCCTGGGAGATCCTGGCGGTCTCGAATGGCCGGCGGACGGCGATCCTGGCGCGCGGCAAGTTCTCGGACACCGGCCTCGAGCCGCGGCTCGATATCCCGGGGGCGACGCGCACCGCCTATAAGGGCTACACCCTGACCAGCACCGAGAGCCTGGCGGTGGCGTTCATGAACCCGAGCACGGTGGTAGCGGGGCGGCCGGAGGCGGTGCGGGCGATTCTCGATGATCGCGGGCGATCGAGCGGGCCGCCGCCAGTTCTCGAGAAGCAGATCGAGCTGATCGGGCCCGAGAACCAGGTCTGGGCCGTGGGCGCGGGTTCGGCCGAACTGGCGCAGGCGGCGCCCCACACGGGAAACCTGGCGAACCTGGGCACCGCGCTGCGGCTGGTGGAGAGCTTCCGGATCGCCGCGGAGGCGGGCGCCGGCGTCCGACTCACGGCCACGGCCCGCTGCCGGAAAGAGGAGGATGCGGGGTCGCTCTCGGGCGCGCTGCGGTTCTTCGCGATGCTGGCAGGGCTGAAGACATCGAACGGCATCCACATCGAATCCGGCGGGACCGAAGTGCGCATCGACGCGTCTATCCCGCCGGAGACCCTCGACAAGCTGGCCGGGCAGGCTCAGCGCTGAGGGATCTCGACGACCACGTCCCCGCGCACCACGGCCTGGCAGGCCAGCCGCGAGTGTAGGGTCAGGCCCTCGGCTATGTCGAGGCGGTCGGCCTCGAAGTCGTCCATCGGCGAAAGGTTCCGCTCTCCCCGGCGGACGATCACATGGCAGGTGGTGCAGGCGCAATTACCCCCGCAGGAGTGTTCGAGTGGCACGCCGAGATTCAGCGCCACGTCCAGGATCGAGCCGGGCCGCCCGTGCTCGCGATAGGTCAGCCGACGCAGCTCAAACTCGGCTGTGACACCCAACGGGAGAAAGGTCACTTTCGGCATGGCGGATCACTTGGCCGCGCGACCGAGGGCGTTACCCGACGTAGCGCAGACAGTCGTGGCATTCGAAGGGTCGGCGCCGACCGAGGCCGACAGCGTCGCGCCGCGGCCGGGGACCGCGTCGGGACCGTTGTCCACAGCCTGAAATCCCTGGAAGTTATAGGTGCGCGACGCCGTGCCGGCCAGCTCGAAGGCCAGGCCGCGGTAGGCGGTGAGATTCGTCAGGGCCGGTGGCAGCGGCGCGGTCAGCAGGTTCTGGCCGCCCTGGACGCTGGAGCCGGATGCCCCCCAGGTAACGGGACCAGAGGCGGTCAGGGTGCAGGAGGAGCCTCCGGACGAGGAGACGGTCCATGTAGTCCCCGTGACAGGGACGGCGCCGGCATCGCCGGTTCCTCCAGCCGGAAGAAGCCGCAGGTTACTGATCGTGTAGCTGAAGCTCGCGACCAGACTATCGAATCCAAAAACGATGCCATTCGCTTGAGAC
>Ga0265316_10000895_pt1 | contig 32615 bp, 21 predicted proteins | sample 4522metaG_FD_202092 | JGI IMG/M metagenome (GOLD analysis project Ga0265316, IMG submission 202092) | Rhizosphere microbial communities from Carex aquatilis grown in University of Washington, Seatle, WA, United States - 4-5-22 metaG | ecosystem: Host-associated > Plants > Roots > Rhizosphere >...
CGTATGCCACGGATGCGCCGGTCGATGTTGATGTCAGTCGCTCTTGGTGTGCTGTTCGCAGTGATGATGCTGACCAAAACAACGGCTCTATTTTTAATTCCTGCGCCGCTGTGGGCGCTTGTAGCAGCGCTGCGGCAGGAACGGAAGCCGATGGTGCAATGCGTTTTGACCGCAGTGGGCACAGCCATCCTGACCTACGGGATGTGGCTGGCGATGGTGGTGCGACTTGGGCTGCTCGCCGATTATCGCTACCTTTTCTTTGTGAATGCCTATCCCAAGCCTAAGGAACTTTACTGGCCTTTGATTGCTGCGTTCTGGTCGCTTCATGGCGGATTGTGGGCAGATCATGCGCTGATGCCGCTAGCCGTACTGGTGGCATTTGCAGCAGCGTTGGCATGGATCATTCGCGGCAGAGGGCTGATGGCCGATCCGCTGTTCGGAGCATCCATTGTGGCTTCGACTGGCTACGTACTCTTCATGACATTTCAGAATCATCCGCAGCCGCGCTACTTCACCGTGGTGGCGGTCTTCAGCTTCATCCAGCTCACGCGCGGCATGGAAGTGCTGGTCAGCAGAACAGAGCGCGGGCTGTACACGCATCCGAAATTTGAGCGCGTTGTGGGCTGGGCGGTGCTTGCGGCCACGATGGCCGCAGTGGGCGTCAACAGTGTGCGAACCATACAGTATGCGCTGCGTCCCAGCTATACGTTCGTGAACGCGGCGCAGCAGTTAACGGCGTATATCGACGCGCATCCCAACGGCAATCGCCAATTGCTGTCGATCAGCGGCGACGAAATTTCGCTCGTCACGCATCTTCCGGCGCTCTGCGATGACTTCGGAACCGTGGATATGCCGACGAAGCTGGCCAGGTACATGCCGGGATGGTATGCGGCATGGAACGATCTCGACCCCGGCATACTTGCTGATCTGCATACTCACTTCTCGCTGGAGCAGGTGGCGTCGTTTCCCGCGTTCGACGATCCCGATCGCAATGTGATCGTGCTTTTCAAGCTGCACCCGTTGCCTGGTGATCGCGAACGCATGTATGGCGATCAAGACTTGAGCAAGCCGCTGCCGGATGACAAGATCGATGTGCCAACCGACTAGAACGGCATGCGGATCGATGCCAGAACCGCGTGATCGTATGCGTGGTAATGCGTCAGGGCGATCTGAAAACCGGCCCCGGCCGAAAGCGCAAGACGCCCGTGAATTGGAAATCGGCCAAAGATCAACCCGGGTGTGACGAACGTTTGTTTCTTGCCATCGTTGTCCCCGCCAAACCAGTTCGTGGAGTTGATTTCGACTTCAGGCCACAGCCGTTTGACGACATGCGCCTGAAACGCAGTATTGGAAACAATAGTGCGTCCAACGATATTCACGCTGTTGACCGGAAGCGTTCCCCCGAGGGTAGTCTGCACGTCGAATTTGCCCCACCCTTTGCCGCCCGCCAGGGTCGGTGTAATAACAGCACTCGTGGAGCCGTTCTTGTATGTCCCCGTAGGAATGCTGCCGCCCAGAAACGCGGTCAGAATGGCGCTGCCATGTTCCTCATTGCGAGCAAGGAACCGGTATTTCATGGTGAAGGACAGGTCACCCATGCCGTCTATCGCCTTCGGGTTTTGATGAAAGAGATAAGGCGGCAGGTTGAGCAAGAGTTCGATGTGACGCGCAGGAATCAGCTCGAGCCCTTTTCCCCCATCGACGTTGGTTACATTCCCCGTCGGGATTTGCTGGTGAACAGTATCGAAACGGAACTCTTGTTCGAGACGCGGAGTGACGGTTGCGATGGGCGTCATCCAATGAGGCTGTTCGGCCTGGGTGGCGTTTACGCGGGCCTGCCAGCTTTCAGAGAGGCTCTGGCCGGGCATGGCGACTGAAGACGCAAGCAAAAAGAAAAGGGGAAGAAGGGAAGTCGGGAGTTTCAACAATTAACTCCTGAATCAATACGAATTAGTATGAATTATAGACAATTAGTGTCCGAAATTGCGCAAAATTACGCGACGGAATGATGGACACTTAACCGGATTGTTTGGGCTGGAATAACGATCAAAGCGGAAACTTACCTAAGTTGGGCTGCCGATTTGAACCTTGGAACGAGGAACGCGTCGGGGCGCTCCATCTTAAATTCCACGGAACAAACCACTCGCCTGAACCGAGGGCTGCAGATCCCTGATTTTGCCGCCCATAATCCGGGAAATAACAAGGCCATTTGATTAGGGCCGGCCGATCATGACTTCCGTGGCTTTTATGAGGGCAACCGCTTCATCGCCCGGCTTGAGGGCGAGCTCGCGCACTGCGTCGGCGGTGATGATGGCTGTGACGCGCTGATTGCCTACCGCGAGGACCACCTTTGCCAGCAGGCCTTCGATCCTGACCTCAATTACTGAGCCGAGCAACTGGTTGCGACCGCTGATGCGGGTGGCGCCGGTGTGGGCGGCTGCGGCAGGCAGAAACTCATCCAGCGCCTCGGCTGGAACCCGGTGGTGGCCGCCCGGTGTTTTCACAGTGCGAATGCGGCCGGCGAGGATCCAATGCTTGAGCGCGGGATAGCTGATGCCGATACGAGCCGCTGCCTGTCGTGGTGTTAGAAGGTTGGATGGGGTCATGACCATTGCGCGGGATTCTCTCCCACGGGAGTACTTTACACCGTTACGCAGGTGGCGTTGCTGTGAGCCGGAAAAAGCCTCGGGAACCGTGTGATTGCAGTCACTCGACACTGGTGTATGCGGATGATAGCCTTCCGGTGGCATTCCCCCAGCGGGTCAGGGGGCGCGATATCGAAGGCCGTTTTTTCAGGCGGCCGGAAAACATTCATGTCGGGAGGATATGTGACTGCAATGAATTCGGTGGAGTTCTATCTGGGCGCGATCAGACAGCGCGCTGGGGCATTTTTACAAAGGCACTTCAAACTTGCAGCGGTCCTCGGCTTGCTGCTTCCTACTTTCGCCCATGGACAAGGGGAACCGGCAGGCGAAGCGAGCCTGAAGCTGCCGGATTTGTCGAGCGTGAGTTTCGCGAATTTTTTCGGTTTGAACGGCCATCAGCTTCTGTCGGTTGGATTGCTGTTCTGCGTCGGCGGCCTGTTGTTCGGCCTGGCGATCTATGTGCAGTTGAAGAACCTGCCGGTTCATCGCTCGATGCGCGAAATGTCCGAGCTGATCTATGAGACCTGCAAGACCTATCTGGTGACGCAGGGCAAGTTCATTATGGTGCTCTGGGCTTTCATCGCGGTCATCATCTCGCTGTACTTCGGCTGGCTGGCGCCAGTGCAGGGAAAACCAATCGCAGTTACGTTGCCGATCATTTTGTTGTTTTCGCTCGTCGGCATTGCGGGCAGCTACGGGGTGGCATGGTTTGGAATTCGCGTCAACACGTTTGCCAACTCACGCGTGGCATTCGCGGGATTGAAGGGTAAGCCGTATCCGCTCTTTGCGATTCCGCTGAAGGCTGGCATGAGCGTCGGCATGATGCTGATCTCCGTCGAACTGCTCATTATGCTCTTCATTCTTCTGTTCATCCCAGCCGATTTCGCCGGCCCCTGCTTCATCGGCTTCGCCATTGGCGAATCGTTGGGCGCCGCGGCTCTGCGTATCGCCGGCGGCATCTTCACCAAGATCGCCGACATCGGCTCCGATCTGATGAAGATCGTATTCAAGATCAAGGAAGACGATGCCCGCAACCCGGGTGTGATCGCCGACTGCACGGGCGACAACGCGGGCGACTCCGTCGGACCCAGCGCGGACGGCTTCGAGACCTACGGCGTGACCGGCGTGGCCTTGATCACGTTCATTTTGCTGGCCGTCAGGACTCCCGACACGCAAGCGCAACTGCTGGTGTGGATCTTCGTCATGCGCGTGGCCATGCTGATCTCCAGCTCGGCCGCCTACTTCCTGAATGGTCTAATCGCCAAGGCGAAATACGCCACCTCCGACGATATGGACTTCGAGGCGCCATTGACCTCGTTGGTCTGGATCACCTCCATCGTTTCCATCGCTCTGACCTACGTCGTCACGTACCTGATGCTCCCCAATATCGGTGGCGACCCGACGCTCTGGTGGAAGCTGGCTTCGATCATCTCCTGCGGAACCCTGGCGGGCGCGCTGATCCCGGAATTGGTGAAGGTCTTCACGTCAACCAACTCTGCCCACGTGCAGGAAGTTGTAACCTCCGCGAAGGAAGGCGGAGCTTCACTTGGGATTTTATCGGGACTCGTGGCCGGCAATATGTCGGCCTATTGGCTGGGACTTAGCATGGTCGCGCTCATGGGAATGGGTTATTACTTCAGCTTGGGCATTCCTTCGGGACCCACTGGCATGATGCTTGCGCCTGCCGTGTTCGCGTTCGGCCTCGTCGCGTTCGGCTTCCTTGGCATGGGCCCGGTTACGATCGCGGTGGACTCCTACGGCCCGGTTACTGACAATGCTCAATCCGTTTACGAACTGTCGCTGATCGAGACCATCCCCGGCATCGAAGCTGAGTTGAAGAAGGACTACGGCATCGACGCCAGGTTCGAACGCGCCAAGCATCTACTTGAAGCCAACGATGGAGCCGGTAATACCTTCAAGGCTACGGCAAAACCCGTGCTGATCGGCACAGCTGTGGTGGGCGCAACCACCATGACCTTCTCGATCATCATGGCCCTGACCAACGGGCTGACCACGAACGTGGATAAGCTATCGCTGCTGCACGCGCCCTTCATGCTCGGGTTGATCTGCGGCGGCGCAGTCATCTTCTGGTTCGCAGGCGCTTCGATGCAGGCGGTCACCACAGGTGCATACCGCGCGGTCGAGTACATCAAGGCGAACATCAAGCTGGAAGGCGCAGAGAAGGCGTCGGTAACAGACAGCAAGAAGGTGGTAGAGATCTGCACGAAGTACGCGCAGAAGGGAATGTTCAACATTTTCCTTGCCGTCTTCTTCTCAACGCTTGCGTTCGCGTTCATGGAGCCGTTCTTGTTTGTCGGCTACCTGTTCTCGATTGCGATCTTCGGACTGTACCAGGCGATCTTTATGGCGAATGCCGGCGGCGCCTGGGACAATGCCAAGAAAGTCGTTGAGGTCGACCTGAAACAGAAGGGGACGCCTCTGCACGACGCAACCGTTATCGGAGACACCGTCGGTGATCCGTTCAAAGACACTTCTTCCGTGGCGATGAATCCGATCATCAAGTTCACCACGCTGTTCGGACTACTTGCAGTCGAACTCGCGGTAACTCTCAGTGCCAACAATCCGATGCTCACACATGTTTTGGCAGTGGCATTCTTCCTGGTGTCGGTGTTCTTCGTGCACAAATCGTTCTATGGCATGAGGATCGAAACTAAAGAAAGCAAGTAAGTGCTATCTGGCAAGCCAAAGAACGCCGCCTGGAAACGGGCGGCGTTTTACTTGCTCGAATGCCGACTAGACCGGCTTAGATGAAGTTGCTGTGTTCGCGTCCCTGATTGTCCACATCTCCACACTCATGCACAGTTAATTGCACCACTCATGCGCCTTGTACGCGACCTCAGTGAGTTCTAGGCTGGATGAGTAGTTGTTGCACAAGGCGGGGCAAATCCGAGTTGGTACCCGGCTTTCGAAAATCCCAAAAAGCGTTATAGCAAATTGGAATAAGCGGGCCGGGAGGGGTCGGTCCCCGAGCGCATACCCGTTGGTTTGTGCATCAGGTTTGGGGCATTTGGGGCCCCTGAAACCCGCACCGCTCAAGGCTGTTTGGAGCTTTCCACAGCTAAGTGCCTGTATTTAGGAGGTTGGTGCAGGGAATGCAAACAAAATACAAGATGTTGTGGTTTCTTGTTGACACGTACCATGGACAGCGGTAAGTTTTCATCTGCGGCTGTAATGGAACTTTAAAGAAGCCCCGGCCTAAAAGGGTCCATAAAGTGCCGCTCAGATACGAGAGTTCGCAGGATTTCCAACCCCCCGTACCCCCGTTTGTTTGAGATGTAGGATTGGGCCCCTCTCAGGTGGTTCGCATCTGAGCGACGGGGTAGTTTCACCAAAATTTGCCGACCGAGAGGATTCCGATGAACGAGGCTTATCTACAAACAACAGCCGCTGCCCTCCAGTCCCCCTATACCCAAAAGGGCCTAAGGTTCACCCGCCGCTTTTCAAAAGAAGGCGTTTCGGCTTACGACGAAGTCCAATGGGAGTGCCGGACCGCTCTGATTACCGATACCAAGGGCAACACGATCTTCGAGCAGAAGGATGTAGAGGTGCCTGTCGACTGGTCAATGACGGCGACGAACATCGTTGCCTCCAAGTACCTTCACGGGCAGATGGACACGCCGGAGCGGGAGACGGGCGTACGGCAGCTGGTAAGCCGCGTTGCGGAAACAATTCGCGACTGGGGCATTCGCAGCGGTTACTTTGCCTCTGACGAGGATGCTTCCATCTTCCACGACGAACTCGTGAGCATGCTCGTGACGCAGAAAGTGGCCTTTAATTCGCCCGTCTGGTTCAACGTGGGCTGCGATCGCCTGGAACCGGATGCGGAAGGCCTGAACTGGCACTGGGACCCGGCAACGGGCGGTGTACGCTATTCGGCGACCGGCTACAAGAACCCGCAATGCTCGGCGTGCTTTATCAATGCTGTTGACGACTCGCTCGACTCGATCCTGACCCTGGCCAAGACCGAGGGCATGCTGTTCAAGTGGGGATCGGGCACCGGCACCAATCTGTCGTCGATTCGTGGTTCCATGGAGAATCTGTCGGGCGGCGGTCAGGCCTCAGGCCCGCTCAGCTTCATGCGCGGCTTTGACGCCTTTGCCGGCGTGATCAAGAGCGGCGGCAAAACGCGCCGCGCGGCCAAAATGGTGATCCTCAACGTGGACCACCCGGACATCATGGACTTCATCGATTGCAAGTCCAAAGAAGAAGCCAAGGCCTTCTCGCTGATCAGGGCCGGCTACGACGGCTCGGGTCCTGATTCAGAGGCGTATTCGTCCATCTTCTTCCAGAACGCCAATAACTCCGTTCGCGTGAGCGACGAGTTTATGCGCGCCTACGAAAACGATGGCGACTTTACAACCTACACCGTTAAAGGCCACCAGCCTGTAAAGACCTACAAAGCGCGCGACATCATGCACAAGATTGCCAAGGCTACCTGGGAGTGCGGCGATCCGGGCATGCAGTTCGACACCACCATCAATAAGTGGCACACCAGCAAGAACACGGCGCGCATCAACGCATCGAATCCTTGCTCGGAGTACATGTTCCTCGACAACTCCGCCTGCAACCTGGCCAGCTTCAATCTGATGAAGTTCGTCAACGCAGCCGGCGTGTTTGAGATTGAAGCCTATCGCCACGCCATCTCGATCGTCATCACCGCGATGGAGATCCTGGTGGACAACTCCGGTTATCCCACTGAAGCGATTTCACGCAATTCGCACGACTACCGGCCGCTTGGTCTTGGCTACGCCAATCTTGGCGCGCTGCTTATGGCTTTCAGTCTCCCCTACGATTCTGAAGCGGGACGCGATCTGGCGGCGGCGCTTACGGCCATCATGTGCGGCCAGGCCTATCTGCAGTCGGCAGTCATCGCAGCTAACTGCCCGCCTCTGGCTTCAGCCACCGCGCTTACCGCATCTGTGGAGCGGCAGGGCGGAGCTTGCCCCGGCTACTACGTCAATCGTGAGCCGTTCCTCGACGTTATCCGCATGCATCGCGCCGAGGTGAACAATATCGGCAAGTCGAAACATGGCAACGAGCCGTTCCATGTTCATCAACTCGACTCGCTCATCGATGCCAGCCGCGAAAGCTGGGATATGGCGCTGATGTACGGCGAGCGCTATGGCTATCGCAACTCGCAGGTCACGGTACTCGCGCCCACTGGCACCATCGGCTTCATGATGGACTGCGACACCACTGGCATCGAGCCCGACCTGGCGTTGGTCAAGTACAAGAAGCTGGTCGGTGGCGGCATGATCAAGATTGTCAACAACACCGTTCCGGCCGCGTTGTTCAAGCTTGGCTACGATCACGAGGAAGTGAACGCGATCGTCAGCTACATTGACGCAACCGGCACCATTGAAGGCGCACCTGGAATCAAGCCGGAACACCTGGCTGTGTTCGATTGCAGCTTCAAGCCGGCAAAGGGCACGCGCTCCATCAATTACATGGGGCACATCAAGATGATGGCGGCCACGCAGCCCTTCCTGTCCGGCGCCATCTCGAAGACTGTGAACCTGCCTCAGGAAGCCACAGTGGAAGATGTTGCCGAAGCATACGCCGAAAGCTGGCGTGGCGGCATCAAGGCAGTAGCAATCTATCGCGACGGCTCCAAGGGCACCCAGCCGCTGAACACCAGTATGGATGTCAAGAAAGAGCCATCGGCTCTGGATGCGGTGAGCAGCCGCGTGATCGCGCAGTTGGCCGCGTTGCAGCCGGCTGCCGACGCGGACTTGAAGGCGCTGGAAGCCAAGCCGGGTGAAAAGGTTGAGTTGACGACGAAGCAGATTGTAGCGGCCGCAGCAGCCTTCCAGAAGGCGATCGACGATGTGGCCAGGGCATCCGCAGTTATGGTGCTGACGGCTTCACCGGCAATCGGCGCGGCTTCAGAACCGGCTCGCGAGGTGCAGGACTTGAATGCTCCGCCGCGCGCCGTACGTCACAGGTTGCAAGAAGAGCGTGCGTCGATCACCCACAAGTTCTCGATCGCCGGACATGAAGGCTACATCACGGTGGGGTTGTATCCAAATGGACAGCCCGGTGAAATCTTCATCCGCATGGCCAAGGAAGGCTCAACGGTATCCGGCCTGATGGATGCGTTTGCCACATCGATCTCGCTGGCGCTGCAGCACGGAGTTCCGCTCAAGGTGTTGTGCGAGAAGTTTGCGCACACCCGCTTTGAGCCCTCGGGCTGGACCGGCAACGAGCAGATTGGCTACGCGAAGAGCCTGATGGATTACATTTTCCGCTGGTTGAATCTGCGCTTCCTGTCGGGTGAGCAATTGACGCTCTTCGCTGGCTTGGCTCCGCGCGTTCCGCAGTTGCCGGAGTCGCCAAGCATTCTGTCTGAAGCGGATGCAGAAGAAAGCGAAGCAGCCTCAAAGCAGAACCTGACCAAGTTGGTTGAAGAAGTAGCAAAACGGCTGAACCAGGTATCGTCCCATCACACCAGCCCGGGCGGTGGCGGGGGCATTGCTCCTGAAGTGCACGGCGTGGCATCCACAGGCAATCCTGCTGGAATGCCGTCCATGCAGGACCGCGGCTTGTATCACGCGGCCGATGCCATGCGCGAAATGTATGAGATGGGCGACGCGCCAAGCTGCCCAACCTGCGGAGCCATTATGGTTCGTAACGGTAGCTGCTATCGCTGCATGAGTTGCGGATCAACAAGCGGGTGCAGTTAAACAGCGAGTCAACAATAGAAGCACAATCGGGCGTCCGGCATTTGCCGGACGCCCGATTGGATTTGGTGCGAAAACTCGCTCAGTCATGAGCAAAAAAAGCGCCCTCAGGCGTGGCACTGCTTGCACGAAGTGAAGTTCTTCTCGTGATGGCAGGATTCGTAGCACCACTTCATATCTACCTTCGACAGATCAACCGAGCCGTGCGTTGGCAAAGGGTCGAGTGCGTGCGCCGCGTGGCAATTCGTGCATTCGGGCACATCTTCGTCCTTTGTTGAGTCGTGCGGAACAAAACGGTGCGGGCTGATCTTTTCGCCGCTGGGCGCCGTGTACTTGTCCGTCACCGCCGTCATCTTTTCAAACGGGCCGTGGCAACCGAGACACTCAGCCTTTAAAGGTTTTGCGGCTGCCTGGGCAGCAAGCACGATCGAACTCGACTGCGACACGACGCCCTGATTGGCAGCCTCAGTTGCGATAAAGATGAAGACGCCGGCCAGAATGCCGGTGCAGATGAAAAGTAGCCGATTCCTCATACTCTTCCTGACTTGAATGCGAACGATGTGGGCCCTCGCCCCGTAGGATCCCGCTCGTAATTAAGTGCCCAAAAGACCCCATGGCATATAAGCATGACCGCAGTTACAGAACAGGATGCTTAACAGCCATTGAATCACTGGAATGAGGGTCGCCAATGTACCGAGCGTCACAGAAACCCCGGAGCATGATTGCTAGAGTCGAGCCAATTAATTCGTTTGCAATTTTTCGCAGGACATTGGCCATTTGCGGGATTGCGGCTTGTGTCTGCATTTTCGCGTTTCAAACAAATGAGGAGAGAATCGTGCCAGACAAGCAGAAAAGAATCGATCGCCGCGCGTTTTTGAAAGGCTCCGCAGCAGCGGGCGCAGCGGTAACTGCAGGTAGCGTGGCCGGTGGACTGATAACGGAACCGGCAAATGCGGAAGCTGCTCCGGCTAAGTGGAACAAGGAAGTGGATGTGGTGATAGTGGGCACCGGGCATGCTGGACTGGCGGCGGCAATTACCGCTGCCGACTCCGGGGCCAAGGTGGTAATCCTCGAAAAGTTGAAGAAGGAGTGGGAGGGCGGCAATAGCAAAGTGTCGGGCAACATGTGGTGGACGCCTACCGACCTGCCGCAGGCAAAACAATACATTGAGGCCCTCAGCTATGGTCTTACCGACAAGGAATGTATCGAGGCTCTGGCTGAAGAGATGCTTAAGCTGAATGACTGGCTCGACAAGCTGGGTATCAAACACACGCCGCTAGGCATCTTTCAGCCCGAACATCCTGAACTGCCCGGCGCTGCCTGCGTACGGACCTGGTGCAATGGTGGCAGCTCAGACGGCAAGCTGTGGATTCCGCTTCGCGAACAGGTGGAGAAACGCAAAATCGAAGTGATCTATGAGGCGCCGGCGAAAGCGTTAATTCAGAAGCCGTCCAAAGAGATCGCCGGAATTCGCGCTGAAGTCGAGGGCAAGCCTTACTTCATCAAGGCGAGGAAGGCTGTGATCTTGTGCTGCGGCGGATTCGAATTCGATTTTGAGATGCAGAAGCAATTCCTGCCAGGCTGGCCGATCTACGGGCAGGGAACGCCGGGCAACACAGGCGACGGTATTCGCATGGCGCAAAGCGTTGGTGCGGCCCTTTGGCACATGAATAATCCGCTGGCGGGATTGGGAGGCATCGTGGTGCCGGAGTTTGCGCCGATAGTGATTCCGTTTGGCATTTACGGCGCGCCCTACATTCATGTGGATAAACTCGGCAAGCGCTTTATGTCAGAAAACCGGCCGAGCCGCCATGGATTTGGAGTGAAGGAATACATCATGTTCTTTGACGGTGTGATTGGCGACTTTACGCGGCTGCCATGCTTCACCATTTTTGACGAAACCGCGCGCTCTCACGGTCCGCTGGTTTCCGGCAATCGCGGCAAGTTTGGCTGGTTCTCGTGGCACTCTGGCTATGAATGGAGTAAGGACAACAGCAAAGAGATTGAGAAGGGCTGGATCGTCAAGGGCGAGACTATCGCCGAGCTTGCAGGCAAGCTGGGCATCAAGCCGGAAGACCTGGAAGTGACTATCAACCATTACAATGAGAGCTGTAAAAAACAAGTGGATCCTGATTTCAATCGACCGAAGCAGAGCCTGATTGCGATTGAGAAGCCTCCGTATTACGCCGTGAAAGTCTATCCAACCATGGTGAACACGCAGGGCGGCCCGCGCAGAAATGGTAAGTGCCAGGTGATGGATCCGTTCGGAGAGCCGATTCCGCGCCTCTACACTGCGGGAGAACTGGGCTCATTCTGGGGATGGATGTACAACGGCGGCGGCAATAACGCCGAGTGCCTGTGCACGGGGCAGATTGCTGCGCGCAACGCCGTTGCCATGAAATCACTCGCGTAACCAGCCAACCGTCGTTGACTTAATCAGAGACCTGGCGCTCATTCAAAGGAGCGTCAGGTCTTTTGTCTATGCATCGTTTCTTGTTGCCTGTTCGGGATAAAATGACTGCGACTGGCAAGTTTCAGACTTCTCCAGGCAAAGGTGTTTTTCAATTGCCCAACTCTGATCAAGAGCTCATGACCATGGTGACGGCGATCCTCGATGGGAACGTTGCGAAAGTAGCTCAAATGCTTTCGGCGTCACCGGGACTGGCCAGCGCATGCTTTCAATCCGGAGCGAGTCGTGCCACGGAAAAGCCGTACTTCCTGGGGCAGATTGGCCGCTACATTTACCGGGGCGATACGGCGCTGCACATTGCCGCGGCGGCTTACCATGCGCGGATTGTTGAGCTGCTGATTGAAGCCGGAGCTGGCGTTCATGCAGCCAATCGCTTTGGCTACAATCCACTCCACGCCGCTGCTGCCGGAAATCCCGGCTCGCTTAGGTGGAATCCAGCTCGGCAGGCGGATACGATTCGCATTCTCATCAAGGCCGGCGCCGATCCAAACTCCACTGACAAACGAGGAGTAACGCCGATTCACATTGCAGTTCGCACTCGCTGCTCGTTGGCCGTTAAAACGCTGCTGGAGTGTGGCGCCGATCCGGCGCGCCGGAACAAGAACGGCTCCGATGCGATGGTGCTTGCAGTAAACACGACTGGCCGCGGTGGCAGCGGTTCTCCTGAAGCCAAAGCGGAGCAACGGCGCATCCTGGAATTGCTTAACCAGCCGGAAACAACTTCTCATGTCTGAGCTTCAGCCGCGCGCATTTGTCATCGGATCGGGGCCCAATGGATTGGCCGCGGCCATTACGATGGCGCGTGCCGGCAGAAACGTTACGGTGTTCGAGGCAGAGCAGCAAGCCGGCGGCTCTGCGCGAACCATGGAACTCACGCTGCCTGGATTCCGGCACGACTTTGGCTCTGCTGTTTTCCCTTTGGCTGCAGCCTCACCGTTCTTCGCAGCGTTGCCGCTCAAGCGCTACGGCCTGCATTGGATTCACGGCTCCGCACCACTTGCGCATCCGCTTGATGACGGCTCGGCAGTTGTTCTCGAGCGCGATCTGGCGCAGGCTGCTGATGCACTCGGTCGCGATGGTGCGGCGTGGCGCGCTCTGGTCGAGCCAATTGTAGAGCACTGGCCGCAATTTGCCGGTGATGCGCTGGGACCGCCCGTGCGCGTTCCGCGTCATCCGTTGCTCATGGCGCAATTCGGGCTCGCAGGATTTCAGCCGGCGCTGCGGCTGGCAACAGGTCGCTTCACCAGTCCGAGAACTCGCGCGCTATTTGCCGGGCTGGCGGCGCACTCCTTTCTTGCACTCGATCAGCCGCTGAGCTCCGCCGTCGGCCTCATCATAGGAGCGGCCGCGCACCTGGCCGGCTGGCCGATAGCACAGGGAGGCGCGCAGACAATTACCGATGCGTTGATCGCCCAATTGCTCGATCTCGGCGGAGAGATAAAAACCGGCAGGCGCATCGGTTCACTCGACGAAGTTGATGCTGATGGCGCACCGATTTTGTGCGATGTGACTCCTCGGCAATTGCTCGCAATTGCGGGCAATCGCCTTCGTCCCGGTTACGCAAGCCGCTTGCGCAAGTTTCGCTATGGCCCCGGCGCATTCAAAGTCGATTACGCGCTCAGCGAGCCGATTCCGTGGCGCTCAGCCGATTGCCGCCGCGCCATCACGGTACATCTTGGCGGCACAATGGAGGAGATCGCAGCTTCGGAGCAAGCCGCAACGCATGGTTCGATTGCCGAGAAGCCGTTTGTCATTGTTGTGCAGCCTTCCCTGTTCGACCCGACCCGCGCTCCCGAGGGAAAACACACGGCCTGGGCCTATTGCCACGTGTCCAACGGTTCCACCGTCGACATGACCAGCCGTCTTGAAGATCAACTGGAACGGTTTGCGCCGGGATTTCGCGACTGCGTTCTGGCGCGTCGAGTGCTTCCGCCCGCTGCGCTCGAAAGCATGAATGCAAATCTTGTCGGCGGCGACATTAATGGCGGCGAACTCTCGATAAGCCAGTTCCTGTTCCGCCCAACGCTGGGATATTACGCAACTGGAACGCGAAATCTGTATCTCTGCTCGTCCTCCACGCCACCCGGCGGCGGAGTTCACGGCATGTGCGGATATCACGCTGCGCACGCGGCATTGCGGGCCTGAGCAAGAACCTTTATCGATTCAAATTGGGTCATCCTCAAGCAAGAGCTTCCAGTACTTTGAAGGGTTATCGAGGATGCCGCGTGTGATTTGGAAGTGCACAGTGTCTTTGAGAGCAATCAGATTTAGTTCCGCATCGTCGAAATTCACGATTTCGGCACCTGGATAAGTCATCAGAATTGGCGAGTGAGTAGCGATAACAAACTGCGCACCGCCTTTCGCAACTAAGTCGTGGATTAGTAGCAAAAGTGCCAATTGGCGTTGGGGTGAAAGTGCGGCTTCAGGTTCGTCGAGCAGATATACACCTTCGCGGATTCGGTTTTGCAGGATCGCCAGGAAGGCCTCACCATGCGAGCGCATGTGAAGCGAGCGCCCTCCGTACATCATGTAAGGATCACCGCCGAACGATGAATCGGATTTCCTATCATCTAGCAATGACGCAAAGTGGGCAGCAAATTCCGCCCTGAGAAAAAATCCATCACGGGGTTGCTTGCGAAATGATGGTCGAAGTACCTTGGCCAGCGCACTCTCCGTTTCAGGCGGGTTACCGGCCGACAATTCATTGCGGCCCCCACCTGAGACCGGGAGGCGGCACAGAGAGGCGATGGCCTCAAGGAGTGTAGATTTTCCGCTGCCATTCTCACCGACGAAAAAAGTGACCGGATGATTGAACTTGAGATCGAGCGAAGCAAGAAACTTGAGATTGAAGGGAAAGATATCCCTTGAACCAACACGATCAGAAACCTGGTTAATTCCAAGCAAGTAGGGGACATCAAGTTTCATGCAGCCAGCATACGACATGTCCAGCATGTTGCGTGACGGTCTCCAAATCGCGATCGGTGGAGTTGGAATAAACTACTTGTGTTATGGCTACCGATATTCTTCATCCTTCAATTCAGCCGCGGACGCCCAGCGGCATGTTTGCCAACGAGCCGTTTACCGATTTCAGCAGGCCTGAGAACAAGCGCGCCATGGAAAATGCGCTCGATGCAATTGCTCCACAGCTTGGCCGCGAGTACGATCTCGTGATCGGCGGCGAGCGCCTCAAGACCGCTGAAAAAATTATTTCCATCAATCCGGCGCGGCCCGAGCAGGTTGTCGGCGTTCATCAGAAGGCCGGTGCCGAGCACGCCGCCAGCGCCATGAGCGCCGCACAAGAAGCATTCGCTTCGTGGAGGAGGACATCGTCAGATGTGCGAGTGTCGCTGCTGCTGAATGCGGCTGACGTCATTCGCAAGAGCAAGTTCGAGTTCATGGCCTGGCTCACCTACGAAGTAGGTAAAAATTGGGCCGAGGCAGATGCGGATGTGGGCGAGACCATCGACTTTCTGGAGTTCTACGCGCGCGAGGCTCTGCGGCTTGCGGCTGCGACAACGCCTATTCAATATCCGGGCGAGCGCAATGAGCTGCACTATATCCCGCTCGGCGTGGGCGCTGTGATTTCGCCGTGGAACTTTCCGTTCGCCATTATGGCTGGCATGACCGCCGCCTCCATCGTCACTGGCAACACCGTAATCCTGAAGCCTTCGAGCGACGCCCCGACTATTGCGGCGAAGTTTATTGAAGTGCTGGAAGAAGCTGGGATGCCGGCCGGCGTAGTCAATTTCTGCCCGGGTTCCGGCGCAACATTCGGCAACGCGATTGTTGAAGATCCGCGGACACGTTTTATTGCATTCACCGGTTCCAAATCCGTTGGCACTGAGATTCACGAGCGCGCTGCGAAGACGCGCAATGGGCAGATCTGGATCAAGCGCACGATTCTCGAGATGGGCGGCAAGGATTCGATCCTCGTCTGTGCCGATGCAGATTTGAATGCGGCCATCGAAGGCGTAGCCGCCTCCGCATTCGGATTCAGCGGCCAGAAATGCTCGGCGTGTTCACGCGCGATTGTCGAGGCGCCCATCTACGATGATTTTGTTGAGAAGCTGCGCCAGCGCGTGGCGAAGCTGACGCTTGGCGACCCCGCCAAGAATCACAACCTCGGGCCCGTAATCAACAAGAGTGCTCTCGCCTCAATGCTTGCCTATGTCGAGATGGGCAAGAAGGAAGGCCGGCTGATCTGCGGCGGCAATGCTCCCGCGGCGGACGAAGGTGGCTTTTTCCTGGAACCGACGGTGTTTGCCGATGTCGCTCCGAACGCTGTGCTGGCGCAGGAAGAAATCTTCGGGCCGGTGCTGGCAATCATTAAAGTAGACAGCTTTGACGAAGGTCTTAAGGTGGCCAACAATACTGAGTACGGGCTAACTGGCGCCATCTATTCAAGTGATAGCAACAAGCTCGACCGCGCGCGGCATGAGTTTCATGTGGGCAATCTGTACTTCAATCGCAAATGTACTGGCGCCATGGTAGGCGCGCATCCATTTGGCGGATTCAATATGAGCGGTACGGATTCAAAGGCAGGCGGGCCCGATTACCTGTATCTCTTTACACAAGCAAAGAGTGTCGCAGAAAAACTATAGAAATCAGGCGACGGCTGGAGGAGCGGCGGCTTGTTCTTCCGCTTCGATCTTGTTGCCCACTTCAGCGGCAGCCTGCGCAAGCACACGGTGATGAATGGTGAACAGCGCCAGTTCAAGGCGATCGCTCACGCCTGTCTTGTCATAAATGGAGCGCAGATAGTTCTTGATCACCTGCTCGGTGGTCTTGAGCCGCGAAGCGATCTCGCGATTCTTGCAGCCTTGCGAAATCAGCGCAACAATGCGCATTTCCTTCGGTGTCAGGCGATCGCGCACCCGCGTGCCGACCATATCTTCTTCAGGAGAATCTGGCATCATCACTTGCGGAGGCAGCCAGGTTTCTCCGGCAGCAACGCGGCGCACGCATTCAACCAGAGCGTTGCCGGTTACATTACGAAATACAACGCCCCGGAATCCCTGCTGTAGATAAGTGCTGGCTGCATCGGTGTTTTCTGCAATCACAATGCCGCGGCTGCCCATGGTTTCAATCAGCATCTTCAGGCGCGGAAGCTCAGGACGCATGGAGGCGGCAAATAAAATAATTGAGCCCGGAAAGGTGGTAATGGCGTGATACATCCGATCCAGATCGGGACATTGCGCAATAATGCGGAGACCTTCGTCCATGGCTAGGACTTTGGCCGTTCCTGCTCGGAAGATTGCTTGCGAATCGGCGAGAATAAGCTTATTCATATAAGGCGCCTCAAGTGATACCAACCCCTCGGAAATTATCGACACCAAAACCAACTTTCCTTGCCGCCGCAACCGGTCACTGCCTTGAAATCACGCCTGGCAGTGCTTACCTATGGCTTTATCGGCAGAAGGACAAAATCCTGCAATTGCCAAAAACCGTCACAAAGCAAATCCGGAAAGGGTTCCTAAAGTAATCTGATCGACAACGAATGGTAATGTCAAGGAAGAATTCCCCACCAAATCTGTTCGAATCGATCAAATAGCGAAAAGTTATGGGACTTACGGGGCATTTCTGACTCAAAAGTTGTATGTTTCGGGGCTTCCGAGCCAGCCCCTACAATAAAATGCAGGCTCGATACTGAGGGTACTTATGGCACGCCCGATTCTGCTGGCGGTTGATGACGACGTAAGCGTTCTGGAGGCGGTGGTGCAGGATCTGCGCCGTCAGTACGGTGCTACCTACAGGGTGATGCGAGCGGCCAGCGGGCAGGCCGGACTGGACACCCTGAACCAGCTCAAGACACGCCAGGAGCCCGTTGCGCTGCTGTTGAGCGACCAGCGCATGCCCGGAATGACCGGCGTTGAGTTTCTGGAGCGAGCTCAGTTGGTCTATCCCGATTCGCGCCGGGTACTGCTGACGGCATACGCCGATACGGAAGTGGCCATCCGAGCCATCAACACGGCCCGCATCCACTACTACCTGACCAAGCCCTGGGATCCACCGGAAGAGCGCCTTTACCCGGTCCTTAACGACCTGCTTGACGACTGGCAGGGCGGTTATCGTCCGCCGTTTGAGGGGCTGCGCGTCATCGGGCACCGCTGGTCGCTCAAAGACCACAAGGTCCGCAATTTCCTTTCTCAAAATCATGTGCCCTATCGCTGGCTTGACGTTGCCGCTGGCGACGAAGCAGCGGAACTCCTGAAGAGCTCCGGGCTCGATCCAGATAAGCTGCCGGTGGTCTTGTTTACCGATGGCAGCGCGCTTGTCGATCCTGAAACTGAGGCGCTTGCCGCCCGCGTAGGGCTGCGCGTACAGGCGGCTCAGGCGTTCTACGACATCATCGTGGTGGGTGCCGGTCCGGCCGGCCTGGCTGCCGCCGTGTATGGGGCCAGCGAAGGCTTGCGAACCTTGGTAATCGAGCCGATGGCCCCCGGCGGGCAGGCTGGTTCGTCCTCCCGCATTGAGAACTATCTTGGTTTCCCATCCGGGCTGACAGGCGCGGAACTCGGTCGCCGCGCCCACACGCAGGCCACGCGCTTTGGCGCTGAATTTGTGACCCAGCGAGCGATCGGGCTGCGCATTGAAGGGCAGTACCGGTTTATTCAACTTGCCGACGGGCGAGAAGTTTCAACCCACGTGGTGCTGCTGGCTCCAGGGGTCCAATACCGTAAGCTCGACATTCCAGGAGCCGACAGGCTTACCGGCAGAGGCGTTTACTACGGGGCCGCCCTGGTTGAAGCTGTAGCCTGCAAAGACGAGGAAGTCTTTGTGGTGGGCGGGGCTAACTCCGCCGGCCAGGCCGCCCTGCACTTTGCAAAATTCGCCTGTAAGGTAACGATGCTGGTGCGCGGGGATGGACTTTCGGCCACTATGTCGAAATATTTAATCGATGAGATCGAACAAACATCCAATATTGTGCTGGAGCCGCGAACGCAGGTGCTGGAAGCGCTTGGCGAAGAGCGGCTGGAGTCGCTGAAGCTGAGCGGGCCGAAAGGTGAGTACCAGATCCCGGCAACGTCGCTTTTTGTGTTCATCGGCGCGGCGCCGGGTACAGAATGGCTTCCGGTCTCGATTTTGCGCGACGATAAAGGGTTTTTGCTTGCGGGGCCAGATTTACGGATCGACGGAAAGCTGCCAGACATTTGGAAAGAGCAGCGAGAGCCTTATTTGCTGGAGTCAAGCGTACCGGGAGTGTTCGTGGCCGGCGATGTACGGCGCGGATCGATTAAACGCGTGGCGTCAGCAGTGGGCGAAGGGTCGATTGCGGTGCAGTTTGTGCATCAGTACCTGGCGGGATTTTAGCGAGGAATGCAGGCAAGCATGAGCGAGGGTGGACAACCGATCGAGATTGAGTTGGTTCCAGCAGGAGAAGCCGTTGCTGCATTTCGCAGGACTCGGCCTTTTGCCGAGACAAGTGCCGCGACGTTGGCTGAAGCACTGGCAGGCGTGAGCGACGTAGAACGCGTCATTGCGCGCGCCGGAACCGTGCTGGTGGAACCGAAAGCAGACTGGCGCTATTACTGGCTGGTCATTGACGGCGAGATCGTCGCTGAACGGCCTGAACCCGATGGCTCCTACACGCTTGCAGGGACCTCCCACGCCGGTGAAGGATTTGGCGAAACGCCCATTCTCAGCGGTAAATCGTATTCTCCATTCCGCGTAACCGCGCAGCGCGACTCCTTGATGATGCGCGTGAGTGATAACGATTTTTGGAAGTTGATGTCCTGCTGCCCGTCGGCGCGCAAAGTGATTCTGGCCGACATGGGGCGGCGGTTGCAGGCTTACCAGGTGGAGGCGCTGCATCGTGAAAAGCTTGTCTCGCTGGGCACTATGGCCGCAGGGCTGATGCATGAGTTGCACAATCCTGGTGCGGCCGCTAAACGTGCCGCTTCGCAATTGCGCGAAAATCTTAAGCGCCTGCAGGAACTGAGCCTGCGCTCAGCGGGCAAGCCGAAAACGCAACTGCAGATTGAGTGCATGCATAGCCTGCTTGAGCAAGCCATGCGCGGTTGCCATATGCCGGCGATGAGTTCCATTGAGCAGTCGGATGCGGAAGAAGCGATGTCGGAGTGGCTGCAATCTGCGGGCGTTGAAAATGCCTACACGATCGGGCCTGCGCTGGTGGCAATCGGATTCCAGAAAGAAGAGCTTGCCTGCGCGCGCGAGGCGTTTGAGGCCGGCGCGTTCTCTGATGCGCTCAACTGGTTTGAAGCGCTCGTATCCAGCGTTTCGCTGGTATGCGCGGTCGAAGAGAGCATTTCGCGCATCTCCGATCTGGTGATGGCGGTTAAAAAGTTCGCTTACGACGAGCGCTCGCCTGACAAGGAACTCGATGTCCATGACAATCTGCAGAGCACGCTGACGATTCTGGGCCACAAGCTGCGCGTGAAACAAATCGGCGTCGAGAAGCGCTTTGACGCCACGCCGGCAGTGATTCGGACTCGTGGGGCGGCGCTGAGCCAGGTGTGGACCAACCTGATCGACAATGCAGCCGATGCCTCGCCGGACAAAGGCCAGATTGAAATTGCAACTTGGAATGAACCCGAACGTGCCGATAAGCCTGCGCAGGTCGCCATCAGCGTTACAGACCACGGGTCAGGTATTCCGGCGGACGTGCTGCCGCGCATCTTCGAGCCATTCTTCACGACCAAGCCGCAGGGATCCGGTACCGGGCTGGGACTTGAGATTGTGCATCGCATCGTGACCCAGAAGTTTGGCGGCACCATCGACGTTGAATCGAAGCCCGGCATGACCCGATTCATTGTCCGCCTCCCGATGAATAGCCCGGTCAGCAGTCAAGCTACGAACTCTTCCACGTCCTGACCGCGTCACCCGCGCCTTTCAAATTCGCGAGTCTCATTTCGGAATACTTCCGCGAAAGAAGCACGCCGTCGGCACCGCCGCGAAAGGCCGCCAGCACTGCGTCATTCACGCCTTGCGGAGTGCATCGGCTGTGTCCCTGGCTAGTTGGAATGTCGATATCAATTCCCGGCCACAGCAGCGTCTTGGTCCCGCTCAAGCCGTCGTGGACACGCTTCGTTTCACGAAAGACATAGTCGGATGAAAGCCCTGCCGTCGGAATTTCTGCGAGATTCTTTTCGCGGTAATCCAGAACTCGGTAATGGAAGTCCAGAATCTCTTGCGGCGGAAGGTCCGCGTACATCGTGTGGCCCATGTTCTCCACGTAGTTAGCCATGCGCTCGCCGCCGCAGTTGTTGTAGATAACGATTTTTAAAAAATCCGAGTGCGGTGCAATCGCGCTCAAATCCTGTTCAGCGCGATATATGGGATTGAAAGAATTTGTGTGCCAGATATGCCAGCCCACCTGGAGCGACGGCTTTACTTCTTTAACCTTTGCGTAGATGGCAGCGTACGTTTCGCGCAGGCTATCGGTCCAGAGCATCTCCCATGCGAGCATTTCGGGGTACCTGAGCATAAGCCGCCAAAGCGTTACGTAATAGCCGTCGACGGGTCGCTGCTTGTTGCGGCCGGCTTCTACAAAGCGAGCTAACTCCGCAAAACCCTCGCGTGCCCGATCAGGATTGACGCCTCGCACCTTTGCTTTTGCCTCGCAGTACTGGCAAAAGCATGTGACACGCATTGGCGAGCCCGGACTTCCCGCATGTGCCCCAAGCATGTTTGAAAACGCACCCTGTCGTTCTGATCCCCACATGATGCCATCGATGTCGTGGTTGCGTGACCAGTCCTCTGCAATTCCGAGTAGCCAGTTGCGGTAGTTCGGATTGTTGAAGCAGAGTGTGGTTGCGTTCTCTCCGGATAGCTGTTTCTCTTGCAACTGCGCAATGTTCGGAATGTCGTTGCGAAAAACATCTTCGAACCAACAGATCGTTTTCATGCCGCGTTTCCTCGCGGAAGGCAACACCTCCTGCAGCACATCAAAATCGCCAAGATCGGGAGCACGAAAATCTTTGAATGCGGTATTCCGAAAGTACTGCGGGTCCACGCGCGTATAACTTCCCCCGTGAAAGGTATCGGTGTCGTAGAGTTGTTTGCCGTGATCGGGCAACGGTTGACCCGGAACCTGACGTCCGGCAATTCCTCGCCCGTAGGTAAACGTGGCAATGAACAACGTATTCACTTCGGCATCGCGCTGGAAAATATCAAGCACTTGTTCGACGCCTTCGTCGACAAAGGAGACCGCGCCAACCTGAATCCCAATCGCGGCTTGAGATTTTGTGACGGCGTCAGCGGCATTTAAGAGTGGGGACGTCGCGGCAACGGTAGCCAACGTCGCGCTCTGCATGAATTCTCTGCGATCCATCGTGATTGTTCTCCAGATTTGAGAGCGGCGACAATTCAGAGGTGTCGATCCTGCGGAATTGTATCACTGGGCGAATTCGAAAAAGGGGGATGACCGATGCGCAGTGTAGTCGTGCGTGGTAGGACCACTACAGCCATTTCGGCGTATGATGAGAGGGCTGAATTCTAGATGCCCCTTCGAGGAATCCGCCATGTATCTACAAAAACCCCTGATGAGGAAACTGCTGTTTGGCAGTGCAATCGCCGCGTGCTTTGCGGTATCTTCGACCAGCTTTCTGTACGCCGCGAAGACCTGCAACCCGCAAGATTTTGGCGCCAAAGGCGACGGCAAGAGCAAGGATACGGTTGCGCTGCAGTCGGCAATTGATGCCTGCGCAGCGCAGGGCGGCGGCACCGTTCGCTTCACTGCGGGAACTTATGTAAGCGCGCCGCTGGTGTTGAAGAGCAACGTAACGATGCGGCTCGACAAGGGTGCAAAGCTTCTCGGTTCGCCGGACCATGGCGACTATCCGCCGGTTACGATGTTTCATTTGCCCGATCTGCAGCCGTTGCTCAGTGCGGCGAATGCATCGAACATCGCGATCGAGGGCGAAGGCACCATCGATGGCAACGGCGAAAGCTGGTGGTACGAAGTTCGCGCCGTGAAAGACAAAGGCGTGCTCGGCAATCATCCGCGACCCAAGCTGATCTACTTCGATCATTGTAAGAATGTTCGTGTCGAGGGAGTCACGATTCAGAATTCGCCGATGTGGCAACTCGTGCCTTACCACACTGACAGCATGGTAATTCGCAACGTCAGGATTCTGGCGCCGCAGCACTCGCCGAATACAGACGCGATCGATCCGTTCTCGTCGTCGAACATCGTTATTGATCGCGTTTATTCTGACGTTGGCGATGACAACATCGCCATCAAATCCGGGCCAATCAATTCGCCGGGGCCTGACGACCCAAGCCGCAACATCACAATTACCGACTGCACTTTCATGCACGGGCATGGCCTGTCGATCGGCAGCGAACTCTCCGGCGGTGCGCAAAACATACACGCGGAGCGGATTCACTTTGAAGGTACAGACCAGGGCATTCGTGTAAAGGCGAATCGCGATCGCGGCAACGACGTGGGCAACTTTGTGTTTCGCGACATCACGATGAAAGATGTGAAGACCGCGATTTTGATCAGCGAATACTACCCGAACGTATTGCCGCCGGAGAACGAAGCACCGCAGCCTGTCGGCCGGCTTACGCCCCACTTCCACGACATCGTTATAGAGAATGTAACGGCAACGGGCAGCAAGACTGCCGGCGTCATCATCGGCCTGCCTGAATCACCAGTAAAGAACGTTGTGTTGAACAACATTAAGATAAGCGCCGAAGAGGGCCTCACCATCAGCAATGCCGAGGTGACGGGCAAAGACGTCGTTGTAACTCCGCAAAAGGGCGATGCGATAACAAAGCTGGCTGGCGCGAAGGTCGACCTTCGCTAAACGCATTCCCGAATGACAATGAAGAGGGGCTGCGCCGGACGGCACAGCCCCTTTATTTTTTCGACTGATTACTGATTGACGCCGCTCGCCAGGAAGCCGCCGTCGACCACGATGGTCTGGCCGGTGACGAACGAGGCCGCGTCCGATGCAAGGTAGACGACCGAGCCCACAAGTTCTTCAGTCTTTCCGAAGCGGCCCATCGGCGTGCGCATCAGCAACTCGTGACCACGCGGCGAATTGTCGAGCAGGTTGGCGTTGAGGTCGGTGCGGAAGACGCCAGGAGCAATCGCATTCACAGTCACGCCCTTCTTTGACCATTCAACAGCCAAAGAGCGTGTGAGCGACGACACGCCGGATTTGCTGGCAGCGTACGCCGCAACTTCGTGGAATGCAACGTAGCTGTTGAGCGATGCGATGTTAATGATGCGGCCATAACCGCGCTCCAGCATGGACCGGCCGAACACCTGGCAAGCGCGCAGCGTGCCGGTGAGATTGGTATTGATAATGTCGTTCCACTCTTCTTCAGAAAGGTCGAGCGTTGGCGTGCGCTTGATTTTGCCGGCGCAGTTGATCAGGATATCCACTTTGCCAAAATGGTCGAGAACGGAAACCAGCAATGCCTCGAGCGTGGCGCGATTGCAAACGTCGGCAGATTGACGCAGCGTCTTGCGGCCGCGAGCTTCGATATCGGTGGCAGTAGCGTCAATCTCAGGTTGGCGGCGGCCGGTTGGCACCACATCGGCGCCTGCATTGGCCAGCCCAAGGCTGATAGCGCGGCCAATGCCGGATGTGCCTCCGGTGACGACTGCGACTTTACCTTCAAGGCAGAGAAGATTGGATTCCATGACGTCTCCTAAAAAATCAAGCAAAACAGAACGGCTAACGCGCAAGCATCTGCGACTATGAATTGCGCCCCAGAAACACAGGCGCGATGTGCCGGCTGTAGAGGTTTTCCGTGACGTTCTTCGCGATCACGGTTTCGTTAACTTCAAGCAGATTGAGATACCGCGAGCCCATCTTGGCAGCAACCTTGAATCCAACATGGAGTAGCTGCCGCAGGCTGCTGTTGTAAACAAGATTGGCCTGCACATGACGCAAAGCCGACGTGTACTGCTCCGACGACCAGTCGCGCACCGCATCGGGTAAAGGAAGCTTGGCCGGATCAATATCGATCACGGTGGCGTAAGGCGCGCAAAGTTCTTCACGATGCGCAAATGCCTCGGCGTAAATTTCTTTTGCGAGCGCAAGGCCATCGCCTCCCGCTTCAGCCAGGCCAATCAACTCTTCAAGCCAGGTGGTCCCCGCAGTCTTCAGGTGCACGCCTGCGTCGAACTGCTTAATTGAGCGGTGAATTGCCGGGTAGATGGAGAACTTGTCGCTGCCTGAGTGAATGCTGAGTTTGAGATTCGCGGGCAAACCGAATTGCTTTACCGCATACGCGATGGCGGCAAGGTCGAGAACAAATTCGCGCTCGAATTGCGCCACATCGCCAACGTAGTCAACACCTTTATTGAAGCGGCCGCTGAATTTCGGTGCAATCGTCTGAACCGGAATGCCTTCGTCGGCGATGGCCGCAAGAATGATGAGCAACTCAACCGGGCTTTGCGCACGATCCGTCTCGTCCATCGAGACTTCCGCAATAAAGTTGTCAGCGCCCTTGATGTCTGCGACCTTGCGATAAACTTCGCCGGCTTTTTTTACCGCGGCCAGGAATTTTTGCGCCGCCGCGCATAGATCTGCTGATGTGATGTTGAATTCAGTATCAACACCGGATAGCTGAATGGAACCGAGCAGTTCAGGATGGCGCTTGACGAACCCATCTATGTCGGCAGGTGCAGCAGGCTGACCGATGAAGTCGGCCACGTCGATAGTAAAGAAGTCACAAGGCGCGACAAAACGGTCAACGGTGGCAACCGTGATGTGATCGGCATCAACATGGTAAGGCAACTTCCAGCCGAGCGCCTGCACCGCCGCGTCAGCAGCCTGGCGTGCAGAAAGCGGCTCAGAACCAATGATCGTATGTTCGCGATTCGACTTGTTCCACACCGGTATAACTTCAACGCCGCCGGAGCCCGCATTGAGGCAGGCCTGCAACTGTGCCTTTGCTTGATGTGCAAAGCGATCGCCAGTTCCAACGGAATATTTATAAAGCTTCAAGACTTTATTCTCCTTCAAAACTTTGCGTCTAAAGACGGCTGCGATGGGCCCACAGGCCTAGCCCGGGACTAGGGACGAAGAATATCTCTTCGCCGTTCAACCAATTCCAGCCATATGCAAGCTTTTCTGGATTGTAACGCGATGACATTTCACTCAAGTCGCCATACGAGAAGCCTACGCCTTCAATCTCCTCGCGGGTCAGCTGCCCGGGGCACCAGGTAATTTTAAAGCGGCCTTCAGATGAGGCATGGATAAGGTGCGCCGCCGCGCTAAGGTCAGAGCCGAGGTCGGGATTGTCGCGAACGGCAGCAAGCGTATGCGGCGTTCCACGATATCCGTACTTGCGAATCAGTTTGTCGATCCCCTTGTCTTCACCGAACTCATGCACTCCGGGCGCGAGGATGATGAGCTCAGCGTTGTCGGCCAGTGCCATGCGCGTGCGATATACCGCCTTGTTGCCGATCCATGTGGAATGGAACTCACTCGGATCGAGAAAGACAACCGCCTTGTTGATTTGTTTGTCGAGCGTTTCGAAATTGACCTTGAGGCTGAGTTGCGCAGCGGCAAGGAAGCACTCAATATCGTCACCGATGAAAAGGCCACGGATTGCGAGGCCGCCGCTCTGTCTGCGCCCAACTACCGTATGCACATAGACAATTGGTAAATGTCGGAGGAAATGATCGGAAGCGTAGTTGAGCACGTTGCGCACCGGATTTACGGCGCGGCCCATGATGCGCTCCATCCCATAGACGGCGCCCAGGTAGTGACTACGGTTAATACCTTCGCGGCCACCGGCACCCACAAGAATATTTTTTGTGTAGTTGGCCATGCCGATGACTTCGTGCGGCACTACCTGACCGATGGAGAGAATCAGGTCGAATCCGCCGCTTGAAATCAGCTTGTTGGTTTGCGCCGGCCATGAGTAATCGAGCCTGCCTTCAGACTGCTCGCGAATGAAAGATGCCGGAACCTCGCCGACCGTCTCGATATCGGTTCGCCAGTTGTGAACTCGAAAAAGTTCTGCAGGAACGCCCGGAAACATGTGCGCAATCTGCTCCTCGCGCATTGGCGTATGCGTGCCGATGGCGGGAAGAACAGCCTTGAGCTTGTCGCCGTAATGCTTGTAGACAATGCCGGTAATCTCGCCCGCACGCGAATGCTCGCGGCTTTGATCGGGAGGTACGGCAAGAACGTTGCAGCGCGCGCCAAGCTTCGACAGGCTTTCAACGATCAGCTCATTCAGCTGCTGCGAACTGAGATCGGTATCGACGCTTCCTTGGGCGCAATAAAGGCTCATGCCAAATCTCCCTAGAGCCGGTAAGCCTTCTTCACAAGCCCGTACGTGAGCTCGTGCGCAACTTCAAAGGCTTCGTCTTCATCCAGCCGATGCTGCGCAACCAGATTAGCAAGGTAGGCGCAGTCGATACGCCGCGCAACGTCGTGCCGCGCCGGAATCGACAGGAACGCACGTGTGTCGTCGTTGAAGCCAACCGTGTTGTAGAAGCCGGCTGTCTCGGTCGCCAGTTGGCGGAAGCGCATCATACCTTCAGGGCTGTCGTGGAACCACCAGGGCGGTCCAAGGCGCAGGCAGGGATAGTGCCCGGCCAGCGGAGCGAGCTCACGGCTGATGGTCGACTCGTCGAGCATGAACAGAATAATTGTCAGGTCCTTCTCATTGCCCAAGCGGTCGAGCAACGGCTTCAGCGCATGAACGTAGTCCGTTTGTCCCGGAATGTCGGCGCCCATGTCGCGGCCGTATTTCTCCAACACCAGGCGATTATGATTGCGCAAACTGCCCGGATGTATCTGCATAACCAAACCATCTTCCAGGCTCATCTTTGCCATTTCAGTAAGCATTTGTGCGCGGAAGAGCTCGCGCTGCGCCGCGTCGCCGTTGCCGGAGAACACATTGCTGAAAAGTGCGGAAGCATCTGAGGTGGATAGATCGGCGGTCTGAGCCGTCGGGTGCCCGTGATCGGTCGATGTGCAGCCGAGTTCCTTGAAGCGGGCTCGCGACTTGCGAAGCGCGAGCAGATAACCGCTCCATGTGGAAGTGTCTTCGCCCGTCTGCTCGCCTAGCTTGCTGATGTTGGCCGCAAATCCTGGAAAGTCCGGATCGACCACAGAGTCGGGACGGAATGCCGGAACAATGCGGCCCTTCCAGCCGGAGTTGCGAACGGACTTGATCGCTTCAAGCGAGTCGGTGGGCGCATCGGTTGTTGTCAGCACCTCAAGATTGAAGCGTTCGAAAAGCGCGCGCGGAAGAAACTCCGGCGTCCGCAGTTTTGCGTCGATGGTGTCGTAATAGTGGTCGGCGGTCTTCTCTGACAGCCGCTCATCAAGTCCGAATAATTCTTGAAAGGCGTAGTCGAGCCAGATCCGCGAGGGCGTGCCACGGAATAAGTAGTAGTGGCTGGCGAAGATGCGCCATACTTTACGCGGATCGTCGATCGTAGCCTTGCCAATGCCGAGATCGTCCATTGAGACGCCCTGGCTATACAGCATCCGGAATACATAGTGGTCGGGTTGAACAAAAAGAGTTGCCGGATCAGGAAAAGGCAAGTTCTGCGCAAACCATGCTGCCTGCGTGTGCCCGTGCGGGCTGATGATGGGCAGGTTCTTTATCTGTGCGTACAGCGCTCTAGCGACTTTAAGCGCTCTTTCTTCGACGGGAAACAAGCGATCTTCGTGTAGCAGCATGGCTGTCATTCTACCTCTCAGCAATCAGGCATGGCGATCCGGCCCGTGATGAGGTCAGACCACTATTATACACTTGGCCCGGTTTTTGCGGAGAATTTCTTCGCGATTCGAAGTTTATCAGATAAAGCGGATTTGGCCTTGGTGTTAATCTCATCGTGTTCGGATTTTGTTGAAACTTAAGGAAGGTAAACCACTTTCTATGCCGCGGATCAAGCACGACGAACCAACGACACACCGTACCATGCAGGTGGTTAACCACATCCGCTCGCTCATTGAAAATGGCACACTGCAACCTGGAGACAAAATCCCTCCCGAAAGAGAATTTGCGCGCCAGCTCAAAATCAGCCGCGCCAGTTTGCGCACCGGAATAGGATATCTCGCAGCGATGGGCGTCATGAAGATCCGTCACGGCGTAGGGACTTTTGTTGCCGATGGCCCGCCGGAATTCGGCAAGGCGAGTCTGGGTATGATGGGCGCTCTGCACGGATTTCAAACATGGCAGATGTTCGAAGCCCGAACGATATTGGAGAGCAACATTGCCGCCCTCGCGGCGGAGCGCGGCAAAGACGAGCACCACGCCGCCATGGCAGAAGAAGTCGCGGAGATGTTTGCAGCGATGAACAGCCCGGCGGACTTCCTGATCCACGATCTTTTATTTCACCGCATTATTTCGCAGGCTTCCGGCAATCCTATTCTCGCTTCGGTTATTGAGACCATCACATCCGCGCTATATGACAAGCGCCGCAAGACAGTAGAGAGATCGACCGATATGCGTCAGTCAGCAGAGATGCATCGCGAGATCTATCGAGCCATTCGCAACCGAAAGCCGAATGAAGCTCGCAAGCTGATGGAAGAGCACCTGCATCAAGCGCAGGTAGCGCAGGGCCAGGAGCGTCCACCTGACAAGAAAGCCGCTACCAGCCTGGTAGCCGCAGTTAAGTAGCCGCCTTTTGCTGTTCAATCGTCATGTCCCGGGTTGAGTGTAGTTGACCTGCTCAATGAGCTGGCGTTCGCTTCCACGCGGATCATTCATCAGGTGCGAGTGTGCAGTGAACAACATGGTAGATCTCTTCGTCAGGTCGTAGGGCCGCCACTCCGCCAGGCCCTTGTGATTCGGATTGCCCGTGCGTGCAAACGCGATCCACGTGTCGCTCATCAATTCAGCTAATTGAACAGCTTCAGATCCATCGCCGGACATGCCATCCGCAACGGCTACATTGTCTAATACCAGCGGGATGTCGAGCGTGTGCGGCGCTCCCCATTTGCCGCCGTCGATCGGTGTGCGCCAATCCAGTTCGTATGCCCAGGTGTGCAGTGCTGCTTCAGGCTGCGCGGCTCGGCGTTCGGCTTCAATTACCTGTCCGCGCCACGAACGGAACGCCGTGGTCGCAGCAAAGAAGACATCGGTGGCCGAGTAGGCCGGATACATCGCCCGATACTGGCGAACAACTTCTTCCGGCCTCTTGTCGCCAAGGAATTGCGAGATCACCGATAACTTTGCCGGCAGCGTTTCCCATGTCAGATCGAAAGTAGTGGGATCGCCACCGCCGATCAGCCCGCGAGTCTCATCGTGCGTATTACCCAGGATCATTGGGATGTGGGCTGAGAGCGGCGGAGCATCCGGATCGAATGGATCGCGCACCAGGTTGCGCCCGTCCTTGACCGGGCCAAAGTAGCCCGCCGCGCGCGAGGCTTTGATCAACTGATCCATGGGCGTGGTGCGCAAGTCGGCAATGTTGCTTTCAGACAGATTGAGTTCCTTGAGAACAGCTTGCGTGCGCGCGGTAGCACTCTCGCGACGCGATGCCGTAATCTGCTGGCCACTCATGGTAATCACGCGATGAAAGAGTCCTTTCGCGGAGGGCATCGCCATCAGCGTTGCGCATTTGGCTCCGCCACCAGACTGGCCGAAGATGAGCACGCGTTTTGAATCGCCGCCAAACTCTTCAATGTTGTCGCGCACCCATTCAAGAGCGAGTACAAGATCCAGCATGCCTGCGTTACCGGAATCCTCAAACCCGGATGCGAACTCGGCGAGATAGAGAAAGCCAAACAGGTTCAGACGATGATTCAGCGTGACAAAAACAACGTCGCCGCAATGGCAAAGATTCATGCCGTCGTAGAGATCGTTATTGGCCGAGCCGCTGGAGTAGGCGCCGCCGTGAATGTAGACCATCACTGGGCGTTTGCGGCCGTCGCGCAATCCGGGCGTCCACACATTCAGGTGCAGGCAGTCTTCGCTCATGGGCCCCTGTTCAGGCGGAAGATGGTATCCGCGCTCGGGGCTGAGGCTACCGTGAGAGCCAGGTTGCGGCGCCCGCGGTCCGAAGTCTGTTGTTTCGCGCACTCCCGTCCATGGAGCAGGTGGTGCAGGAGCCATAAACCGACGCTGCGATGTGTCTGCGCCATACGGGATGCCCTTGAACATGAAGACTCCGTTGTGCACGGAACCGAGCACTGCGCCGTATTTCGTCTGAGCTTGCGGAACGATACTCATTCCCGCAGGTTGGGCGGCGAAAATGCGGCGCGAAAACAGTGCGCCAGCCAGGATCGAGGTCTGCTTCAAGAGAAGGCGGCGATTCATATTTCATTCCGTTCAGGATCAGATAGAAGGATTAAATAATTCGACGACTGAACTCATTTTTACCCGTAAAGCGGTAGAAATAGCTTCCAAGGAGCTCCATTGTACCGCCCGAATCCTATTGGTCTGACCTTAAGCGAGTCCTGTAGGCGCGGAGTTTAGGGACAAACCCTTGATTTTCAAAGCCTTCAAAATTGAGGGGTTTTGCCTGAATCTATTGGTTGACAACGGATAGGCGCCTAGATGACACTGTTTCAGCCAAATAGGTGAGGTCTGACCACGCTTGCAGCATGCCCGTAGCCCGGGGTGGGCGGATGTACACAACCGATGGGCACGATATTTGAACGAATTTCGAGGAGGCTTCTCAGTGAAAAACAAGTTCTTTTCTAAAGAGGACAGAAAGGTGCACAGCATGGTCTCGAGTTTTAAGTGCAATAGATTGTGGGTCGGATGTTTATCAGTAATTCTTTTTCTGATCTTTGCTGTTGGCGCAAATGCACAGCTTAGTGGAAAGGGTTCTATTACTGGAACCGTTGCCGACACCTCCGGCGCGGTAATTCCGAACGCCACTGTGGTCGCCACTAATGGCGCTACCAATTTAAATACTGAAACCAAGACGACCGGAGCGGGCGCCTATAATTTTTCAAACCTCGATCCCGGTATTTACAGCGTGACCGTTTCCGCCGAGGGTTTCCAGAAGCTGAAGCAGGAAAACATCCACGTCAACGCAATGGAGTCGGAGAGCTTCAATCCGGTGTTGACCGTGGGCCGCGCGGATGTGCAGGTTACGGTGACGGCTGAACCGCCGCAGATTGAAACCAGCAACGCAACACTCGGCGCCACTATGGAGCAGGAAACTTACGCTGCTCTTCCCGTGGAAATGGGCGCATACGGCCAAGCCGATCAGCGCCGCGCCACTGACTTTGTGTACCTGATGCCCGGAGTGCAGGGCAACAACACCAACGGCAACGCTACCACCAACGTCGGTGTAGTCAACGGATCCGGCAGCCGTGGCGCAGCTTCGGCAGTGTACGTTGATGGACTTCCGTTTGTGCGCGCTGGCGGTAACGGCGACCCGCGCTATGTGTGGACAGCAATTTCAGTCGATGCCATCGATCAGTTCCAGGTGCAGACCACCGGCTACTCCGCCCTTTACGAGGGGCAGGGCGTGATGAACTACACCGTAAAGCGCGGCGGATCGCAAATTCACGGCACGGTTTATGAGTTCCTTCGCAACACCGCTTTCGATACATGGGGATTTTTTGGCAAGGCGAACAACCCGGCCACCGGCAAGCCCGTTAAGCCAGTCGAGCACAGCAACGAGTACGGCATCGCCTTCGGCGGCCCGCTCATTCCATTTGGCGGAATCAAAGACAAACTCTACTTCTTCACCAACTACAATGGCTTCCGCTATTCAAGCGCGACACCGACTCCTATCACGTTCCCGACTGCCGCTCAGCAGCAGGGCGACTTCTCGGCCGCGGGTCTTCCGGCAATATACGATCCGGCATCGATTCACCCTTGCTCAGTCACTACTGGAACACCTCCAGTCACCAAAACAATCAATTGCCGCGACCAGTTCAGCTACAA
>Ga0265316_10000900_pt1 | contig 32550 bp, 35 predicted proteins | sample 4522metaG_FD_202092 | JGI IMG/M metagenome (GOLD analysis project Ga0265316, IMG submission 202092) | Rhizosphere microbial communities from Carex aquatilis grown in University of Washington, Seatle, WA, United States - 4-5-22 metaG | ecosystem: Host-associated > Plants > Roots > Rhizosphere >...
CCCCGGCGAAATTTCGAGTACGATACCGGCTTTTATTCCCACGTTGACCTTTTCAACTCAGCCTTTGGCGGGCAGGCGGCACCGCCTGCCCCACCCTGGAACAGCACAGCTTGCAACCCCAGTGCCGGAGGCTTGCAACCTTGGTGCCTGGGGCTTGCAACCCTGGTGCCTGGGGCTTGCAACCCTGGTGCCGGAGGCTTGCAACCTTGGTGCCTGGGGCTTGCAACCCTGGTGCCGGAGGCTTGCAGCCTTGGTCCACCCAAAGCTCCTAGCCTGGTACAGCCGGGGCCCGGAGCCTGGTGGGGCAGGCGGTGCCGCCTGCCCAGCCCACACCGTTATATCAATTCCGCGGTGCTGAAAAAGAACCGGAGCTCCGTTTCCGCGGTCTCGGGGGCGTCCGATCCATGAATGCAGTTGCGCTCGATGTTCGCGGCGAACCGCTTGCGCACCGTGCCCTCCGCCGCGTTGGCGGGGTTGGTTGCACCCATTACTTCGCGCAGTCCTTTGATGGCATCTTCACGCTCGAGCGCCATCACGATGATGGGCCCCTCGGTCATGAACTTCACCAGGCCGCCGAAGAACGGCTTCTCGCGATGCACGGCATAAAAGCCCTGCGCCTGCGCCTGGGTCAGACGCGTCATGCGCAGCCCCAGAATGCGGAAACCGGCCTGCGAGATCATGGCCAGAATCTCGCCGGCCTGCCCGGCGGCCACGGCATCGGGTTTAATAATCGAAAATGTGCGTTCGACACTCATAAGCGGCTTTGAATCTTCTCTCCTATGTCGGCCGGAGAGGAGCAGACCGTGATGCCCGCCTCCTCCATGGCCTTGATTTTGTCCGACGCCTTGCCCGAACCGCCGGCGATAATCGCGCCCGCGTGGCCCATGCGGCGGCCCGGCGGCGCGGTCTGCCCGGCCACGAAGCCCACCACCGGCTTCTTTACATTGGCCTTCACGTACGCCGCGGCGGTCTCTTCGGCGTTGCCGCCGATTTCGCCGATCATCACGATGGCGTGGGTCTCCGGATCGTCGTTGAAAAGCTGTAATGCGTCCACGAAATTGGTGCCGATGATGGGGTCGCCGCCAATGCCGATGCAGGTGGATTGTCCGATGCCCAGCCTGGTCAATTGGCCCACCGCCTCGTACGTCAGGGTGCCCGAGCGCGAAACCACGCCCACGTGGCCTTCCTTGTGGATCTGCCCCGGCATAATGCCGATCTTGCATTTTCCGGGCGAGATGATGCCGGGGCAATTGGGCCCGATCAGGCGCGTCCGCCGCCCGCGCAGGAATTGCCACGCCTTCACCATGTCGAGGGTGGGGATGCCCTCCGAAATGCACACCGCCAGCGGCAGCCCCGCGTCGGCGGCTTCCATGATGGCATCAGCCGCGAACGGCGGCGGCACGAAGATCACCGTGGCGTTGGCGCCGGTTTCTTTCACCGCCTGCTCCACGGTGTCGAACACCGGCAGGTCCAGGTGCTTCGCGCCGCCCTTTCCGGGCACAACCCCGCCCACCACCGTGGTGCCGTAGGCAATGGCCTGCTGGGCGTGGAACGTGCCTTCGCGGCCGGTGAACCCCTGCACGATCAGTCGAGTATTGCGATCTACCAGTACGCTCATGTTTCCCCGCTATGCCGCCAGTTTGACCACCTTCTCGGCCGCGTCGCGCATGTCCTGGCCCACGGTGAAATTCAGCCCGGAGTCCATCAAGATCCGCCGCCCCAGCTCCACGTTGGTGCCTTCCATGCGCACCACGATGGGCACTTGCACGTTGAGGTCGCGCGCCGCCGCCACCACTCCCGTGGCCAGCGTATCGCAGCGCAGGATGCCGCCGAAAATGTTGATCAGCACCGCCTTCACATTGGCGTCGCTGAGCAGAATACGGAACGCGTTCTTGACTTGCTCGGCGCTCGCGCCGCCGCCCACGTCGAGGAAGTTGGCCGGGCTGCCGCCGGCGTATTTGATGATGTCCATAGTGGCCATGGCCAGGCCCGCGCCGTTCACCATGCAGCCCACCGTGCCATCCAGCTTGATGTAGTTGAGCCCGAACCGCGAAGCCTCTACTTCCAGCGGATCCTCCTCGTTCAGGTCGCGCAGTTCCAGCAGTTCCTTATGACGGTAGAGGGCGTTGTCGTCGAAATTGATCTTGGCGTCGAGCGCGTAGACCTTGCCGTCCTTGGTGAGGATGAAGGGGTTGATCTCGGCCAGCGACGCATCCGTGGCCACGTAGGCCTTGGCCAAGGCGGTCATGGCCGCGGCCGCCGCGCCCACGCTGGCTGCCGGAATCCCGATGCCGAACGCCAGCTTGCGCGCCTGGTAAGCCGCGAGGCCTATGCCCGGGTCCAGCGTCTCCTTCAGAATGAGCTCCGGCGTTTTGGCGGCAACCTCTTCGATCTCCATCCCACCCGCCGCCGACGCCATGAACACCGGCTTGCCCTGCACGCGGTCGAGAACAATGCCCAGATACAATTCGCGTTCGATGGGCAGCGTCTCTTCGATCAGCAGCCTCTGCACCGTGCGGCCCTCGGGTCCGGTCTGGTGGGTGACCAGCTTCATGCCCAGGATGCGGCGCGCGATTTCGACCGCTTCCACCGCGTCCTTGGCCACTTTCACTCCCCCGCCCTTGCCGCGTCCGCCGGCGTGGATTTGCGCCTTCACCACCACGCTGCCGCCGATGCGTCTCGCGGCCACTTCGGCCTCTTCCACGGTGTATGCCACTTCGCCGCGCGGCACAGGGACGTTGTACTGGCCCAGAATGGCCTTAGCCTGATACTCGTGAATTTTCATTGGAGAAACTGCCTGTGCTAGCCTGAAACAGCGCTAGACTTTACACTATATCATGTCCCTTCTGCCCTACCTCGAATCGGTCGCCGAAAGGCGGAATCTCTCGGCGGAGCAGGCGCGCGCAGCCATTCGCGTGATCCTGTGCGGCGAGGCCAGCGATCCGCAACTCGCAGCCTTTCTGATGGCCATGCGCATGAAGGGCGAGACAGTGGAAGAGCTGGTGGGCTTCGCGCGCGCCATGCGCGAGATGGCCGTGCCGGTGGACCACGGCATTGTGGGCGAAACCGTGCTCGACACCTGCGGCACCGGCGGCGACCGCGCCGGCACCTTCAACATCTCCACCGTGGCGGCGTTTGTGGTGGCGGGCGCAGGCGTGCGTGTGGCCAAGCACGGCAACCGGTCGATCTCCAACCGCGGCGGCGGCAGCGCCGACCTGCTGGAATCCATGGGCATCGACATCGCGCTTTCCCCCGAGCGCGCCGCGCGCGCCATTCGCCATGTGGGCATCGGCTTTCTCTTCGCGCCGCACGTGCACACCGCCATGAAGCACGCCAACCCGGTGCGCCGCGACCTCAAAATGCGCACCTTCTTCAATCTGCTGGGACCGCTGACCAACCCCGCCGGCGCCAGTGCGCAGCTTACCGGAGTGCCTTCGGAACGCGCCGGCGAGCTGATCTCGGGAGCGCTGGCGGCGTTGGGCCTGGCGCGCGGCTTCGTGGTCCACGGTTCCGACGGCCTGGACGAAATCACCACCACCGGCTCGACGCTGGTCTTCGAGATCCGCGATGGCAAGGTAGAGCGCCGCACCCTGGAGCCCGAGGATTTCGCCATCCACCGCGCCCGCCCGGAAGACTTGAAAGGCGGCGACAAGGCACGCAACCTGGAGATCGCCACCGCGGTCCTCGACGGCGCGCACGGCCCCGCGCGCGACATCGTCCTGGTGAACTCCGCCGCCGCCCTGGTAGCCGCCGGCAAGGCGGACACGTTCCTGGAGGGCATGGCCCTCGCCGCGGTGTCGATCGATAGCGGCGCGGCCCGCGCCAAGGTCGCGGAGTTGGCGCGTTTCAAGGGGTGAAGAGTGCGGGAGTGGGGCGGACGCCCGTTGGGGACTTCATGATTGCTTGTCCGTTTCCGCTCGTAGGTCATACACCGCGGCCCCGAGCTGCTATTCATCTTAACCGCTACCAGACTCTCCGGCTGGATCGACCCTTCCGGTCCTGCCTCCTCGTCGAAGCCCTCCAATCGGCGCGCGCGGCTCCGGAACTGGGGCGGTAACACTGCGGAAACGTCTTATGAGGGATTTCCTATCCGCGCTTACGAAAGGCCGCCGGTGACCCCCTCGCTCGCGTCCACCCAACCCGGCCAGTCGCCCGGCTTTGCCGGCCACTCAGGATCGATGCGCCGTCCTCGCTCATCGCAATAATCGGATGTGTCTTCTTTCCCGGACCATCCGCCGGAACACGCCGGCTTCGAGGCGCGAAGTCGCCGCCCGGCCGCGAAACCGTGAGCGTCAGAACGGGTGCGGCCACAGCCTCCCGGAGAAGACGCCCGCCGCCCCGGCGGCCGCGGCCATGAAGGCGCCGGCGCGAACCGATTCCGACATCTCATCCCCGTTTTGTGACAGCGTAACGTCTCCGCCGCCGGGCCATCCGCCCATTCCCGAATGAGAGGTCATGAAATAGGCGTGGCTGTAAGACTTGACGCCGGCCTCCAGCGATCCGCCGGTGTTGCCCCAACTGGAGCGGGAACCGGTTTTGGCGTTCCGCATGATCACGCAAACGGTGTCGCAGTTACCGGAGATGGCGTTGTTGTTGTATTGGCCGTACAGGTTGCTCATCCGTACCGGGTCGAACAAACCGAGAAAGTTGACCCGCCTGGAATGAACATAGCCGACGTACCGGGCCAGCGCCATCGCCGCGAAACCTCCCCGGCTGTACCCGACGATATCGATTCTCCGGTCGTGGTTCACCTTCAGCTTGTTGTCGACAACATCCTTCCCGTCTTCAAAGACGTCCATAATGTTCAGCCCGTCGGTGCGCGGTCCGGTGACGTATTGCGCGAAAGCCGGCTTGTCCGATCGATAGCCCTGGCAAAACTGCCAAATGTAGCTGTTGTACGGGCGGAAATCCGCTCGCACCCCTACGAAAATGGGCGGAAATGATTGCGCTAGTTCTCCGCCGGTTCCCTCAAAGGCAATCAGCATTTGCGGCCTCCAGATAGGCCTTATTCTATATAGCTCAGTCTTCCGGGTCAAATCCCAACGGCTTTTGTGTCCCACCGGCTTCCCACCGGCCTTCAGGCGGCGAGCTTCCAGCGCAACTCTACCTGCGGCAATGGCGGCAATGAAGCACCGATGACATCCGTCACCATCTCGCTGCCCGAGTCCCTCAAGGCGTTCCTCGACCGTCAACTGGCCACTAAAGGCTACGGCAATGTGAGCGATTCCTTTCGCTCACTGCTACGCGATGCCCAGAAGGAAGAAGAGGACGCCCGGCTGAAGGCCCGGCTGCTGGAAGGCCTGGCGGGCGGCGCCGACATTCCGATGACACCAGAGTTCTGGAAAGCCCTGAAAGCGGAAGCGCGGGACATCGCCCAAAAGCGCAAGGCGCAGAAGCGGTCGTGTAGGCAGTTATTCGCCCGAGGGCGCAGGACGATATCCTCCGCCAAATTCCGCTGGTATCTGGTCGAGCAAAACGCCCCCGAGGCCGCCTTTCGATTCGTGGAAGCCGTCGAGGCGTCGATCGAGCAGTGAACGCGCATGCCCCATATGGGAGCGCCCAGAGAGATCAGGAACCGGGCGCCTCGACGGATTGCGGTTCTGGCCGGTGAAAGTTGAGGCGCACACCGTAGGGGTCATTCGCATCCTGCAATGGCAAGCGCGATATCGATCGCATTCTCAAGAGAGAGTCGGCCGGCGACGACAAGCCTAACTGAAATCATCCCACCCCGCCGCCTTGTTCCAGGTGGCGCGGACTTCGCCGCCGCCTGAAAGGCGCCCGGCGCCCGCCGCCAGCCGCCCACCCATCGGTGGGAGCTGCCTGGAGGTATAGTAAAAAGGATCTGGAGGTCCCCAATGGGAACGAAACTTCGAATCCTGTTTTGCGGCACTTGCATGTGCTCTCTCGCCCTCGCTGCCAGTCAGGGCAATAGTCCGGCCTCGGCCGGCACTGCTTCGGACATCCCCCACTTGCGCAAGCAAGGTACGGCCACGCAACTGATCGTCGATGGCAAGCCGTTCCTGATGCTGGCGGGAGAACTGCGCAACAACAGCGCTACCAGCATCGACTACGTGAGGCCGCTGTGGCCCAAGATCGCCGAATCCAAGCTCAACACCGTCCTGACGGGCGTCTCCTGGGCGCAGCTAGAGCCGCAGGAAGGCAAATTCGATTTCAGCGTGCTGGACACCGTCATCCGCGATGCGCGCAGCTACAACCTGCGTCTCGTGCTTCTGTGGTTCGCGACCTGGAAGAACGGCCTCTCCAGCTACCCGCCCGACTGGGTGAAGAGAGACTACGAGCGTTTCCCGCGCGCCCAAATGGTGGGCGATAACACGCCCTGGCCGGTGTTCGGAGGGCCCCGCCACCCGGTCACGGGGCCGTTGAGCATCGAGTTGCTCAGCCCCTTCGGCGAGGCCACGCGGGAGGCCGATGCGCGCGCCTTCGCGGCCATGATGCGGCACATCAAGGAAGTGGACGGCCGCGACCACACGGTCCTCGCCATCCAGGTGGAGAACGAGACGGGCATGCAGGGCGACACCCGCGACCGCTCGCCCCTGGCTAACAAAGCCTTCGCAGGGCCGGTGCCCAAAGAGCTGATGGACTATCTCGGGCAGCACAAAGACACCCTGATTCCCGAGCTTCGCAAGGTGTGGGAAGCCACCGGCTTCAAAACCTCCGGGACCTGGGAAGAAGTGTTCGGCAAGGTCCGGGCCGCGGACGAAGTCTTCATGGCCTGGAACTTTGCGCGCTACATCGGCCGGGTGGTGGAAGCCGGTAAAGCCGAATATCCGATCCCGATGATCACGAACTGCCCGCAGGAAGGATTTGGCAGGGCGCCGGCCCCGCTCAAGGGAGGCGGCCAGAGCGGTGGCGCCATGGCCGACGCGTTCGATGTCTGGAGAGCCGGAGGGCCGAAGATCGATCTGTTCGCGGCCGATATTTACAGCAACGACTTCGTAGGGTTCTGCGCCCGGTATGCGCAGGGCGGAAACCCGCTGTTCATCGCCGAGACGGGGGGCGGGCCGGATCTCCAAGCCCGCGCGCTCTACGTTTTCGGACGCCACGACGCCATCAGCTTCTCGCCCTTCGGCATCGACAACATGGTGGGCAGCACGCCCGACCAGTTCGGCTACGATCTCATCTCGCGGCTCGCGCCCCTGATTCTGGAACACCAGGGCAACGGCACCATGTCCGCCGTGCTGATGCGCGCGAACGACCCGGCGCAAAAGATCCAGGTGGGGAACTACACGTTGGAGGTGCAGCCGGCCGGGTCCCGCGGCGGACCCCCGGCGCCACCCGCGCAACCGGCGCAGCCAGGACAACCAGGGCAGCCGGCGCAACCGGCCCGGACAGCGCCGCAAGGTCCGCCCGCGGTGGCGATGTTCATTGCCACGGGACCCGATGAGTACCTCGCCATTGGCAGTGGCGTGACCGTCGGTTTTACTCCCAACACACCCGGCCCTCCGCTCGCCGGATTGGCCACGGTGGAAGAAGGCACCATTGTGAACGGCCACTGGGTCCCCGGCCGCCGGCTGGCGGGCGACGACGACGCGCAGGGTGAGGCTCTGAACCTGCGAACCATGGGCATCCAGCGCTTCACGCTGTACCGCTATCGCTGACAGCCGCACGAGGCTGAGACCCGCGAGAACACGGCATCGGTGAACGGGCGTGCCGTTTCGGGGGCCGGCCGGTATCCGCCCGGCCCAGGCAGCAACTCTGGCAGCGCCTCCGGCAGCGGGATTGGGGGCGTCGGGCCGGGCCCAGGGGCACTCGACCAAGAGGGTGCCCCCCGGGGTCCACCCGGCCAGACCGGAGACGGAGGTCTCCGCGGACCTTCGAGTCAGGCGGACCCCAGCGTCGGCGATTTCTGGCGGACAGCGCTCCCCTGAAGACGCGGCGGACAACTGGCGACAACACCCGCAGCCCCGGCCGCGTCTTCGTCGCGTTTGGTGGGAAACAGGCCCATGGGGCACTCCCCTGTTGAGCCCATAGGGGCTAAAATAACCCGTCGCCCCGACGACACTGGCCACGTCCTGTCCTGCACGATGCTTGGCTTCAAACTTCCCAGAAGGCGGACGTCCGGCCCACGTCGCCCAAATCCGACCTTTGTGCGAGTGGCGCGTGATCCCGCCGAGGCGCCCGGACGGCGCCGGCAGATCAGCGAGATGGCCGCTAAAATCGTCCAACCGGAACACCGGAATGCTGAGGCGCTTACGGGGAGCAAGCAGTCCGCAAGTGTCTCTGGCTAGCTCGCTATGGGCTGTTCCAGGCCGCTGCTCAGATATTCCAGAATCTCCTGTTCGCGCTGCTGAATTTCGAGCAAGATCGGTTCTGCCATTCGAGCGTAGTCCTGCTGGGAGTGGACCTTACGCGCCTCCAGCAGGACTCTGCGAAGGTTGCCAACACATTGCTGTGCGAGCAGCATTTGGTCGTCGGTTTGAATCATGGCAGCTCCAGTTCCACAATACCGCGTTTTCGAAAGCTTCTGGAAGTTTGATACGTGTCCAGCCAAAGATCAAGCACCTCCTGTCCGATGGAGACTCGCGCCCAGAAGACGTCCGCTTCGAATAGGAGCCTTGCTCGGGTGGAATCGAAGGCCGCTTGCGCCCGAGCGGACATTTGCTCAACCTCAAAATCGTCGCTCATGATCAGCAGGATATCGAGATCTCTGGGGGCGGTTTTGGCGGTGACAAAACTACCCCAAACAAAAACACGACGCAGCCGTCCGCCGGTCGCGGCGAGTTCCAGGATGGTTCGCAACCGGCTTGGCAGCCACAGACGTCGTGGAGACGAACCTCCGAAACGAGATATGAACTCCGGCCAGTCGGCGGTGTGCACGCCGGGAGGCAGTTCTCCGTCGATGGTCAACTCAGGCAGCACAACCAAAACGATAGCAGATGGATCACCGACCGTTTGCTCAACGGCGGCGAGGACACTCGTCCGTGTGCCGGTTTGTCGCCTATGGTGAGATCGGTCTGAAACGGCGTTCGAGAAAGCTGGCCGCATTACGCCCGACAAGTCGGCTTGTCAACACAAATCCCCGACGACGGCCACCCGGACGCGTAACACCCGACCGACGAGCCGCCAGACTGTAGGACACTACCCGAGGCCGAGACCCGCGAGAACACCGCATCGATACCGCCCGTGGCGCTCCGCGGCGCTCCGTTGCGCCCAAGACGTGTGCGGCAGTATTCTTACTGGTAGGAGTATTACCATGCAGATTACCAGCAAAGGCCAAGTGACCATCCCGCAGGAAATCCGGAGCCGGCTCGGCCTTTTGCCGCACACCAGGGTCGAGTTCGAGTTGGCCGGGGATCATGCGCGCATTCGCAAAGCCCGGAGCCTGCCGGGCGAAATCGGCCGGGGTCTTCGCGCCGTGGAACTGCTCCGCGGGTCCGCGAACACCCACATGAGCACCGACGAGATTCTGGCGCTGACTCGGGGCGGGCCGCGCACCAGGAAACCACGCAGGTGACGCGATCTCTCACCGGTCTGCCGGCCCGCCTCAGCGCCTGCCGTGGCGTGCTTGTAGACAGCAGCGTCCTGCTGGACGTCGCCACGAACGATCCCGTTTGGGCGGACTGGTCGGCCCGCGCCCTCTCCGAAGTAGCGGAATACGCGGCCCTCCTCATCAACCCGATCGTTTACGCCGAGGTGTCGACCGGATACTCGACTATCGAAGCTCTGGACGCGGTTCTTCCCGCTACCGTGTACCAGCGCGAACCGCTGCCATGGGCGGCCGGTTTCCTTGCCGGAAAGTGCTTCCTGCGATACCGCCGCCGGGGAGGCGCACGGACCTCGCCTCTGCCCGATTTCTACATCGGCGCCCACGCTGCCATCGGGCGTCTGGCGCTGCTCACCCGCGATGCCGCCCGTTATCGGACCTATTTCCCGAGTGTCGAGGTCCTCGCTCCATAAGGCGCTCACGGCCGGCGTCCACGCCGGGCCGGCGCTTCTGCCGGTGGCAGGTTGAGCCACACATGATACCGCCGCCGGGAACGGCTTGTCTTGGACCGCGGCCGGCGCTACACTCCAGGCATGAGAGAATACATAGTTGCCAGTCTGATTCTCTTGTTTGTGCCATCCGTCTCGGCACAGGCCGTGCCTGCCGGGTGGCAAATCATCGCAGATTCCAAGAATACGTGCCAGATTGCCGTTCCGCCGGATTGGTCCCCGTATAACGAGGGCAGCGGCGCGGCCGTTTTACACGACAGCACAACGGCCATCGCGGTGGTCACCAGCCAGCCTCGACAGGCCTTCAGCCCGCTGACGGCGTCTCTCGAAAAGGTGCTCGATATCGGCACGGAGCAGATGTTCGAGAATACCGCCAGGCGGATTTTCTACCAGGAGAAGATTTCCCGGAATCGCGAGGACCCGAACGCCTACAGCTTCAGCGTGCCGGGAAAGACCGGCACGTGCAGCGGGCATTTGACGTTTCTCCCGAGTGTCCCCGAAGACGTGGCCCGGAAAATCGCGCTGAGTCTCGGCCCGGCCGAGCCGCACACAGGCACCCGCTAAGGAGGGCGCTATAGGTCGATGATCACCTTCAGGGTGGATGGGCCGTGCCGGTCGATAAAGCGATAGGCCTCGGCATACTCGGCAAACGGGAAATGCCGGGAGATCAGCGGCGCCACCTGCACGCCGCCGGTCGATAGCCACTCCACCGCCTGCCGGTAGTCGGCCTGCTGGTACATCAGGGTACCGGTCAGGCGCAACTCGCGGTCGTTGACGATGGCCATATCCACTCGCGGCCGCCCGCTGTACACGCCCACGACGATGATCTGCCCGCCCTTTTCGATGTTCTGCACCGCATCGTCCAGCGAAGCTTCCACACCCGCGCACTCGAAGGCCAGGCTGAACCCCGCTTCGGCGAAGGAACTCCGGGCCGCATCGGCAAAACGTTCGCGGGCCACGTTGCAGACGGCGCCGATACCAACCTCGCGCGCCTTGTCGAGGCGGAAATCCGCCACGTCCGTGATGAGGATCTTGGCCGCGCCCCGGCACTTGGCCGCCTGGGCGATCAGGTTGCCGATGGTGCCGGCGCCGAGCACCACCACGTTCCGTCCTCGCAAGTCGCCGGCCCGCGCGGTAGCGTGCGCCGCTACGGCCACCGGTTCGATCATCGCCCCGGCGTCGAAGCTGAGGGTATCGGGGAACGGCACCACCCGGGAGGCTTCGGTGAGAAACAGGTCCTGCGCGCAGCCGGGAGCCTGGAATCCCCGGACCTTGAGCGAATCGCAGATGTGGTAGTCGCCGCGCAGGCACGGTTTGCACTTCCCGCAAACCACCTGCGGCGCGGCGGTCGCGCGCTGGCCCGGCCGGACCCCTTCCACGCCCTCGCCCACAGCTTCGACGATGGCGGAGAACTCATGTCCCTGCACCACGGGGTAGGGTGTAAACGGGTGTTTTCCGTGCCAGACATGGATATCGGAGCCGCACACGCCGATGCACTCCACGCGCAGGAGGACCTCGCCGGCTCCCGGTTGGGGCGCGGGCACTTCGCGGTGCTCGATCACGCCCGGCTGGGTCATAACCGCTTGTCGCATGTTTCGCGATGCTCCTTCGTTCGGCCGCTTCGTCAGGTGAGGTAGGCCGCCTGCGCCGGGGCGCCCCGAGCCCGGTGGCCCCTGCCTTGGTTCGGCCCCCCGGCGCGGTCCCGGTGCGGCGCGGTTCTCCGGGGGCTGCCATCCGGCTGCCGGGACGAAAGGCGCAGGCACGCTCCCGGAGCCTGCCGGGTTCCCGGGCTTCCGGCTCCTGGCTTCGCGCTTCCCTTCCCTTCCGTCTAGCCTTTTATCGGCACCGGCGCCAGATCGCGGCTGGTGATGACGCGGTCGATCATGCCATACTGCACGGCGCCTTCGGGGTCCATGATGTAGTCGCGATCCACGTCTTTGGCGACGCGCTCGACGGGTTGCCCCGTGGCATCGGCCAGCATGGCGTTGAGGGTCTCGCGCATGCGCAGGATTTCGCGGGCGTAGATGTCGATGTCCGCCGCCTGGCCAGCCAGACCCTGCATGGAGGGCTGGTGGATCATGATGCGCGAATTCGGCAGGCTGAAACGCTTACCCTTGGTCCCTTTGGCCAACAGAACCGCCGCCATTGAGGCCGCCTGACCCACGCAGATCGTCACGATATCCGGCCGGATGAACGCCATGGTGTCCAGGATCGCCAGGCCCGAGGTAATCGAGCCGCCGGGAGAATTGATGTAGATGGAAACGTCTTTCTCCGGGTCTTCCGCTTCCAGAAACAGCAACTGGGCGATGATCAGATTGGCGACCTGGTCGTCAATCGGGGTTCCCAAGAAGATGATGTTTTCCTTTAACAACCGCGAATAAATGTCGTACGCACGTTCTCCCCTGGAGGTCTGCTCGACCACCATCGGGACAAGGACCGATCCCATGTTGCCTCCGGACTACCTGATAGAAATACGGGTTCTTAGGCCCGTTTGGCAGCAGCCGTTCGTCTGGGCTTGCGTTGCTTGGACGTGGCGATGGCCTTCTTCTTCTGATCCAGCGCCTTGGCCAAGTCCAAAATCGTATTCTTCCCCAGATAATCCATGATACGCGAACGGAGGGCCACCCAGCTATCGTGCATGGAGCACGGCATGTCGTCGTTGCACTCGGCGAGTCCGCTGGCGCACTGCTGGTAGGGCGCCAGGCCGTCCAGCGCCTCGACAATGTCCAGCAATCGAATCTCATTAGGGTCGACGCGGAGAGCGAAGCCTCCCGTCGGTCCCTTGCTCGAGCGAAGCAGACCTTTGCGCGCAAGCTGTTGCAGAATTTTCGCCAGGAAGTGAGCCGGAATGTCCTCCTGCTCTGCGATGTTCTTCACCATGGCGTACTTGCCTTCGTCCACTTGAGCCAAGTTTACGAATGCACGAATCGCATATTCAGCCGACCGAGAATAGATCATCCTGATTCCCCCGCAATATTCGGAGTAAAGCTACTCCGTTATCTTAAAATTAATCCCACCCGTGCGCAAGCTTATTGTTTCCCAGCGCATTATTTCTCCCGCCGTACCGGGAAACCACGATTCGGGTCCGAAATTGTCCTGGTAATTGGACGCACCAAGTCCAAGAAAAGATACGGAATCGTAAACAGGTTGCAGCTAGCGGTCCTGGTACTAACTGCATAATTTGGCTATCATCGAACCTGCGAACGAAACATGCTGAATCTGATCCGCACCCTGCCGCCGGGCGCCCGCGTGCTGGACCTGGGCGCCGGCCCTGGCAGCTTTGCCCTGGAACGGCCCGATTTGTGCGTGGTCCGGGTGGATATAGAGAAGCCCCACCGGCTCGGAAAAGGCTGGTACGTACTGGCAGACGCCGCCCGCATGCCCTTTCGGCCGCGCGCCTTCGACCTCATCGTTTCCAACCACAGCCTGGAACACTTTCTGGAGCTGGAGGCTACCGTTCGCGAGGCCGGCCGCATCCTGAAACCGGATGGCGCGCTGTACATCGCGGTTCCGGACTCCACCACCCTCACCGACCGCATCTACCGCTGGCTGGGACGCGGCGGCGGGCACGTCAACCCGTTTCGCGCCCCGGAGGACGTGACCGGCCTGGTTACCCGGCTGACGGGTTTCGCGCATCGCGGCACAACTGTACTGTTCAGCTCTCTTTGTTTCCTGAACGCACACAATTTTGTGACGCCGCCGCCCCGCCGGATTGCGCTGTTCGCCTTCGGCAACGAACGTTTCCTGGCAGTATCGATATGGCTGCTGCGGGGTCTGGACCGCCGCTTCGGAACCAGGCTGAGTCAGTACGGGTGGTCCTTTTGGTTTGGGAATGTGACCCCGGAGGGGCCCGCGGAAGTCTGGGTCAACGTGTGCGTGCGCTGCGGATCTGGCCATTCCGAGCCATACCTCCGGAAAAACGCGCCGATACGTAAAGTGGCCGGCTTGTTGCAGACCTACCGCTGCCCGGCGTGTGGCGGATTCAACCTGCTCTCGGCCCCGGTCGCGCCCCCTGCCCCGGTCACACCGCGGCTGCGATAATCTCACCCAGCTCTTCAGGCGTCAGGACGATCGGGTTGGCTTTCATGCTGCTGGCCTTGGCGGCCTTCTCCACCAGGACCGGCACGTCGTCCTGGCTTACACCGTACGTCCGCAGGGGCGGGATCTCCAGAATGCGGCAGATCTCCGCGGTCCAGGCCACGCCATCTTCGGCGGCGGCTTGCGGGCGGCCGGTGAGCAGGCGCGCCACTTCGTCGTAACGACGCAGGGCGTCGCTCGAAGGATGGCGCCGGCGCAGGGCCTCCACGTTGACCCGCATGGCATGCGGCAGCACGGCGGCGCATACCGCGCCATGCGGGGCTGGGAACATGCCGCCCACCGGGGCCGCGAACCCGTGCACGGCCCCCAGCCCGGCGTTGGCCAGGGAGAGACCGCCCAGCAGGCTGGCCCATGCCATGTCGCGGCGCGCGGCGCGGTCGTGCGGGTTGGCGTGGACGCGCGGGAGAGCGGCGGCGGCGCGGCGCATTCCCTCGACGCAGAAGAGGTCCGTCATCGGGTTGGAGCGCGTCGAGACATAGGGCTCGATCAACTGCGTCAGCGCATCGAGCCCGGTGGAAGCGGTGACTGCCAGCGGCAGGTCCAGGGTCAATTCGGGATCCACCACCGCCAGGCGGGGCAGCATGGAAGCGTGGCGCAGGCTGGCCTTGACGCGATGCTCGGGCGAGGCCAGAACGGCGTTGCGGGTGACCTCCGAACCGGTGCCGGCGGTAGTGGGGATGGCGATGGAGGGGGCCGGCGTGCGCTCCAGCGGCTGGCCGCGGCCCACCACTTCCAGATAGTCGAGCGGGTCGCCGGTGTTGGCCATCAGGGCTGCCAGGGCCTTGCCGGCGTCCAGGGCGCTGCCGCCGCCCATGGCCACCACCAGGTCGCAGGCTTCGGCGCGAGCGAATTGCGCTCCCTGGCGGACCATCGCGACGGAGGGCTCCCCGGCTACCGCCCACGGCACCGAACGGACCCCGGCCGCAACGAGCGCGGCGACCAGCGGCGCGGCGCGCTCCTGGCAGGCGCCGGTCACCACCAGCGCGCAGCGGCCCAGGCCGGCGGCCGCCGGAGCCACCTGGCGGACCGCACCCTCGCCGAAGACGATGCGCCCGGCGGTAGCGAATTCGAAGAGCATGGCGGCTACAGGCCCTGGCTGCCGGGATAAACCTTGTTATACAAGGCCCGCGTGCGCGGCTCCGCGAACATGTGATCCACCTTCGCCGCCCAGGCGCGGTAATGGGCGGTCTCCTTGTGCGCTACGGTGGCGGCGGTGTCGCGGTAGACCTCGTAGAGCACGAAGCGCGTGGGGTCGTCGGATTGCTGCAGGACGTCGAACTGCGCGACTCCCGGCTCCTGCAGGCTGTTGCGCGCGTTCTCGATGGTGGCCTGGCGGAAGTCCTCGACGTGCTCCGCCTTAATCCGGATGTGAACGACAAGAGTCAGCATAGGGATACCTTTCAATGTACTGTATCTATTCTGTTCCGCGCGGGGCGGGCGCGGCGGGCGCGCGCGTGCGGGGGACGGGCGCGGCGCGGCGGGCGCGGCGGGGGCAGGCGCGAGCGTGCGGGGGCGGCGGTGGGTGCGGGGGCGGGCGCGGCGGGGGCAGGCGCGCGCGTGCGGGTGCAGGCCGCGGCGGCGGTGGGCGCGCGTCCGAGTGCGGCGGAGTGCGAAGTCCACACATCCCAAAACTGGCGCTCGGTCCGTATCGTCGGTCCATACGGAGGATGATCGATGCTCGCCATCCGGTAGCGGTTGCGCCGAGGCTGCCATTGGGAGGGCAATTGGCCTCGTAGCCTTCGCGTGGAATGACACGGCGAACGGATGCGGCCCGCGCCGACTGGAGTTGGCCGCCAAGGCGCTGCCCCATCGGGGCGCAGTCCCAGGCACCCATCGGCCTGCGTGTCTGGTGGAATGCCACGGGACACATTGTGACGGGGTGCCCCTTGGCCCTGGCACCCCTCGCGCGGCCCAGGCCGGCACAACGGGAGGGTCCGCGCCACAAGACTGAGCTAGAATTGAATTGCGCCCCAGGAGGAGAATCGATGGCTGTAGGACCCCGCCGCAAGGCGGTCGTGGTGGACGTGGGAGGTGTCAAGGTCGGCGGCAATCATCCCATTGTCGTGCAGTCCATGACCAATACCGACACGGCCGATGTGGCTTCCACCGTCAACCAGGTGATGGCGCTGGCGCGCGCCGGCTCGGAATTGGTGCGCGTCACCGTGAATACCGAGCAGGCCGCGGCGGCCGTGCCCCGGATCGTCGAAACCATCGCCATGTTCGGCGTGCCGGTTCCCATCATCGGCGACTTCCACTACAACGGCCACATCCTGCTCAAGAAGTATCCCGAGTGCGCCCGCGCGCTGGCCAAATACCGCATCAATCCAGGCAATTCGGACATCGGCAGAAAGACCGGCGATAACTTCCGCACCATGATCGAAGTGGCCGTCGAAAACCAGAAGCCGGTGCGCATCGGGGTGAACTGGGGCTCGCTCGATTCGGCCCTGCTCACGCGCATGATGGATGAGAATTCCCGCTTGCCCGAACCGAAAGACGCGCGGCTGGTGACGCTGGATGCCATGGTGGCGAGCGCTGTCCAATCGGCGCAGGCAGCCGAACGGCACGGACTGGGGCACGACCGGATCATCCTCAGCGCCAAGGTCAGCGGCGTGCAGGACTTGATCGACGTGTACCGCGCGCTGGCGGCGGTTTGCGATTACCCGCTGCACCTGGGCCTGACGGAAGCCGGCATGGGCAGCAAGGGGATCGTGGCCTCGACGGCTGCGCTGGCGCCGGTGTTGCAGGAGGGCATCGGCGACACCATCCGCACCTCGCTCACGCCGCTGCCCAACGGGGACCGCACCGAAGAGGTGCTTGTCTCGCAACAGATTTTGCAATCGCTCGGAATCCGCAGCTTCACCCCGCAGGTGACCGCGTGCCCGGGGTGCGGCCGCACCACCAGCACCTTCTTCCAGGAAATGGCCGATCAGATCCAGACCTACCTGCGCGACGAAATGCCCAGATGGAAGGCCAGCCACCCGGGGGTTGAGACCATGAAGGTAGCGGTGATGGGCTGCGTGGTGAACGGGCCCGGGGAATCCAAACACTCCAACATCGGCATCTCGCTGCCGGGCACCTTCGAAGAGCCCAAGGCGCCGGTGTACGTGGACGGCCGGCTGATGACTACGCTGAAGGGCGACCGCATCGTGCCGGAGTTCATCGATATCCTGAACCAGTACGTGGTGTCACACTACGCGGTGTAACGAATGCCCAGACGCTTCACCCTCGCGGAAGCACAAAGCCTCATCCCCAGTGTGGACCGTCTGCTGCGCGAGACGGTTCCGCTGAAATCGGAATACCAGGAAGCCGAGCACGCGATTCAGTCCATGTCGCGGCGCATCTCGGTCATGGGCGGGATGGCGGTGGACCGCGAGCAGGCGATCGACGCCAGGAACCGCCGCGATGCCGTGGCGGCGAAGCTGCGCGCCTTGATCGAGCAGGTGCAGGAGTTCGGCTGTGTGGTGAAGGATCTCGACACCGGGCTGATCGACTTCCCAACGCTGTTCCGCGGCGAGGAAGTCTATCTGTGCTGGCGGCTGGGGGAAACGGCGATCGAATTCTGGCACGGCGTGGACGAAGGATTCCGCGGACGGAAAGCCATCGACCAGGATTTTCTGGATCACCATCGTGGCGACCGGGCGCAGTAGGATGTTCACCGGAGAGGCGCAGAGACGCAGAGAAAAACGAGAAAGGGCACTTGTTTCACTAGCGACCGGCGCGTCTACCTCGGGGCCGGGCGCAGAGGAGGCAGAGAGCGCAGAGCGGTGCCGTACCTCGGCTTTCGCCACTGTGGGAGAGTTTCTTGTCTTTCTCTGCGCCTCTGCGCCTCTCCGGTGCCTCATTATTCCTCTCCCCTGTCACCAAAGCCCTGAACCCCGCCCCCCTCGGCCTCAGTGGTCTCCGCTTCCTCCGCGCGCCAAGCCGGGGAGGCCGGGTGTCCCCGGATCGCACAGATGTTCCCTTTTGCCCTTGTTTTACCCTGCGATTCGTGCGCGCGCCAGAGATCTCCGAGCTTGCGAGAAGCCGAGGCAAGGCGCGTCTCTGCTCTCCGCTTTCTCTGCGCGCCAAGCCCTGGAGAGACGCGGCGGTCCCAAATCACGCCGAAACTCTTTTGGCCTTTGTTTTACTCTGCGGCTCTCCGGTGAATAGCCCCCCTATGACCCACCCCCCTCAAGAGATCGAGATCAAACTGGCGGTGCCCGATCCGCGGACCGCGCGGCGGCTGCTCGCCAAGGCGAACTTCACGGTGTCGCGCCGCAGGGTGTTCGAAAGCAACATCATTTTCGATACCGCCGGGCTCAGGTTGCGGCGGGCATCCACTCTGCTCCGCGTGCGCCAGGCCGGCCGCCTGACCACCGTTACTTATAAGGGCCGGCCCGCGGTGGCCAAGCACAAGAGCAGGGAGGAACTGGAATTGCAAATCGCCGATGCGGCGGCGATGCACGCGATCTTCCAGCGCCTCGGATTCCGTCCGGTATTCCGTTACGAGAAATACCGCACCGAGTTCCGCCAGAACCACGGCGCCGGCCTGGCCACGCTGGACGAGACGCCGGTGGGCGTGTACCTGGAACTGGAAGGGCCGCCGGATTGGATCGACCGCACCGCGCCGCAACTGGGGTTCGGCGAGCAGGACTACATCACCGACAGCTACGCGCGGCTGTACCTGAACTGGTGCCGGACGAACCGCGTGAAACCGTCGAACATGGTGTTCGGTTAGGCGCTTGGGGCGCGCCGCGCGGCGCGGATGCATCGATCATCACGCCGATAGATGCGTGATGTGCTAGGCTGAAAGCATGCGTACGACACTAGATCTCGACGACGATCTCGCCAGCGCAGCCAAACACTTGGCGCATCAACAAGGCGTGACGCTGGGGCACGTCATCTCCCAGTTGGCCCGGCAATCGTTGGCTGCCACGGCGCCCCTGAAGGTACGCAATGGCGCTCTGCTTTTCGTGCCTAAGCCGGCCGCTTCGAAGCCCGACTTGCGCGTAGTAAACCAATTGCGAGACGAGGCTTGAGCATCGCCCTTCTGGACGTGAACGTCCTGGTGGCCCTCTTCGACCCGGCCCACCGTCATCACGAAGACGCGCACGGGTGGTTCGGCCGGAATCGAAAACACGGTTGGGCGACATGCCCGATGACGATCAACGGCTGCATCCGGGTCCTGAGCAACCCCGCCTATCCCACCGTGGAAGCAACTCCCGCCGAGGTGGCCCGCCGCCTGCGGAGTTTCTGCTCCACGGCGGACCACCATTTCTGGGAGGATTCCGTCTCACTCACGGACGAGTCGTTGTTTCGGGCATCCAAGATCGGCGGACACCAGAAGATCACGGATGCGTACCTGCTTGGCCTGGCCGTCCGGAATCACGGACGGCTCGCCACGTTCGACCGGTCGATTCCCGTGGAGGCGGTGCCAGGCGCCGGCCCCGGCAATCTCGTCTCGATCGGCGGCGCTTAGGCCCGCGCGGGCTAGATCTGCCGTCCCGCGGCGGGCGGGCGCGCGGGCGCAGCGGACCGAGTATCCCGCTACGCGCTGACCGAGTTCTTTGTTTGACGCTGGGGGCGCGCCCTTGAGCCCGGCTCGGCGGCGCCGCTCACTGCCGAGCCGCGGCCCAAGGGCACCCGCAGGGATCGCGTCCCCTACCTCACAATCCGCGCCGACTTCCCTTTCATCAATTGCAGGACTTCGCCCACGGTCGCCATGGTGGTGTCGCCGGGCGTGGTCATGGCCAGCGCGCCGTGCGCGGCGCCGCATTCCACCGCCCACTGCGGGGTCTGGCCGGTGAGGAAGCCGTAGATCAGGCCGGAGGCGAATCCGTCGCCGCCGCCGACGCGGTCGTAGATCTCCAGGTCCGGCCGGTTTTGCGCCTGGTAAAACGTGCCGTCGTGGTAGCACAGCGCGCCCCAGTCGTTGCGCGATGCCGTGGTGGCCTTGCGCAGCGTGGTTGCGACCACCGGGAAGGGGAACTCCTTCACTACCGACTCGATCATCCGCTGGAATCCGGCAGCCTGGATGTTGGTGATGTTCTCGTCCAAACCGGGGACCTCAAATCCCAGGCACGCCGAGAAATCCTCTTCGTTGCCGATCATCACGTCCACCAGCGGCGCCAGGCGCCGGTTTACCGCCTGCGCCTGCTTCTTGCCTCCCACCGCTTTCCACAACGAAGCCCGATAGTTGAGGTCGTAAGATACCACGGTCCCGTGCCGCCGAGCCGCCTGCATGGCTTCCAGGGCCACTTCGGGCGTGGTCTCCGAGAGCGCGCAGAAAATGCCGCCGGTGTGGAACCAGCGCGCGCCGTGCCTGCCGAAAACGTCGTCCCAATCCACGTCGCCGGGCTTCATCTGCGAGGTGGCCGTGTGTCCGCGATCGGAACAGCCCACCGCGCCGCGCACGCCGAATCCGCGCTCGGTGAAATTCAGGCCGTTGCGCACGGAACGGCCCACGCCGTCATAATCCACCCAGCGGATGAACTTCTGGTCCACGCCGCCCTGATAGATCAGGTCCTGCGCCAGGCGGCCGACGGGATTGTCGGCGAAGGCCGTCACCACGGCCGTATCCAGGCCGAAGCAACGCTTCAACCCGCGCGCCACATTGTATTCGCCGCCGCCTTCGTACACATCGAAGGAACGGGTGGTCGCCACTCTTCGGTCGCCCGGGTCGAATCGCAGCATGATCTCGCCCAGCGCCACCAGGTCGTAGCGGCAGTTGTCTTTGGATTTGATTGTCAGGGGCATGGTTCTCTTACCGTTATCTTGCCATCCATCCGCCATCCACTACCAGGACGTGTCCGTGCAGGTAACTCCCGGCCTCGGAGGCCAGAAACACAGCCACCGCCGCCAGGTCTTCGGGAGTTCCCCAGCGGCCGGCGGGAATACGTTCCAGAATCGCCTTGCTGCGCACCGGGTCGGCGCGCAGGGCCGCGGTATTGTCCGTGGCCATGTAACCGGGGGCAATGGCATTCACGTTGATTCCCTTGGGCGCCCATTCGTTGGCCAGCGCCTTGGTCAACTGCGCCACCGCGCCCTTCGATGCGGCGTAGGCCGGCACCAGAATGCCGCCCTGGAAAGCCAGCAGCGAGGCGATGTTGATAATCTTGCCGCCGCCCCGCGCCAGCATCTCGCGCCCCGCCAGTTGGCAGAGCCGGAAGACCGCGTTGAGGTTGATCTCGATCACCTCCGCCCAGTCCTTCGCGGAGTAGTCCGCCGCCGGGCTGCGCCGGATGATTCCGGCATTGTTGATCAGGATGTCGATGGAGCCCAGCTCCTTGACGGTGAGCGCCACCAGGTCCACGCAGGCCTGCGGGTCGGACACATCCGACAGCGAAGGCACGGCCTTCACTCCGCACGCGCGCACCGCCTGGCACACTTCCTGGATGCCATCGTCAATCGGTCCGTTGACCACCACGTTGGCGCCGGCCTGCGCCAAGCCGATGGCCATGCCCGCGCCCAGCCCGGCGCGCGAACCCGTAACCAGGGCATTCTTGCCCTTAAGACTAAAACAATCGGGTATCATCAGCTCCTCTTGCGGTTCCTTATTTGCGGCTGGCTTCCAGACCCGAGCCGCCGGCTCCAAACCCCGGCTGCACGTTCACCACGCCGAATTGCCGGTCTTCCTTCTCGCGGTGCGCCGCCATGATCCACAGGAACCACATGCTGTGTCCCGGCACCGTGACGTTGGGGTGATAGCCGCTGGGCATGAGCACCGCGTCGCCGTCGTGCACCACGGTCACCAGTTCGGGAGACTGCGTGTTGTCGTAGACCAGTTGGATGCCAAAGGCCGGGTCGGGCATGTTGAAGTAGACGTACATTTCCTCCAGCATGGCGCCGTGTTCGTGCGGCGGCCAGCTCGCCCAGTTGCCCGGTTCGATCCTGGTAAAGCCGGCCACTATGCGTCCCGCCTCCACGTTCTTGCCCAGCACGATGTTCAAATGGCGCTGCTGGGTGGGCGCGCCGGCGGTGAACTGCAGCGTGGGGTCCTTGGAAATGTCGGCGTAGCGCACCACCTGCAGCGGGTACCGGTTGGCCACGTCCGCGGAGCACTCGGCGATATCGACGTCCGTGGCGGTTGCGACCTCCACCGACGAGCCGCGCGGAATGTACATGCCGTCGTACTGCGCCAGATCGAAATGCTGCCCATCCACCGAGACCTTCGCGGCGCCGGACAGTAGAATGAAGCCCGTCTCCTGGTCTCCGTTGTGGAAAGAGACGGAAGGCCGTTGGCTGTTTAAGATGATACGGCCGTAAGATAGATGGCGGTTGGTGCTATTGGTAGGCGTGACGGTGATGTGCCGCCCCAGGCCGGCATTGGTTTTGCGGAAGATCATTCGGGAGGAAATATTAGTATCGAGGGACATGCGCGTTCTCCTATCTCATGGTGTGAGACCACATGTTATCAACTCTCATGGCTGGTTTCGCGTTGCTCGTATCAAGTGGGGCGGACGCCCTCGTCCGCGCGCGACCCCCTGGTCGCGCTCGCCGTATGCCGGGCAGCCTATGCCCTCTTCCAGAGCCACGCGTCCCAATGTACCGGCAATGGCTGGCTCGCCCGGATCCGCGCGAAATCGGGATGTTCCTGGTTGATCAGAACGTTCCGCTCGACCACGGTCACGACCGACGGCACCAGCAGCACCGCCGTGCGCCGCTCGTCGTACCATCGGTCGCCCACCGCCCGGCAGTTCGCAAACGACGCTGAATTCCAGTGCGGCACATCCTCCGGCGCGATGGCTTCGATGGCGAGCCCGGCCGGAATTGCGATCTCGACAAAAGCCTGGCTCCGTGGGACGCTGCCGGAGGCGTGAACCAGCACCTCCACGAGCGCCCCCGCGTAGGTTTCGGCTGCGTAGACGATCCGCCGTCCGGGAGAGTTCCAGCGGGCACCGTGCAGCATGGCCCCAGTCCCGTCGAAAATGTTGTGCCGCGCGTCGGCGATGCGGTACGCGCGCATGGGGCCGCTAAGCCGGGAGGCCATAGACGATGCGGGCCATTACCTCCTCGGCCTGCCGGGCGCCCAATTCCGTCAGGGCCGCCTCCAAGGGTGTTTTGCCACCCAGTTCGGGATGAGGGGTGGTCAGGAATCGCCGCGTTTGCTCGCGATCCTGCCAGACGTCTTCGGCCGTGGCGACCACCCGCGCCAGGCGCTCGGTTCGTTCGCTTTCCGCCGCGCTCAGACGTTCCCGCCGCCGCTTGTACGTGGCCTCCGGGACGATCTGGCGCATCAAGGAGCGTTGCCCAGCGGCATCCGCAAAAACACGCCGCGCCACGTTGCGAAGCGTCGCCTTGGGCAAGCCGCGCTGCACGGCGTCGTTCAGGCGCAGTACAGTCGCCATGGCCTCGCCCAAAACACGCGAGCCTCCCAGAACTTCTCCGATATGACGCGGTTCCAGCATCGGTATCATTATACCCGATGAGTTGGATCAGATGATACCCGCTGGCGGCTGATGGTGGCGCTTCTTGGGCTGCCGGGTCCGCCTTGACCCGCTGCCCGACGGTTCTTGTGGAGCGGACCTTTGGTCCGCAGCCGGGCCTGCTGGCCCGGCTTCCCGACGCGGACGTGGACGGCTCGCACATCCGCACACTGCTGCTGACGTTACGTTTCTTTCGGCACATCGACGAGCGGTGGCGCCTTCAAAGAGGCCGATGCAGTGGTTCCGGCAGCCGGACCAGGAGGTCCGGCTTGCGGACCGAAGGTCCGCTCCACAGTGCAGCACCGGCAGCGGGGCAGCGGATCATCCCGCCCGAACGCGGTCGGCGCGAACCCCGTTTCACTCCGGCCGGCGTGGACCGGGGCCCGACCCCAGTTCCGCAAACAGCCACGCGCGGGCGGCCGACCATTCGCGTTTGACCGTCCGCACCGACAGCCCCCAAACTTCCGCGATTTCCTCTTCGGTGAGCCCTCCGAAGTAACGCAGTTCCACGACCTCGGCCAACCGGGGGTCCTTCCGCGCCAGGCGAGTCAGCGCACGGTCGAGCGCCAGCACTTTCTCGGGGTCTTGGATCGTCGCCGCGATTTGATCGGGACCCTCCACGCGATCCATCATGCCCCAGCGCCGGAGCGAGCGTTTCTTGCGGCTGTGGTCCACCAGGATACGCCGCATGGAACGCGCGGCGACGGCGAAAAAGTGCGCCCGGTTCAGCCAATTCTGGTCGGCGAGGCCCACCAGACCCATGTACGCATCGGTCGCCAGGACCGTGGCTTGCAGGGTGTGACCGGAGCGCTCGGATTCCATCATTCGCGCCGCGATCCGGCGCAGTTCGGCATACACCAGCGTGGCCAACTCTTCGCGGTCGCCGCGGTTGCCGGATCGCGCACCGTTTAGCAACCGTGTAATGTCACCGGGCGAAACACTGGCCATGCAGTCTCTCTAAAGAACAATATGCTGCGGAAGAGCGCCGCTGCGCATGCCGCTGCCAGTCGCCCTGTCAACCCGCCTGCTGCTGGCGTTGCAAACGGCGAGTGGCCCAATACTTTTTCATGCGCAGGGAGACTTCGTGCCGCTCCTCGGGGTCCATCGACTTGCGTCCCCGTCTGGAGCGGTTGGCCTTGGCCAACACTCCAACTGTCGCGTCTTCCGAGGCCTGTAGCGCTTCCAGCGCGGCAATGGCACGGAGCAGGCTTTCCTTCTCGGCGTAAAGCTTTTGAATGGCTTCAAACAGGTCCATCGAACCGATCTCGTCACCGGCTCCCTTGACCGAAACATGAGCGGGAGCCAGACATTCCTGGGGCGGACGCCAGTATCCACAGGATTCGGCCCGGCCCACAGTGAGTAGATTCTAACATGGGAAGAGGCGGGTGGGTTAGAATTCAAACCATTAAATATTGGTAGGGGTTACGGAAGCCGGAACGCTGGTCTCCCAGCGCCATACCGAAACCCCGTCCTCCTGGGCCTCGCCTCCAAACCGCATCCCGATCTTCTCCAGGATGCGGGTGGACGCATTGCTTTCCGGGGCCGTGTGCGCAATCACCGCGGTGACGCCCGGAAGCGTGCCGGCGCGCGCCACCAGAAAGCGCGCCATTTCCGTGCCGATGCCGCGCCCTTCCGAGCCGGGAAACGTGAAGTATGCGATCTCCACCGTCCCCTCCACCGGGGGCCCCTTCAAGGTGCAGACACCCACCAGTTGCCGCGTTTCATCCTCCACCACGAGGTATCCGAACCAATCGGGCGAGGTCTCCCGGGGAAAGCTCTTCATGAACGCGAGACTCTGCTCGGCCACTCCCTGCGCCACCTCGTGGAGTCGAACTTCATACTCTGCCGCAAACTCCTCCGGTTCCGATGCCAGCAGCCGCAGCACCTTCCGCGTGGCCGGGATGAATTCCAATAGCCCCATACCTGATCGAGTATACAATCGCCCAGCGGGCAAACGCGCCGCTAACGTAGTGTCCAATAAATAACCGTACAAAATCTTGCAGCCCATTGTGGGGCGGACCCCTGGTCCGCGGCCGACGCCCTCGTCGGCCCTTCTCGAATCTAGCGAGAAGCCGGCCAGGGGGCCGGCTGCGGACCAGGGGGTCCGCCCCACCAAGGGCGCCAAATGCCTGTCCAGTTGTTTCGTGGACACTACACTAGCCGGTCCGCGGTTCCCACAAATCCACGAACTCGACCATCCGCGGCGACCGGCGCAGATCCAGGCGCGCCACCGTGATGCGCAGGTCGAAGCGCCGCGGGCCGGCGCTGCCCGGATTCACGTACAGGACTCCGGAACGTTCGGTGCTGCCAGGTTTGTGCGAATGCCCGCTGACCACGATGTCGAACCGGGCGGCGGCGGGATCGAGGTCGAGTTGTTGGATGTCGTGCAAGACGTAGATCCGGGTGGAACCAGCCTCGGCCGCCGCCGTCATCGGCAACCCGGACGCCCAATCGCCCTTGTCGACGTTGCCTCGGACGGCAATCACCGGCGCAATTTCGCGTAGCTGCTCGAGGATCCCGGCCTTCCCCACGTCGCCGGCATGAATGATGAGGCCGCATCCAACGAGCGCGGCCAGCGCCTCCCGGCGCATCAGGCCGTGGGTGTCCGAAATCAGCCCAATCGTGGCAACGTCGCCCATGGTTCCGTCCGCCGCGCCCTACTCCACCACGTCCACCCGCGTCACAATCTCTTCGCGCGGCGCCAGCGCCGGCCAGTACGCCACGATCTCCCGCACCGGCGGCCGGCCTTCCCCGAAACCGGTAGCGCCGGGCGGGCCGTTCAATACCAGGGGGATCAGCTCCCGCGTGAATCGGTCCACCGCCCGCTTATCCCCGCCGCGGACGCCGATGCGCAACTGCACCTCCGGCGGGTCGGGATTGGGCGGAGCGGCCGGACCCAGACAGGCGTTGACGCCGAAAAACTCCGTGTGGATTTCGTCGAACGCGAGGCCGAGATCCCGCAGTCGCTCGCGCACCACGCGGTCGGCGGCGCGCGCCTTTTCGAGCGCCTGCGGCCACGAGTACACCAGCGTCCCGATGGCCTTCCAACCGTTGGCGTAGCTGATGGAAACCTTCAGCGTAGCCGGCCGCTCGCGGCCGCGAATTCCGGAAACGCGGACGCGGTCGGGTCCGGCATCTTCCAGGCGGATGGTGGTGAAATCGGCCACGCAGTCGGGCGTGATGTAGTTCTTCGGATCGCCCAATTCGTAGAGCAACTGCTCCTTCACGGTGTCGAGGTTCACGCGGCCACCGGCCGAGGCGTGCTTGGTGACCGTGAATGTGCCGTCGGGCTCCGCCTCCACGATGGGGTAGCCGATATCCGCCATGCCGGGAATCGTCTGCCAGTCCACCTGGCAATTGCCGCCGGTCGATTGCGCGCCGCATTCGACGATGTGGCCGGCGATGGTTCCGGCGGCCAGCTTATCGTAGTCGTCCGGATGCCAGCCGAAGCGGTGCGCCATGGGGGCGAGCGTCAGCGCCGTGTCGGTGGAGCGGCCGGCGATCACGATCTGTGCGCCGGTGGCCAGCGCTTCCACCAACGGGAACGCCCCGATGTAAGCGTTGGCGCTGAGGATGCGGGAGCGGATGGTGGAGAGTGGCTCGCCGGTATCCATGTCGCGCAGTTCGTAGCCCTTGGCCAGGAATTCGTCCAGGCGGCCGTAGACGTCGTCGCCCACCACCACCGCAACCTTAAGGCCCTTCGCCAGGCGCACCACTTCGCGGGCGCAGGCCACCGGGTTCACGCCGCCCGCGTTGGCGACGACGGTGATGCCGCGCTCCCGGATCCTTCCGGCGAGCCGCGCGACGAGCGGCGGGAAATCGCGCGCGTACCCCAGGTTCGGATCCCCCTGCCGCTGCTTCTGCAGGATCGACATGGTGACTTCCGCCAGGTAGTCCAGCACCAGGTAGTCGATAGGCCCCTGCTCCACCAGGCGCACGGGGGCTTCCAGCCAGTCGCCCCAAAAACCCTGTCCGTTGGCGATACGAATCATGGCAGCGGCACTCCCGGCGTCGCGGCTCCCACCGTTGCGGCTCCCGGCGTCACGGGCGCCGGCGTTGCGCCCGGCGCCACCGCTCCCAACACCGCAGCCCATGGCGTCGCGGCGCCCGGCGCCGGCAGGCCTTCCAGGCACGCTTCGAGCGCGCAGGTCAGCACGCGGCGCGTCTCCAGCGGGTCGATCACGGCGTCGCAGTGGCCGCGCGCGGCGGCGTAGCGGGAGTCCAGCCAGCGGTCGTAATCGGCGCGCGTTTTCCCGATGGCGAGTTGCAATTCGTCGGGCAGAGGCCCTCCTTTGTACTTCTCCAACTCCGCGGCGTAGAGCGCCTGGATGGCCGATTCGCCTTCCATCACGCCGATGCGCGCAGTGGGCCAGTTGAACGTGAAGTTGGGATCGAAGCCCTGCCCGGCCATGGCGTAGTAGCCCGCGCCGCTGGCGTGGTTGAGCGTCAGGACGATCTTGGGAACCGAGGCGCACGACATGCTTTCCACCATCTCGGCGCCGGCCCGGATGATGCCCGCGCGTTCGGCCTCCGGACCCACCATGAAACCGGATACGTCCTGCAGGTAGACCAGCGGCTGGCCCAACCGCTCGGCGGTTTCCACGAAGTACGCCACCTTGCGCGCCGTTTCGGCGTAAATGATGCCGCCGATGCGCGGGCGGCCTTCGAACTTCAGGAATCCGCGCCGGTTGGCCACAATGGCCACGGGGTAGCCGGAAAGAGCGGCATTGGCGCACAGGATCTCGGGCGCGTATTGGGGCTGAAACTCGGCGTAATCGCCGCCGTCGAAAATGCGGAAAATCACTTCCTCTATGTCATAGGGTAGGCGATGGTCGGCGGGCAGCACGCAGTCTATGTCGCCGGGGTCGCGCAGGGGCGCCAGGGCGGGACGCGGCGCGGCGCCGGCCGGCGCGGGCAGTTGGCGGAAACGCTGGCGGATGCGCGCCAGGCAGTCGGCATCGTTCCGGGCCATGTAGTGGGCCACGCCGCTCGCGGCGGTGTGCAGGTGTGCGCCGCCGAGCGGTTCGGACTCGATCGACTGGCCGGTCGCGCCTTTCACCAGATTGGGCCCTCCCAAGCCCATGAAGCTGACGCCCTCCACCATCAAGATGACGTCGCTCAGCGCCGGCAGATAGGCGCCCCCGGCAATGCACGGTCCCATGACGGCGGCTATCTGCGGGATGCGCAACTTGCGCCGCATCAGCGAGTTGTAGTGAAAGATGCGGCCCGCGCCGTATTGCCCGGGGAAGATCCCATCCTGGTAGGGCAGGTTGACGCCCGCCGAATCCACCAGGTACACGATGGGTAGGCGGTTCCGCATGGCCACTTCCTGCGCGCGCAGGATTTTGGTGATGGTTTCGGGCCACCAGGCGCCGGCTTTGACGGTGGCGTCATTGGCCACCACCACCGCCGGGCGTCCTTCGATTTTGCCGACGCCGGTGACCACGCCCGCCGCGGGAGCCTGGCCGTCGTACCGGTCGTAGGCAATCAGCAGACCGATTTCGAGAAAGAACTCTCCCCGGTCGAGCAGGGCGGCGATGCGCTCGCGCGCCGTCATCTTCCCGGCGCGGTGTTGTTTGTCCACACGCGCGGCGCCACCACCCTCGCGCAGGTGCTCCTCAAGCTTCCGGAGCTGTTCCACAAGATGGCGCATGTGCGCCTGGCGCGCAAGATCCACAGCTCTTTGAGTGTAGCGTGACCGAGGGGCGGGCGGAATACGGCCTTTCATGGTCCAGTGAGCATAAATTCATCGTTTTCTAATATGATTTCTTTTTGAGTTCCCGATAACAGTTGACATTAAGGTGATTTTAGGGATATTCTGAGGGTATCGAATCATACTGGTCGGAGGTTTCGGAGGGGCAACTCGAAGCCTTCAAGTGTGGGGATCGTTTCGCGCCACGTTGACCGCGCCGTTGGTTTCTTCGGTGAGGCTGAAGTAGACGCTTCCAGCCAGTGTCAAATCAACGTAGTTAGTTGAGGGTGCCTTTATGGCAAGACAGCGGACGAAAGTTGTTACCATGGCCGGTTCCGCCCTTACCGGATCGGTTCCTGGCCCAATCGAAGCGCAGAAACCTCTGGATTCTTCCTCAGTTGAAGCGCTAGCCTACCAACTCTGGCACGCTCGGGGGTGTCCCGACGGATCGCCGGAAACTGACTGGTTCGAAGCCGAACGGGAATTGCTAAGTCAGTCGCGCAAACCCGAGTCCTCGTCGACAAAACAGTCTCTTTTTACACGCCAAGTAAGTGCGTGAATTGTCCACGCACCGGGAGTTGCGTTAACCCAACAAGAGAAGTGGTACGGTCCGCCGGTTTCCGGCGAAAGAAAGAGAAGTTATGTCTGCAAGGAGAGCCGATACGATGAATCCCCAAACTGCCAACGTCACTGTTTTTCACGTCGGGCCGCAAGACCAGGATCTTCGCGCCCTGGCCGACATTTTGGACCGCTCCGACTGGCAGATGTGTCCCGGTATCACCTGGAAGCTGGCAGCCACGGACGACCTTCCTTCCGCCGAGGCCGGGCTAAAGGGTCAGAGTGTGCCCATCGTGGTCTGCGAGCGCGAATGCCACTCGTGCACATGGAAGGACATATTGGAGCACGTGGGCACGTTCTCGGTGCCGCCGATGGTAATTGTGGCTTCCCGTACCGCCGACGAGTATCTTTGGGCCGAAGCCCTGAACCTGGGCGCCTACGACGTGCTCTCGAAGCCGTACCACCCCGCCGAGGTCGTCCGCGTCCTCAGCCTGGCGTTGCTGCACTGGGAGAACCGGCCCGCCACCCGGCAGGCGCGGGCCAGCCAGGCATCCGCCGGCGCGCAAGTGGCTTAGAGCCGGACGCCCTTTGAGGCGGCCGGCCACGTCGATATCCGCGGGCGCCGCAACGCGGTGGCTTTCTCGTCGACGCGCCTGTGCCGGGTCGCGCCTTGCACGGTGGAGTTCGCCGGTTCTCAAGAAACCTGGCTTATGGCGATAACGTTCGTTCCCGATGCTGGCGACGTTTTGATGTGTGATTTTGCGGGATTCCAAGCCCCTGAAATGACCTAAGGTGCGTCGAGTCATAGTGCTTTCCCCGCGGTCGCGTGTCACCTTCCCCGGCACTTATCTGGTAGTGCCCATCAGTAAGACGCCGCCCTCCGTACGCGAGCCACACCATTGCGAATTCAAGCCTCACAGCTACCATTTCTTCGATCAAGCCGAGTCGGTATGGGCCAAGGCCGACATGGTCACGTGCGTGGCGGCTCACCGGCTTGACCGTGTGAGGATTAACGGCCGCTATTCGCGGGCTCAAATCCGGAAGGACGATCTTCTCCTGGTACGGAAGGCAGTGCTCCACGCTCTTGGGATGGAGACATGGCAACAGGCGGAAGTGATTGTGAGAACTGAACTTATCGTGAGGAAAGATCCTGCATAGAGCGGTGATATGCCGTTGACATCGGGTCTGGGGCGAGCGTATATTGGAATTGTGGCCCGTTCCATCGGGAATGCGTTTTTTGGCCCGTTAATCGGGAATGCGTGAAAGGCCTCCAGCGATGGGGGCCTTTCCTCTTTTCAAGGGGCCATACGCAGCCCAGGGCCTCGCGGAAGCCTCTTCCGAGCCTACCGAACGAACCCAATCCCCTGCCCCGCACCGGTCCCCGGATACGAAATCATTTACACTTTTGAACTGTTTATTACAATTCGCCGCCACCACCTGGCCGTGCGTCTGTATCCGTTCTCACTACTCACCCGTAACCCTAACACACCGCATATAGATAAAGTTCTTGACTAGACCCCATATATTGGGGCACTATTACGAAGGTACTTCCGTTCGTAGGGATGCCAGGAGGGGAAATATGGGACAAGTTGCCATGGGCTTGAGTGCGAAGATAGAATTGTTGAAAGAAAAAACCACCACACCAACCGCGGGAATTCCCTTCCCACGATACTTCACGTCGCGTCTGGAGGCTGGCAAGACCCCCTACGACGAAATCCAGTGGGAGACCCGGACGGCCTCCATCGGAAACGATAAAGGCTCTGTTATCTTCGAGCAACGCGACGTCGAAGTGCCCGTGGACTGGTCCCAGACAGCCACCAACATCGTCGCCAGCAAGTACTTCTACGGCAAGATGGGCTCCCCCGACCGCGAGACCAGTGTCGCCCAGCTCGTCGAGCGCGTGGTCGATACCATCGCCGGTTGGGGCAGGACGGACGGCTATTTCAGGTCCGAAGCGGATGCCGAGAACTTCCGCCTGGAGTTGGCCCACCTCATGCTCACCCAGAAGGCCTGTTTCAATTCGCCCGTCTGGTTCAACGTCGGCGTCAGTGAAACCCGCGGCTATGGTTGGGTCTACGACAAAGAGGCCGGCCGCGTCGGCAAGCTCGAAACGGGCGGGGGCGCCACCGGGACCCGGCCGCAGTGCTCGGCCTGCTTCATCGTCTCAGTGAAGGATTCGCTGGAATCCATCCTCGACTTAGCCAAGACCGAAGGCATGCTGTTCAAGTGGGGCTCGGGCACCGGCACGAATCTCTCCGCCCTGCGCGAGGAGGATGCCGTGCTGTCGGGCGGAGGGCGCGCTTCCGGACCGCTGTCCTTTATGAAGGGCTTCGACGCGTTCGCCGGCGTCATCAAGTCCGGCGGTAAGACGCGCCGCGCCGCTAAGATGGTGATCCTCAACACCGACCACCCCGATGTCGAAAAGTTCATCTGGTGCAAGGCCAAGGAAGAGAAGAAGGCCTACACCCTGGTGGAAGCCGGCTACGATTCGTCGCTCGATGGCGACGCCTACAGCTCCATCTTCTTCCAGAACGCCAACAATTCCGTGCGCGCCACCGACGATTTTATGGAAACCGCCACCCGCAATGGCGACTGGTGGACCAAGGGCGTGGCCACGGGACAGCCGGTGGGCCGCAAGAAAGCGCGCGAGCTGATGCGGCAGATCGCCGAAGCCACCCACCAGTGCGGCGACCCCGGCATGCAGTTCGATACCACCGTCAACCGCTGGCACACCTGCAAGAACACCGCCCGCATCAACGCCTCCAACCCCTGCTCCGAGTACATGTTTCTGGACGATTCGGCGTGCAACCTTTCGTCCCTCAACCTGATGAAGTTCGTCGGCCC
>Ga0265316_10000901_pt1 | contig 32495 bp, 32 predicted proteins | sample 4522metaG_FD_202092 | JGI IMG/M metagenome (GOLD analysis project Ga0265316, IMG submission 202092) | Rhizosphere microbial communities from Carex aquatilis grown in University of Washington, Seatle, WA, United States - 4-5-22 metaG | ecosystem: Host-associated > Plants > Roots > Rhizosphere >...
ACAGCGAAGACCAGCATTTTTTTACGGAAGCTATGACGTTTTTTTCCGTCACATTCAAATAAGTCTCCAGCTCTCCGGCCCAGGAAGCCACGCTTGAATCCTCCGCCGTCGCCGACGATCTCACCGCGACAAATCCGCCTGCAGTCCTCCCTCTCCCTCTGGGAGAGGGCCGGGGTGAGGGTTTAAAAAGCTGATTATACGCCCCCAAAATCTCCCCCTGCAAATCCGCCGGCACCTTCTCTTCCAAAATCATCCTGCGAATCTCGGCCGAAGCCTTATCCACGGAGTTAACATCTTTATGATTAACCTTCTTTAAAATTGCCTCAATGTCCGCCTCAATTTCCGTCTCCTCCAAAAATCTGTCAAAAGCCCCTGCCACCACCACAAATCCGGGCGGCACCAACGAATGATTAGCTTGGGCGCCGAAGCCTTGGCGAAGGCGGCTCATCTCTCCCAAACTCGCCCCCTTCCCCCCGGCAATCCCCACATCTTTTTTTGATATTTGGCTGAAAGTTTTTATGAACATAAATGTAATCTCTGTCATGTGTCTTTGTAGGGGCGAGCTTTAGCCGCCCGCGACCGACCCTAATTTTTTAAATATGCAAATTGCGTAAAATATTCTTCCAAAAGTCTTGGGGAATATTCAATGTCTTTATTGCCAACAAACCAATTGTTGATGATTTCTTTTGCCGTTGTTAGTTCTTTTTTCCCGGAAGTCGGAAGGTTACTGTCCAAAGTCGCGTTAAGCATTTCCAAAACCCTATTTAAAGAGGCATCGCGGCCAGTTTCGTCCTTTTTTTCTTCGCACAACCTGGCCCGCGCAACTTCACTGCCAATGTTGCCCATTTTTTGCGGAAGGCTAAATTTATTCCAACGAATGATATCCATAATAAAAAATTAGTAAACTACTAATTTGTTAAATATCTGAGAAATTTTTTCGCGTATTTCAGAATTTTCAATATCCATTTTTTTGTTATTCTGCCGGGGGCGAATATTAATTAAAGAAACAAATTCAATTTGTTGGCCGGCTAAACGATCCGGATAAATGTTAAAGCCCCATAAATCAAATTGTTTTGATCCTTGTTCCAACAGCAACGTCTCCGCGTCCGCGTGCCACTCGCCGCCAACGGCCATAATGCCTTGTTCTATATCCGCAACAGCCTTAACCATTTCGCCATATGACTCCGTGGCCATTTGCCGAATTTCATCAATGGTGATTTTGTCCGGAACTATTTTAATTTCCATGCCTTTATTTTAGCAGGAAATGGTCCCATAATGGTATTGACTATTTTATACAATTATGATATAGTAATAAGTTCTAAAATTTCGCACCAAAAAGGGTATAAAAGGGAGGAAGTAGCGTGGAAAAGCACGTTTACGTTGTTACGCATGGGGCAAAATTCTCGGGTGCGAACCCGGGGATGACCGCAGAAGGTTTTGATCAGGTTGCTAAGTTGCGCAGCCTTCTGCCGGCTGAAATTAACGTCGTAGTTTGTGGCACCGGTCGTCGCCACCTGGATGTCGCCAAGGCTCTGGGATTGTATCCGACGCGCTATACTAGCGCGGTAGGCGGGCCGGACAGTGGCGAATGCATGGCCGGTAACGGTACAGTCGATGTGGTGAGGTTGCCGGGTAGTTCCGACGTCCCCGATGGCACCTTGGTGCCGTACGCGATCTACACCACGCTCATCGACACCGCGCCAGTCATGAAGGCGGTAATCTGCGGATTGCCGCACAATAGCGTGGTCTGCGCTGGGCGGCCCAGCATGATTATGCTGGACATGGACGAATCGAAATCCAAATCGGCCGCCGTTTACAAGGTGGCCGTGATGGAGGTGCCGGACTTCAAAGGCAAAACGACTCGCTTGATTACTGAAGTCTCCGAGGTTCTCGCCACCGGCGAAGCCGAAACCCACGCGGTATAAAGTTTCCGCCCTTCATCGAGGCGGATTCTCCCGAACCGGTAAGTTTGCAGAAGTGCAGATTTACCGGTTCGTTTTTTATTTTATTTTTCTCACAACCCCTTTATTCGCATCCACCTCCACCAAGTCGCCGTCTTTAAAAACCTTGGTAGCAATTTTGGTGCCGATAATGCACGGTTTTTTCAATTCTCTGGCTGTTATCGCCGCATGCGACAATATTCCTCCGGCGTCTGTTATGAATGCCGCCGCCTTAAGCATTATTGGCAAAAACTCCGGCCTTGTTGCTCCTGTAACCAAAATTTCGCCTTTTTTAAAATTTTTATTTTTTTGAGGATTGGTTATAATTTTTACAATCCCGGTAACCTTTCCTGAAAAGGCAGTTGCCCCTTTAAGCTGATTTGTGTCCTGGGGCTGGTGAACTAATTTTTCTATTTTATTTACGTTTGTTCCCCCAAAAACCCCAGAACTTTTTTTATCATGCAATAATGCCGATTTTTTGTATCTTTGTTCAAGGGTGGATTTTTTGGGCAACTTGCCTTTGGTAAAATAATTTTCTATTTCAAATTTGGTTAAGCAAAGAATAGATTTACGATCACACTTTATTTTTTTGCTTAACAAGCCAGCAAAAGTTTCCATAAATTCTTCTGTCCTGTTAAGAACCGGTTCAGCGGCAAGTCTGGCTTTTTGCAGAATTGATAGGTATTTTTTTAAATCATTGGGCTTTAAATAATCCACGACATACTTTACATTTATATGAGCTTTATAATAAACGCACAGCCGTTTCCAAAATTCATTATAGAGCTTTTGGGTGGCCACTGTATTTTCATTATTTGAAATAAAGTTTAAAAAATCTTTTGCCTGAAAAATCAGCCTTTCAGAAATAACTTCGGCAGACCGTTTATTTTTTATCTGTTCCGAAAGATATTTTCCAAGAACATCACGGTCGCTTTGTTTCATCCAACCCGAACTTCTACTTTTGGATGAAAATATAATGGATTGTGATTGAAACGGAATTTTCCCAAAAATAATTTCTTTAGTATATTCTTCCCCGAAATGCGAGCAACTTAAAAAGCTCCAGCCCCCATCCCAAATTTTTACCCAATCATTGTGTTTGAATGATCTTATATTCATGATATTTTCTTTATGATTCCTTTATTCGCGTCCACCTCCACCAAATCGCCATCCTTTCCGTTAGAGGCGGATCCGCCTCTGGCGGAAAATACTTTACTTGATTTTTTTAACCATGCCCGTGTTGGCATCTACCTCAATAATATCACCATCCTTAAATACCTGAGTGGCAATTTTGGTGCCGATGATGCAGGGTTTGCCCATTTCGCGGGCAACAATGGCCGCGTGGCAGGTTAGGCCGCCTTCGTTGGTTACAAAGGCACAGGCTTTCATCATGGCCGGCAGGAAATTTGGATTGGTCATATAGGTTACCAAAATATCGCCCTGTTTGACCTTGTGTAAATCTTTAACGCTCATAACAATTTTAACTCGGCCGCGCGCCTTACCCATTTGTGCAATGTTGCCTTTTAGCTCGGTTATTCCGGCAGATGAAGTTTGGGTAAACAGCGGTTCGTTAAAGTAGTAGCATTTGTCTCCAATAGCCGCGGCTGAAAAATGCGGAGAGTAATATTTTGGCTTGCCTTTTATAAGGCTTTCGGTTGTATAATATTTTAACTGCGAATAGGGGATTTTGTATTTTTCTCCCACGGCTTTTAAAATTGGTTTTGCTATAAACATTAACTCATAATAACAATCGCTCCGTAGTGTTCGGTAATAGATTAGCTCCCTGGCCTCGGCAAACATTTTTTCCAGGGGTTTTGGTATGGTGGGATGTTTATGTTTTGGCTGGGCCAGCGCGTGCTTGGCGATTTTTGCAATTTCTTTGGCAGTATATGGCCTGGCAAAACCGTCTCTTGCCCTAAGCCAGCCGTATTTTTTTGCCAAAGCTTGGGGACTAACGCCGTTTTTATAAGCCGCCGCCATTTGCTCTGCCTCATTTGGTTTTGATGGAAAAGACGCGTCTCCGATAAATTTTTCCACATCGCCCTTTATAAATTTACTAACTTCGTTTTTTAGCATCGGCGTAAAAAAATATTCGGCGGCGTGCGTCGCCCAAACATAGCTGGTTATTTCGCGCAGTATTGCGTCTAATCTTTTAAGTTTTTTGATAGTATCCTTTTTTGGATTTTGACTCAAGAGGATAATTTCCCGCTTCCAAAACTCGTATGATTTTTCCAGTTGCGACGTAATTTCTTTAACCGAATGTTTTTTTAGCCATTTTGTGACTGCGGGTTTTGATTTTAAAAAATGCGTCCGGGTTTGATACCACTCGGCATCGCTTAACAAAAAATTATATTTCCATCCGGGCAAACCGATTTTTTTAAAAGCCTTGGCCGTATTCCCGCCGCGGTAAGTAGACATCACAAAAGCGTAAAACGGCCTCTTAAGCCACGGCTCCCAGTGGTATTTAAGAATTTTATTTTTAATTTGTGATTCGGTCATAATTTAAACTAAACCTTTTCAATTCGACCTTGCTTGACATCGATTTTTATAAAATCACCATCTTTAAATACTTTGGTGGCAAGTTTAGTGTTAACAATGCAGGGGATGCCAAGTTCGCGGGAGACTACCGCGGCATGGGAGTTTAGTCCGCCGATGTCGGTAATTATGGCGGAAGCTTTCCGAATAGCCATAATGTAGTCGGGACTCGTAAATTGGGCAATCAAAATAAAGCCTTCGCGCATTTTGTTGAGTTCGGAAGCATCGCGGACGACCTTTACTTTGCCTGTAATTTCGGCGCGGTTGCCGGTGGAAGCGACTAATCCCTGGAGATGCCCTGTTTTATCGTTTGACTGCTGCAAACGTTGGTAGGCGTTTACAATTTGTTTGGCCTCCTTACCTTGAACAAAATGTAAATTCTTGATCGTAACATAAGTAATCATCAGTTTTTGGCGGGAAACTATGGGGAAGTCTTTAATTGTCTTTTGTTTTCGGATTAAAGCCTTTAACTCATTCGGTAATAGCTGTACAAGTTTGTTTTCAGGCAAATTAAAGCGCCTGCTAAATTCCTGCAGGAAGTAATGCAGTACGGTTTGCATGCGCATTTGCCGTCCCTTGCGGTCGTCATGCCAGGCCAAAGCGTCTCCGGCAATGCGGGCGTAAAATTTTGTTTCCGGATCTTTGATTAAAGCGGTTATTTTTTTGCGCTTCCTGTTGGTTTCCAGGAGTTCTTTTTTAATTCTAGCCGCTGTTTGCAGTGGTTTGGAATCTTTTTTCAGGTACTGGGCGGCGCGTTTGTAAAAATAATCGGGTTTCAGCGGTTTGCCGCTGGCAAAATTGTTTAAAAGCCAGTTGTATTTTTTTGTGTGTTTTAAAAATGCCAATTCGGATTTTTTTCCGTGAAAATTTTTATGAAATTTCCCAATTAATTTTAAGAATTCCAATTCCTCTTTTTGGTAAAAGGTAAAGTCCGCGGCGCTGGTTAAAATGTGAAGAGGGTCTGCATTTGGGAAAAGGGGGATGTTTTCTTGATGCGCTTGCAAATGAGCAGTGGCGCCGTAACCTGCAAGTTCAGCCAAAGTGGCCACCGACCAAAAAATGTCGTAAATTTTTAGAACTCGTTCAAAGGTTGTGCTCAACTGGGTATCGTCTAGTCCTTTTAAAACCGCGGGAGCCAAGTCGCGCCTAAAACCTGTAATGTACGAAATAACATCGGCGTAATGTTTTTTTAGTTTCTTTTCCTGAGCTTTGCTTTTGTAGATTAGCTTGGCAGCCTTGTAACCGTTGTCGTCAATTTCGCTTTGTCTGTTGTACCACAGACATTTATTTTTATCAAAATATACCATCATCCCTTCACCCCAGTTGATTTTGTATTTTTTATACACCTCCTGAACAACCGCACGTCCGGGGCCAACCAAATAATATGGCACGGCCGGAATTGGCCCCCATTGGTATAAATCTTCTTTTGGGTAAATTGGGATTTTTACTTTAGGCATAATTATACTATTCTTCGGGCAATTCTTTTTTTGGGCGAAATCTTTTTTCCGCTTCCGCAGCCAGTTGTTTAACCATGTTCCAGTCCAAATAAACTTTTTTTTCTTCAAAAAGTTTGGCCCTTTCCGGGTCGCCGACGAATTCACACTCCACTGTGGTATCTTTGTCAAAATCTTCTAGCTTTTTGGCATCTCCCTTGCTGTTGTCGCGGGTTAGTTTTATGCGAAAAGCGCTGGCTTGTTTGGTGAAGCCTCCAATTTCATCTACAGTTTCAAAACCGGTTTTTTTGGTTTTAAGATAAAGATCTTCTACGACTAAAGCATATTTAAATAAAGATTCAGCAAATAAACCACTCCCGACTAATGTTATGGCTTTTGGTTTTTCTTCTTTAACTCCGCGCCGCGACAACATAATGTCATGTATAAGTTCGTAGGCAGTATTTTCAGCTAAAATTTGGATTACAACTTTGGATTGTTCGTCTTGACCCTCCAGTGCGGCTTTTAGTCCGGCAACTTGGGCTTGTTCTCTTAATTTAGCGCGGAATTCCGGGTCGATTTTAAATTGTTGCTGCTGTTCGTCGGATAAATTGTCTACGGATTTTTGTAAAGTGTCATTAATCAGCTTTTTTGCAGCTGCAAGGGCTGTCATTACATCGGCGCTTTTATAATCCATACCTTTGCCTTGCCTGGCGCCTTTAAGTTTAGTCTCTATTTTTGGGACGCCTGTTGCTTCATCCAAAATAGGTTCCCCGCTTGTATTTTTAAATGTTTTTTTGTAAAGAATCGGGGATGAAGTTTTTCTGGCTTCGCCGAATTTACCGCTGCCTTTTAAAATGTCTTCACCCGACTGTCCATGGCGAAGTTCATCGCCTCCACGAGGATGTACCAAGCTGACGTCTTCATAAGCTGTTGACCCAAACTCCTCGGCATTCCTGTGGCCTCTCGGAGTTAATTCTTGGGTGTCTTTAAATGCGGTAGCTTCATTATCACCCCGCAATTTAATTGTCATTGGCCCCCCAAACCGGTTGCCGTGGCGGGTTAGATCTATGTAGGTTGTGGATGTAAATTTTTTTTCCCGATCTTCCATCGACTTATCTTTATCCGACTTGTCAGAATGAAATTTGCTTGTTTCGTCAAACATATTATCCCTTTCAAATTAGATTCTTTAAATCTTTTTTTAATTGTTCTACATTTTTAAAAATTACAATGTTCATATTATTTTGTTCCGCGCCCTGGATTCTGTCCGGGCGGTCGTCAATGTATACAGACTCCGAGCCGGTTACTTTTGCTTGGTCCAGCGCGTATTTATAAATTTCCGGCCCAGGTTTTCGCAGGTGAACATAGCCGGATACCGCTTTAACGTCAAATATTTCGTCCCAACCACCGGCAGAGCTCAGGAAGCCAAACATTTCTTTTGGGTTATTTGAAATAATTCCTAAGGTATAGCTAGTTTTTAAAGTCTTAATGTACTCAACCAGTTCTTGGTTAATGTGGAAATTCTTGTAAATAATATCGCGCAACAGCTTAATATCAAGCTGACCCTTAAAGTCATCGACAACGCATTTAAAATATTCTTCTTCCGATATGTTACCCAATGTTAATTCTTTCCAGTATTGTCGATCATGGGCGGAAGCGTACAGTTTTCCCGCCGGGATATTATTCAATTTCTCATACTCAGCAACGCCCGGCGTAAAACCTTCTATTGCCAGGACATTGCCGGAATCAAAAAATAAAGCTTTAATCATATTTTCATAAGCTTGGCTTTATCACCTTATGTGTCATCCCGACCGACCGAATGCATCTGAGGGAGTGGAGGGATCCCTTGACTCGGATGCACTCGCTCGGGATGACAAAAAAGGGGAAAGTGATTTACTTAGATAATATCCGTACTATCCCTTTGCGCGCATCCACTTCCAAGAGATCGTTGTCTTTAATGGCTCTGGTTCCGGTTTTTGTGGCAATCACGCAGGGAACCCCAAGCTCGCGGCTAACAATAGCCGCGTGGGAAGATACTCCGCCCTGGTCCGCGACAATCGCTGCGGCTTTTTCCATGGCAGGAACGAAATCGGGGGTTGTAAAGTTGGCCACTAAAATATCTCCGGTTTTAACTTTGCCGATTTCTTCTTTGTCCAAACAAACTTTGGCTCTGCCGCGGATAATTCCGCCCAGGCAGGCCACAACCCCGTGGAGCTCCTTAACATTGCTGACGTCCACAAAATATTGTTTTTCCAATTTTTTAATTTCTTTTGGATCCGTAATTAGCAAGGTTTGGGCTTTTCTTACGACCATAGCGTAATTATTAAGGCGGCGATGCATTTCCGCTTTGTCCGGTAAGGGCAGGTTTTTTAAAGCGTCGTACATTTCGGGAACCGATATGTCCATTATCCAGTCCAAATTAAACTTGGCGCGTCTGGCGACTTCTTTATACATAAAGTCCGCACCGTAATCGCCATTTATAAAAGCCTCAACGCGGCGGTTTCGCATATAGGAGTGCTTACGCGCTTGTTTTATAATGTGTAAAAATTCGGGCCTGGGCTTAATTTTTTTAAGCGCCAACTTAAATTCATCCTGAACTTTTTTTGCCGAGGCATTGTAAATAAGAGTGTTTATGGAATCGCCTTTTTGGATTTGTTTTTTTATTTCCTTTAGTCTTTTTACAATATCTCCAAAACTGTACGGCTTAGATGTTGCCAAACCGCGGCTAATGTAGGCAAATTTTTCCAGATGTTTTTCGATTTGCTTCCTGGCGGCAGGGGAGAGGTTATCCAGATTTTCTTTGTTGGTAAAGAATTGTTTGGCAAGCTTGGTAATTTTCCAGCGCTCTTCCGAAACTTCTGTCATTTTTTCCGGATCTGTAAACACTAAAACGTAGTGCCTAAAATCGTGGTCATCGGGCTTAATATAATGAAGCAAATGTTGTTCAATTGTGCTTTCAAAGTATTCGTCGAGCGGGTATTGGACATACCAGGCACAGCAGATAATTCTGTATTTACCCAATAAATCATCCAAGGTCTTTTTAATGAACGCCGAGGATTTTTTACTCCAGTCAATTTTTTTTAGTTCCGCGCCTTTTTTATATAAGAATTTTGATTTGGCTAACTCGCGTTTAATATAGCTTTCAAACCAGCCGTCGTTCTTTTTTAAATGACCAATAACTTCCGCTTCAAAGGCGTTATATTCCTCGGCCGGCCAGTACATCATATGATGTAAAAAAGTCCGGTTTTCAATAACCGTTTTAATTTTCGCCTTGGTGGCATTTTCTTTGGTAAAGGCGGAATTAATAATAAACCTCATGAAAATTGGCAATTTTCCCGAAGGCTTAATCCTCCACTTCCCCGAATACATTACTGCGCTTGGCATATATTTATTGGTTAATGATTGCTCTTTTATTTTAGCTCTTTGCCCACTGATAAGCAAGCTGTTAAAATGCAAAACCGTCGCTTATAAAGGACGGTTTTGTTATTGTAAAAATTAAGTTTTCCAAGCTGTTTCTTTATGCGAAAGTTTATATTGGGCGGCGGCAAAATTTTCGTCTAATTTTATTTCTGGTTCCAAGTCTATACCCTGCGATCTTAGTTCAATAATCCTTCTTTTTGCGTAATTCCAGCACCACTGTTCGTATAATGAAATTATTTTTTCTTTTTCCGCCCCGGCAATTTTACCTAAATTTACTTGTTGCTGTTTTTGAAAAAGTTCAGGATTTTCCCATCGCATGTTATTATGGCCGATTTCGTGCATCATGGCTAAATTTGAGCCGGAAAGGCCAATTTCTTCCCAATTATAGCGGATATTAGAAAAATTACCTTGGGTATCGTTTTGTTCAGTCCACGGATGGAGCTTCTCGTTTACGCTTTTGCCCCCGTATTCCATACATTGAAATTCAATTTTTTCTCCGTGTGTAAATTCGCCGGCAAAAGAAAAAACCTGGCCATTAGGCAAAACAACTTCCACATCGCTGACATTGTATTTATAATCGGGGTCCGGTTCATCAAATCTTGGCGACGGCGCTCCAACAATATGCTCCCTAATGACGAGGCCATCTTCTCTATAAAGCTCGCGGATTTGGGGAAAGCTATATTCTATCTCATGTAAATTTTTTAATTCCGGAGGAGTAATGTCACGCATATAAATTAAGTCATTTAAATTTAAAGTTTTTTTACAATTCCCTTATTTGTATCAACTTCAACCTTATCCCCATCCTTTAATATTTTTGTGGCAAGTTTGGTGTTGGTGATGCAGGGGATGTTGAGTTCGCGGGAGACTACGGCGGCGTGGGACATAAGGCCGCCGGTGTCGGTAATTATGGCTTTGGCCAGGCGCATTGCGTGGATGTAGTCGGGCGAGGTCATAGCCGCGACTAAAATTTCCCCGCGCTTCATTAAAGATACGTCTTTGGCCGAGTGGAGCACCCGGACTTTGCCGCAGACTATTTTTTCCGTTTTACTTACGGTAATTCCGGTAAGAGTATTTTTGTCGGTTTGCCCGTGAAGATTGGAAAAACGAACAGCTAATTTTTTTGCTTCGTTGGAACTTAAAAATTTGTAAATCCCGGGAGCGGTATAAATCGCGTTTAGTTTTACCCTCTCCGCGAGCATTTTACCTGAAAGTTTTTTGCCAGTCCTAAAAGCCTGCCGAAATTCATCGGCTGTATAGTTTAGAATTTCCTCAAAAGTTATATTCAGTTTTTTTGCCAAGCATCCTGCCAGAATGGTTATTGTGTCGCTTGAGCGCCAGACTACCGCTTTTCTGTTATCCTGTAGCCAGATTGATTGGGAAAATACGGAGGATATGTATTCAATGGATTTTGGCAGGTTGAATTTTTTTATAGTAAGTCTTTTGTCGCGTTTAACTTTTGCCGGATAATTATTTATTTCCAAAAGCTCCTTTTTTGCTTTTTTAAAAGGAATAGATTTAATTTTTGAATAAAAATAATCCGCGTCCAGCTTTTTTGAAGTCAGGTAGCTGTTGTCCAGCCAAAACCATTTTTTGGAGTGAGCGGTTAAAAGTTTTTGTAATTGGGCGGGGGACTTGGCTTTTAGCCTGCATTCAAGCAGTTCTTTTTGGCTTCTTTGGTTAAAGCTTAAATCTTCCGGCGCGAGCAAGGTTTGCAATACCGAATCCAAATCTTTTTGAGGGATTAAATCAATAAGTTTATTTTTTAAATAGAGAGGGGTTGCAAAATTGCCAAACTCAAAAACATTGCTCCAGCTCCAAAGTTCCTCGTAAACCCGATGCCAATCCAGAGCCAATCTTTTAATATTTTCCGGTTTGGAATCCGGGGTAATGTTTTCTATTTCCAATGCCAGTTTTTCCAGCTTAGTTACAATAAGTTGGTATTTTTGTTCCAATTTTTTAACACTGTCCTTAGGCAGCAGCCATTTATTTATGGATTTTAGCCCAAAACTTTCCAGACTTCCGTTTGGCCAGTAAAGCACTTCTTTATCGTACTTATTTATTATTAAGCCTTCACCCCAGTATATGCCATAAGGGCTCTTTACAGCCCCCGACATTGGGCCAAACCAAAATGAAGGATAGAGCATTTTAAAATCTATCGGCCCCCATTGGTCAATAGTAAATTTTTCCGGATGCTTTATAAATTTTGGTTTCATAGTTTCTTTATTATACCAATATTCGCGTCAACTTCCACCGTATCGCCGTCTTTTAGTTGGTCGGTGGCGCCCTGGACGCCGACGATGCAGGGGATTTTGAGTTCGCGGGAAACAATGGCGGAGTGGCAGGTTATGCCGCCTTCTTCGGAGATTATGGCTCCGGCGAGCTTCATTATTGGCACGTACTCCGGCCTGGTATTGGGCGCGACCAAAATGTCACCGCGGTTCATTTTATGGAAATCTTTTTGAGAGTTAATAATCTTAACTTTACCTTTTACTAAGCCCGGGTAGGCAGTGCTGCCTTTTAAGCCGCCCTGGTTAATTTGTTTGTCCAACAAAGCCTTGATTTTCCATTCCGGTTTTTTTGCCGGAAAAATTTTAATTTCCCTGTTGTTAAAATTTGTAAATAGCCACTCATCCCCCCTAGATTTTATAAGTCGGCTGGTCATTTCGGGATTTTTTATAGCCTTCTTAATTTCCCAATAGAACAAATTTTCAAGGCTGCTTAATTTAATTTTTGTTCGTTTGGCTATTTCCAAAACGTAGTTTTTGACTGTCTGGTCCGCAATTTGGTTAAAGGCCTTTCTGCTGTCGCGCCAATCCGAGAGCGTGGCCAGGCCGCTTAAAATAGCGGCCGCTTTGGGTTCTTTTTTTAAGATTTTTATTAATCTGCTTCGCCTTTTTTTGTTTAAGTTAAATTCCAAGAACGATTGTTTCTCTTTAGATAACAAATCCCTATCTTTTTTTATTTTTTCCAGTTTTTGGAAGAAATAATTGGCGTCAAGTTTATTTACGCGCTCGTAATCATTTTGCAGCCAATACCACTTTTCGGAATACTTTTTAACTTTTTGCGGCAAGCCGGACTTTACGCCCAAAAGACCGAATAGTTCCAGTTCCGCCTTTTGAGCCCATGTCATTTGGTAGCCGGAAGTGAGTATTTGTAAGTCTGACGGGCTAAGCTTAGATTTGGATTTTTCCAGAACCCGGTTTGCAATTTGCTCGCTGTAAATGTCAAAGGCATCCAAAAAAATGCACTCCCGCCAGGCTTTTTCGAACAGGATGGAAAATTCTTCAAATTTTTTCAGGAGTTTTCTTGTTGGGAGTTGGCTAATATCAACATTTTCGCATTTGTAGGCCAGAGCGGATATGGGGGCAAAATGTTTTTTATCCCACTTGGATTTTAAATTTTGCAGGAACTTTAAATTTTGTTTTTGCCTGTCCAAATAAAAGTCACAAACTTTTTCCGCGGTCTCTTTGGTAAAGTAGTAATTCATCAAATCATTTTTTAGAAACCCGACATAGCCGGCGTAATAGTGTTCTATTTGCCTGCCGTTTGTTGAGAAGTGTGAGCATGCCTCATATGGATAACTTACATACAAAAGCTTAGCAGCCCCTCCCTGCCGGTACCAGTTTTTGGAGTTAATATGGGAAATTAGTTTTTTGTAGTTCATAAAGCAATTAATTAAGCCAAAAAATTTATTCTTGACATTATTAACAAATATGATAGTATAATAGTATAGTTTTTCGGCGAAGGCCCGACCGTATGGCGGAGAATGGGTTTAGGGATAAAACCTTAGACTAGCCGAGAACGCAGACCCCTAACAAGGGGTTTGTTTTTTTTTATACTTCTTTAAGTATATCTTTCTTTTCCGCCCTGGCCATTAAAGTCTTGCAGTCATCATTTCCCGACAAAGCCATTCTTATACATCCGGCCCATCTGTCCGCCAGCCTGATTAAGGCTTCGGATTCGTCCCTGACGCCTTTAGCCAATTTTACTTTTAAAGTTTTGGTTCTTAAGGCATTGGTATATTTTTTACCGCTAAATTTATCCAGGCCGTCAATACACACAATTGCCTGGATATTTGATGTATTATTATCCGCAATCGCTCTTTGCAGGATTTCCACCGTGGGCAAATAATAAAATACAGGTTTTTCCGTCTTCAAAAAATATATATGCAAATCTTTGTTATTCCCGCGTAAAAAATCTTCCATGAATTTTACGCGGTATTTATAATTGGACTTGTGCCATTTAATTTTGCCGATGCAGGTTTCGGCTTCCAGTTCCTGCAAACGTTCACGCGCGACATCAACATTGGATATTACAATAACGGCAACAACAATAAAAACATTGCTACCGGCATCCTGGCCGGTTTCATCCACATAGCAATATAGTTTTTTAGTTTTATTGTCCATAAAAGTTTGGAGTTTACAACTTTAGTGTATTACGCAGATAAAAAGTTGTAAACTAAGTCATTAACCGGATATCTTTTTTACAATTCCTTTATTTGCATCAACTTCCACCATGTCACCGTCTTTAAAATTTATCATGGCATTTTTTAAAGCTACGATGCAGGGGATGCCGAATTCGCGGGAAACAACCGCCGCGTGGCAGGTTAGGCCGCCGACTTCGGTAATTATGGCCGCCGCCCTTTTCATTGCGGGAAGATAATCGGTCGTGGTGGCGTAGGTTACTAAAACATCTCCTTGCTTGACTTTGTGATTATCGGCAGGGTAGGGGACAATGCGGATTTTGCCTTTCGCAACTCCTGGATTGGCGCAGACTCCTTTGTTTTGGTTGCCGCCCTGCATCGGCTTAACGTAACTTTCCACGTATTTAAAAAGTTTTTCGGTTTCTTTGGCGGAAAAGTTAATCCTTCTTTTTATTTTTTTGCCAAACCCCCAGCCCACAAACTTGCCTTTTTTCTCCAGCAATTTGTGAATATCGGTTTTATGATTCATAGCGGCAATCAGTTCCCGCTCCGTCAGTGTTCTAAGCTGATTAACCGATACAAATAACCTTTTTGCCACTTCGCGATATAAAGGCAACAAAGCCCATTGTCCCATTTTTACAACTTTGGTTTTAAGGTAGTGGTTCGACATTGCTGTATTAAATATTTTTTCGCTTAATCATAAGTCTTTTTCTGAATTTTTATTGACAGTTTAAAAAAAACGTTATACAATTGGGGTGTATCCGTGGGCGAAAGCCCCTTTCGGACAAGGATTTCCTAAGCCGAAACGGATACACTTAAAAGCCTCTTAACAGGGGCTTTTGTGTTTAATGCATTTTCATTACGCTCCAAAAATTAATTTTACCTGTCCCGACTTTTCTCATATAACTTTTACTTTAACATTCTGTTTGCCAACAACTGCCGTTAGCCCCCAGTATTCTATGTCTTTTAAGATTTTTTCGCCGTCTTTTTTCTTTCTTCCAATCGGCGCTTGCCGCCTCTCATATTCCAATGGAGGTTTAGCATTTATTATTACGGTTCTTACCAATGGTAGTAATCCCAATTTGTGCATCTGTTCAGCGGGTTGTCTGGGGCGTCCGTCTACATGCCAGCGCAAATGATTAAATCCGTCCGAATTAAAAGTAATGTATCCTTTGAGCGAGGCACAATAAACGGAGGTAAATGCTTTATATTCCGCCCTTCTGGTGCTTAATAAATTGTTAAATTTTTGATAAGACATGTGGTCAATTTAGCTTTTTGACAACCCCTTCGTTAGCGTCAACCTCTACCATGTCGCCGTCTTTAAATACCTGGGTGGCGATTTTGGTGCCGATGATACAGGGTTTGTTCATTTCGCGGCTGACAATGGCGGCGTGGGAGGTTATGCCTCCCTCGTCGGTAATAAATCCCGCGGCTTTTTGCATGGCAGGCAGAAATTCGGGGCGGGTCATGGAGGCGACTAAAATTTCCCCTTTCTCCACTTTGATAATATCGTGGATGCTTCGGCAAATTTTAACGTACCCTTTTACAACGCCTTTACAGGCAATCATTCCTTTTAGTTCGGTAATTTTTTGGTCTTCTGTCCTGGCTACATGGTTTTCTATAAATTTTCCCTCGCTTCCCGAATAAACCAAAACCCCATTTTTAAGGGAATAAAATATCGCCTGCGGCCAGCGCGCTTTTAATTGGGCCAGGAATTTTTTGCTGGTTAAGTTTTTGAGGGTTAGCTCTTTTGGACAAATGTATTTAAACTCATCGGTTTTTAAGCCAAGGCGGCCGGCCAACTCCGCCACTGCCGGTTCAAACCGGCCTATGGTTTGCATAATGAATTTTTTTCGATTGTCCTGCCATTTTGTAACCGTTTCAACAGTTTGGATTACGAATCTTTCCTGTGGAGTTAAAAGCAGTTCTTTCATTAGTCTTTGTTTGGCCGATTTTGTTTTAGCCAAGGCCTTGGCAGAAGGCAGATGTTTTTGATATCTGGCTTTTTCTATTACATCCTCGCGCGTGAAAGATTTGCCGCGGACGTAGCTATTATCTATCCAACTAAAATTAGTTTGGAATTTTTTTATAAGTTTTTCGCGCTTGCCGCCGGTACTGTTTCTTATGTGCCACAAAAGAACCTGGGCATCGGAAAGGAACGAAGGCTTGAGAGGGGACGAAAGCAGTTGAAAGTTTTCATTAGTGTTCAGGTTTCTTTTGTCCAGCATATCTTTTAGCTTCATTTCGCTCACAAAGGAAATTCCTTCCTGAGAATGGGCAATGCCGACGGACATTGTAAGCTCGTTGGAAAGTTTGCGCGCCAAATTTACCAGTTGGACAAAGGAAAGTTTTTTTAGCGCATTGACGCTGACATTTCCGGATTGTTTTTTGGCACGGAGATATCTTGCCCTGTGTTTTGATTCCAAACTTTTAAGTTGGCTGATTTTTTTTATTTTTTTGTAGTAGCCGTGGCCGACATTCGCCATATCAACTTCGTCGTAGCCCCACTTGGCGCGGCTTTCATGCATGCGCAAAAAGAAGTGGGTATAGCTGGTTCCGCAGACTTCTTTTATCATCCAACCGGTGTTGGCTGCCACATTGTGCAAATATAAAGGAAAGCCGTTAAACCCCTGGACAAACCAAGGGCGGCTTTTTGCGATTTTTACCAGTTGCTCTTTGTTGAGTGTCTTCATAGGCATATTTTAGAGTATTTTGGGGTTTTGTTGAAGTGTAGCGTGCCGATTTATCGGCTGTCCTTGATCGCCCATAAATGGGCACGCTACACTTGATTTTGCTCGTTTCTGAGGAGTTCCAAAAGATCGGGGGCTTCAAAAAAATTGGAATCAATTTGTTTAAATTGTGAGCCCGCTTTTATGTGATATAAACGATGGTTTATTTTAGGAATCTGTCCGGCCGCGTTTTTGAACTCAATACAATTTTGCAATTTATTATCGGAGTAGACAACTGCCTCATAACCATCTGTTCGGACTTTGTTAAGAATATCCAACAGCATAGCCGTGGTTTTTTGGTTGGTGTTGCCGTAATCAAATGTGGTATAAATATTTTCAAAGAACGGCCTAATATCCGGCAACCCTTTTTTTAAAAACACTTCGGCGCGCCAACCAATTTGTTCCGGCGTGCCTGTGGTAAACGCGGCATTATGCTTGGTCCAGGATAGCGTTTGAATGAAACCGGGTAGAATACTAAGTTCCATCAATCCGTCTTTAAAAAGGCGTTCATAATTCTCCTCGTAAGTTTTGGCGTCTATTGTCTTTAAATTATAACCCAGCGATTCAATATAAGCATCGTAATCAGCCAGGCCAGTTTTTTCCACGTCCCAGCGCTCGCCAAACAGGGTATCGGCCAGATCCCAGAGGTATAGGGTTTTTGATTTATTTGTCTCCATAATGGTATTATAGCATTTGTTAGGAACACTTTTTACGTTTTTATTGACTTTAAGGCTTTTTTTAGGTAAAATGTTTAAAGTCTACAATTTACAAAAAATTCTGGAGAGGTCGCATAGAGGCCTAGTGCGCTGGTTTGCTAAACCGGTAAAGGAGTCAAATCCTTTCGGGGGTTCGAATCCCCCCCTCTCCGCCAAAAAAATCCAACGGTATCGTTGGATTTTTTTGTCCCGAGCGATCCGCCTGAGGCGGAGAGCCGAGGGGCAAAAACCGGACAATTATGTCCGGGTTTTTATGTTGTGCTATACTTTAAGCGGCTTGAGTTTTAAATTTAAACGTTTAAAAGATATAAATTTATGGACAATAGCGAAGGGGTGTTTTTCGAGCGCGGGTTGGTGGAAGATATGCGCGCGAGGGCGGAGAAAATGTTGGCGGAACAGACTAATCCCGCGCGGGTTGAGTTGCTTATTGGATTTGGCGCGGTTGAAGAGCCTGACGAAGAAAAAGTGAAGGATTACTTAAATATATTTGACCCAAGAGCGCTTCGGGCGGTCAGCGATTCTGTTTTAGGCCCGCGGGTCCGGGATCTGCTTAAACAAATTATTAATAGTAGCGATCTTTGTGAGGGTGATGATTTTGCCAAGTGCTTAGGGGATCTTTTGGAAAGTTCAGAATTTTCCGGTAGCGGGGATTTTGTTACCCCTACGGTTTTGAACAAAGATTTGATAGCTGAGCTTCGCGCCGTGGCGCTTTTGGCGCGCAGGGATAATCCGCAGGCCGCCGATAGAATGAAAAAAAAGTTTTTGGAACTTTTGGCGTCAGAGTTTGTTAGTTTGAAATTGCCTATTCCAGAGGCGCTGGAAGCGCGGTTAAGCAGTAGGGAACTTGCCGCGATAAAAAACAAAGTTTTGGTGGATATTGACTCCCCTGAGCTGGATGAGGGGATTATTTCACTTGGACAGATTACTGACCCAAACGTCCATCCAAAAATGGCCCGCCGCAAGGCAGTTGCAAATTTTGAAGAAATCCGGGCAGACTTAATTAATAAAGCCGCCAAGGAGGCCGATGAATTATATAGTTTTGTAAAAAATTTGGTAAAAAGTTATATTGATCCCAGTTTTATAATTGACGAAGTTTTGGAGTTAAAAGATGGGGATTTGCCGGTTTAGTTTTTTTGCCTTTAATCTCTTGCCACAGTCAGGCAAATTACTTTGGAGGCGCCGTGGCGTTTTAGGGTTTTGGCGGCTTCCTGGAGGGTGGAGCCGGTGGTGGTGACGTCGTCAATTAGAATAAAAGATTGGCCTTGAATCTGCAACCTCTCCCCGGCCCTCCCCTCAAGAGGGGAGGGAGCGACTGCAAATGCATCGGCGACATTTTTTATACGGCTGTCTTTTTTTAAATCTTTTTGGGTTTTAGTAATTTTGGATCTTATTAGGGCGCGCGATATTGGCAAGCCCAGTTCTTTGGCAATGGCCTGGCACAAGACTTCGGCTTGGTTAAACCCGCGCCAGCGCTGTCTTGTTGTGTGCAGGGGAATGGGGACCAGATAGAAATTAGGAAATTGGGAAATTAAGAAATTAGATTGGAATTTGAGAGCAATCATTTGGCCTAAAATTTCGTAGGCCATTGGGATGAAGTTGTATTTTCCGGCGATAATTATTTTGGAAACTTTTTCGTCGTGGTAATCGTAAAAGCTAATTAGCCCGTCGGCACCCCAAGGGGTTTGGCAAAGCGGATGAGTCGCGCCAAAAGGCGTATTCTTTTGGCAAACAATACAGCGCTGATGTTCCAGAGTTTTCATTGTGGATTTACAATCAGCGCAAATAAATTCGCCTTCTTCTCCACAGGATAGACATGAAATGGGGAAGAGGGTGTCAAGGACAAAGGTTTTAATGTCGAGATAGAGGGGTTTGATGAAAGTAGAATACATACAACGCTGATACCTCGCTGATTAGTACGCTGATAAGACGCTGAAACTATAATTTAAGTTTAGCAGATTTTTAAAAACCCGCCCAGGTTGGGCGGGTTTAAAATAAGAGGGCTTGAATAACCCTCACCCTAACCCTCTCCCAGGGGGAGAGGGAAAGCTTGTATTATGCCGGGACTAAGATTTTTTCTTGTTTGTGCATCGCGAACGCAATTTTGTCCTGCCTCGGCTCGCCTCGGCGAGACGGGTCGTTTTTTACATCGGCGCTAATGCGGGAGCCGTTGGGGGTGAGGCCGGAGACGATTTTTTCGGCCAGAGGGTCTTCCAAAAGGGTTTGGATGTTTTTGCGTACAAAGCGCGCACCTTGGGCCGGGTCAAAACTTTTTTCGGCCACAAATTTAATTACGGCCGGGGAAATTTTAAGCGCTACATTCTGCTCCAACAGGCGGGTTTGAAGCTGGGCGATTTGCAGTTGGGTAATTGTTTTTAGCTCGTTAAACCCCAGAGGCCTAAAAACAATTATTTTGTCTATGCGGTTTAAAAATTCCGGGCGGAATTCTTTTTTTAATTCCTCGGTAATGCCGTCTTTGATTTTTTCGTATTCTCTTTGCAAACGGTCTTTTTGGTCAAGCTTTTCAGATTTATCCGCAAATCCAATCTTCGCTGCCTGGTTGGTAAGCTCCTGCATTCCCAAATTGGATGTCATAATAACCACGGTATTGCGGAAAGAAACTTTTTTGCCTTCGGCGTCGGTAAGCTGGCCGTCTTCTAGAATTTGCAAAAAAATGTTAAACACGTCGGGGTTGGCTTTTTCTATTTCATCAAACAAGACCACGCTGTAAGGCTTGCGGCGCACGGCTTCGGTCAACTTGCCGCCTTCGCCATAGCCCACGTAGCCGGCCGGCGCGCCAATTAAGCGAGCGACATTGTGCCGCTCCATAAACTCGGACATATCCACGCGAATTAGCGCGTCTTCATCTTCAAAAACTTCGGCGGCCAAAACTTTGGCGGTTTCGGTTTTACCCACGCCGGTTGGGCCAAGAAAAATAAACGAGCCAAGAGGGCGTTTGGGGTCTGCAATGCCGGCGCGCGACCGCCTAATGGCCCGCGCGATTTCATCCACAGCCTCGCTTTGCCCCACAATTTTAGTTTTTAAGATTTTTTCCAAATTCGCCAGCTTGCCTATTTCCGTTTTGGCCAGTTTGGACAGGGGGATTTTGGTCATCATAGAAACCGTATGCGCGATGTCCTCGGAAACGATTACGTGCGTCGGAGTTTTTTCTTCCGCGGCCAAACCTTTGGCGAGCTGTTCTTTTTGCTTGAGCAATTTTTCTTCCTGGGTGCGCAAATGCAAAGCCGTGGTAAAATCCTGGCCCAAAACCGCCTTGGTTTTTTCTTCTTCCAGCGCGGCCAAATCCGCCTCAATTTTTTTGGTGGCGCGCAAGAGCTTGCTGTTGGAATTGATGGAGCGTAAAAACGCCGCAGTTTCGTCTATAAGGTCAACAGCTTTGTCGGGCAGATACCTGTCCTGGATGTAGCGCGAAGAAAGCTCCACCGCGGACTTAATGGCTTCGTCGGTGATTGTCACATTGTGATGTTTTTCGTAATTGGATCTTAAGCCTTGCAGTATCGCCACGGTTTCTTCTTTGCTCGGCTCATCCACTATAATAGGCTGAAACCGGCGCTCCAAAGCCGCGTCTTTTTCTATGTGCTGTTTGTATTCTTTTAAAGTGGTGGCGCCAATGGCTTTAAGCTCGCCGCGGGCCAAAGCGGGCTTAAGGATGTTAGCCGCATCAAGTGACCCGGTAGTGGCGCCGGCGCCAACCATCGTGTGAAGCTCATCTATAAATAAAATTATGTTTTTATCGTTTTTGACTTCGTCTATAATTTGTTTGAGGCGGTTTTCAAATTCGCCGCGGAACATACTGCCTGCGACAATCAAAGCCAAATCCAAAGCCAGGATTTTTTTGTCCAGCAAAGAGTCCGGCACTTCGCGCTTGGTAATGGCCAGAGCCAAACCTTCCACAATGGCGGTCTTGCCCACGCCGGCTTCGCCAATAAGCAGGGGATTGTTCTTGGTTCGCCGGTTTAAAATGCTAATCAGGCGTTCTATTTCACTCTTTCGGCCAATTACAGGGTCAACCAAACCGTCTTTGGCTTTTTTTGTAAGATCGGTGGTAAAAAAATCCAGGATACTGCCTTTTTTGGCATCCATTGGTTTGGGAGCCTGCATCGGACCTTGGCCTTCAAAAGGATGCCCGCCCGGCGCTTCCATCCCCTGAGGCATTTCCGGAAATTTGGAAATGTTTTCAAAAACATTGGTCAGGTTTTGTTCCAGCTCGGCAATATCAATTCCCAGTTTGGATAAAATTACCTTGGCTCTGTTTTGCGGCACATTTAACAATCCGTACAAAAAGTGTTCCGTGCCAATGAACTGGTAGCCGTATTGGCTGGCCACGATGGCCGATTTTTCTATCACCAATTTTAAATTTTCGCTTAACACCGGCTTCCACGCCGAAATAATATTGTTGCTGTTTACCAGCGCCAGCTCCCGCTTAATGGTTTCCGGCGTGAGTTTGGTTTTGGTTAAAATTTCCGCGGCAAAAGAACTTTTTTCGGAAATTACGCCGTAAAGCAAATGCTCGGTGCCAATGTGGTCGTGCTTAAGTTCCTCGCTGGCCAACTGCGCCATAATAAGGGCGTTTTTGGCGCGGGAAGAGAGGCGTTCTAGGATGTAAGTGAAATTCGTCATTTGGGGGAGTGGATAGTGATTAGTGGACAGTGGTTAGATATCTGATACACTTAAATTATGGCATAGTAGAATGATTATAGCAAAATTATCACTCGTGTCAAGGGAGTGATAACTCCCCCTCTACTAAATACTAAAAAAACTAAATACTAAAGCGGGAAGTTATAAGTTTAGTATTTAGCTACCTTTAGTATTTAGTAGAAACTTTTATGTGGAAACAGAAAAGTAAGACCAAGGAACCCAATAATGAAGCCAAGGCATACGAGTATGCCGTGTTTTTGCTGTCGTTACAGTTGCGGACGGTCGGCGAGGTGCGGGAAAAAATGTCGGGACGCGGCTATACATCAGCGGTTATAGAAAATGTGCTTGGCCAGCTCATAGGCCAAAAATATTTGGACGACGAACGCTATGCCCAGGTTTTTTTGGAAAATTTAAAAACTTACAAAAATTTGGGATATTACGGAATAAAGAAAAAGTTTTTAATGAAAAAACTGCCGCCGGAACTCATCGGCAAAATTCTTGATGAAGGACTGTCCTTGGACGACGAATTAAAAATCGCCAAGAGGTTTTTGAACAAAGAAAGGGTTGCAGTCAGGTCGTCGTCTGAGGATGTAGTGCAGGCCACCGGCCTGCTTTACACGACTTACGATGAACAGCAATCCAAACAAAAACAAAAACTTATCCAGAAATTAAAGGCCAAGGGTTTTAGGGGTGATGTAATCGCGAAGCTGGTGTATTAAATGTAGCGCAGGCCACCGGCCTGCCAAATTCGCAATTTACGAAAATACTATGAACCAATTCAGGAGAATTAATCGTTTAACAAAATACGATTACAGTCAGCTCGGTTATTATTTTATAACAGCCTGTTGCGACAGGAAAATTGAATATTTTGGACAAGTTGAAAACGGAGTAATGAAATTAAATGAATGCGGCCAAGCAGCCAACAACATTTGGTTGGAAATTCCACAACATTACAAAAATATTGGTATAGACGAATTTATTGTCATGCCGAACCATATGCACGGAATTATTGTTATTCAGGATGTAGTGCAGGCCACCGGCCTGCCTGCCGGTTTATCCCAAGTCGTCGGTTCCTACAAAAACGTGGTTTCAAAGAGAATAAGGCAAGAAGTTCTAAAAGAATTTGCCTGGCAACCGTCATTCTACGATCATGTTATTCGCAAAGAAGATTCGCTTGATAAAATCCGGGAATATATTACAAACAATCCTTTGAAGTGGGAGCTTGACAGAAACAATCCTTCTAATTTATGGATGTAGTGCAGGCCATTGGCCTGCATAAAAGAAAAAGCAGGCCGGTGGCCTGCACTATAAGGACAACAGACATTGATCCATTTACAAATTCATCCCCCTCAGCCTCTTTACCCTATCCTCAATCGGCGGGTGCGTGTTAAATAATCCGGCCAGCCAGGTGCGCGCGCCGTGGGGGTTTTCTGGGTGGTCGGACGTAGCTTGCTCTCGGTCTTCGTGGAAGGGGTTTACTATATAAAGATGCGCGGTGGCGTTGTTGGCTTCCACCAGAGGAGTAGAGTCGTCAGATATTTTTTCCAAAGCCGAGGCCAGGCCTTCGGGATAACGCGTCAGCAAAGCGCCCGAAGCGTCTGCCAGATATTCGCGCTGGCGGGAAACCGCGAGCTTAATCAGCGTGGCAATGAGCGGGGAGAGGATGGCCAGTATTATTCCGACTATAAATAAAATTTGGCCGAGGTTATTGTCTTTGTTGTTGCTTCTGCGCCCGCCAAACATTCCAAACCTTAAAAACCAGTTGCCGAGCAGTGTAATCGTCCCGACTAAAACTACAACCAGCGTCATTAAGCGAATGTCATAATTGCCGATGTGCGAAAGTTCGTGCGCGGTTACGCCTTCCAATTCTGTCTTATTAAGTTTTTGCAAAATGCCCGTGGTAAAACAAATTACCGCGTGCTTTGGGTCGCGCCCCGTGGCAAAGGCATTGGGCGCAGAATCGTTAATAATATAAATTTTTGGCGTAGGAATTCCGGCCGCGATGCAGAGATTTTCCACTATATTATAGAGTTGTTGATTGCCCGCGCGGTCAACTTCCTGCGCTTTGGAAACGGACAAAGTTATAGAATCGGCAAAGTAATAAGAAAACAAAGCCGAGCCCACGCTAAAAGCCACCGCAACATATAAAATCGCGTCATTCTGATAAACCTGGGCAAAAACCCATCCCAGCGCCGATATCACCACCAAAAAGCTGAATATCAATATCCAGCTTTCGCGTTTGTTTTTATTTATAAGATCATAGGTTAGCATAATTATTTGTCCACTAATTCACTAATTATCACGAATTACACTAATGCTAATTTACAACACGCTTACATAATACGCCATTTTTTGAAAAAACAATCACTATGCCAAGTCTGATGTTATTGGCTTTTAAGTATCCGTAGACTTGCCTTATGTGTTGAGGATAAACTGCGTTTGCAACTTTTAGCTCAATGACGATTTTACAGTCTCCTTTTTCAACAAGAAAATCTAAATAATATCGGCCAATTGATTTCCCCTCAAAAACTAAAGGAGTGAACAATTGCTCTGTGACTTTAAAACCTAAATCAACAAGGACATTTTTTAGTCCTCGATAATAATATTTTTCCTGGTATCCAAAACCAAGGGAATTATAGACTTTTATTGCGGCGCCGACTATCGAGTAGCTCTCGTCCTTGTAGACAAGTTCGACCATTTAGTTAGTGATATTAGTGTGATTCGTGAATTAGTGGATAATAAAATTAAAACTGAACTTTAACAGGCTGTGCCTCCGGGCCGTTCTCGTCAATCCCAAAGAAGTCGCGTTTGGAAAAGCCGAATATACTGGCAAAGAGGTTGCCGGGGAATGTTTGGATTTTGGTGTTGAAGTCGCGGACGTTGCCGTTGTAAAAGCGGCGGGCGGCCTGGATTTTGTCTTCGGTGTCCGTAAGGTCGCTTTGCAACTGCATAAAATTGGCATTGGCTTTTAAATCCGGATAAGCCTCGGCCACGGCAAACAAACTTTTTAAAGTTCCCGATAAAGCATTTTCTTTTGCCAGCTTATCGTCCATTGTGCCGGCTCCCATAGCCGCGGTGCGCGCGGCCGTAACCTGTTGGAACACGCCGGATTCGTGCGTGGCGTAGCCTTTTACGGTTTCCACCAAATTAGGGATTAAATCGTACCTGCGTTTTAACTGCACGCTAATGTCGCTCCAAGCCTCGTCCACGCGGTTTTTACTGCGCACCAAGCCATTGAACATCAGAATTACTATAATCGCCAGGATTATAATAATATAGAGATATATCATATATTTATGATTTGTTAGAAGCTGTCTTAAAAATAATTTGTAGGCGCAATTTCAGAATTTTGAGCGGATTGGTCCTTAACAAATTTTGACGTTTAACCCGAGTTAAGCGGAAAAATTTTTAAGGCCAAGACGCCAAAATTCTGGAATTTAAGCCCGAAGGATTTTTAAGATAGCTTCTAGTTAATTTTTCTAACACCCCCATTATACCACGACTGTCAATAATACGCATAAAATCAGCAAAAAGGTTCGCCCGGGTTCCCCTTCCTTGACAAACTTTTTTATTCTGCTATACTTGGGTATATCGCTATACTTTGGTATAGCGCATAGCATTATTCATTATTTTCTTCTCCCTTTGGGAGAAGGTGTCCCGTTTGACGGGACGGATGAGGGTGTAAACATTTTTTATGAACAAGAAATGGGACAATAAAAAAACAGACGCGTTGACAGAGGCGGTTTTGGCATTAAGGACGAAGTCCGAGGCCAAAAAGTTTTTGCGCGATTTGCTCACCGAACCCGAACTTATTGAATTCGGCAACCGCTGGCAGGCCGCCCAAATGTTATCGGATAAAATTTCTTACTCTACCATTCGCGGCAAAACCGGCCTTTCCCCGCGCACCATAGCGCGCATTTCCGGCTGGCTTAAAAAAGGCACGGGCGGCTACCGCCTGATGCTTAACCGTTTGCATCATCACAACTCTATCTCTTTTGGGAAAGGGTTGCGTTGATAATGTAATTTGTGTCATCCCGGCCTCCGAGCCGGGATCCAAAACCTATCAAACCAGCCCGTTCCCAACAGGGAGCGGGTTTTTTGTTTAGCAATGATAATATTAACGAAAAATTTTATGAGAAAAATTCAGATAGGGGTAATGGGTTCTATGGCAGACCTAAAATATTCCAAAAAAATTGAAAAACTGGCAGAAAGGGTCGGCTACTTCATTGCCAAAGAAAACGCGACTCTTGTCTTTGGCGCGGAAAAAGACAGTGATTCTTTGTCTTCCGCGGCCTGCCGCGGGGCAAAAAGAGCCGGCGGATTAATCATCGGCGTTACTTACGGTAAAGGATTGGGAGTTTATGAAAAAAATGCCGATGTTATCATCGCCTCGGGTTTAGAGCGTGGCGGGGGGCGAGAGTTAACTTTAGTATTAAGTTGTGATGTAATTATTTGTCTTAGTGGCGGTTCCGGAACGTTAACTGAAATGGCCATTGCTTATCAGGCAAATATTCCGATGGTAGTTTTAAAAAATACCGGAGGTTGGAGCAACAGGCTGGTAAACTCCTATTTAGACGCAAGAAAGCGTTTAAAAATTGAATCCGCTTTTACGCCCAAAGAAGCTGTCGTTAAAGCGATTAAATTTGCCAAAGTAAAGAAAAAACAAACGGGGGAGCTTTTATTTTTGGCCGCTGTCCATGGTAACGAAAAAATAGGGGCGGAAGTGTTAAGTGAGCTGGAGAGTGCGGGGAAAAATATTCCATGGGTAATTGGGAACGAAGAGGCGTTTAAAGTCAACAAGCGGTATATTGATACGGATTTGAACCGTTCGGCGCCGGGAAAAATGGGGAGTAATAAATTTGAAGTAAGAAGGGCATATCAACTTGTTAAAGAAATGGCTAAATACAAATACGTGGTGGACATCCACGGAACTGCTTCTAACAGCGGAATATTTATTATTGTGACTAAGGCAAGCTTAAAAAATTTACTGCTAGCCGGATGTCTGCCTGTAAAAAACATAGTTGTCTGGCCGTCCGTCAGTAAAAGAAAAGCCGGACCGCTGGTAAGTTTTGCAAAAAATGGGGTTGAAATCGAGTGCGGGCCGAAAAATTCCGCAAAAGTAAAAAGCCGGTTAAAAACAATCGTAAATAAAATAATTGACTCCGGGATAAAACTGGAAGAGTCAAAATTGGAAGGAAAAAATATCTTTAAAGTTTACGGAAAGTTAATTGGCAAATCGGATAAAGTATTAAAAGATTTTAAATTAACCAAAATCAACAATGAAGAATTTTACCCGCTTTTGGTTGGGCAGTATAAAGGGGTTGTGTGCTATAAGATGAGAAAAATTGAATTGGCCGAAGGGCTACTTAAATAATATGAAAAATTCTTATATTTTTTTGCAAAATAATCATAAACATAGCTATCCCCTTGGGCCGGGGTTGGTTGTGTTTGATGTAAATTCGAGCACCTCCGACCCTTTCGCAAGGAAGGGAAATATTACGGAGGTTTAATAAAGTGATTACAATAGTTTCGACTAAAGTCAACGATGTGTTGCAGGACGAAGCCGGCAATGTGATTGAAACGCGACTTGGCGGTCCGGCTTACTATATTGAAAGGATTTTCCGACAAGAGGATTTTCCTTATCAGTTAGTTACTGGAGGTCAAATGACCGTGAACATTGTTTCTGTTCCCGGCAAATCCCAAGTAGGAGTGGTGCGGGATAACGGCCTTCACCAGGAAATCCCGAGAATTATCACCCCACATGTCATGGTATCAACCTTGTATAATGAGTGGAGTCCGAATTCTCTAAGCGGATACAACGGCGACATCTTCTTGGATGTTCAAGGTTTTGTCCGCGATCCCGTGGCCGGTTTTGGTCGCAAGAAGCAGTGGGTTCCACCACCTGGTTTGGCTCCGCTCTTTGTGAAGGCCACCCTTATGGAACTGGGGTACCTTCCACCGCAGTTTGTGGAAGAACAGAAGCGGCACGGGCTGATTGTAACCCGCGACAAATTCGGCGCCGATATTTATTGGCGAGGTCGACACAACTTCATCGGCGTTGACAATCCGATTGAGACCGATGATACCCTCGGAGCCGGCGATACGTACTTTGCTCGTTTTGCCATCGAGTTCCTTAATACTGGTAATCCAGTCCGGGCCGCCTGGCTGGCGGCAGAAGACGCAAGGAAATTGTTAGAGGAGAGAAGCAAATGACGGTTACGATAGATCCTTACAATCCACGCGCGGCTTTCAGACGCGAAATTGACGAGGCCATTGCGGCCAGTTACCGGGCGGCCTTCAGTGGTTTTCCTTGGAACAGCGAGGTCACTATAGAAGAAGCCAGGAAGCAGTTGCAAAGCCATAAGCGCAAGCCGGGTTTTGAAGGCCTCATCGCCACGGCAAACAGCGTGACGCAATCCAGACCGCGAGGGCTTATTCCCCCTTTCCGTGTTTCCAAAGAGCATGACCTGCTCGCGGCAATGTGGTGGGACAGCCCGACCCAAGAGCAGTTAGCCGAGGAGCGCGGAGCGGAGCTGGCCAAACTCGCTCGCAACTGTGTCCCGTTTGTCTGGGGGCGGGAACTCCTAGTTCGGCCGGAATATCAGGGAAAAAAGATCGGCTTGGCGCTACGCCGGGCATTCATCGAAACCATACGCGTACGATATGGAACCTGCTGGGTTTTTACCCGCATGCGCGAGGACAACATCCCTGTTATCCGTATTGCGGAGAAGCAGGGATACAAACCGACCGGCATTCGTGTATCGGCAAAGGAGGCTCCGGGGATTCATCACGAGTACTGGTGTTTAGCGATAAACACCTGGGAGGTGGAGATATGACAGATAAACCGTTCGTGCTTTCCGAAGACGCAGAAGTACTGCTCAGGCGCTGGGCAGAACAGAAGGGCTTTCGGCTACCGTCATCAGCTTTTTTTGCCGGTTTGCTGGATACGCTTGTAGGGATGCTCCGCAAGATTTTTGGCAATGTAATTTTGGCTGAAGAGCTTGCCATAGCCGGTCAGCTTAATACCTGGGTTCGCCGGGACGGTCTGCCCGCGGTGTCCATGGACGGCGTTTACTTCTGCTCACCATTTACCATTCAGGTCAACCGGATGGTGGATGGGGCGGGCAATGACGCCGGTTTGGGATCGCGGCCGGGTACGTTGCCGCTTCAAGATCAGCTTGAGTCGCTTCGCAACAATGGTCTAACCGAAATTGTCCTTGTGGACGATGTGGTCTACAGCGGGCATCAGATGGCCCAAATCATCGGGCAACTGAAGAAAGTCGGCATTCGGGTTGTCCGCGTGTTGGCCGGCATTTCCATAGGCATGGGAGAATCCCTGCTTAGCGGAATGGGAGTTGATATTGCGGCGGTTTATTCCATACCGGAGGTCGTGGATGAAATCTGCCAGCGGGATTTCCTGCCCGGGGTTCCAAGATCGGGACGGACTTTGGCGGGAAGCGGCAACGTGGGAATGCCGTATATTTTACCGTTCGGCAATCCGGGTAAATGGGCATCCATACCGGAAGGGCAACAGCAGAAGTTTTCGCGGGAGTGCATTGAGCTGGCAATCCGGCTTTTTGAAGGGATTGAGGAGATGTCTGGGAGGCTGGTCTTATGTTCAGACCTGTCCCGTCCGGTTTTCTCTCTGCCTCAAAATGACGTCCGGTTTGTCGATTGTCTTCATCAACTATTGTAAAACCAAACCGGCGGCGAGTTGAGAAATCAACTTTGTCCGCCGGTTTTGTTTTGGTAGACAGGCAAAATATAGAGCGTATAATTTAGGTATGGACGCAAAAAAGAAAAATGTAACTTTGGATGTTTGGATGCTTTCTGACAAAAGATATTTGGAATTAAAATTCCGTCAAAATGTTATCGCTAAATGGGTAAAAGCCATTGGCGATAAGACTGGGGTGGTAATAAATTTGGCAGATTTGGAAAAAGCGGCTTGAAAATGTTATCAATTAAACCGTCCGGGGCGTAGCCCAAGGGGCGGTTTTGTTTTGGGCGGAAATATGGTATAATTTTACTACAGAAAAAATACGAAAACTACAGAAAACTACAGAACTTATATTCTGTAGATATCTGTAGTGTTCCCATTGTAGGTGAAACAAAAATGGACATTTTGGAAAGTTTAAAAAATGGCGCGAACAGGTATATAGACAGCTGGGCTTTGGAAGATTTGGAGTATCGGGTCAAGTTGGTCTTAAAAGAGCGCGAGGAGTTAAGGAACTGGTCGGACCAGGAGCTTAAGCTTGCCGGTCTGTCTTTTAGGGATGATTTAAAAAAAGGCAAGCGGCTGGATACGTTAGTTGTCCAGGCTTTTGCCGTGGTCAACGAGGCCGCGCGCCGGGTGCTTAAGCAGTCGCCGTTTCCGGTGCAAATTTTGGCCGGTCTGGTTATCCACGACGGACGCGTGGCGGAAATGAACGCCGGCGAAGGCAAAACTTTAACCGAGACAATGCCGGTTTACACCAACGCGCTGATGGGCAACGGGGTTCATCTTATAACCACCAATGATTATCTCGCCGAGCGTGACGCCAAGGCCATGGGCAAAATTTATAATTTTTTGGGGTTGAGCGTCGGCTACGTTACATCCACAATGAAGGGTGAGGAGCGGCGCAAAGCTTACGCTTGCGACATCACTTACGTTACCAACCAGGAAGTGGGCTTTGATTATTTGCGCGACAACCTGGTTTTTTCCAAAGCTGAAAGAGTTTTACGCGCGGAGCGCCCGCTGTATTTTGGCATCGTGGACGAAATTGACAGCATCTTAATAGATGAGTCCCGCACGCCGCTTATTATAGCCGAGCCGGTAAAAGAGGAGCGGAATTTTTACGATATGTTTACAAAAATTTCCGAGCAGTTAAAGGAAGACGAAGACTACACGGTGGACTATCAAAAAAAACAGGTCAGTATGACGGACCCCGGCCTTAACCGCGTGGAAAAAATGCTGGGCGGTTCGGTGTTTTCCGAAGACAATCCGATGTATGTGTTTTATTTGGACGTGTGCCTAAAAGCCAAGGTGGTGTTTGAAAAAGACCGCGACTACATTGTGGACGAAGACGGCGTGGAAATTGTGGACGAGTTCACCGGCCGGGTTATGCCGGGCAGGCGGTTTACCGACGGCGTGCATCAGGCTATTGAGGCCAAAGAACACGTCAAAGTAAAAGAGGCGGACAAAACGCAGGCCAGCATAACCTTCCAGAATTTTTTTCCGATGTATGAAAAACTTTCCGGAATGAGCGGCACGGTTATGCGCGCCCGCGAAGAGTTTAACAAAGTTTACAAACTGGACGTCATTCAGATTCCGCCCAACCGGCCGCTGATTCGCATTGATCATAACGATTTGTTTTTTAAAACGCAAAAAGGAAAGTTTTTGGGATTGGTTAAAAAAATTGAGCAGATTAAGCGCAAAGGACAGCCGCTGTTAATTGGCACGCGCAACGTGGAAACCGCGCATATGGTTTCGGAAATTTTGGAAACCGCCGGGTATCCGTTCCAACTGCTTACGGCGCAGGATCACCGCGCAGAGGCGGAAAAAATTCAAAAAGCCGGACAGGAAGGAATGATAACCGTGGCCACCAATATGGCCGGACGCGGCACGGATATTCTTTTGGGTTCGGGCGTGCCGGCGCTGGGCGGGCTGTATGTCCTTGGCACGGAGCGGCACGAAAGCCGGCGCATAGACGACCAGCTGGCCGGCCGCAGTGGCCGGCAGGGGGAGCCGGGCGAAACGCAGTTTTTAATTTCCATGGAAGATGAAATTATGCAGTTGTTCGGCAGTGAAAAAATTATCAACGCCATGGAAGCTTACGACATTCCGGAAGACGAATATATTTCCGGCAAAAGCTTAAATGAAGCTTTTAAAAAAGCCCAGGATTTTGTAGAAAGCAAAAATCTGGACTCCCGCCTGTATTTGTATAAGTATGACAGTGTGACCAAATTTCAGCGGAAATATATTTACGCGCTCCGCGATTCTCTGCTGGAAAATGAGGCCAACTTTTTGGAGTTTTTAAAAAAATCCATCCGCGAAGTGCTAACGGAAATTTTAAAAATCGGAGACGCTAAACTGATTTCCGCGGAAATGCTTAAGGTTTTCCGTATTGATGCCAAGCCCGAGGAAATAGAAAAGTCCCTGGGGCTAAGCGCCAAAAATAAAAACAGTAATTTTGTAAACGAGTGGCTTAATCCTTTTTATAAAACCGGGGATTCGGCCGCAAATTTAAATAATTCCGCGGAAAAGCTGGCGGCTATTTTGGAATCCCTTGCCTTAAAAATTCAAACCGAGCCGGAAGTCTACCGGGCCGGCCAGAATTTAATTTTGGAAATTATAGACAACCACTGGAGCAGTCAGCTGGATTTGATGGACGTGCTAAAAGAGGAGGCCGGGCTGTTTTCTTACGCCTCCGAGGACCCGCTCATAGATTATATTTTGGAAGCGCGAAAGTTGTTTGACGCGTTGAAGCTGGACATTAAGCGGCAGTTTTTGATTTCCATATTTTTGCATTTGGAGCAAAAGGGAATGTTGGAATAGAAATAGAGAAATAGAGAAATAGGGAAATAGGGAAATAGGGAAATAGGGAAATAGGGAAATAGGGAAATAGGGAAATAGGGAAATAGGGAAATAGGGAAATAGGGAAATAGGGAAATAG
>Ga0265316_10000902_pt1 | contig 32488 bp, 28 predicted proteins | sample 4522metaG_FD_202092 | JGI IMG/M metagenome (GOLD analysis project Ga0265316, IMG submission 202092) | Rhizosphere microbial communities from Carex aquatilis grown in University of Washington, Seatle, WA, United States - 4-5-22 metaG | ecosystem: Host-associated > Plants > Roots > Rhizosphere >...
CGTTTTTCCATTCAGCTCCCATATTGGAGCTTACGATACTCCCCGTCCCCAGAAAAACGCCCTAAATCAGCCCCCGCTACAAATTCCTGCTCACAGCCCTATTGTGCGGTGTTTCAGGAAGAGAATCTATTAGACCTTGGTATCGGTTGGCCCTGTGGCCGGGAGTGCTGCCGCGCCTGCAATTATTTCGCGCGCCGTATCCCCAGCATCTCCGACATTCTCACAAGGTCCGCCAAAGAGCCGGCCTGCATCTTGTGCATAACCTGGCCTCTGTGAGCTTTAACCGTGATGACGCTTTTCCCCAGTTCGGCCGCGATTTGTTTGTTGAGCAGCCCGGAGACCACCCGCTCCATCACCTCCCGCTCGCGCGGTGTCAGGGATTGGTAGCGGGCGTGCAGCTCGCTGATTTTCGCTTGGTGCCGGCGTGCAGCCCGGTCGCGTTTTATGGCCCGTCGAATCGCGTCCAGCAGATCCCGGTCAGCGAATGGCTTGGTAAGAAACTCAAGCGCTCCTGCCTTCATTGCCTGCACCGCCGTCGGAACATCGCCGTGACCGGTAATAAAAACAATCGGAATGTCGAGGTCGATTCCGGCCAAGCGCTTCTGCAGGTCCAGCCCGCTCAGATCCGGCAGCCGCATGTCGAGCACCAAACAACCCGGCGCATCGGTTCGGGGGTGAGCCAAAAACTCCTGCGCAGAGGCAAAGGTCTCGACCTTCAACCCCACTGACCGAATCAAGCCTCCCAAAGCTTCTCGAACAGACACGTCGTCGTCTACGACCAGGACGATTGCGTCAGGCTCCGGCAAAAGGGCTCCTAGTGCTGCTTCGCAACAGTAAAATGAAAAGTTGTGCCGGGGCCGTCATTCGCCGCCGCCCAGAGCCGCCCCCCGTGATCCTGGACGATGGAGCGGCTAATCGAGAGGCCCATTCCCATTCCCCCGTGCTTTGTCGTGTAGAAAGCATCATAAATCCGTTCCATTTTCTCAGGGTCAAGACCAATCCCCGAGTCCCGGACTGTGACCCTCACCTGATCCGCCTCATCGTTTTGCGTTCTGACTACCAGCTCTCGCGGCCGTTCTTCAACGGTGCTCATGGCTTGGACGCCATTCATGACCAGGTTAAGGACCACCTGCTGGAGTTGTACCCGGTCGCCCAGGACAGGCGAGAGATCATCCGCAAATTCCGTCCATAGTGTCACACCGCTTCTGCGCATTTCGTCCCGGACAAGCGCAACGACCTCCTGAATGGCATCGTTCATGTCCAGCCGTCCCTTTGCAGTGACAGTTTTCGACGCTAGAGCCCGAATGCGGGCGATCACGTCTCCCGCCCGCTTCCCATCGCGGACGATGCGACGGGCAGCCTCGCGGGCTTCGTCGAGGTTGGGCGAATCTCCCGCCAGCCAACGCAGGCAGGTATTGCCGTTGATCACGATGCCCGAAATCGGCTGGTTGACTTCGTGGGCTATGGAGGCTGCCAATTCTCCCATGGTCATAATTCGCGTGACGTGGGCGAGATCCGCCTGCGCTTTGCGCAATGCTTGTTCGGCCCGCTTGCGGTCCTCGATGTCGGTACGCGTGCCGTACCACCGAAGGACACCTCCCTGCTCATCCCGCAGCGGATTGTCCCGGATCAAAAACCAGCGATACTGCCCGTCTGTTCCCCGTATTCGCGCCTCCATCTCAAAAGGGGTGCCCTCGGAAAGCACGCGCTCACGAAGACCCTCTAGCTGCTTCAGATCTTCCGGATGAAAGATTCTGGCAACTGCGTCTTTGGACTGGGCCTCATGCGGAGTCAGCCCGGTATATTCCAGTTCACGCTGGTTCGCAAAAAGAGGGGTCCAATCCGCGTCGAAAACAAACACCTGCTGCGGAATCGCATCGATAAGCTGTCGAAGCTCCTCTCTTCTTTGCCGTACTCTTTCTTCGGCCCGCTTGCGGTCCTCGATGTCGGTGCGCGTGCCGTACCACCGAAGGACGCGTCCCTGCTCGTCCCGCAGGGGATTGTCCCGGATCAGAAACCAGCGATACTGGCCGTCTCTTCCGCGTATTCGCGCCTCCATCTCGAAAGGGGCAGCGATGGCGAGCGCCCGCTCACGAAGGACCTCTAACTTCTTCAGATCTTCCGGATGAAAGATTCTGGCAACTGCGTCTTTGGACTGGGCCTCATGCGGAGTAAGGCCTGTGTATTCCAGTTCTCGCCGGTTCGCAAAGAGGGGAGTCCAATCCGCGCCGAAAACAAAAACCTGCTGGGGAATCGCATCGATAAGCTGCCGAAGCTCCCTCTCAGTTTGCTCCTTGCTCATCCGCAGCTGTTGCTCGCTCTGTAGGAGAGCCTCCTCGGCGCGCTTCCTTTCAGAAACATCCCGGATAACACTCAAGAATATCTGGCCGCCTGCTATTTCCACAGGGCTGAGCATGATGTCAACTGGAAATTCGGTGCCGTCTTTGCGTCTGCCGTGGAGCTCTAACCCGGTGCCCATCGGGCGAACGCTTGGGTGGGCGCTGTAGCTTCCTCGGTAGCTCGGATGTGCGGCTCGGAATCGTTCTGGCATGAGGGTCTCCACCCGAAGTCCCAGCAATTCGGCCCGCGTGTATCCGAAAGCTCTTTCAACTTGCGAATTCACGTTCGTGATTCGCCCGTCTTCATCAGTGACGACCATCGCGTCAGGCGAAAACTCAAAGAAGTTTTCGAACAAGGTTTGGGTGGGTTCTATTTTCTGGGGTTTCTGGAGTTTCTGGGGTGATGGGTCATTCATCGTATGCCCAGCCTCGGGTCGATCCTTCCGCCGCCTGGCAGAGCGTCAATGCGTGGTACCATTGCTCCGAACGGCCGCCGCCTCAGGTGGCTCTCCGCCAATAGGAGCCAGTAGTAGCGCGCGTGTTTCACGAATGGTCGGCCCTTTTCACCTGCCGTTGCCGATCCGGTCTGGCAGCACCAGTCGCCCGCTAGATTCCCCAGGGGATAGGCTATCATGCTTAGCCCCGGTCGTGGCTGACCATACGAGCCGAGCTGGCCGAATCTCCCACACGCGGCTGTCGTTGACTGGAGGGCAGTTCGGGGCCGCGTCGCTTCCAGAGCGGCGATGCCTTCGCGCAGGAGGGGATGGGCGTCGACGGAGAGTACTCGCATCATGGGTTCTAATCCGTCCTCCGGCGGAAGGGCCAAAACCAGGTGCGGGCCGGCGCTGTCCCGAAGGCAATCGCGCCGGGGATGCTCAGCTCGATCTCCGTGCCGGCTCCGGGTCCGCTCCAGATATGCAATTGCGCTCCGATCTGTGTGGCGCGCTCGCGCATTCCTGCCAGACCGTAGTGGCCGGCGACTCCTTCCTCCACGATTCCCGGATCCAGGCCGCGGCCATCGTCCCGGATCCGCAACCGCAGCCGCTTGTCGCTATACGTGATTTCCGCTTCGATCCGGCGCGCCTGCGCGTGGCGGAAGGCATTGCGCACCGCCTCGCGGGCAATCCGGTAGACTTCATCCCGGAGGATCGGATGCAGGCTCCGTTGCTGGCCCTCCACCACCACACCGAACGTCGCCGAATCCTGGGAGGCCAGTTCGTCACCCAGCGATCTGACCGCGTCCGCCAGGTCGTTGGTGATCACGGTCGAGGAGCGCAGATCGTGTATGGAATCCCGGCCCTCGCCGATCGCCTGATCCGCCCGTTCAAGGGCCTTTTCGAGGGCTTCCTTGGCTTTGCCCTCGGGAAGCAGGTCGTCCACTATCTGGAAGCGCAGCATCAACCCCTGAAAGCTCTGCAACAGCGTGTCGTGCAACTCGCGGGCGATGCGCGTGCGCTCGCCGACGCGCTCTTCCAGGCGCACGTTGAATTCCTGCGCGACCTGATGGAGCCGGTACCGGTACAGCGCCCAGAGCACTCCCAGACCAGCCGCCACGCACGCCGCCAGAAACCAGTTTGTCTGGTAGTACGCCGGCTCGACGGAAAAGTCCAGTGTGTCGCCGGTTTCATTCCATACGCCGCTGTTATTGCAGGCGATCACGCGGAAGCGGTAGCGGCGCGGTTTGAGATTCGAATACTGCACATGGCGATCGTTGACCACCTCAATCCAGTCCGGGTCCTGGCCCTCCAGCTTGTAACGGAAACGGACCTTCTCTGGCGCGACGAAGCTCAGCGCCGTGTAATTGATCCAGACGTCGCGGACCCGGGGGGGCAGGCGCAATCCACGCGCGGCACCGTACTCTTTGCCATTGGCGGTGACTTGTTCAATGTGTACGGGAGGCGGCAGCTTGTTGAAAGGAAGATGGCGCGGATCGATGACGCTGACCCCGTCCGGGCGTGAGATCCATATTCTTCCATCTGGCGACTTGGAAACCAATCGGCTGTGGGCGCCAGCAAGGGCGCGACTCCTCACTCCGTCGGAGCTGTCGAAAAGCGTGGCCCGGACCCTCCCCTTCTGATCACTCATCCAGCCTTCCAACTCGGAACGCGCAATCCGCACCAGTCCGCACGGCATGTACAACCAGAAGGAATGATCGTTGTCTTCGATCACCGAATTGACGGCGTCGCAGGGCAGGCCGTTCCTGCTGGTAAGGGTCGTGACGAGGTGGTCTTTCACCCGACTTAAACCGCCCTCGGTCGCGGCCCACACAGCACCGTCCGAACCGGATTGAAGGTCGTTCACCTCGCCATTGCCCAGCCCATCAGTGACATTGTAGGAAGAGCGGATCTGCCCGTCCTTGAGGTAAGCGATGCCGCCGTCGACAAATCCAAGCCATAGGCCGCCCTGCAGCCGATCGGAGAGCAAAGCTACCGCCGCATATTTGTGTCCGAATCGGGCCCAGGGAATGGACTGAACGGCGCCTTCCGGCGCCGAATAGAAAAGGCCCTGGTCGAGGTTGCTAATCCAAACCATCCCGTGTTTATCCCCGGCGATTGAGAGTATATTTCCGCCTGGGACGCCAGGAACCATCACAAACCGGCCGCGGTCGAAGTAGAACAGTCCGTCGCGACTTCCAGTCCACAGTCGTCCCCGATCGTCCTGCCCCAGCGACCGGGGGGCGCCTGAGAGTCCGCTATTCGCAACCTGGCTGACGGCCGCGCCAATCGTGATCCCTCGCTCACCGGTCCGCCCGTTTTGGCCCGGCACACTTCGGTCGCGGTAAACGATCATATTCCCGTTCTGCCAGCGATTCAACCCGTCTGCCGTGATAATCCAAATACTTCCATCTTGGGTCGCTTCCAGCACCGTAACTGCGGAAGCGGAAAGACCCTGGCTTAACGAAATCGTTGGCACCGCGAATTCACGAAACCGGTCGAGCCCGTCTTCCGTGCTGACCCAGACATTGCCTTCGCGATCTTCAAAAATATTCCTTATGAAATGGCCGGAGAGACCGTCGGCGACTGAGAATCTGTCGATCCTGCCCCGGTGCAGATGCAGCAAACCCTCCACGGTGCCAATCCACAAACTGCCATCGCTGCTCCTGAACAGGCGAGTGGGCCTGAACTGCCCGGCGATCCCCGGAAGTGGGTAGCCTCGAATTCTCCCGCCCACGAGCTGTCTCAGACCTTCGGTCAAACCTGTAACCGTACCGGCGAGCGGGCCGGATAGACCGGTTCCCATTAAGAGTGCGCCGTTCTCGCCTTCGATCAGCGACCTTGCCTCAACTGGACCATCGGGCAACCGGTAGCGCTCTGAAGGACCAGGCGCCCATCGCCATAGACCGGTTTCAGCCGAGGCCCACAGATTGCCTTTGTGGTCCTCGTATAAGGCAGGCACGGACCAGCCGAAGGTGCCGGCTCCGTAGCACTGCGTCTTAGCGGCTCGGACGGCACAGAGTCTGCCGGGGTCCCTAACCCCAAACCATATCCCTTCGGCGTCTTGGAGCAGTGAGGTGACGACCTGCCCGGCAACTTCCGGACACTGCGTGAGCTTGCCGTCTTTCCAACTGGCAAGCCCCTTCTCCGTGCCAACCCAGAGAGTGCCGTCGCGCGCAACCAAAAGGGCCTGGATCCATGTGCTGGGGAGTTGCTCACCGGCTGGCGGCGACCAGGGAAGCGCGCGGGCGCCATCGAAGCGCACCAACCCGAATTCCGTTCCCAGCCACAGATAACCATCGGGCGTCTGGGCGATCGAAAAGATGGTGCCCTTTGTGAAGCCTTCGCTGATCCTCCAGGCTGTGTGGGCGTACTGACCGATGTCGAGCGATGAGTCCAAGGCAAAAGCGCAAGCGCAGGACGCCAGGAGGATGGCCAGCCACGCGACCGCGTTGATCGGCCCAGACCGGCAGATGTACACTACAGTCTTAGCAACCATCTGCACTGGGGCCGGCAGGGGGGTCAACCACGTGGATCGCAAAATATCCGCGGCGTTAAGATTAGCGGCGCGCGCGGCCATCGCCCTTTTTGCAATATTCGGCTGGACGGCCATTCCACTGCACCCGCAAATCGCGGGCGCACGCATTGCGGGCACCATCGCTGATCGTACAGGCGGCGTCATCGGGGGGGCTCAGGTCACAATCAAGAATACCGCAAACGGCTTCACGAGGGAGTTGGTCACCAATCAATCGGGCTTTTACAGCGCGCCGAACCTGTCGCCCGGACCATACACGGTAGCGGTTTCAGCGAAGGGCTTCAAATCCGAAGTTCGCAGCGGCCTCACACTTGCGGTTGGCGCAGACGTTGAAGTGAATTCGACGATGGAGGTTGGCAACGCAAGCGATCGCTTAGAGGTGGAAGGCGGAGTGCCGGCCGTAGAAACAAACGACGCGACCCTAGGCGCGGTTGTAAACGGCCAGACCATTCGCGAATTGCCGCTCAATGCGCGCGACTGGACGCAACTGGCAGCTCTGGAACCCGGCGTGGCGCAGATTCGTACCCAGACCACACCCACTGACTTCCTGATTCGCGGGACTCGCGGGCTGGGAACGCAGATGACGGTTTCCGGTGGGCGCCCGCAGCAGAACAATTACCGCATCGATGGGATCGGCATCGACGACTACTCGAATGGAGGCGCTGGCAGCGCGCTCGGCAACAACCTGGGAGTCGATGCCATCCAGGAGTTCTCGGTGGTCACCACAAACGCTCAGGCGGATTACGGTAAGACTTCCGGAGGGGTAATCAATGCCATTACCCGGCAGGGCACAAATGCGCTGCATGGGTCCGTTTATGAATTTTTGCGCAACAGCGCGCTGGACGCACGAAATTTCTTCGATCCGGCCACGATTCCGCCATTTCGGCGCAACCAATTCGGAGCCGCCCTGGGCGGACCAATAAGGAAAGATCACACCTTTTTCTTCGCAGATTACGAGGGGCTTCGGCAAGACCAGAGCGCCACTCAGCTCGGGGTCGTGCCGACCCAGGCGGCGCGCAACGGTCAGCTCGTCGCGGGGAGCGTGACTGTCAGCCCGCTCGTGAAACCGTATCTGGCACTTTATCCGTTGCCGACGAGCAACGTCAATGGCGACACCGGAACGTTTACATCAATAACCCAGCAGATTGGAACCGAAAACTTCTTCATTGGCCGAATCGATCAGAGTTTTTCTCCTGCCGATCTGGTGCACGGAACGTATATGTTCGACGACGGCAGGCTCACGTCGCCCGATCTCTTTCAAACCGTCGTCTCAGGCACGCCGACGCGGCGGCAGCTTGCAACAGCCGAATACACCAAAATCATCAGGCAGGCGTGTGTGAACGCCTTTCGGGTGGGCTTCAGCCGTGTGCGCGCCGATGTCATAGAACCAATCAGGGCGCTGCTCCCTTTTGCAGGCGATCCGAGCAATGGATTTGTGCCCGGCGCCCCTGTCGGTTTTATTGGGATAACTGGGCTTAGCAATTACACGGGCGGACCCGGCGCGGGAGGAGAGATCGACTACGGATTCAATTCCATCCAGACCTACGACGATCTGTTCTGGACAAAGGGGAGTCACTCGTTGAAGTTCGGCGCCAATGTGGAACGCCTGCAGGACGATGAGCTTGGCACGTCAAAGCCGAATGGAGTCTTTAATTTCACGTCGCTCGCGAATTTCTTGACCGACCAGCCTGCCGCCTTCAGCGCGGCACTCACCGGCGCTGCCCCATTCCACTTTCGTCAGACTATAGCCGGCGCGTATTTCGAGGACGACGCTCACCTGGCCGCAAATTTCACGGCGAATTTTGGGATACGGTATGAGATGGCAACGGTCCCAACAGAAGTGAACGGCCGGCTAACGAACCTGCGCAACCTCACCGACGGGGCCCCACACCTGGGTTCTCCCTATTTCTACAACCCAACGTATCGAAATTTCGAGCCGCGAGTTGGATTCTCGTGGGACCCCTTTCACTCCGGCCGTACGGCTGTCCGAAGTGCTTTCGGCATCTACGACATTCTGCCCCTTATGTATGAATTCGAGGCCAACGCCTACATGGCTGCTCCGTTCTTCCAACTCGCAACGATCTCATCGGGGCTACCGGCAGGGAGCTTTCCAGCAACTGCATTCACCCTGCTGACACCGAATCAACTGCGCTACGAGCATATTGAGGCACATCCCAAGCGGAATTACGTGATGAACTGGAACTTGAATATCCAGCAACAATTCGGAAGCAATCTGGTCGCAACGGTCGCATACGTCGGTTCTCGCGGAGTCCATCAGCCATTCCAAATTCAGGATGCGGATATCGTTCTGCCAACCTCCCACACTTCGGCCGGATACTTCTGGCCGGTTCCAGCAGGCAGCGGTACGCGCGTGAATCCCAACGTTGGGCAGATCACCGGGCTGCTATGGGATGGCGCCAGCTCTTATGACGCACTGCAGACTCACATTGTTCGGAGAACGGCGAAACGTCTCCAGTTCGGCGCCTCGTATACCTGGGCGAAGACCATCGATACCAGTTCCGCTTCTGTGGCCGGAAACCAATTCCTCAATTCCGTATTCAACCTACCCTGGTTCGATACGAGCGTTAACCGCGGATTGTCAGACTTCGATATCCGCCACAATGGTGTGTTCAACATAATTTGGCAGGTTCCTGCCCCCCATGACGAGGGCGGCGTGCGCTGGTTCGTGAGCGGGTGGCAAATTGGCGGGATTTACCAGGTCAGCAGCGGCCTGCCGTTTACGCCTATGATCGGAGGGGATCCTCTCGGCTTGAAGACCTCATACCCGTTTGATTTCCCTGACCGGTTGGTCGGGGCAGGGTGCGCGTCGGCCGTCAATCCCGGCAATCCAGTGAATTACGTCAAGACACAATGCTTCTCGTTCCCCAGTCCCGCCACGCGAATGGGAAACGCGGGCCGAAACACCCTGATAGGGCCTGGCCTATCGAACTTCGATCTCGCGCTATTCAAGAACAATTACATCAAGCGGATTTCAGAAAGCTTCAACGTTCAGTTTCGAGCGGAATTCTTTAACGTGCTGAATCACACGAATTTTTCGCCGCCGGTCGCCAACAACACCTTATTCGGCGCCAATGGAGCGCCGATAACGACCGCGGGATTGATTACCACGACGTCGACATCATCCCGTCAGCTTCAATTCGCGTTGAAAATCGGGTGGTGATCGGATGCACTTGGGCTACCGATTGCAACCTTAACAGAGTGGTCAAAGTACGAGCATGTGGTAATGGATTTGGGGCTTTGCGATTGGCTGCGCAACTCTTCGCTCCTACGAACTACTCCACTTCTCCGCTATTCGGGCAAGCGATCCAATGCCGGGGAGCCTCGCTCGGAAGCGGTGGCCAGAAATGGCGGCCTCAATCCGGTGTATCAAATCGGCGGACCGCGCGCGGCGCAACTGGCGCTGAAGCTTGTCTTCTAACCCATCTTGCGCAGGCGAGGACGCCTTATTCTATAATGAAGTGGTAATGCCCGCGATCCACACTCCGAAACTCCGTGAACCGAAGACCGATCCCCATTTACAGGGCGCAGGCGAGCGGGTCAAAGCAGCGGCGGACGAGCTGGAGCGCCTCGGTGTGGCCGATAAGACCGGGAAGCGCGTGCGCAAAGATCTCCCCGAAGATATGCGGGAAGAGGCGGACCGCGACTTCGGCGGCTAAATGCCGCCCAGGATGTTCATCGTTGCCGGTCCGCCGGGCGGCGGCAAATCCAAAGCCTTCCCCGTTTCGGGATTTGGCGTCGACTTCTTCAACGCCGACGATCATGCGGCCGCATTGAACCAGGGTTCGTACCTCCAGATTCCCCGGGAAATCCGCGATAACGTCAATCTTCTATTCGAGTCGTTCGTGCTGGATCACATCCATCGGAGAGCCAGTTGCGCGTTCGAAACTACGCTCAGGAGCAGCATCACTTTTGAGCAGGCGGCGATGGCGAAACACGCGGGGTTCACGACCGAAATGCGATACCTCGCCCTCCGGGATTTTTCCATGCATCTGGAGAGAGTTAAAATGCGCGCCGACGCCGGCGGGCATAGCGCCCCCGAGTCTCTGCTGAAAGCGATATATGAATCGAGCATCGGCAATTTGCCTCGCGCGATTCGTGAGATGGATTTCGTCCACGTTTACGACAACAGCCGCTGGGGCATGGCGCCTACGGTATTGTTGCAGGCCGACGGCGGAGACGTGGTCTACCTGGCAGAACCCATCCCTGACTGGTTGGCGAGGGTGCTCGGACAACTCTGAACGCGCGAGCGGATTTTTTCAACCTCTTCAACCACCCCAGTTTCGGAAGCCCTGCCTTCCTGCCACCAAAACCTGACCGCAACCTCACGACTGCGATCCGATTTCCTCATAATCTTGTTTCAGGAGAGAGGAAACTCGCAATGAACAACGTCAGGATGATTACACTCGCGTGCCTCGGCGCGCTGGCAGGTATGAGGTTGCCGCAGGCCAAGGCGGACGCATGGGATCAAAAGACGGTATTTACGTTTAGCGGCCCGGTAGAAATTCCGGGGCAGGTTCTGAGCCCCGGCACGTATGTTTTCAAGCTCATGGACTCCATGTCGGACCGCAATATCGTCCAGGTCTTCAACAAAGACGAAAATCACTTGTACGGCACATTCCTGGCCATACCGGACTACCGTTTGAAACCGTCGGGCAAAACCATCATCACCTTCGAAGAGCGGGCGGAAGGAGCCCCCGAGGCCGTCAAGGCATGGTTCTACCCCGGCGACAATTATGGCCACCAGTTTGTGTATCCCAAAGCAAAGGCCGTCGAGTTGGCCAAGGCGAACACGCAGCCGGTTCCGTCCATGCCGACAGAATTGACGGTCAATATCATCTTGCCGGTGATTACCATGCGGGAGCCCCATGTGGTAGCGATGAAGCAGACGCCGCTCAAGGCCCAGCAGCCGACGGAGGAGGAAGTGGAGATCGCCGAGGTTTTCATGACGCCTCCCGCAACGGCTCCCGCGCCGGCTCCGGAGCCAACCGAATTGCCCCGGACCGCCAGTTCCTTGCCCCTGGTGGGTCTGACGGGATTGCTGCTTCTGGGCGCCGCCGGATTGCTCGCGCTTGTCGGCGCCAGGCGGCATTCGACAAGATAACAGCGCAGCGCCGTGACACGAGGAGACGCCTCAATGCAAAGAGCTGGTCTGCCGGGAGGGCGCAGGGCTATCGGGCTGTGCGCCCTTCCGTTGTTTTTCTTGATAGCGCGGCAATACCTTCCCGGGCAAACGGCGTCCCAGCCGGAAATCCCTAGAATAACGGTGGATGTGAATCTGGTTTTGCTGCACGCTACCGTCCGAGACAGACAAGGCGGCTTTGTCTCTGGCCTGCGAAAAGAGAACTTCAAGGTATTCGAGGCTGGAAGGGCGGAGGCGATTCGAGTTCTTCAAGATGAGGACGTGCCCGTGGCTGCCGGGCTGATCGTGGATAACAGCGGGAGCATGGGCCGGAAAAGGAAAGACGTCACCGCCGCGGCGCTGGCCTTCGCGCGGGCCAGCAACCCGCGGGACGAGCTGTTCGTCGTCAATTTCAACGAGCGGGTATCGTTCGGGCTGCCCGATACGGAGGTTTTCTCGGCCAGCGCGGCAAAGCTCGAGGCGGCGCTCAATGGGGTTCCGGCTAGCGGCAGGACCGCGCTCTACGACGCCATCGACGCCGGACTGGCTCATTTGGGGAAGTCCACGCTCGAAAAAAAGATGCTGCTGGTGGTGAGCGATGGCGGCGACAACGCCAGCCGCCACACGCTGAACCAGGTGTTGGAAAGCGCTGCGCGTTCGCAGGCGATGATCTACACCATCGGCCTGTTCGACGAGGACGACCCGGACCGCAATCCAGAAGTGCTCAAGAGGCTGGCGCGCGTTACCGGGGGCGAATCGTTCCTGCCCGCCGAAACCAGCCAGGTGACGCCGGTTTGCGAGCGAATCGCGCAAGAGATCCGCCACCAATACGCCATTGGCTACGTTTCGTCCAACCAGAAGCTGGACAACTCATTTCGGACGATTCAGGTGGTGGCCACGGGGCCACACGGCGAAAAACTTCTCGTACGCACAAGAAGCGGCTATATCGCCTCGCCGAAACTCCCATGAACGGGATTAAGCTGGCGCAGCATTCGTTCGCCGTTGCCGGCGTCCTCGCGTTGGGATACTGCATGGCGGTGTTCCTCTACGGGAGGCTCTATGAAGCCCGCGAATCGCGGAAATTCGACATGGAGCTGGTCCTGAAACAGGCGGCCAAAGGCTCGGCCTTTGGTCCCATTGCCGCCGCGGCTGCCCCTGAGAACGGTGGCATTATCGGCTGGCTCGATATCCAGCGTATTGGCGTTTCGGTAATGGTGGTGGAAGGCGTGGACGGCGGCGACCTCAAATACGCCGCCGGCCATATACCGGGAACCGCCTTGCCTGGGGAGCCGGGCAATGTGGGGATTGCCGCGCACAGAGATACGTTCTTCCGGCCTCTGCGCTCGATCCGCCGTGACGATGCGATCACGCTGAGCACTCTCCACGGAACATATCCTTACCGCGTGGTATCCACCGATGTGGTCCGGCCTCAGGATGTCGAGGTGCTACACCCGGGGCCGCGCGATAGCCTGACGCTGGTCACCTGTTTTCCATTCCAATATATTGGACCGGCGCCCAAGAGGTTTATCGTGCGGGCCGAGCGAACGCCGGTACAGTGACTCGATTCCCTGTGCCCGCCGGCCCTGCCCCACGGCTTCGACGGGTTCTTCCACCAAAACCTGACCGCAACCTCACGACTGCAAACCTCACTTCCCGTAATCTCACAACAGGAGAAGGAAACACAATGGCACGAACATTCGACAATCCACTCATCGCGGGCCTGGACGAGGTCCGTAGTTCCTGGGGCTGGTTTCTGGCGCTCGGAATCCTGCTCACGATCGCCGGCGTGGCCTGCGTCGTTTATGACGTAACCGCCACATTCACAACGGTGTTGGTCTTCGGCTGGCTGCTGCTGATCAGCGGCGTCTTCGCCCTGATCCAGGCGTTCACGATCGGGTCCTGGGGCGGATTCTTCCTGTATCTGCTCAGCGCGCTGCTTCGGGGATTCACCGGATATTTGCTCGTTCGCTATCCGATCACCGGAGCCGAGAGCCTCACCCTGGTGCTCGGTTCGTTCTTCATCGTGGGCGGACTGTTCCGCGCCATAGGATCCGGGATGGCGCAGTTCCCTCGCTGGGGCTGGGGCGTCTTCTCCGGAATCGTCTCGGTGGTGCTGGGGGTGATGGTCCTTTGGCAGATGCCGATTGTCGGCATCTGGTTCATCGGATTTGCCGTCGGAATCGACCTCATCGTAGACGGTATCGCGGTATCCAGTTTCGCCTCCGCGATCCATCATTTGCCCAGAGGAGCCGTTTTGGAAGCCGCGTAAACTTCGGCAGAAAGAGGAATCTCAAATGGAAAGAATGCTGGTTGTAGTTTTTAACGACGAACCGAAAGCCTATGAGGGAACGCATGCCCTCAAGCAACTCGACACGGACGGAAGCATCGCGATTCACGCCGAAGCCGTGATCAAGAAAAACGTCGATGGCACGATCACGGTGAAGCAGTCGGACGACGATTTTCCCATTCGCACGGTCGGCGGCACCGCGATCGGCAGCCTGATCGGCCTGCTCGAGGGACCGGTTGGCTTGGCTGTCGGCGCCACGGCCGGCTTGCTGGCCGGCAGCATCGGCGACTTAGCCGTTGCTGGCGTGGACGCGGACTTCCTCGATGAAGCCTCGGCCACACTGACCCCCGGCAAGTGCGCCGTCATCGCCGACCTCAGCGAGGAGTGGGTCACTCCTGTGGATACCCGAATGGAAGCCTTGGGCGGCACCGTATTCCGCAAAGCGAAAAAAAGCTTCGTGAGCGAGCAATGGGCCGAGGATGTGGCCACGCTGCGGACGGAAATCGACCAGTTAAAGACCGAGCTCGCTCACGCCCGTGGCGAACGCAAGGCCAAGCTCCAAGCCAAGATCGACAAGCTCAATGCCAAGCTCGAAGCCAAGTTGGATCAGGCTAAGCAAAGGGCAGAGCAGATCAAGAACGAGACCGAAGCCAAAGTGAAGGCCTTGCAGAAAAAGGCCGAGAAGACCCAGGGTGAAATCAAGACCACCTTCGACGCGCGCGTCAAGCGGATCCGCGACGACTACGAAGAGTCGCAGAAGAAGCTCAAGCACATGCTCGCCGGGCACTTGAAGGAAGCGGCCGCGCGGCTGGAGAAGTAAGCAGGCCGCGCGCGACGGCTCAAGAGAAAATACGAGTGGCGCGGGACGCACACTCGACGAACAGACCGTGAGAGCAGAGAACAACACCAAGAAAAGGAAGGAATTTAACGATGTCACAACTGATTGTGGTTGGATTCAAACAGGACATGTACCGGGCTTCAGCCGTTCTCAACAAGCTCAGTGCAATGGACGATGACTGGGTGGTCGACCTTCGCGATGCCGTGGCAGTCTATCGGGACTATAGTGGCAAGCTGAGGGTGGATCAGAGCTACCAGATGACCACCGGCGAAGGCGCCGGGTGGGGTCTCTTTTGGGGCGCCTTGATTGGATCCCTGATTGCGATCCCGTTCACTGCCGGCGCCAGCGGAGCAGTCCTCGCGGGTACGCTCGCGGCGGGAGCTGCGGGGGGCGGCATCCTCGGCGCTACGGGCGGCGCACTCGACGCCAGTTGGTGGAAGGACGAGTTCGGCATCCCGGACGCCTTCGCAAAAGGCACCGGAGCGATGGTCCAGTCGGGCGACTCGGCGATTCTCGCCATGCTGCGCACCGTAGATCCGGTTAAGGTGGCTGAGCAGTTCCGCGGTTACGGCGGCACGGTCCTCCAGACCACGCTCACCAAGGAGCAGTCCACTAAAGTGCAGGCCGTTCTGGACGGCAGCGACCGCCGGTTCTTCGCGAAGGCGAGTTAGCATTTTTGCTGCCGGTGAGGTCAGGGCGGCCTCACCGGCGCGTGGCGGGCACCTTTGCCGAAGCCTTCTGCTGCTGCGAAGGAAACCGTCAGAGAATAAATCGATACCAACAAAGGAAGGAATTTGGCAATGTCACAACTGATTGTAGTGGGATTCAAGCGGAACATATACCGGGCTTCGGACGTTCTGATCGAGCTCAGTGCCATGGACGATAAGTGGGCGGTCGATCTTCAGGACGCCGTCGCCGTCTATCGGGACGATAAGGGCAAGCTGCGGGTTGATCAGAGCTATAAGCTGACCACGGGCGAGGGCGCCGGGTGGGGCGCCTTTTGGGGCGCAATGATCGGAGCGCTGATTGCGCTCCCATTCACTGGTGGCGCCAGTGGCGCAATTCTCGCCAGCACGGTGGCCGCCGCCGCTGTGGGTGGCGGAACCCTCGGCGCGGCGGGTGGCGCCCTGGAAGCCAGTTGGTGGAAGGACGAATTCGGCATCCCGGAAGAGTTCGTAAGAAACATCGGAGGAATGGTCCTGTCGGGCGATTCGGCGATCCTTGCCCTAATGCGCACGGTCGACCCGGTTCAAGTAGCTGAGCAGTTCCGCGGTTACGGCGGCACAATCCTCCAGACCACTCTCACCAAAGAGCAGTCCGCCAAGGTACAGGCCATTCTCGACGGCGGCTACCGCCGGTTCTTCGCGAAGGCGAGTTAGCAACAGGTGACAAAGATGCCGAACAAAGCCGTCCATGGGCATCCCAGCCCCAGCGAGAATTCGGCCGGCGCCGAACGCTCCGAACCGGTTCTGCACCAGCGCGCCCGAGAAATTCAGCCGTTTGGAAGAATCGCCAAGCTGTCGATCGCACTTGACGAAAAGGCCTGCCTGGCCAGCATCGAGTTGCTGAACCAGATCCTGGCCGACACGATGACCTTGAGGGATCTGTACAAGAAGCATCACTGGCAAGCGTCCGGGGGAACCTTCTATCAACTCCATCTGCTCTTCGACAAGCATTTCAACGAGCAGGTGGATCTGGTGGACGCCATCGCCGAGCGGATCCAGCTTCTGGGAGGCATCAGCATCGCCATGGCGGCCGACGTGGCCGAAACCACCATGATCCCCCGCCCGCCTCGTGGACGGGAGGAGGCTCCGGTACAGCTCTCCCGCTTGCTCGAAGCCCACGAACTCGTCTTGAAGGAACTGCGCACTGCGGCCCGGCTGACGGACGAAGCAGGAGACTACGGCACCAACGATCTCCTGGTAAGCCAGGCGATCCGGACCAACGAGCTGCAGGTGTGGTTCCTTGCCGAGCATTTGGTGGATGTCCCTCTGGTGCGCGCGGATTCCGCGAAGGCCTCCACGAGGTGATGGTGCCGAAGTGCCTGGCGATACCCAAGTCGCGAGCGGAGGTCCCGGGTTAGGTGACAAGGTCGCCATCCATGGCCGGATCACCATCGCAACGTCGGGCGAGATGCGCCGGGTGCTATCGAACTCCTTGCGTGCAAAGCCGGCAAACCTGTCCGTCGATCTGTCGGATGTCTCGTACATCGACACTTCCGGATTAGCCACGCTGGTAGAAGCGGTCCGGATTGCACGCAAGCAAGGCACGCGGCTGATCCTGGGCGGGATCCACGATCAGCCGCGCTACCTATTCGAGGTCACGCACCTCGATCGTTTGCTCGATATGCCTGGACAGGAGACAAGCAAGTGAAGGTACTGGAAGCCATCGGCGGCGGCACGATCCGTGGACTTGCCTACATCGGCGGATTGACCATCCAGGGCTGGTCGGGGCTGCGCGCCGCGCCGCGCGTGCTGCCGGTCGTGGGCAATCGTGGACGGTGGCGAACGGCGCTGAGCCAGATGGCGGCTATCGGCGTAGATGCGCTGCCGATGGTCGGCATCATGTCCGTCTGCGCGGGATTCATCCTGGCCATGCAAGCCGGGGCCGAACTCCGCAGGTTCGGGGCGCTGCAGTACGTCATGGATACTGTGGCGATCGGGTTCACCCGCGAACTGGGTCCGCTACTGACGGCCTTCGTCGTGAGCGGCCGGTCGGGATCGGCGTTCTCAGCCGAAATCGGCACCATGGTGGTCACCAGCGAGATCGACGCGCTCCGGACCATGGCGATCGATCCGATCGAGTTTGTGCTGGCCCCGAAGTATCTCGCGGCGATCGTCACGATTCCCTGCCTGAGCATCATGAGCAATGCGTTCGGCATCCTGGCGGGCTTCGGGTTTATGTTCATCAGCACCAGGCTCAGGCTCTCGATGTATCTGCGGTATGTTGCCAACTCGATCGAACTGCATGATGTCTTCACCGGGCTGCTGAAGAGCCTGGTGTTCGCGGTCATTATCGTCAACGTCGGGTGTTTGGAAGGTTTCAGATCGCGGGGAGGGCCCGACGCAGTCGGTCGTTCGGCAACATCCGCCGTGGTCTGGTCAACCTTCTTTGTGATTCTGGCCGACGTGTTTTTCACGGCCATCTTCTATCTGGTGCACAAGAGTTAGCGTATGGCAGACCCGGTGATCGCAGTCGACAACTTGACGGTCCAATACGGGGACCATCGTGTGCTCAATGGCGTGAGCCTGAACATTGAGGCGGGCGAAGTGATGGCTCTCCTCGGCGGAAGCGGCTCCGGCAAGAGCACCATCCTGCGGCACATCATCGGACTGGAGCGGCCAACCTCCGGCACGGTCCGGATCCGGGGTGTCGATATCAATCGCTGCTCGCCGAAAGAACTTAAGGACATCCGGCGCACCATGGGCGTGGCCTTCCAGGAGTGCGCGTTATTCAATGCGATGTCCATCGAAGAAAATGTCGCCCTGCCTCTGCAAGAATTGACCAACCTGGCCGATCCCGTCATCGAAATCATGACGTACATGAAACTGGCCGCCGTGGGTTTGGGCGAAGCCGGCAAGCGGATGCCTACGGAGTTATCGGGGGGCATGAAAAAGCGGGCAGCCGTCGCCCGAGCCACCGCACTCGACCCCGAGATTCTGGTCTTCGATGAACCGTCGGCGGGCCTGGATCCCATAGTCGCGGCCGGGTTGGACGAACTGATCCTGCTCTTGAAGCGCGCCTTCCACATGACCATTCTGGTGGTGACGCATGAGCTGGCAAGCGCCTTCCGCGTCGCCGATCGTGTGGCCATGCTATACCAGGGATCGCTGATCGCCGTAGACAGCAAGGAGTTGTTCCGGGCGAGCACTCATCCACGCATCCGGCAGTTTCTCGACCGGGTTCCCGATCCTATTGCGCAAAGCACGGCCGTTCAGAACCGTCTGCAGGAACTGGCCGGCATGACAGGAGCAACAGGATGAACACCGAAGCCAAAGTCGGCGCCTTCGTTTTGGTCTGCGCGGGGATACTCCTCGCCACAGTCTATCGTGTGAGCAGCGCTCAGATCAGGGGCGCACGCACCCCCTACCGGACCTACCTGCGGTATGCAGGCGGGTTGGAGCCCGGAGCGGATGTCCTGTTTGGCGGCATCAAAGTGGGCCAAGTGACCGCGGTGCGGCCCGACCCGCAGGACCCGACCCGGATTGAGATTCTGTTGGATGTCAGGCAGGGCACGCCGGTGAATGCCAAGTCCGTGGCTAAGCTTGGGTCGGTAACGGTGATTACCAATCCGGTCATCTCCATCAGCATGGGATCGAATGACGCGGCCCGGCTGCCAGCCAACAGCGAGATTACGTCGCTCGAAACCATCAGCCTGGACGACACCGAGCGCAAAATCGTGGCACTCGCCGATTCGGCTCAGACACTGCTCGAGGCGGTGCACACGGACGTAAACGAGGTCACGGGCGACGCCCGCACATTGATCGCCAATCTAAACGAGGTCACGGGTAAGTCGAACCAGCAGCATATATCGGAGCTCCTGACAAACGCCGATGCCATGGTGACGCGCATATCGCCAAAGATCGACAGGATCAGCGACCAGATTGTGACGCTGACGGATAACGCCAACGGCGTCATTGCCAAGATAGGACCGGCCGTGGACAACGTGAACGCCACCGTGTCCGAGGCGAACGACACCATTGCTTCCGCTCGCGATCCCCTGCAGACGGACCTTGCCGAAATGCGCAAGACCCTCGAACAGGCGCGCGGCCTGATCGTGAATCTCCAGGCCGCCGTGCGGGCGAAGGATCAAAATATCGCCGACACGATCGAGAACCTTCGTATGGCGACCGAAAACCTGAACGATCTGACAGAGTCCGTCAAGGAGCGTCCTTGGAGTCTGATACGGATCAGGCAGCCCGAGGACCGGAAGGTTCCCAAGAAATGAGGACTCCATGATCAACAAGACTCTGGCGCGCGCGGGCGCTTGCGCGATAGCGCTTTGGATGGCCGGCTGTGGCGGCAAGATCCTTTATCCGCAATACTACGCGCTCGATATTCCTGCCGCACCAAAGCCGGCCGCGAGCGATGCGCGCCTGCCGGCCACGCTCGCCGTGCGCCGCTTCGAAGCTCTGCCCTACTTACGGCAGGGGCGGATTGTGTACCGGGGAAGTCCCGCGGAAATCGGCTTTTACGACTATCACCGGTGGGCCGCCGAACCCGCCGCCACGGTGACGGCGGCAATGATCGATTCACTCCGCTCCTCGCGGCTATTCTCGTTCGTAACGCCTTACGACGGTCAAGGCCAGTCAGACTACCTCATGAGCGGCCGGCTCGAACGGCTGGAAGAGATCGATTACGGCGGCAGTGTCCGGGTGGAAGCCAAGCTATCGGCCGAGCTGGTTGATCTGCGGACCGCCGCCACCGTTTGGACTGGCAATGCAGATGAGACTTTGGGAGTAGAAACGCGCGACGTAAGCTCGGTGGTGGTGGAAATGAGTCAGGCCGTCCAAAAAGGCATCGACCGGCTGGTGGCCAGCTTGGACCGGCAACTCCCTGCGAAGTGAAAAGGTGATGGAATGAGCGTTCAAATCTCAATCCAGACCACTGCCCAGGCGGTGAGCTCTCCAGCGGTTGCCAACGGATTGACCTCACAGGAAGCCGAGGCACGGCTCGGCCAGTTTGGTCCCAATGATCCCGCTCCTCCCAAGCACCAATCGGCCGTTGTCGACTTTCTGCGCCTTTTCTTAAATCCGCTGGTGCTGATCTTGCTGATTGCCGCCCTCCTTTCCGCCTTTCTCGGCGACTCGGCGGACTCGGCGATCATTGCCGTCATCGTCCTCCTCAGCACCGCACTCGATTTCACCCAGACCTATCAATCGCGGCGCGCCATCGAGCAGTTGCGGCAACAGGTCGCACCCACCGCCACAGTGCTGCGCGACGGGAAGTGGCGGGAACTCCGGCGAAGCGACATCGTACCCGGGGATATCGTACGGCTGTCAGCTGGAGACCTGGTCCCGGCGGATGCGCGCCTGTTGGAATCGCGCGACCTCTACATCCAACAAGCGGCGTTGACGGGCGAATCGCTGCCGGTCGAAAAGCAGGCGAAGGGCGAGGATGTGTCCACCAAGCCCGACGCGGAGAACATGGTATTCCTGGGAACCTCCGTCGTCAGCGGAACAGCCAGCGCCCTGGTCGTCGCTACTGGCGCCAGAACCTCCTTCGGCGACATCGCCGCGCGCCTCGCCGCGCGCCCCGAGCAGACCGCGTTCGACCGGGGCCTGAAGGATTTCAGCCTCCTCCTCACCCGCACCGTGCTTTTCCTGGTCATTTTCCTGGTCGTAATCAGCTTGGTCAAGCATCGAGATCCTTTTCAGTCCCTCTTATTTGCCGTGGCGTTGGCCGTCGGCTTGACGCCGGAATTTCTTCCTATGATCGTCTCCGTGACCCTCTCCAAGGGCGCGCGCGCGATGGCACGGAAGAAGGTGATCGTCAAACACCTCTCAGCCATCCAGAACTTCGGCGGCATTGACGTGTTGTGCAGCGACAAGACTGGGACGCTCACCAGCGGCAACATGAAGCTTGACCGGGCGCTCGATCCTTTTGGAGAACCGTCGCAACGAGCATTGACTCTGGCATACAGCAACAGCAAGTTCGAGACCGGAATTCGAAGTCCGCTCGACACGGCCATCCTGCAAAACCCCGAGCCGCTGGAGGCGGCGGCCTACGAAAAGCGGGACGAGATCCCATACGATTTCGAGCGCCGCCGGCTCTCAATCGTGGTGGAGCGGCAAGCGCAGCGGCTCTTGATCACAAAGGGGGCGCCGGAAGGAATCCTCGCACGCTCGGTGAGTTATGAAGCCGACGGCCACACCACCCTTCTGGATGCGCCAGCGATCGAGCGGTGCCGGGCGACTTACGAAGGATTGAGCCGCCAGGGATTTCGGGTTCTCGCGGTGGCTTATGCCGAGGTGGAAGCTCGCGTCAATTATTCGGCGGACGATGAACGGAGTCTCATCCTGGCAGGCTTTCTGGCCTTTGCCGACCCACCTCTGCCGGATGCCGCCGCGGCCTTGACCGCGCTGCGGCGGGACGGAGTGGACGTGAAAATCATTACCGGCGACGGGGACCTCGTTGCCGCTCACGTCTGCGGCCAAGTCGGCCTCGAACCAGGCAAGATCGTGCTCGGCGACGAGCTGGAGCGGATGAGCGATGCCGCGCTGGCGCACGTCGCCGAGTTGACCACAGTTTTCGCGCGGGTATCGCCGGCGCAGAAGAACCGCATCATCCTCGCACTGAAACATCGCGGCCACGTCGTGGGATTCATGGGCGATGGAATCAACGACGCTCCATCGCTCCATACTGCCGACGTGGGCATCTCGGTGGCGTCGGCCGTGGATGTGGCCCGTGAAGCCGCCGATATTATCCTAGTCGAGCCGGGCCTGGACGTTCTCGCCAGCGGCATCGTCGAAGGGCGCAAGGCTTTCGGGAACGTCATGAAGTACCTGTTGATGGGCACCAGCTCGAACTTCGGCAACATGTTCAGCATGGCGGGCGCTTCGCTGTTCCTGCGGTTTCTCCCTATGCTGCCCACGCAGATCCTGCTGAACAACTTCATGTACGACCTGTCGCAGCTCACCATCCCGACCGACAATGTCGACGACGAATACCTCCGCAAACCGCAACATTGGGATATCAGCCTGATCCGCAGGTTCATGGTGTTCATCGGACCGATCAGCTCGATCTTCGATTTTCTGACCTTCTACGTGATGCTGCATTTCTTCCATGCGGACCAGGTGCTTTTCCACACGGGCTGGTTTGTAGAGTCGCTAGCGACGCAGACGCTGGTGCTTTTCGTCATTCGCACCACGCAGAATCCGCTGCGGAGCAGGCCCAGCCGGCCCCTGACGGCAACCGTGCTCGTCATTGTGGCGGCCGGCAGTCTCCTACCTTTCAGTCCGCTGGCGGGTCCACTCGGCTTTGCGCCGCTGCCGGGAATTTACTTCGCCTATCTCGCGATAGCGACGTTCGTGTATCTGGTGCTGGTTGAATTTGGCAAGCGCCTCCTTCTCACTCGCACGCCAGTGGGAAGTAAGTGAACGGCGAAATGGCGCGGAAATGGAGGCGCTTTATGAAAGTTTTTGAACTGATGGGTCCAAAGGTTGTCACGGTAGGTCCCAAGCGGCCACTGCGCGAAATTCTGCATCTTATGCTTCGCTACCACCTGAATGACGTTCTGGTCGTAGACGGCGATCAAAGGCTCGCAGGGATCGTGACATATTCTGATCTGTGTCGCAAGCTGCTCCCAACCGAGAGCGAGTTGATGGAGCACGAAGAATACCTTACGAGTCCTGAGTTGATGGAAGATCGGGTTAGCGACATCGCAAGTATTCCAGTTGACGAGATCATGACGAGAAGCGTCATCACCGTATCCCCCGATCTTGAGGCGCTCAGAGCCGGGGCGACTATGCTTGCCCACCGCGTCAAACAATTGCCGGTTGTCCGAGACGATAAGGTGATTGGAATCGTCAGCCATACAGACATCGGTTGGGGTCTGATGATGCAATATGCGGAATGTATGAAGGGCGCATGACCCGAGTGATGGCTTGGCCGTGCGGTCGGGTCGAGCGAGGACGGCGCTACGGGATCGAAAAACTACTTCCTCCATCATCGGACAGGGCCATACTCTTGCGCTGGGTCCGCGTCGCGCACAGCCTTGAGAGTCTCTCCCACAGCGCGTGGCCCGTCGGCACGCCGAATGCGGAGATCTCCAGCTTGGTCACTCACCCCGGCCAGGTGGTTCTCCAGGCGGTCTGCTTGCGCCATCACCGCATCATATACCAGCAAAGAAAGAGTGGTGGCAAACTCCACCACGGCAGTGCGCGGGAGCAACCCGCCGGCGGTGCTGCGCAAAACGCCCCATACGGTGAAGTTCGGCCAACACCTTTTAGTGGGCGCGCTGCCAGTCTAGCGGAGGTTTCCAGAACTGGCGATCTCTGCGAAATCAACCGTCGTTTTCACCTTATTCCGATCGCCATTCTTGAGTGCTCTACTTGAACCAATGGGGCCGTCGCGGTATCCACGGTGGAGAATATCGCCTCTCGTCGCGATACCAGGGATCATTCGGATTTGGACCCCACCGGCCTTCTTTCAGTTCGCTAGTGTCCTGCGTCGGCGCCTCGGCTTCCGGTGGTGTGACCGCTGCGGAAGCCGGCTGGCCCTTGCACACTGGGCAACAACGAGGGCAGAACGAGCCACGACGGAACATGGGGCGATGCATCTTCTGGGCCCGTCCGCCACACATCACGCACGGGCCATTCATGGTTATCGACTGAACGCACGGTTCCATTTTCCCCCTCAATCTCATTCAGACCGGCGATTGAACCAATGTTGGGGTTCGATCCATGGTTGACGCCCCCCGCGATCACGCGCCGGCTGTGGCGCTTGTTGCCGCTGCACATCGTCTCCGGCGGCCTTTGCCGCAAGCATCGCTTCGAGTTGCTGAGCCTGTTTGTTCAAGCGAAAGCCGCCCGCGACCAGCGATTGCAGCGCAGCATAAGCGTAGTTGCGCGCGTCCAGCGCTTCGTTGCGCGCGCCGGCCTTCTTTGTCCATTCGCGATGCGCGAAGCCTTTGGAATACCGCACCCGGCAGGTCTCAGCCGTGAGCTGCTCGAAATAGCCCAAATCGTATTGGTCGGTAATCGGAAAATGGCAGAATCCCGGCCCAGGCTCGCTGATCTTCAACCGGGCGTAAAGTGCTTCCTTGGCGGCGTCCACACCCACCATCCACAGCGGCCGCCGGTCGGCGCTGTGCCCGTGCATGCGCGGCCAGATGGGACGCTGCCCGGCCATGCCTTTGATCGGATACACTCTGCGGTGTGCCCGCTCATTACAAAACTGCTGTACGGTCGGCTGGTGGAAGCCTGAATCCACGCATGCCGCCGCGATCTTCAACTCGCGGCCGCACGGGTGCTCGAACGTCAGCAAGAGCGTCTGGTCGAGCATATCCCACAGCTCCCGCTGCGCCGGATCTCCCGGCAGCACGACGTATGCGAGGCTCCAGCTCTCCTCGTCCCGCCCCCAGCCGACGATTTCCAGCTCGATCCTGTCGGCCTGCAAATCTGCCCCAGCCGTAATCAGCACGATGCCCACCGGCAGGATCTCGTCGGCGCGGTATGGTTCGCGCCGCGCCAGCAGTTCGCTGGCGTCGGTCTTGGTGGCGCCTGCTTGCTGGAACGTCTCGGCCAGAACCGTGTTCGTGAACGTCTGCATCCTTTCCGGCGACTTGCGGGCGCGGAGAAAGTCCTTCGCAAGTTGGCCCCACATTGTCCAGGGCGAGTACAAGCCGTTCAGCCAAAACCCGGCTGTGTCGCCGTCGCCGGCCGCCTCCGCCCGCCATTCTCCGCGTGCCAGCATTGCCGGCTTGTGATGATCCGCGATGGGGCCGTGGCAGCGCTCGCATTCATACAGCGCCGCGCCGGGTTTCCGGTCCGGCCACTTCACGCCGCTCCAGCGCAGAATCTGGAAGGCGCAGCAGTGCGGGCAGGGCACGTAATACTTCCGCTGGTCCGACTCCAAATACGCCTGCTCGATGCGGCTGACCTCCGCAATCGTCGGGGTCGAGATCATGGCGATTTGGCGGTTGGCAAAAGTGCCGGTGCGCCGGATCGCAAGATCGACCGGATCGCCCTCCTCCGTGCCCGCCGCGCCCGTGGATGCCGACGGAGGGTAGGCATCGACTTCGTCCATCAGGAGGAACCGTGCTGGCATGGACCGCAGCCCCACGGAGCTGTTGGCACCCGTGACCACCAGCACGCCGGCCGGAAATTCCTTCGCCAGGATCGTGTTGCCGGAGTCGCGCTCACGCGGGTCGGACACCCGTTGTGCCAGCACGGACGTGTTCTCAATCAGCGAAGCAATCCTTTGGCGGGAAAACCGTTTGGCGAGCTCGACGGTCGGCTCCACCAGCATCGTCGGGCCGGGCGCGTAGTGGATGATGTAGCCCAGCATGTTCAGCAGCACTTCGGAGCCGCCGATCTGCGCCGGCTTCATGAATACCACGCGCGAGTACGGCGAGGACGGGCTGAGGCAGTCCATGATCTCCCGCAGGAAAGGCGTCCGCAAAGTGCGCCACCGGCCAGGCTCGCCGGCCGACACGCGCGACAGCACTCGGTACTGGTCGCTCCATTGGCTGATGGTGAGCTCGGGATCGGGGCGCAGTGCGGTCGTAAGCGCGTTGCGAACCCCTACCAGGATTGCGTGCTGATCAGATGGCATCGATTGCATTGGCCAGCGCCTCCAGTTCGCGCGAGAGTTCGGTCTTCAGGGTCACGTGGATTTTCCTCGGGTCGCTTTCCGCCGCCAGGACTGTCGCCAGCCGGTCCGGCAGGCCGAGGATGCCATCGCGGAGAGCCCTGCCGGCATCGGCTATCGATTTCCGGACCACTTCGGCCTCAATCACCTTTCCCTGACGGACCTCATACTCCAGCTTCCGCAGCTTTGCCCGGAAAACCATTTCGACGGTGCGCGCCTGCGCGAAACTGGCGCCCGTCTGGCCACCAAGCGAATCGGTTGCCGGTCGGAATTGGGGTGGTGGTGTCGCTTGCTGGGGCTCGACGTCGATGGGCCGATCGTCGAGAACAGCGTCGCTGGCTGCCACATCCACCAGCTTCCCGCGCATCACGAGAATGCCTCGCTGCGCCAGGCGTGTAATATGTGAGCGGTTGACCTTGCGGTGGCGGCTGTACTCCGCCATCGTCATCAGGCCTGGTGGAGACTGTTTCACCATGTGTTGACTCCTGTTGACTTGTGTTGACCACTTTTTTTGACCTGACGGTGCGCGAACGCCGCCGTTCTACCATCCGCGGCCCGGACCGGGGGTCAGGTCCCAGAAACCGGTGGCGTCGATGGCCCCCTCCTATCCCCGCAGGTTAAGCGCTTGAAAACACAAGCTCTGCTGGGGAACGGTCCCGGCGTAGATTGCTGGCGGTCGCCGGCGCCGACGGGACGCTGCAGCTCGGGCTTCATCTTGTGAATTTCACAAGATGGGGGGCGTTTCCGGCTGGCGCGGGCGGGATCTTTGCTCCGGTCCCAGGCGGCTTGGGCCTCGGCGAGATCGAGCTTCCCATAGTGGGCACGAACCGGCCGGCATCCCCTTTGGCCATCAATCATGCCGCCGGCACCTTCCCCGCGTTTCCTGCCAGCGCGGCTCGCTTGGCGCGGCGCGCTTCCGCCGCTTTCCGCTCTCGGGAATAGCTTTCCCGGACGTGATCGCGGAAGAGACCGCGGTCGGCATCGAACAGCCATTTCATGACCTCATCAACGCGATCCGCGATCCCCGCCAGCACCGTGAGTTGGAGCAGTTGGGCGTGCTCCCGCGCATAAGCAATCACATCCCGAAGTTCCGGGAAATGAATCTCGTCGGCACAGTCGTCGCTGAGGTCGACGAAGGCCATGTAGGGATACGGTGCCCGGTCGGTTGTGGCGCGGAATACGCTGACACTGAATCCCTCCGCGAGGCCGGCAGAGAACGCTTCCGCAGGAAGGCCACAATACCAGGCGTAATCTTCGTCGTCGCGGGCAGATGGATCGCCCACTGCCCCCCAACTCAACTCCGGTGTGAATTCCGGCAGCTCGATTGGTTCGAGTGCGCCGTTGACGTATTTGTAAGTGCTCATCGTTTTGCTCCTCTCCATTCCTCTGGGTTCTTCACCACCGGGATGAGCGTGACCCCGTGACCCTTCGTGACCCCTTTTTCCATACTTTCTAAGGTCGAAGAATATTGGCCTTAGAAGTTACTGGAAATTGGGTCACAAAGGGTCACGGGGTCACGGCCCCTCGGTACTCAAGCCGATTCCCATCCAGCCATGCCCCGCGTGGCGTCGATCCCGTGTGCAACCCCGGCTTTTTAACCCATCCGTGAACTCGCGTGGGGACAGTAAGTGCTTCTGCCCGTTCTGTTTGCAGTACTCCTCATACGCGTACCGAAGCTGTGCCGCCGGTGCCCAGGCAGTCGGATGCAACACGCAGCAATCGGCGATGAAATCTTTCAGCGGGTCCATGTCCAGCCTGTATTGCTCGGTCGCTTCCGACACCGCTTCGGGCACCTGTAGCCGTTCCTCTTGCCACCGCAGACACCCTTCTACCGCCCACGCCAGGATCGCGGGGCCAGATTCGTTCACGTCTTTTAGCCTGGCTTTGAGCGACGGGTCCCTCTTTTCCTTGGGGATCACCTGATCAAATGGGATACGGAGAATCCTGCGCCACATCGCGGAGTCGTCATGCTTGACTTTCGGCGCGTGGTTTGCGGCAAGCCACAATTTGAACTGCGGAACGTAATCAAAGGCCTCCTGGTACAGGAAGCGCGCCCGCACTGTGTCACCGCCAGTGAGCAGCTTGACCAGTCCCTCGGCGAGTTTCTTGCCCTCGTCCACCTCAATTGATACGACGAACCTCCGGCCGGCCAATTCCGCGATGTCGTTGCGGATATTGCCGGCATCACGGCGCGATATGAAAGTCTCGAAATCCGCGCTCTTGCCATACTCGCCGAGCACCGCCTTAATCGCTTCCAGAAATGTGCTTTTGCCGGACCCCCCGGGGCCGTGAACAAAAAAGAGGACCTCCTCGGTGGTGGCGCCCGTCAAGCTGTAGCCGATGGCCCGCTGCAAGAACTGGCCTACTTCGCGGTTGGCGCCGGTAGCCTGTTCCAAGAACCGCTCCCATACCGTAGAACGTGCGGCCGGATCGTATTGCACCGGGCACAATCGCGTGATCAGGTCGGCGCGGCAATGGGGCCGCTGTTCGCCAGTTCGCAAATCGACCGTGCTGTTCACGCAGTTCAGGAGGAATGGATCGGCGTCGAACTCTTCGGGAACTGCCGGGATGCCTGGTTCGGACTGGGCGGATATCAGGGCCGCTTTCTTCCGGTCGGTGGATTCGCACTTGCGCGCGAAGTTGGCGCATGCCTTGCGCTCATCGTCATCGACGATCTCGGCGGCCTCTTCATAAAGAGCTCGCGCGATGCACTTCGCGATGTGCATCATCTGGCCGCGCCGATCAGGGCACCAGCGAACGCCATCATAGATGTACCAGGTCTTCTGGGGGTGACAATATCGGATGTCCTGCCCGTGGCGGGCGAGGATGCGTTCCGCATTACCGGAATCGGAGTAGGGAAAGGACCAAAGACGAGGTGTACTTGAGGTGGTATCGCCGGCGTAATGCGGGCTGTGATGATTCTCCGGCGGCACCGCCTCCACCCGCGACGCCTGTTCGCCGGTCGCCGCCAGCGGCACTTCCACCACCGGCGAATTGGCCACGATCTGGGCGAGCTGGTCGCGGGATCCGCCCGTCTCGATCCAGTCCCAGAGATCGCCCTTGGGCGGCAACCCGGGCAGGCGGATGATCCTCACCTCGGCCACGTGGCGTACCAGGGCGTCGGATACGACTCTGCCATGCTGTTCGCCCTTTTCATCGCGGTCGATCACGATGCGGATCAATTTGCCCACGAGCGGCTTGGTGTACTCGCCCGACCACTGGCCCTCGCCGTCCGACGTGCAAATAGTGGTGATTCCGAGGTCGGCCGCACCTCGCTCGGCGGCCTTCTCACCATTGCAGATGAAGATCTCTTCGGCGGCCGCCAGCGTGTTCAGCCGGTACAGCAGCGGCGCCTTGCCCGCCTTCTTCCGGGAGACCCAGCCGCCGTTAGACGAGATGGCCCATTGGCGGAAAGTCTTGTCGTTCTGTTTATCGATGAAACGAACCTTTACGTAGGAGAGCCGGCCATCCGCGAAGAAGTAAGGATAGATCGTGGAATGCCGCCAACTGTGTTCTTGCTCTACCTTCTCGATGCGCTCCCGCAGGTACTGATGCGACCACCCCGGCAGGCCCCACTTCATCTCCGGTTCCCGGTCTACCTGGCGCAGAGCCGGGCGGCCAACGATGCGCCGTACTTCATTGGCGGCTGCCGGGAACTCCGCGTTGGTCAGCGCCATCTCCAAATCGAACATCGATCCGCCGCGCCCACACTGGCTGTGGCAGCACCACAGGCCGGTCTCGGCGTTGACGCTGAAGCTATCGTGGGTTCCGTTATGAATGGGGCAGGGGCAACGCCATTCATGGCCACGCTGTTGCAGTTTGGGAACGCGGGCAGCGTAGTAGGCCGATACTTCCGATGGACTGAAGTCACCAGCCGACTGCGCCGACAGGCTACTCATTGCGACCCCCGGCCTCCACTTCCCGCTTGATGCCAGCCATGGCGGAATTCATCGCGTTTTGCCGCAGCGCCCGCCTTCAGCCACCTCGGCGGCGGTCTGCCCGGCGGATTCCAACCACTTTACAAATGCATGCCGCGGAATCAGAATCCGATGTCCGAGGCGCAGGTGCGGGACCTCCTTCCGGTTGATTGCGGCATAGAAACCACCGCGGCTGATCTTTTCTTTGCCGATGATGCGGTGGGCTTCATCGACGGTCAAAGTAGCGTCTTTTCCGTCCATCTGGTCCTCGTAAGTCTTGACAACCATGTCTGGTTCACCCATAATGCCAAGTGGGACCGGTCCAACTGGTCCAGACCGTATGGTCCGCATTCAATACACACCGGACCGACTGGTCCGGTCAATACGGTCCTACGAGGAGTCCATGAAGAAGACGAAAAAGCAGAAAGATCCGGTCAGTGAGGCCGTGCGAGAGCTGCGGGTCGCGCTTGGCGAGTCTCAGCAGGCGTTTGCGTACCGAATGAAAACTGCCATCCGGACAATCGCCCGGTACGAGACGATCAGGCCGCCCAAGGGAAAGGCGCTTTCGGAGTTCTTGAGGGTGGCAACCGAGACTGGAAACCAGGAACTCTCCAAGGTGTTCAGCGATGCACTCACGGCGGAGATCGGTTTGGCCGGAACCTTCACCCAACTAGGCGCCCTTGCCTCACACACCGTCCCCGGCATCCACGCAGATCTTGCCGTATTGTTGAACCACCTCGAGTATGGGAGCGGAACCCCCAAGGCCAAAATCGAGGAGGCAATCCAAAAGCTGAAGGCGGTCATCTCTGAAATGGACAAACTGAACCTCTATCTGCCGAAGCCGGCTGGCGTGAAGCAGACCGCTGAGGAGGAGGAATGAACGGCAGCGTGTTCAAACGCAAGCTGAAATCCGGGACGACGTGGTGCTATTCGTTTCTCGCGGGCCGCGACGAGAGCGGCAAGCGGATCAATCCTTTCAAATCGGGATATGAGACGAAGGCCGCCGCAGCGACCGCGTTGCGCGATGCCGTTGTGGAGTACGAGAAAACGCACGGCAAGATCACGAAGCACCGCGGCATACTCGGCACCGTGACGTGGGGCTACATCCTGAACGACGAAACTAAGACCGGCTTCAGCGACCAGCACTCGGCCGCCGCCGCGCTCGCCGTTGCGGTGGAACGCCGTGAGGCTGCCGAACAGGCGCCAGCGGAGGTTGATCCGACATTTACGGAGTACATTCGGTACTGGCTCAAAGAGCACGCCAGCCGGCGGCTGGCACCGAAGACATTTCAGACCTACGAGGATTTTTCTGAGTACCTGATTCGCCATCTCGGTGAGACCCGGCTGAACGACCTCACTACGGCGCAGATTCAGCGCGTCGTTCACAGGCTTTCAGATTCCGGCGGCATGGCCACGGAGGAACACCCGAATGGCCGGCCACTGGCGCCCAAGACGGTGCGGCACATCAGCATGCTTCTCTACACCTGCCTGGCGGAAGCGGATCGGCTCGGCGTATTGAAGATCCCGCACCCGATGCGAAACAGGCGTGTGAAACTCCCCAAGCTGCCGAAACGAAAACCTGCGGTTTTGGATAAGGAAAAGCTCCGTGCACTTCTGGATCGGGCCCGGACCACCAGAATGTACCCGTTCATCGTAATGGCGTCCGCTACCGGCTGCCGGCGCGGCGAACTGCTTGCGTTGGAGTGGCCGGACCTGAACGAGGATACCGGTGAACTGAGCGTATCGAAATCGCTGGAACAGACACGGGCGGGCGGCCTTCGGGTCAAGGGCACAAAATCGGGTGAGGCGCGGCATTTTGTCGTGCCGGAATCGGCGCTCGCCGTCCTGGCGGATCACCGCGCCGAACAGAACAACGACAAGGGGCTTTTCGGCCCGGACTATGAGGACCACAGCTTGATTTTCTGCCAGCCGAACGGTGCCTACTATTCGCCGGATAAGGAGGGTTCGCGTGTGAAGGAACTCATGCGGGCAGTCGGGCTGGAAGGCGTCAGCCTCCATTCTCTCCGGCATTCCTTCGCCAGCGAACTACTGAGCAAAGGCACGCCGATCCCGGTCGTTTCCGAACGCCTTGGACACGCCAATCCGAACACCACGCTTTCGATCTACAGTCACGCGATTCCCGCGGACAGTCGGGCGGCGGCAAAGGTCTGGGATAGCGCGCTGGCGGACGTGATTCAGGCCAGCAGAAAACCTGCGGCAGTGCGGAGTCTTGCAGAGTCTTGCACGGAAGGCACTCGGCGGCTTGGTTTTGTTGCAAACAAAAGGAAGAACGTGGTGGGCGCGACAGGACTCGAACCTGTGACCTCCTGCGTGTGAAGCAGGCGCTCTAACCAACTGAGCTACGCGCCCGTGAAATCAATAACTCACGAAGCAAAAGCCATCGACAGAGGTGCCGTCCGGCAGTTTAACGCAGAGCGCCGGCACCTCAAGAACGTCATCCCAAAACCGCTGTCTGGTACGAGCAAGCCTTCCAGTCGTTCGTTGGCTGCGAGACCAGAGAAATTATTATACAACGTATCGGCCCGCTACGGGGCTCTCAGAATTGTCCAATGCAAGATGATCCTGAAATCGATTTGGTTTCCAATGCAAGATGATCCTGAAATCGGAATCTTGCCACCCTGTCAGGTGGATGCAGATTCAGATGAAGAATACGGAAGCGCTGGC
>Ga0265316_10000903_pt1 | contig 32439 bp, 30 predicted proteins | sample 4522metaG_FD_202092 | JGI IMG/M metagenome (GOLD analysis project Ga0265316, IMG submission 202092) | Rhizosphere microbial communities from Carex aquatilis grown in University of Washington, Seatle, WA, United States - 4-5-22 metaG | ecosystem: Host-associated > Plants > Roots > Rhizosphere >...
GCAAAAACGCAAACAGGCACAACGGAAAATGCACGCACGGCGGATGCACCTCAAAAACCTTTTCACGGTCATCGTATCTTGCCGATGCAAAGCTCATCAATGGGTGTCACGAATCATGGGCGACTCAGAATCTTCGCGCGGCATGCGAGATACTTGAAACAATGCCTTTTACGTTCTCGCACGCAGCCGCCGTATGGCCTTTTCAAAAAACGCGCCTTGTCATGCCGGCACTCCTTGTCGGATGTTTCGCGCCGGATTTCGCCTATTTTTTCGCTCTCAGCCCGCGCGGACTCGCTGCTCATTCACTGCACGGCATGTTTCTTTACGATTTGCCCCTGAGCCTGGTTACATTGTGGCTCTTTTACACCTTTGCCAGGCGGCCGTTCGTCATGATTCTGCCGAAGGGGTTTCGGGCGCGGCTGAATCCCGCTGAGAACGGTTTCTCGTTCTGGCCACCCGCGCGGCTGGCATTGGTTGTGGTCTCCATCCTGGTTGGAACAGCGACGCACATTTTGTGGGATTCGTTCACGCACCCGTTCTATTGGCCGTACCGGCATCTGAGCTTCCTCAGGCAGCCAGTCTACTTACCCATTGAAGGAGACGTGCACGTGTACAAGGTGCTGCAGGACGCCAGCAGTGTGTTCGGTCTGGCTTTGGTTTTGGTATGGATATGGATGTGGTATCGCGCGACCCGGCCGCGTGGGTTGCAGAACGCGGAGTTCTATACGCGCGCACAGATTTTCGTCATTAGAATGGTCGTGCCGGGGCTCGCGCTCGCCGGCGGAGTTTTGAAAGCATATTCGGATATGGGGATTCCGGACATTGGATTTCGACCCATTCTGCACTTCGCGGTCATCACGGGAATCGCGGCGACCTCGTTATTGGCGGTTGGGCTGCTGATCTGTGGCGCAGTGTTGCGGAAGCGGGTTGCCGTGACCGAGCCAGCCTAGGCCGGACCGGGGATCTGCTCACGGCTGCTTGCCGGGCGTTTCCTTCTCTTTGGGCCCCAACATAAGCTGGAGACCGACATAAGCGATCCAGCTCGGCTCGCCGTTATCGCGCGTCACCGCTTGGATGGCGCGTCCACCCATAAAAAGCAAGCGAAGATGGCCGGATCGGCCGAGGGTCTGCCGCCCACCGAGATCGAGCGTGAAAGAGCGCTGCCTGGGCTGGTCGCCGATGCGATTGATGGCCTGCAGGTCATAAAGCTCGGCGTAGAATTCCGTTCGATCGCTGAATTCGTGACCCGCGATCAAGCCGCGTCCCCACTGATCGGGCGCATTCTTGTTGCCGATCCATCGGCCCACCTCGCCATTGAGCGAAAGCCATCCAAGTTGTGCCGTGGCCTCGATGGGCAGATAGTATTGCGGGCCAGGCTGAACAATGCCGCGACGCACGGAGCTCGTCGGATTGTTGATCATGACCTGTGGATAGGTGCCCAGCGAGAAGAGTAGATTCTCATCCGTTTTGGGCTGGCCGGCACGATGGTACTCAAAGTAGCGCCACTTGATGCCCGGATACGATTCGCCAAGCCCCACGCCGGTTGAGTTATTGGGATCAGTGCCGGCGGCAAGAGAAAGCTCATATTTGAGCTGGATGCGATCGCCCCAGCCGTAGTTCAGGTCGACGTCGGGAATCTCGTAGTACGACTGGCCGGGATTGTGGTTGGCGATCCAGCCAAAGTTGATCTCCCAATGGTGATTGCCGGGCGTGCCGGGGTCGTCTGTAATGAAAGGCGGCCCACCTTGCGCGCGAGCCAGCGCCGCGCCGGCAAACGGCGTGAGCAGCAAGAGAATTGGAAACAGGCGGCGCATCGACAGGTTGAGGGACTTGCGCAGCACCGGGATTTGGGCAATCGCAGGGGTCCCGAGTCAACGTTAGCATTCTGCTGCCGGTGGGGCCGCACCGGTGGGCTGCCAGTCGGTGCGAATCCGGAGAATTCAGAAATTGTCTTACAATGCAGACATCAATTACAATGTAAGCATGTCATCTCCGCGATCCATCGTCGTGAGTATGCGGCTGCCCTCAGAGAGCGGACGAAGGCTAAAGCGCATGGCCAGCCGCCACGGATGGACTGCGAGCGACGCCAGCGCGCGCCTGGTGGAGGAGGGCCTGCGCCGTTCGGAGTTCGCCTTCATCGATTTTCGCGATTCTGGCGCTGGCCGCCAAGCTTTTGTGCAAGGCAGCTCGTTGGCAGTATGGGAAGTGGCATTGCTGCTTCGCTCCTATAAACAGAACCCAACGGCGGTCGCCCGGCACCTGGGCTGGCCTGAACCAAGAGTTCGCGCCGCGGTTCACTACGCGGAGGCATTTCACGATGAAATTGCCGCAGCGCTGGCCGACAACGACGCCGTCGACTTGAAGGCATTGAAACGCATGCTGCCCCAGGCGGAGGAGTTTGTCCCGCGTAGCAAGCGGAATCGCTGAAATGCTCAAGCTGCTTCTCGACGAGCACATTTCGCCGAGTGTCGCGGTTGGGCTGCGGCGCCGGATACCTTCAATTGTCGCCTGCGGGCTGGCGGAATGGGAGGCGGGAGCATTTCCAGGACAAGACGATGCGACCTGCCTACGCCACGCGGCCACACATCGTTGGACAATGGTCACATATGACCGGCGCACCATTCCCCCTCTGCTGAAGATTTGGACTGAATCCGGGCAAGATCACGGGGGCGTCATTTTCGTAGATGAAAAGACAATTTCACCATCCGACATCGGCGGCCAGGTACGCGCTCTTGCGGCTCTGAGCAGGGAAGGCGCCGTGTGGGCCTGGACAGACCGTGTGTGCTTCCTCGGGCGGTGAGCGGGGACCTTTAGCCAGCGCGGACTTTCTTTCCCATGGACGCCATGCGCCGGGTCACCCCTCTCTGCGATACTTATTTGTTATGCCGATTGACGACCTGCAACAGGCTGCACAAAAAATCGCCGGATTCCTGAATACCCTGAACAAGTTGGGCGGGCTACGCCTGAAATACCGCATCAGCGCGAGTGAAGGCGCGGGCGAAGGGGAAGGCGCGGCGCCAAGGCAAATCTCGGTTGAATTGGCCGGGCCCGATGTGCCGCTGGTGATCCAGCACAACGGCGAGCTACTGCGCGCGCTGGAGACCCTGGCTGCGCAAATGTTGCGCCTGGACCACCACGAGCACCACATGGTCAGCTTTGACGCCGGCAACTTCAAGGCGCGGCGCGCCGAAGAGCTGCGCCTGGCCGCCGAGGCCGCCGCGGAAAAAGTTCGCCAGACCGGAGTTCCCTACAGTTTTCCGCCCATGAACAGCCGTGAGCGGCGCATGATGCATCTGGTTTGCAAGTCGCTCCAGGGTGTTGAGACGGCCAGCGTGGGAGAGGGGGCAAACCGCTTCCTCGTGGTTTATCCCGAGGGCAAGACCGATCTGCCTGTCGCGCCGCCGTTCAAGCCGCGAGGGTTTGCGCGGAGGTAGGAGAACAGGGACCGAGGGAACAAGGGAACCGGCCGACTTTTGCTTTTTCCGGACGAAGTGCTGTGCCACAATCCAGATTATGAAGAGACAATTGCTCGCGCTGATTGCGTTCGCCTGCGTAACCATTTGTCCCGCGCAAAAGCGGATGGTGCTGATCGATCAGGATGGCGCCGGCCCGGGCGGATCGGACCAGATGGCGATGCTGGTGCTGTTGCAGGCGCCGGACGTGCAGGTGCTGGGCATCACCATGGTGACCGGCGACGCGTGGCGCGATGAAGAGACGCTGCATACGCTGCGCATGCTGGAGCTGACCGGTCACACCGATGTTCCGGTCCTTCGTGGAGCGGTTTTTCCTCTCGTCCGAGACGAGGAAAAGACCCGCATGGAGGAGGCGCTTAATGGAAAGGTGGCGTGGCTCGGCGCGTGGGGAGGAGTCGTTGCGACGGCGGCCGGCGCAGTGAAACCGGAATCGCATGGGCCATACGAGATTCCGCCCATGCCCGAAGGTCTGCCAGCCACCAAGCCGCTCGACGAAGACGCCGCGCACTTCCTCGTTCGCCAGGTACGCGCGCATCCGCACGAGGTGACGATTTATGTGGCCGGCCCGCTAACGAACATCGCGCTCGCGGTCTCCATCGATCCGGAGTTTGCGTCGCTGACCCAAGGCATCGTCATCATGGGCGGCAGCCTCAATCCGCAGACGAATGACATTGAGACCGCGGATCCGCGGCACGAGTTCAACTTCTGGTTCGATCCCGAGGCCGCGCACATTGTGCTGCGCGCCAACTGGCCGCGCGTCGACGTTACCACCGAGGACGTTTCCGCGAAGGCGCCCTTCACCCAGGAGATGCTGGACGCAATTTCGAAGTCGCAAACGCCGGCGGCACGCTACATTGCCGCATGGAGCCGGCGGCGCACGGATATGTGGGACGAGCTCGAAGCGTGTGCGTGGATCGATCCCGCGATCATCACCAAAGAAGTGGATGTCTACATGGATGTCGATCTGAGCCGTGGCCCAAGCTACGGCGAAACGCTTGCCTGGCCGGTGGCGCTGAAGCCGGCGACGGGGGCCCGGCTCGTCCACGCGCAGATGGACCTGGATCTGCCGCGTTTCAAAAAGGAGTTTGTCGACCTGATGACGCGGACCGACTCAAAATAGACCATTCGATGGGAATTCTCGGGGGAGGTGCAGGATGCCGCAGCAATCGGTTCTTGGAAAGTGCAAGCTTGTGGCGTTTGTCGCGACCACGGATTCTGCCAAAGCGCGGGCGTTCTACGAAGGCGTCCTTGGACTCGAGCTCGTTGAAGATCAGAAGCCGTTCGCGCTTGTCTTCGACGCAAATGGCACGATGCTGCGGGTGACGTCAGTACGCGAGCACAATCCCGCTCCATTCACAGTGCTGGGATGGGATGTGGATTCGATTGAGGAAACTGTGGCGCGGCTGACGGCCGCGGGAGTCGAATTTCAGCGCTACACCGGAATCAACGACGGCGATCCGAAGGGAATTTGGACAGCGCCCAGCGGGGCGCGGATCGCCTGGTTCAAGGATCCCGACGGGAATGTATTGAGCGTGACGCAATTCTAGGGCCTGTTAACACTACCCGAGGTGGACGGCGTTGCGAGTGAAAAACCGCTCAGACGAGGCGGAGGACGACGGCTGTGGCGGGTCCACCGCCAAGGACGACAACGAAGTATGAGCGGTTTTTCGCCACAACCCGAAGGGACGAGGCCGATTTTCCCCATCTCTTTGTCGCTTGTCGCTCCAGTAGGCCGGCTACAGTTCGCTCCGCGCTCCGCGACCCGGCGAAAATCGGCTCCCGTCGCCGCCATCCCGGGTAGTGTTGACAGGCCCTAGAGCGGGCGCTGGATTCGCCCGCTCATTTTGTCCACATAATGCTGCGTGCGCATCAATCGGCCGGGTTTTTATCTCCGTCGTGATGCTTGTATTTGATGATGGTCTCGTTGAGCCGGTCCGCATCGACGGAAACCTGCACCACATTAAGTTCCTTGCCATCGAGATCGAGAATGAAAAGTCCCATGCGCTTGCCGTCGGGGTGCGAGAAGATCAGCGTTTGCTCGCCGCCATGGCGGCTGGTCTCTCGAATCATTCGATCCCATCCCTGACCGAGCTTTTCCTCGACCAACCGGTTCAGTTCTTCTCCATCCACGGGCGCTGAGAATTGCTCGAATTGGGCAACGTGCACGCCGCCCACGCCGCCATCTGTGGCGACACCCGCCACCACGCTGGCCAGGCCCATGAGCGGAATGCGCATGGCGTGCTCGTGATAGTGCGACTCGATGGAGTCGACGACACCGTCAAAGCCGCCTTCGCCGGCCGCCCGCACAACCCACCATGGTGCGGTCAACATTACGCACAGTGCTGCGCAGCCAACAGGAATCCAAAAGTGCCGGTTCCCAAGATACTTATTCATTGGTCGCCCCCCTTTCTTCTACTTCTCACCCTTGTCACCTTTGTCACCCTTGCTGTCCTTCGTGGTCTTGCTCTTCTGTCCCAAATCCACGTCGCCAAGTTTGCCCAGGCCGCCCAGCCCCTGAAGTTCCGACAGTTGATCCATGCGGATGGGGCCGAGAATGAGCACGATGGTCAGTTCCTTCGGCTCAATATTCAGCACAAAGATTCCATGCGGTTCGCCGTTGACCATCTTCATCATTACGTCGGTGCTCTCTCCCCCACCCTTGCTCTCACGTTCGTGCACCATCGGCGTCCACTCAGGAGCCGCGAAGGCCTGCCGCAACTGTTGAAGCTCGTCCATCGAGTACTGGCCCTCTTTGTCGAATTCGTAACTGCGAACATAGATACCGTCGAGACCCTCGATCAACTGCTTGACTGCGACCTGGTCCTTGTCGTTCTTATCCATGAATTTGGCGGCGAAGTCGAGCATGCCCTTGCCCAGCGTCACCTCGGTTACGTTGGCGGCGCGCGTGCCTAGCTCCTTTTCAACCGGCGGGGGCAGCGGAAACGGCGAGGCCGCGGTTTGAGCGCACGCCGGTGCAATCAGCGCAGCGGCCCCCAGAATGAATGCAACCATGCGATGTTTCATGCTCGATTCTCCTTCTTTCTTCATGCGAGTCGTTATTAACGCGATTCGTTATTGCGAATCTTTGTCTTGCTGCTGCAACCGCTCGTTCATCACCTGGAATGCGTGACTCGTGATGCGCAGGGCGGTGAATACCTGCTGTTTTGCTTCTTCTCCCTTGCGGCGCTCGGCGGCATAATGTCCCACAACGGCGCTGCCTGCGACCCCAGCCAAAACGAGCGATGCTGCAATTCGCTCGAGCCAGATCATGCGGTTGCGCTGGCGCTTGGTGGTGCGAATGGGCAGGATCTGCCCGCGATTCTGCCCACGGCGCTGCTCCATGACCTTGTGCTTCAGGCTTGCGGGCGCGGGCTGGTGTTTGAGCCCCTCACGCAATTCGCGTTCGAAATCGTCAAACGGCACGGATATACTCCTTCAACTGGCTTTCGGCCTTGGCGCGCAACAGTTTCAATCCCCGCTGCAGATGGCTCTTCACAGTGGCCAGCGGCGCGCCGAGGGTGGCGGCAATCTCTTCCGGCGTCAGGTCCTCCTGGTAGCGGAGAACGATCGCCGCGCGTTGCGCTTCAGGCAGCGTGGCCAGCAAGACCTCAACGCGGCTGCCGAGGGGCGAGTCCCGGTCCAGTTCCTGGGCGAGGTGCGATTCGACGATCTCGACCCACTGGCCGGAGCCGCGCGCACTCCGCCGGCGCAGCGCATCAGTTGACCGGCTGATAGCGACGCGCCGCAGCCAGAAAATTGCGTGCTGCGCGGATTCGATCTTCGCGATGTTCCGGTCAAGCTCCATGAAAGCGTCCTGCGCGATCTCCTCGGCCAGGCCACGGTCGCCGGTCATGCGCAGCGCCAGCGAAAAGACCATGGACTGGTGCTCGTCAACAAGTTGCTCGAAGTCGGGCTGCCAGTCATTGGCCATAAACTCGCTGCTACCTTCTAATCCGCAACGGAACGCGGAACGGGATGCAGAGAGTTACGCGGCGGCCGAGGAAAAGTTCAGAGAGGGGGGAACGAAAGGGCTTGGGGACAAGATTCGGGCGGCCGGGTGGCGCGCCCCGTGCTCTCCGGCCTGGACCATTCTCGTTCGGCGATAGGAGGCATTTGCGGCGCCGAGGCGAGCCCAGATCATCCTTAAGGGCCAAAACGAAAGGAACAAAAAGCGTCCCGGAGGGACGGATCGAGAATAGCCCAGGCCGAAGTCCGCGAGAGCGGGCTGAGCCCTGGGATTTCGGCGGGACAAGACCGCCCGCCCCGGAGGGTCGGACGAATGCAATGCCTCTGTCTGCGATAGGATTCCAGCATGTCTCACACCTACTGCTGCGCCCTCTTCCATTGCGTCTTTTCGACCAAGGAACGAAGCAGGATCATCACAGCCGAGATCCAACCGCGCCTGTGGGCGTACATAGGGGGAGTTGCACGAAAGCGCGAAATGACTGCGCTCGGCGTGGGCGGAACGGACGATCATCTCCATCTGCTCTTGTCGCTGCCATCGTCCTTGCCGATTGCGAAGGCGATGCGGGAGATCAAGAGCGAGTCGTCCCGATGGATGCGCGAGGAATGTGCGCTGACCAAGTTTGAGTGGCAGGAAGGTTACGGTGCATTCTCGATTGGTTGGGCACAGGTGGATGTCACCCTCAAGTACATCGCCGGTCAAAAAGAGCACCACCGGAAACGCGATTTCCAGGCCGAGTTCATCGCGTTTCTGAAGAAACATCAAATTGAATACGATCCGCGATACGTATGGGGATAAGATTCGTGCGGCCCTACGGGACGCGCTTCGCCATGGTGCTGCTTTCCCAGGACGTCGTCCGCGGCTGCGGACTCCGGCCTGGGCTATTCTCGGCCCTCCCTCCGGGAGGGACTCATTGCCGAAGCGACAATGCTGACCCGCGACAAGCCGAGCTGTCTTCATCGTTTCGCTGCTTAATCGATGAAACCTGACACCTGCTTTCTGGCCTACACTGTTCGGTATGAAACGGTTAGCCCAGTTAGTTGCATGCATGTTGCTCGTGTTCGTTTTCGCCATCTCCGGCGCGGCGCGGGCGCAGTGGGAGATTGAAGACTCGCACACGACCGCCGATTTGCGCGGCATCGACAATGTGGGCGGAGGAGTGGCGTGGGCTTCGGGCACGAACGGAACGGTGCTGCGCACGGAAGACGGCGGATATTTGTGGCAGGCGTGCGCGATTCCGCCGGACGCCGAGCATTTGGATTTTCGCGGAGTGCAGGCGTTCGACGCGAATACGGCGATCGTGATGTTGAGTGGGAAAGGCGATCTGTCGCGGCTGTATAAGACGACGGATGGATGTCACACGTGGAAGCTGGTGTTTACGAATCCGGACAAGGATGGGTTTTGGGATGCGATCTTGCTCAATCGGTTCGACAAGGATGGGTATTTGCTCGGCGACCCCGTGAACGGACTTTTTCGCTTTTGGACGACAGACGACAAAGGCGCAACCTGGCCGGACGATTGGCAGGGCGCGGATTGGAAGCGGACGGCATGGGAAGGACTTGGTGCGCTCCAACAAGAGGGCGCATTTGCCGCGAGCAATTCCGCGCTGCTGGTAGACGAGAGGTACGAATTCGGCTTTGTGACCGGGGGGCCCGCTGGCGCGCGTCTTTTCCTTAGCGACGACATTGATGACGGGGCGCGATTTCACTCGGTGATCCTGCCGCTGCGAAGTGGTTCCGCGTCCAGCGGTGCATTTTCAATCGAATCGCGTGACTGGGATGGCCTTGTCGTCGTTGGCGGTGACTACGCGAAGCCGGACGATTCCACGGGAGTGGCTGCGTACTCGAAGGACGGTGGCGAGCATTGGCTTCCAGCCCAGACCCCGCCGCACGGCTACCGCTCGGCCGTTGCCTACGACACCGATGCAAAGACCTGGATCACCGTCGGACCCAACGGCACTGACATCTCGGCCGACGACGGCAAGAACTGGCGCGCGCTGCATCCCGATGCCACGCTGCACGAAGCGCCCGACGCCGACCGCAATTGGAACGCGCTGTCGCTGCCGTTTGTCGTTGGGCCGCATGGGCGGATCGGAAAGCTAAATGCGAGGGCGCTCGACCCTGCGAAAACCGGCAAATAGAGATTCGTGCTATCCCACTCTAAACGCCCAGTCACCCCACGGACGAGGAACTGTCCGTGAGGGCCCCGACCTGCGCGTTTAGGATGGGGCACCCAGTGTTTGTATGAGATCAAACGGTTAGAGGCCTAGAACAAATCGGGGATGGCGTTGAAGGCGATGCGCGTGGGCGCGGCCTTGTAGGCGGTGAGCATGGCGGCGGGGGCAAGAGTGCTCATGCCGTATTTATCGTTGATCTGATCCATGGTGGCGTTGAGGCGCGTGCGGCTTTGTTCTTCTTCAAGCCCGTCAAAGAGCGCGAGAGTGTGCAGGCGATCGGGAACCAGATTGTTGAGCTGCACGCCGATGAAATACGGATGCTCGTACTCGCCGCCGGTTGGCCGCGACTCCCAAAGTCGGCGCAGAGCGGCGATGAGCGTTTGATTGTCCTGGCACTCGCTCAGCTTGATCTCGCTGCGCCAGCCTCGCGTGGGCGCGCCAAAGCGCGAGACAGGCATGTTCTGGCCGCGCGGCACCGCAAAGCCGATGGCGAGGCCGATGTGACTGGCCCATAGATCCGCTGAGCGCAGTCGCATTGCCGCTTTGTGAAGCAGCTTATGGGCCACGGCCCAGGCTTTTTCCGCGTCGCGCATCTCGGGCGCCAGCACGTGCGAGTGGCTGATGGATTTCTGATGCTCGAGCTCGCCCATTTCGAAGTCTTCGCCCGCGAGCCAGTGAAACAGCCGCTCACCCCAGACCGATCCCCACATTTCGCCGGCCTTTTCGCGGTCGAGCGAAAGAAGATCATCCATGGTGCGAATACCCTTTTCGTTCAGGCGCTTCTCAGTGCGCGCGCCGATGCCGGGCAGATCGCGAAGCGCGAGTTGGTGAAGCGCCTCGGGCAAAATGTCGAGCGGCAGCGCAACCAGGCCGTTTGGTTTTTCCATGTCGCTGGCTATTTTCGCGAGATAGCGGTTCGTTGCCAGGCCAACAGAACTCTGGAGGTACTCGCCCACTTTCTCGCGGATGGCAGCCTTGACGCGTCGGCCAAGATCGAGCGCGTTCATGAGGGGTCGCTCGCGGCCGATGAGCCGGCAGGCCATTTCATCGATCGAGCAAACGGCAGTTACCGGCACGCAGCTCTCCACAGCTTCAACGACGCGGTGGTGGTATTCGGTGTAAATCTCGTGGCGACCCTCAACGAGAACGATCTCAGGACACATGCGCTTGGCGTCGGCGACGATGGTGCCGGTGCGCACGCCGGAAGCTTTAGCTTCGTAGCTGGCAGCAATGCAAACCGTGGTGTCGGCCATCATCGGAACGACGCCGACGGGACGGCCGCGCAACTCGGGCCGGACCTGTTGCTCCACCGAAGCAAAATAGGAATTCAGGTCGACGAAAAGCCAGTTGAGCAGTGGCCCCTGCGCTGAATTTCCTGCCGGGGCCTCTTGCGGATTTTGGGGCGCTGCTTTCTCCGTAAATCGAAGGTTCGCAAGCTCCTCCGGCCACTCTTCGGGAGGGTGCGAGGAGATCGGATTGGGCTGAGCAGCCATTCCGCGTTCAGGTATTTTCGCCTTTTCTTTGCTATTTTGCAATCTATTTCTTCGCATAAACACGCCGATGAATAACCCGAAAGCGCTACGTACTGACGCAAATGGGTGGGATAGCGTCTAATGTACAAAGTGGGTAGCATTTCTCTGAGATCCCGAATCCTCTCGGATGGTGGGACCCTGACACGGATTGGTGACCGAAGATGCCGACCCTGGCTCACTGGATTGCGGTGAATGGAAGCCTGCTCGCCGTGCTCGTCACGTTGGGGGTAGCTGTGTTGCTGGTCGCTTGCCTCGAGTGCACGCACTGTCCGAAGAGCAAAAAGGACGATCTCTTCCATCGCCACGAAGTCTAATTAAGGACTAGTTCCCGCCCGCGGCCGGAGATTCCGGCTTCAAATAAGTCTCAAACTGCGCCAAGATACGGTTGAAGAGCTGTGTCTCGGCCTCGGGTCCTGCAAGCGAATGTGTCTTGCGCGGGAAAATCTGCAGATCGTAAGGAATGCCGACGTCAATCAGCTTCTGGACGAACTGTACAGTGTTTTCGAAGTGCACATTGTCGTCGCCGGATCCGTGCGCGAGCAATAGACGGCCCTTCAATTTCGCGGCCGAGTTCACCACAGAAAAATCACGATAGCCGTCGGAATCCTCGGCGGGCACGCCCAAATAACGTTCGGTGTAGATCGAGTCGTAGTCGCGCCAGTCAGTGACGGGGGCAACGGCAACGCCGGCGCGGAAGCGCGGCGAATGCGTCATGGCATACAGCGTGAATGTGCCGCCCCAGCTCCAGCCCCACCAACCCAGGCGTTGAGGATCAAGTTGCGGATATGCCTTGAGTGCCTGGTCGATCGCGGTCAACTGGTCCTCAAGCTGCACCGGGCCAAAGTTGCGATACGCCGCCTGCGCAAAAGCGCGCCCGCGGCTACCCATGCCGCGATTGTCGGCATGGAGCACGGCAAAGCCACGCTGCGCGAGCAGCTCATCGAACAACAAATGACCACCCCATTGGTTCATGACGGTCTGGTCGTGGGGCCCCCCGTATGGGTTCACAATCAACGGCGTGCCGGCCGGATTGGCGTTGCCTTGCGGAAGCAGCAGCGTGGCATAGAGAGTGGTTCCATCGTGCGCCTTAACCTCGAACTGCACAGGCGCGTGCAGATTGTAGGAGTCGAGCGCGTGCGTCTCCCAAAACACTCGGCATGCGCCACCGGACGCATCGGCGGTCCGGCAGACGCGCATCGCCGGCGGCGTCATGCGCGTGGAGAACTTGTCAGTGAGAGCGCTGCCATCGGGAGAAAAAGTGGCCTGGTGAAATCCGGCTCCCGCGCTCAACTGCTTACGCTCGCCGGCGAAGTTGACTTGCCAGATCTGCTGCTCCGTTGGATTGCCTTCATTGGATGCGTAATCCACCACTTTGCGGGCAGTGTCTACGTCATACACGTTGCCGACTTCGAAATCGCCGCTCGTCAGTTGGCGATCGAGCTTCGCATCAGCCTCGAGCGGCTTCGATTTGTCGTAGCTATAGAGGTAAAGATGGTTGTGCCCGTCGCTCCAACTGGTGAGCACAATGGCGCCGTCGCTCACCGTCACGTCGTAATTCTCATCGAGAAACTTATCGTCGTTGATCTCAAGAACCTGCCGTGCCTCGCCGTAATCGGTGTCGGCAAAGAAAAGGGCCAAGTGCTTGTGATCGCGACTCAGCGCTTCGATCCAGACGGTTTTGCTGTCGACCCAGCCGAAGCGCGGAATGTAATCGTCGCCTTCGTGAAACGGGATCTTGATCCATACGGTCCTGCCACCATGCGCAGGCACCACGCCCAGGTGCACATCGGGATTGGGGTCGCCCGGCTGCGGGTAGCGCTGCCAATCCACCGCGGCATGAGTCGGAATCCAGTCAGTGAGCGGGTACCGCGGTACTTGAGTTTCATTCATTTGCAAATATGCAATCTTCTTTGAGTCAGGCGACCAGAAGTAATTGCTGCGCACGTCGAGCTCTTCCTCGTACACCCAATCCACTTCACCGTTGTGAAGCAATTGACCATCGACGGAGGAGGGATTGGGCGCAGGTGCGAGCGGCAGGGTCGGTGTGCCGGGCTCGCGAAGCGCGATGACCGCCAGACCGTGATCCTTGATGAACGAGACGGACCACCCGTCGGGGGAGAACTTGGGATCGTCGCCCGAGAGCATGCCCGAATAACCGATCTGGACTCCAACGCCGTTGCGCAGATCGTAAAGCCACAGCCGGCCGTTGGAATCGAAGAGAATGTGCGTCGAGTCCGGCGCCCATACATAACTCGCCAGGTTGTAGCGCGCGCGATGGTCGCGGTCCTTTTCGGAGTCGTTGTTGCCGTTCAAGTTCCCCATCTTCGCAGCGCTCACCAGCACATGGGTCTTGCCTGTCGCAGGATCTACATCCATCAATTCGCCGCCATCGAGGTACGTCAGATGCTTTCCATCGGGCGACCAGGTTAGCTGATCGGGCGGCTCGCCGGTGAGCGGCCCGTGAGCGAAGATAGCCTCGACAGAGAGCGGTTTTTCAGGCACCTGCGCGGTGATGGGAAGGGCGGCCAGCGCAAAGGCGGCAAGAGCCAAAAACAAGAAGATGGTTTTTCGTGTCAACAAGGTTTCTCCCGATCATGATTCTCGGAGCGAAGCCCAAAATTGACCATTTGCTGGAGCGATGGAGAGAGGAGCGGGCTTCCAAGGAAAGTCTAAACCACGGTATGCGCCGTATTGCATGGCGAGGGCCGACGGCGTGTGTTGCACGGCGCGGTTCTACAATTGACCTACTCTGGAACCGCGGACGCTCAGCGGCTTTTCCATAAAGGATTAGCCGCCTTGAACGAAGCTCTAAAGGGCAAGCGAATTGGAGAACCGCCAGTATGCACTGGGCAACTCCTGAAGAACGGCGCGCACTTGGCCAGACGCGGCGCAAGCAGGTGGGCCGCCACCAGCACGAGGCACTGCACGCGAAAGCGCGGCCGGCCACAGCTCTGGAACTCATCGCGCGATCGATGCATGGACGCGTTCCGGCGCTGATCCAGCTCAAATATCAGCTGATGGCGGAGTCGCCGTTCGGATACTTTCGCGGTGCCGCGCCTGTGATGGCCGCCGACCTGGCCCAGCTTCCGTCGACTGGCATCGTGAGCCAGCTTTGTGGTGACGCGCATGTCCGTAACCTCGGGGCATACGCCGCGCCCGATGGGCGGCTTGTCTTCGACCTCAACGACTTCGATGAGACGATTCGCGGCCCGTTCGAGTGGGATTTGAAACGCATGGCGGCATCGCTGGTGTTGGCCGGGCGCGCCGCGGGGAACAAAGACAGCTCCGCGCGCAAAGCCGCCCAAGCCTTCATTGAGCGCTACGCCGATCAGATGCGCGCGTTTTCCAGAATGCCGCAGCTTGAAGTCAACAGGTATCAGGTGCACCGTATCGATCTGGCCAAACCTGTGCACGACGCTTTAAGTAGGGCGGAACGGGCCACGCCACAACACATTTTCGAGCGACTAACTGTGCCGGTTTCGTCGCGGCCCGGCACTTCAACGGCAAACGCGCGACGCCGCTTCAAAGAATCGAAGCCGATGCTCATACGCGTTAGCGGCGCACGGGCCGCCGCGGTGGTGGCGTCGCTTGTGCCCTATCGCGAAATGCTGGAGCCGCAGCGGCAGCACCTGCTCGACTTCTACCGGCCCGTCGATGTGGCCTTCAAAGTGGTTGGTACCGGCTCGGTAGGGCTTCGCGACTATTGCATCCATTTGAAGGGCAACGGTGCTGGCGATCCGCTTTTTTTGCAGATCAAGGAAGAGGTGGCGTCGGCCTACGCGCCGTACCTGCCCGACGCACATCCGCCCGCGCACAACGGTAAGCGCACGGCCGAAGGTCAGAAGTATATGCAGATCCAGACCGATCCGTTTCTGGGCTGGACACACATCGGCAGCCGGCAGTATCTGGTTCGGCAGCTCAATGACCACAAGGGAGCGATCGCAATTGAGGACCTGGCCGGAGCGAATCTGAAGGCCTACGCGGAGGTCTGCGGCGAGTTGCTCGCCCGCGGCCACGCTCGATCGGGTGACGCACAAACGATCGCCGGCTACATCGGCACCGGCGCGGCTTTCCCTGAAGCGATTTCCGAATTCGGTGTCGCGTATGCCGACCAGACGGTGAAGGACTGGGAAGAGCTGAAGCGCTCGGGCAGGGCGAAAAGGCAAGCGTCAGCGCCGGCGAGGTCTACTGCCGGCGGCGGTAAACGTCGTATCCGCGCAGGCGCGCGGCCAGCGTGAATTCGCTCATGAGCCCGTGCATCGTCGCGGCGCGGTCCGGGGTCACGTCGATCTTCATCTGTAGATCGCGCTTCACAATCAGCCAGCGGATGTTGTACGCACCAGCAAGCGCGGCAGTCTCCGCGGGGGAATAAGGGTCGGTCGTGGGATCGAACAATAGAACCGGAAACTTCGGAACCCGTCCGGAGGCAAAGAAGAACGGATCCTCGCCGGGAATCAGGATCAGCCCGTCATCCTGGGGAACGTTGGCCGCGGCGTAGCGCAACAGCTCGTCGAATTCAGGAAGGTATGGTCCCGGCGTGGACATCCCTGCAAGCTCGGGAAATGCCGAGTGCTCGATCGGCGCATCCGGCAAGCTAACGTAGGAGAGCCGCTCTTCACTGGCTGTGTAGAAGGCGCCGCAGACTAATAATGTTACGGAGACAAGAGCGGCCAGAGTGGGCACAAACCATCGCGATGCGGCGCGCGCGGCGAGTGGGGCAAGAGACGCGAGCAGCTCTGCGATGAGCACTGCGAGCAATGGCCAGATGGCATACGTGGATCCCCAAAGCTCTTGAGACATGAGCGTGCCCACAATCGCCGCGAGCAAGATCAGCGGAAACAATGCGCGCACAGAGGGCTTTCGCCGCAGGGTGAGCAGATTGGCGACGGCCACGATGGCAGCGAGCAGAAGCAGCAGCGGCCAGAGCGCGAGCAGGCTGTCGCCGCGCGAATCGGCATCGTCATAAATGAGGAGGGAAGCAAGCGTAGAGAGGAACGGTGCAGCCAGAAGGACGAAGGCAAGGATTTGAATCAAGGGGAATTTCAGTCCCATCCTAGCGGGAAAAACAGGAGCCCCGCGAGGGTGAGGCACCCGATAGGGCAACCACAGCATCACTAAACCAGCAACGACGCAGGGCAACGTCCAAAGCAGCGCCGGATCGCGAAAGACGGCGAGCATGAGATCGAGACGCGGCAGGCGACGCTGGCCGGCGAAGGTGATCGTCCAGTAAATGTAGTTGCGGATGCCGGCTGTCCAATGCAGCGCGAGCGCGGCTGCGAACAATGTAAAACAGGCGCCGGCCAGGACCGAGAGCAGCGTCCGCGGATTGGGCTCTTCAGCCGAAGCCTGCCCGCGCCGCAGGACAGCGAACGCGAGCACAAGCAGGACCGCTCCGATGGCCGCGGCCAGAAACGGCAGCCCCATGTTTTGTTTCGTGAAAAGCGGCAGGCAGAGGGCGACCCCGGCGACGAACCCGCGCACCCATATCAACACCGGCTCCCACCCTAGCCGCAAGAACAAAGGCGCGGCGAGGGTGGGGCACCCGCTCTTGTCTTGATCTGCTTCGGCGCGCTGCAGGAGCCAGAGAGCGACAAGAATCCAGAATGCACAGTCGCCGTCGTATTCAGGAATCGGGATGATGCTGTAAATGCCGAGGACGGTGAGGGGCGCCGCGACAACAAGCGCGATGGTCCAAGCTCCAAATCGGGCTCCAGGAGTGCGCTCGCGCAAGGTGGCTAGCCCGAGGCGCCAGGCAAGAAGCGTAGCGAGCCCGCCCACCACCGCTGCATAAATCACGTGATGAAAAAAGACGCGGCCGGTGAAGCGGATGATTGCAGCCTGAATGAGGAATGTGAGCGGTGGGTGCACAAACGGAAAATGCCGATACGGCATTTGTCCGAGCGCGAACCGTGCCGCGCTGTCGAACACATAGCCCGTGTCCCACAGAACCGCTACGTGCGCATTCTGCCAAAGAACTACGCAGGCCGTGGCCAGGAAAAGCACGAGGCCGGCGAACCCGTCTCGTAACGCGAAGCGCGGCGTCAAGTGCTCAGACTCCGAGGCTTCAGACCCCGGGGGCCGAGCCGCTGTCCTCACCATCCGCGACGGTAGTAATAGGGGACGCAATAGGGCATGGAGAAGATTGCCATCATGAGCGCGATGACCCAGCCAACCACGGTCCAGCCAAGGAATAGATTCAAAAACAAAATTCCAACAGAGTTGTGCGTGTGCCGCACCGCCGCAATGATCGCAGGAAGGAAATAGAGGCCGATGCCAAAGAAAAGGAAGTGCATAAATGCTCCCGCTATCTACGAAAGTTGTTACGGGAATTCTAACTCCGAAGTTCCAGCATCTTGCCCGATAAGACCGCTAATCCCCTGAAAACGCGGTGCATATTTTCGTTGCGCGTCTGTTCAGCCCGTGCGTATACTCCGTTGGTCATTCAAAATCCCCCAAGGAGCGCATCATGGGAAAGATCAATGTTGGCCGCCTGATTCTGGGCGGAATTGTCGCCGGAATCGCCATCGATCTGCTGGATTATTTTGTGGATGGCGTTTGGCTTGGGCAACGCTGGGCCGATGGAATGGCCCTGCTCGGCCGGCCAGGATTCTCGCAGATGCAGATTATTTTGTTCAATGTGATTGGACTTCTGACCGGCCTCGTTGCCATTTGGGTTTATGCAGCTATCCGACCGCGATTTGGCGCTGGCGCCAAGACAGCAATCATTGCTGGGCTGGCTGTTTGGGTGCTCGGAATTCTGCTCCCGAACGTCGCCCTCATGCACGTTGCACACCTTTTCTCGAATCACCTGACGCTGTATACGACGCTTGGCGGGTTGATTGAGGTCGTTTTTGGGACCCTTGCCGGAGCATCGGTTTACAGGGAGTCCTAGTCAGGAATCAAGGTCAACGCAAAAACCCCATTCGGCGAGCAGGTCCCTCAAGGGCCTGCACTCGCTGGCCTTGCATACCGATCTGCGCACGGCAGGCGCGCGTGCAAGAAGGCCTGCACTCGCAATCTGACAGACGGACGTGATCGGGAGACTGTCTCGCGCTTCGGTCCCGGACGCCGCGTCCCTCTACAATGATTCGGTATGCCGACCCAAGTCCGATCGCACGCGAAGATCAACCTGGGGCTCTTTCTCGGGCCGCCCCGTCCGGACGGATTTCATGGGCTGACAACTGTCTATCAGACGCTAGAAATGCATGATTTAGTTACGGTTACAGCCCGCAAGGCGCCGGAAACCGTCCTGCGCATCACTTCGAACGATCCTCGCGTTCCCACCGATGAGCGCAACACCGTTTGGAAGATACTTTCCTTAGTTTTGGAACAGATCAGCGGCGATACCGAGGTCGAAGTCCATATAGATAAACGACTTCCCGTGCAGGGCGGGCTTGGTGCGGGGTCAGGCAATGCCGTCGCGGCGCTGGTCGGGCTTGACGCCGAGCTAAGGGAAGCAGGTCAGCAAGTCAGCGAGTCAGCAAGTCTGAGCGACAGTCAGCTGCCGGTGGCAATCTCACGATTCCTAAATAGGAGCGGGTTGGAGCTGGCAGCCAAAGTCGGCTCCGACGTGCCGCTGTTTCTCGTCGGCGGAACGGTGCTCGGCGTGGATCGCGGGCAGGAAGTCTATCCGCTCGCCGACGTTGAGCCGACTTGGTGCGTGGTCGCCGTGCCGGAGATCGGAATCTCGACGCCGCAGGCGTTTCGCGATTGGGACGCGCTTTGTGCGGCCGAAGGTTTGACCGCGGAGACAGGTACCGCTAGACTAGAGAAGTTGAGCCGAGACTACGCCAGCGCTTTTCGGGGAGAGATTCCCGAGGGCGGGTTTGGACGAGGCTCCTCCGGTGTCTTCTCTTTGGGAGAAGACCTGGCGGGACATCAAAAGTCCGCGCTTGTCCGCACCGGGATCATGAGCTGGATCGAGAACGACTTCGAGCGCGTTCTGTTTCCGCACCATCCCTCCCTTGCAGAGATCAAGCGTCTTCTTTTGGGCTCCGGCACACCGGAGGCAGCCATTTTTGCGTCCCTGTCGGGTTCCGGTTCGGCGCTCTTCGGGTTGTACCTGACCCGAGGAGATGCGGAAGCGGCGGTAGCCCGGATTGGCAATAAGGTCGGGGATCTTGAAGTGCGGAGCGCCACGATCACACGCACCCTGCCGCGACGTGAATATTGGGATCAGATGTTGAAAGGCAGCCAGTAGCTTCAAATGGATGGGAAGCGTGATGTTTCTGCTTCCGCAACGTGAGCTAAGAGCTACGGGGCACGATTTTTTTCACGATTGACAGTCGTCCGTTGGGCAAGCGAGACTCACCCACGGCTGACCGAGGTGCTGGGCGATCGTTCAATGGTAGGACAATGCCCTTTGGAGGCATTTATCCAGGTTCGAATCCTGGTCGCCCAGCCAGAAGACAGCTTCTAGCCGCTAGAGGCTAGAAGCTCAAATAGGAACGCAGCCATAGCCAACCAGCATGGAGGTGCTCTCAAGATGGAAGCGGAAATGTCGACAGCGACACTGGAAAACAAACCGAGCGAAGCACCCACGGAAAAACAACCTGGCACGGAAAAGCAACCGAGCCCGGAGAAGCATGATGCCGGCAAGGACGCACCGAAGATCGGTTCAGCGTCCGGGGACGGCGGCAAGGCCAAGGACGCAAAGCCGGCACCGGCGCCGGAGCGCAAGAAGCCCGCAAAGCTGAGCGAGGACAAGCGCTTCAAGCTGTTCAGCGGCACTGCGAACCTGAAGCTTGCTCAGTTGATCGGCGAGGATATCGGCGTCAAGGTCGGCGAGGCCAAGATGCAGCGCTTTGCCGACGGAGAAGTCTACTTCCAGCTTCTCGAGAACGTGCGCGGCGTGGATGTTTTTGTGGTGCAGCCCACCTGCTATCCGGTGGATCAGCACCTAGTTGAGTTACTCATTATGATCGATGCGCTCAAGCGGGCTTCGGCGGCAAGGATCACTGCGGTGGTTCCTTACTACGGTTACGCGCGCCAGGATCGCAAAGACCGGCCTCGCGTGGCGATAAGCGCGAAACTGATCGCCGACCTGCTGACAACAGCGGGAGCAAACCGCGCGCTGTTTGTCGATTTGCACGCCGCACAGATTCAGGGGTTCTTCAACATTCCCGTCGACCACATCTTTGCCAGCCCGGTTCTGGTGAGCCATTTCAAAGAGCTCAAGCTGCCCAACCTGACGGTGGTTTCTCCGGATGCGGGCGGCGTGGAACGGGCACGCCACTTTGCACAGAAGATGGAAGTTCCTCTGGCCATCGTGGATAAGCGGCGCACGGACATCAACGTGGCCGAAGTGATGCACGTGGTCGGCGACGTCAACGGCAAAACGTGCCTCATCATCGACGACATCATCGATACGGCGGGCACGCTGGTAAAGACGGTCGACGCGCTTTTCGCTTCCGGTGCGAAGGCTGTTTACGCCTGCGCCAGCCACGCCGTGCTTTCGGGCCCGGCCATCGATCGAATTGCTAATTCGCGGCTGGAACAGCTGGTCGTGACGGACACGATTCCTTTAAGAGAGGCGGCGCACAAGCTGCCCAAGATTAAAGTGCTCTCGATTGCAGGATTGCTGGGTACGGCGATCGAGAACATTCATTTGGAAACCAGCGTGAGTACGCTGTTTAGCTAAGAGAACAGGGGTCAGAGATCAGAGATTTCTGACCTGCGACATCAACTTAAGCCTGAAATCGGAAACGCATTGGGATTCAGTGAGAAGCAGTTTTTGATCTCTGGTCTCTATTCTCTGATCTCTGGCGTTTACAAAGGGAGCGGAGCAACACTCTGTGCCCGATCTTTAGAGAAACGAGAAAACGAGAAATGCCAGAAGTAATCGTAGCAAAGCCCCGCGAGGGCAAATTTAACAAGAATGCCGCGCGCCGCGTGCGCGTAGCAGGCAAAATTCCGGCTGTGCTGTACGGTTCAGGACTCGATCCGGTAGCTGTGGAACTGGACCCAAAACAGATTTCGCGGATCCTTTACTCCGAGACCGGCGCAAACACGATTTTGGATGTTGAGGTTGCAGGACAGCCCGCGACCAAGGCCATGATTGTCGACTTTCAGCGCGAGCCGATCAAGGACAAGCTGATTCATATCGACCTGAAGCGCATTGCGCTCGACAAGGCTTTGCGTGTGCGGGTACGCGTCAAGCTGCTGGGCGTTCCAATCGGCGTAAAGACAGAGGGTGGAGTTCTGGACCAGGTGCTGCGCGAGGTGGAGATCGAATGCTTGCCCGCGGATATTCCGGGTCACATTGATGTGGATGTGAGCGAGCTGGGGATGCACCAGGTGATCCGCGTGAGCGGCCTGCCCCACTCCGACAAGATCAAGTACCTGACTTCGGAAGATGCCACAGTGGCTCACGTTGTCACCATCCGCGAGGAAGTGGTTGCGACGCCTGAAGCAGTGGAAGGTGCGGCGGCAGTACCGGGTGCGGCTCCTGCAGCGGGTGAAGCGGGTGCTCCGGGCGAGCCTGAAGTGATCAAGAAGGGCAAGGGCGATGCAGAGGCGCCGGCGGGAAAGAAGCCCGAGGCGAAGAAGTAAGCCTTGCCTGAAGCAAGCGAGACCGGTCATCAGCGCGGCCCTTTCCTGATCGTGGGGCTTGGCAATCCCGGTCTCGAGTATCTGTGGACTCCGCATAACGCGGGTTTCATGGCCATCGACCGCATCGCTCAACAGGAGGGTGTTGTGGTTCAGAACCGGCGATGCCGGGCCGCGACCGCAACCTGCCGTATCGCAGGGCGCGAAGTGGTTCTGGCCAAGCCGGAGACATTTATGAACCTGAGCGGCATTGCAGTGGCCGCTCTGTTGAATGACCTTGAAGTGGACCCAACCCGGGATTTGCTCGTGATCTACGACGAGCTGGACCTGGTGCTTGGCACCTTCAAGATCAGGGAGCGCGGTTCACCCGCTGGGCACAACGGAGCCCGCAGCGTGACCGATGCTCTGGCGACGCAAGAGTGGTTGCGCTTGCGGATTGGCGTGGGCCCCGATCTACCTCCCGAAGCCATTGCGGCAGCGGGCGGAAGACGGCCGGGCAGGGATTTTCTGCTCTCGCCGATGCGCAAGGTGGATTTGGCGGTGATGGACGAGGTGCTGGACAAAGTGGCGGCAGCCACGCGGCGCATTCTCGAACAGGGACCGGCGGCCGCGATGAACGAGTTCAATCGGAAAGACGAGAAGACAGGGAACGGGAATCAGGGACTTAGGGACTAGGGACGTAGGGACTAAGTACCACGAGCTACGAGTTGACAGTTGTGAGCTGGAGCAAAGGCTTCGGCGGAAAAGGAATACCGATGTCGCGTGTGTATGAAGTGATGTTTATTATTCGTCCCGATGTGGACGACGACGAAGCCGAGAAGCTGATTACAGGCTTCACCTCCACGGTTACATCTCATGGAGGCGTGGTGAAGTCGGTGGAGAAGCTGGGCCGCCGCAAGCTGGCCTACATGGTGCGCAAGTTCAACGACGGCAACTACGTGCTGCTGACCATTGAGGCCGATGGCGCAGTAGTTCTGGAGTTGGAGCGCCGGTTGCGCGTTACCGAGCCGGTGATCAAGTTCATCACCGTACGCGTGGACGAAGAAGAAAAGCGCCTGGCAAAGGTGAAGGCTGCCCGTGGCGTGCGCCGCAAGCCGGCCGAAAGCACGCCTGCCGCGGCGCCACCGGCTGCCGCGGCCGCACCCGAAGCAGCAGCGGCGGAGCCTGCCGCCGAGCCCGCACGGGCCAGCGCGTAGAGACAGGGACCCAAGAGCGGCATTCATGGTTCTCGAACCTTGATTCTGATCGCTCGAGAGACTTTCCGGCGAAGCCGGAAGAGAAATGGAATGAGGAAACAAGATGGCTGAAGAAAATGAGGTAAGAGCGTCCGGACCGTCGGATTCAGCTCCACGCAGCGCGCCCGGATCGGGTGGCTCCTCAGGACCGGGCTCAGGCCCTCGCGGTCCGGGACGAGGCCCAGGCGGCCCAGGCGGACGGGGAAAGTTTTTCCGCCGCAAGAAGGTGTGCAAGTTCTGCACGGAAAAGATCGACGGAATTCCTTACCGCGACGTGCGGCTGCTGCAGCAGTTTGTGGCCGAACGCGGCAAGATTGTGCCGCGGCGTTTGAGCGGCGTTTGCACGACACACCAGCGCCGCCTGTCGCGCGCTATCAAGCAGGCGCGGAACATTGCGCTGTTGCCGTTTGCCACAAGGCACTAGAGCATTCTGTTGCGCAGATGAAGAATCTGCGCGATCCTGCCACGGCCCGGGTCAAAGAGTTAAAACGGCCCACGGCCGCGCGGCGGCGGAATTTTGAGATTTGGAGAGTTTGTTATGGAAGTCATTCTGAAAGAAGATGTAGCCGACCTGGGATTTCGCGGAGAAGTGGTGAAGGTTGCCGACGGCTATGCGCGCAACTATCTGCTGCCGCGCAAGCTGGCCATGCAGGCCACCGCGGCCAACAAAGCCGTGATTGAACAGATGAAGTCTGCCGCCGCGCGACGCTCGGCGAGCGAAAAGGCGCAGGCGGAAACGTTACTGGCCGAGCTCGAGCCGCTCGTGCTCAGCTTCACGCGCAAGTCCGGCGAGGGGGGCCATCTATTCGGCTCGGTCACATCGTCTGACATTGCCGCGGAGCTGGCGGCGCAGGGCCATGAGGTCGATCGCCGCAAGATTCAGTTGGGCGATCCGCTCAAGAGTGTGGGCGACTTTAAAGTGGCCGTGCGGCTGCACCGCGAAGTGACTGCGCGCGTCACCGTGAAGGTTCAGGCCGAAGTGACAGAGGAAGAGAAGGTTGCTGCTGCAAACGCTGCCGGCGCCGCTCCTGCCGAAGAAGCAGCCGAGCCTGCCGCGGAAGAAGCGACGGCCGAGTAGCCACGTTCTACGACGGAAACAGCGAGCCCGAGGCGGCGCGAATCGGCGCAAGGCGATTGCGGCGGCGCGCGGGCTGCTGAACTTGAGAACCAAGCAGGCCTGCAATCTCGCGCAATTCAGCGCGGGCGCGGCCAATGGCCGCTGCAACCGCATCGAGCCGCTTGCTTTCCCCGGCAGCGAGCGGCAACGCTGTCTGCGCATCCGGCTTCTTGTTCCGCTCTGGCTTGCGCTGCTCATGGCCAAGTACCGCGCGCGCCCCGGAGAGCGTGTAGCCTTCCGCGTGGACGAGGCGCTTGATCTCCATCGCCATCTCAACGTCGCGGCGGCGATAAAGCCGCTGGCCGGTTCCGCTCTTATTCGGCTTTAGCTGGGGAAATTGCGACTCCCAAAATCGGAGGACGTACGTTTCCACGCCGCAGAGCTCCGCGACATCTCCGATTTTGAAGTAAAGACGATCCGGGATCGGCGGTGGCTCGTATGCGCGCTTCCGGTTGAGTTGTGTAGCCATAGTTAATCGGCGAGGAATCAATTTCGAATAGGGGAGAGTCCTCACTCTAGCCGAAGTATAGGCCACAGCGTTCGCACTTTGTGAAGCAAAATCAGGCGGCGAACCTAATTGAACAGAGGAAAAACGAGGCGAAATTATGCCGAGTTTTTTCGGGTTTTCTCCCTATGCATCGGTCGTTGCGGACCGCGCAGGCGAGCCCTGCGGGGCGGCGCGCAAATACTGTTTGGGCCAGCTTGCCGGTTCGCCCAGCGTGGCTGCAGCGTGCAACGGCCAGTAGGGATCGCGCAGCATGGCGCGGGCCAGGAAGACAAAGTCGGCTTCGCCCTCCGAGACGATGGCGTTGGCCTGCGCGGGCTCTGTGATGAGTCCAACCGCGGCCGTGGCGATGCCTGTCTCGCGCCGAATTCTTGCGGCAAACTGAACCTGAAAACCGGGCGCGGCAGGAATCTTGGCGTTAGGAACAAGTCCGCCCGAGGACGCATCGACCAGGTCGACCCCGTGCTCGCGCAAACGCTTCGCAAGCTCGACCGATTCGTCTGGATTCCAGCCGCCTTCCGCCCAATCCGTGGCGGAGATGCGGACAAACAACGGCAAGCGCTCCGGCCACACGGCGCGAACTGCATCCACCGTTTCAAGCACAATGCGAATGCGGTTGTCGAAGCTGCCGCCGTAAGCGTCAGTTCGGATGTTTGAAAGCGGCGACAAAAACTCGTGCAGCAGGTAGCCGTGAGCCGCATGAATCTCAACGAAGTCGAAGCCCGCCTCGAGTGCCCTGCGAGCCGCGTGGCGAAATCCTTCCACAACGGCCTTGATCCCAGACGGATCGAGCGCAGCGGGCAAGGGGTAATCCGGCGCAAAGGCGACGGCGCTGGGCGCGACCGGCGGCCAGCCACCTTCGGAAGGGGCGACCGTCGTTGGCCGCGGCTCAAAAGGCGAAGCTGTGCTGCCTTTGCGCCCGGCGTGCGCCAGTTGCGTGCCGGCACGTGAGCCCTGTGTATGGATGAACTCCGCAATGCGGCGGAGGTTGGGGATGTGCTCGTCTTTCCAGATGCCAAGGTCGGCGGGCGAGATGCGGCCCCCAGGCAGAACCGCTGTTGCCTCGGTCGACACCAGGCCTGCACCGCCCTGCGCGCGGCTGCCCAGATGTACAAGGTGCCAGTCGTTGGCAAAGCCATCGTCGCTGAAGTACTGGCACATGGGCGAAACGCCGATGCGGTTGCGGAATTCAATGGATCGAAGCTGAAAGGGAGAAAAAAGCGGGGCTGTCATGTCTAACCAAGTAGATGATTTGCGGCCCGGAGCGATTCAACGATTCCAGGATGAGGCTTGCGGCCACGACCCGCGAACGCACTCGCGCTTCACGCGAAATGCAGGCCGGAATTGGTCGTGGCGAGTTTATTGCTTCTTAAGAACAGCCGAGCCCTTTTCATCAAAAAGGATCGCGCTTTCGAGCTTGCGGAAGTCGGCAGCCTTCTCCGGCGGAATCTCCACCTGCCGCACCACATAGTCGCGCTCGTAGTGGAGCACGTTGCCCTTAGCCGTTGTTGTGGAGTGGTAGCTGGCGAAGTCCATATCCACATCCACCGGGTCAGGTGTCTCGTCGACCACGTAGCCAGGCGGCAGCGTGATGTCGAAGCTGTCGTGCCAATCGCCCGGTTGCCCCATTTCGATGGGATATAAACGCGTCTTGTTCTCCATAACTTCCGGCACGGAGCGGGCATCGTCGCCCACCACACGAGGACGCAGCAACAGCAGCGGGCCGGACGCATGCGCATAGCTTGAGTCGCTCAAGTGCAAGTCAAGCGTGACCGGCTGATCGAGTTCGCCCGTCTCGTGAAATTCATACCCTTTGAAGTCGACGCTGGGCAGATCGGAGCTGAGGTGCTGCTCCAGGTAGTCATGTACTTCCTTGGTATCTGCCTCCTTCAGGAGCGCGCGCTCGCCCGCCGCATCCACGCCGGTAAACACGTCGGTTACATCGCCGGCGAGCGTGCCGTCCGCAGTTAGAACAAATGAACCCTTGCGGCTCAGGCTGGCCGAAAGAGGGGCAAGCACGGGCATCTGCAATATCTGGCTGTCGGGCCCATTGGCGAGGTTCCCGTACGCGCCTTGAAGTTCTCCGCGAATCAGGCCCACTGGCGTTTCCTCATCGGTCGGATCGAAGATGAGCACGGTTTTGCCGTTTGAAGCCTTTACCAGCGATTGCAGGCGGGGATCTTTCTCTCCATTGGGGAGCTCGATAGCTGTGATGACATGGTTGGCCATGAGCGATGGCGCATCAGGATCAACGACACCGCGAAGCGGCCCTGCGGCTACAACCACATAGTGAGCAGGGATGCCAATCGCCTGGAGCATTGAGATCAACAATGTGGTTTTGTCTTTACAGTCCCCATAACGATTGCGATAGATATCGCCGGCATAGTGCGCCTGCCATCCGCCGATGCCCTTCTCGATGATGAAGTACCGGACGTTCTTCTGGATGTAACTTGTGATGCGGCTCAGCTTGGTGTAGAGATCGGGAGCTCCGGCGATGAGCTCCTGTGCCTTGGCGGTAATCTCGGGCGTGGGATCGGGCCGATGTGCTTCGAGCTGATCCTCCCATTGACCAAAGGCGCGCCATTGATTTTCAGGCCCCTTGACCGCCTCGTCTCCCCACATGACCGTCATCCGCGCTGCGAGCGCCCACCACGTTGGTGTGGCATGGAGATTCGCAAGATCGAGCGCGGGTACGTCCCTGATCTCCCAACGGAGATGGTTGTCCCCCGTTTCATCAGGTCGAATAGGTGCGTGGTGGCCCCACGAATCCGCATAATGACCTCCCGACGGCAGAGCCAGCTCCAGGTCTTCGTTCACAACGGGTATAGAGTCTTGAATGAGCCAATCTTCGGAATCCATGTAGGACCGCAGATGCCACTCGTAGTCGCAGGTGACGACGGCGCCGGGGTCGCTTCCGGGAGCTTTCAAGACGCGGAAGCGTTCCGTCTCCTGCTCGTCCGCGCCTTCATAGGCTCCAACATCCATGAAGTCGGTGTCCATGGCCTGGAGCTGCCGGCCGTCGGCGGCAATCGTCCACGAGTGGAAGTAGTCCAGCTTTTCGTCTTTGTCGTACTCTGCCTCGCATTGGGAGTATTCCCGCCCCTGCGGCTTGAGAATTCGCACAACATACCGCCTGCGCTCGACCGCGTGATTCTGTTCGTCGACCGTGATGAGATAGTCGTCGAGCAAAATGACGGCGGAGGCATCGCCTACGTTTGCCGGAGTCGGCGTTTTGGCCGCATCAACCGCCCAGTCCGGCGCGGGCTGCGACCTTTCTTTGGCTGTGGCTGCGTCCGAGGCGAAAAGACCTGCTCCGCAGCACGCCGCGAAAATAAGAAATCGGGAAACGCTTCTCCGCATACGCATCAATTTCCCTTTCTTGCTGGAGCCGCGGTCGATGGCATGGTCAAAACCAACTGTTCTTGATCGGCCCCAGCAACCTTTTGGAAGAACGCGCGCAGATCCTGGTATTCCGCCGGTTTTGCCATCGTGAATCCAACCAATAATGTTTGCCTGATGGTGATCTGGCCAGGCTGCGCCACGGTTTTGGCAATGAGGGCCGCATGGCTGGGCCAAGGAATGCTTGCATCCTGGGGCGCGCCCTCCACGGTCACTCCGTCGGGCAGGTGGTAGGTGATCTCGTCGGTCACGCGGCTGCCGTAATGCATGTCGACGGGCTCTACCCGCTTATCCTCGTTGACGAATGGGACGTGACCACGAGTTTCAAAAAAGAACCCCGGCAAAATAAGGCGCTTGGCGGTGGCCGTGCCGAGCGAGCCTTTGAGGGTCACTGCAGCCATCAAGTCTGTATTCGGATCGTTCATGGCGAGGAAGTGATCGACATGCGCTTCCACACCGTCCGGCACGTTGCCTTCTAATTCTTCGCGGTCAAACTCCTTCTTCAGTTCGGTGTCATCTTCTCGCAGTGCTCTCTGCCGCCAATGGAGCGCCTCTTGTCCGGTCATCACGATGTTGATGCGCCCTGTTACACCGCCTTGGGCATCCACGAACACATCGCCCAGGCGCTGCGTGAGGTTGTCCTTGTATTGCTGCTCCGGAGTGGAGATCAGAGAGGCCCCTTGCGCACTTTCTCCGATTCCAGCGGCGCCGGAGTGCTTCCAACTCACGGTCTGAAAGGGGCACATTTTTTCGCCGGGATCGAGCAGGATCTGTTTCCCGCCGGTACTCAACGCCACGACCGTCGAATCAAGCTGATCGGTGGTCAGGTTGTATGGATCGAAAAATGATCGGTCGCGATCCACAACGCGCAAGGGGTAGGCGGTGAGTCCGGCAGCGCGGAGCATCGACAGGTAAAGCATGGCGATGTCGTCACCGGAGCCGCTCTTTTGCGCCCACGTATCTTCGGCGCGCTTTTGTTCTTTCAGGTGAAGTTCTTTCAATTCCGAAGCGCTTTTTTCGCGGGAGAAGTCGGTGTTGTCGAGGGCTTGCACTGCGTCATAGAGCTTTTTGGCTTTGTCGAGATCGCTGTCAGTCGGAGCAATGAGTCCGTTCACGGCATCATGGATCGTTGATGAGGGCTCGGCAAACTTGTCGACATCCTTCGACCAGAGCTTGACCTCCGCGGACCAGTATGTGGTGGTGTCAGGAGCAAAGGTGTAATAGAAAATGACCTTGTACAGAAAGGAGTCGATGGGCGGCATATTCTCCTCGTCTGGAGTCGGCGGGACGTCGGTCAGGCTGACACTGAAACTGCCGTTCACGCTGGGCTCGACTTTGGCGCCTTCGGGCAGACGGGGGCTATACGTAAGGGCGTTCAGTATCCGCCCGCGGCTATCCACTATATCCCAGGTGGTGACGGACGTATAAGCCGTGCCGTTGGGCATGAATTGTCGTTGCGGCGTGAACTGATAGTGCGCCTTGTGGATGAAGTAGGGCTGCTGGATTTCCCACGTTGGCGAAGAAGCGATATTGTCGTCGTAACCCAGATCGTAGCTGAACTCCAGAATGCTGCCCACCTCCACGCTGGGCAACGTGAACACTTTCTTGTTGGCCTGCTGGTCGCCGGCCTTCACGATCAAGAGATCCTCAGGCTTGACTTCAAGAGGAACGATCGTGCCATCGGGATGGATGGTGCGGCCCTTGATCGAGTTGATTTTGAAATTCGCTTTCAGGTAAGGGATTTCGACCGTCGCTAGCTTCTTTCCCTTTTCTGTGAGCACCTTGATGCGCTCGTAATAGCTCCTAAAGTGGAGGGGATCGTTCTCGACGTCATTGACGTCGAGGTAGACCGCATCCGCTCCCGGCGCCTTCGGATCGGCGGTCATTTTCAGCTCTTCGTCGGTGGGCTGCTGGAATTGTGCAAAAACGAAAACCGGCGACACAGAGGCGAAGAAAAGGACTGCGCCGCGCAGGAGAATCGATTTAGTCATCGTGGTTGGCCCTGGTTGTTTAAGTGCGACCATTCTACCCCGGAACAATTCCGGTGGGCGGAACAAGTGAGAGAATTCGTGCCAACCAACCCGCACGGGCCCCTGCTGGAGGTTCAGAGCCCTTTCTGATTGGCCGGCATGGTAAGGACAAGCTGCCCCTGGTCGGCTGCTGCCACCTTCTGGTAGAAACCGCGTAAGTCCTGATAATCCTCGGGCTTGGCCTCGTCAAATGCGCGGGCCAGCACGCGGGCTACGGTAACCGCTCCGGCGTCCGGCTTGGTTTTGACAATGTAGACGGCGCGGTCTGCCCAGGAAACTTTGGTGTCCTGGGGCGCGCCCTCAATCGCGGCTCCCGGGGGCAAATCGTAGGTCAACTGCTCGGTGACCTGCGAGGCAAAGTGCATATCGATCGGCTCCCGGCGCGACTCTTCGTTCACAAAGGGTGCGCTTCCCCGAGTCTCAAAGAAGAAACCCGGCAGAATCAGCCGCTTAGACGTTGCCGTGCCCAGCATGCCCGTTACCTTAACGACGGCCATCAGCAGGCTGTTCGAATCATCGAGCCCCAGGAAATGGTCAACATGCGCTTCAACGCCGTCGGGCACGATATGTCCGAGATCCCGGTCGAACTGCTTTTTTAGTTCCGCCGCGTCAACCTCGAGGGCCGCTTGCCGCCAGGAGAGTGCTTCCTGGCCAACCATCACAATCTGCAAAGTTCCTGTAATGCCGCCATGCGGATCGACCGTCAACTCGCCGCTGCGCTTCACTGTGTTTGCGCCGAAGACCTGGATTGGTGTCACGGCTCTGCCCGGCCCGTCCGCGCTCTGCCGCAGACCCTCGGCGTGTGAATGCCTCCAATTGACGGTGCCGAAGGGACACATCTTTTCGCCGGGGTCGAGCAGAGTTTCCCTGCCGCCGGTATTCAGGATCACCAAAGTGTGGTCAAGCTGGTTGAGACTCATGTAGCTGGCGTCGAAGACGCCCCGATCGCGATCGACCACCGTGGTGGCGTATGCGGTGAGGCCGGCGGCGCGCAACATGGAGAGGTAGAGCAGCGCCATGTCGTTGCTGTCGCCGCGTTTCTGCGTCCAGGTATCTTCGGCGCGATCGGCCTCTTTCTGCTTCAACTGCTTCAGTTCCGACGTGCCGACTTGTCGCGAGTAATCTGTGTTGTCGAGGGCCTCGACCGCTGCATAGAGTCTTTGCGCTTTCACCAGGTCGGTGTCGCCGGACGCAACCAGGCCGTCAACAGCATCACGGATGGTTTTGGTTGACTCGGCAAAGTGGTCTACGTCTTTTGACCAACTCTTCGCCTCGGCTTTCCAGTAATCGTCTACATTGAGCGGGTCTGTGGGGCCCCTGTAATAAAAACTTACCTTGTAGAAAAAACTGTCGACGGGCGGCATCCACTCCTCGTCGGGCGCGGCTGGAATATCCTTCACATCGAGTATGTACCGGCCGGCCGCGTCGGTCATGATTCTGGCTTCCTTGGGCAGAATGGGCCACCAGACAACTGCGAACAGGTCCGAAGGCGTGAACATGTAATGCGCCTTGTGGACGAAATACTGCTGCTGCACTGTCCATTCGGGGCTCAAGTGCCAATAGAACTGCGCGTTGAAACGCAATTGGAACGAATACTCAAGAATGCTGCCCACTTCCACACTGGGAAGCGTGAAAACTGTTCGTTCTTTACGCGATTGGCCGGAATATGCCTGACGTCCGGCTTGGATTTCATTGGTTTTTTCGATCAGAAGCTCCTCGGGCTTGACCGTCAAAGGCACAATCGTGCCATCCGAGTGGATAGTGCGGCCGCTGACACCGCCGATCGAGAACTCGCCTCCCAGATGCGGAATTTGAACCGTCGCCGCCTCTTTTCCCTTCTCGGCCAGCACCTTGATGCGGGCGTAATAAATCTGGCTGTGTTGGCTGTCGTTGTCGGTCTCCTCGTAGTCGAGATAAACCGCCGCCGCTCCCGGAGCTTTGGGGTCGGAGGTCATCTTGAGTTCGTCGGGATTCGGCGGCTGGAATTGCGCGCAAACGAGTGCCGGCGATACTGCGGCCAGCAACCCAATTGCGCCGCACAGGAAAAAAGCTTTCCGCATGAGAATGGCCCTGTTTTTAAAGTGCGACCATTCTAGCGCGAAATCGCTGCCAACGCGGTGCTGCCTGCACAGCACAAGCAGGTGGCGCTTTAACGCAGGTGATTCAGTTGACTTTGCCGCCCGTTGGAAGATCCAAAACCAGTTGCCCCTGATCGACGGCGGCGACCTTTTGATAAAAGCCGCGCAAATCCTGGTATTCATCGGGCCTGGCCAGAGTGAATGCAACCGACAAAGTTTGAGCGATTGTGATTTGTCCGGGCTGCGAAGCACGTTTCGCAACCAGGAGCGCGTGGCCTGGCCATGAAATGTTTGCGTCCTGCGGGGCGCCTTCAGTGGTCATTCCATCCGGCAGGTGATAAGTGATCTGGTCGGTGACGCGATCGCCATAGCGCATGTCGAC
>Ga0265316_10000905_pt1 | contig 32395 bp, 38 predicted proteins | sample 4522metaG_FD_202092 | JGI IMG/M metagenome (GOLD analysis project Ga0265316, IMG submission 202092) | Rhizosphere microbial communities from Carex aquatilis grown in University of Washington, Seatle, WA, United States - 4-5-22 metaG | ecosystem: Host-associated > Plants > Roots > Rhizosphere >...
TATTGGTAATCTTTAACTTAAACATTTTTCTATTATGAAATGGTTTAATTCAAATGTACTTATAAAAACTATTTTTATCATCATTTTCTTAGTATGTGGCAATAAATTTATAACATATTGACTGTTAATTAAACTCATTAGCGTTCACTTAAATGTGTGAATTATGTAAGATTCCTGCAAAATTGTATAACGTTTTCAGAACTCAAGGGGATTACTTTTAGAGGTTTTGAAAATTCATTCACATTATAAAAACAATAGTATGAAAACGGACACTTTTAAAATGAATGCAGGACGATAGCCTGTTCACTAATTAAAAATAATTACCAAACAAAGGAATGAAGATTAGGCTGATACTTTGAATATCTCCAAATTTAATTCAAATGCCATGGATAAAGAAACTATAAAATACATGATAAATAATTCAACATGGAAAAATCCAGCAAAAAAGACTGTTTATAAGTTTGCCAATGAAAATGCACTTTCTATTAATGGCGAAAATCATTTACACTATTCTATATATTCACGTAATGATAAAATTGAATTGCTGATAGATTCTGCAAAATGCTATAATATTGAGTATGTTAACGATTTTACTTTAAAATTATATAATAATAATGAGAGTTTTATTATAATGCCTGAATAAAAGATAACCTTGAATAAGGTATATTTTGAATTGTGTAATATTCTCCGATCACAATCGAAGTATCCTTAAGAAATTACTGAAAACAACGTAATTTAAGAGAAACATAAGGAGGCGAAATCATGATAGACAATCCTTTAAAAAAATTAGAAGCGCTTGGACAGTCAATCTGGCTCGATTATATCAGGCGTGATTTAATCTCAAGCGGTGACCTTCGGCGTTTGATTGAACAGGATGGATTGAGAGGGATGACCTCAAACCCATCCATTTTTGAGAAAGCGATTGCGGAAAGCCATATTTACGAGCAGGTTATTCATGACATGGCCATCAGGAAAAAGGATGTTAAAGCAATCTATGAATCGCTTAGTCAGCAAGACGTACAGAACGCTGCTGATGAGTTCAGGACTGTGTATGATAAGACCGATGGTAAAGATGGATATGTCAGCCTGGAAGTCAATCCCCATCTGGCGCATGATACCAAAGGTACAATTGAGGAAGCACGCAGGTTATGGGCCGCGCTGAACAGACCTAATGTTTTCATCAAAGTACCTGCAACATCAGATGGATTGCCTGCGATCCAACAACTCATAAGCGAAGGTATCAATGTGAACGTAACGTTGCTTTTCGGCTTGCCGCGTTACCGGCAAGTAGCGGAAGCCTACATTGCAGGTCTTGAAACACGTGTAGTCCAAGGGAAACCTTTGAAAAATATAACCTCAGTAGCCAGCTTCTTTTTAAGCCGTATTGATACCTTGTTGGATCCGCTGGTAAAGAAATTCATAGAGCCAGGCAACAAGGAAACAGAAATTGCGAAGAAGGTGCATGGACAATTGGCCATATCGAGTGCTAAAGCAGCTTATCAAATTTACAAAGAGATTTTCGGAAGCACCAGGTTTAAAAAACTGGCTGACAAAGGTGCCCGGGTACAGCGGTTACTTTGGGCCAGCACAAGCAATAAAAATCCTGACTATAGCGATGTAAAATACATTGAATCGATAATTGGAACTGACACTGTAAACACAGTTCCACTTGAGACTTTGAACGCGTATCGTGATCACGGCGATCCGCAATCACGCCTCGAACAAGATGTCAGGGAAGCCAACGGGATATTGGCACAATTGTCGGAACTCGGGATCAACATTGATAAGATGACTCAGCAGCTTGAAGACGAAGGCGTCAGGAAATTCAATGAACCATTCGACAAGCTGATGGAGGCCATAACGAAACAGTTATCAACTTAATTTAAAAGGAAACAAATGAAAGCTGTCGTTCTTATGAAAACTATTTATATGCCCTGGATAAGGGCAATCGTAGTTGTCGTATTTGGATTTTGCTTAGCTACCTATACGAATAATTTAACGCCTGTCCCGGTGGCGAAATATTCAACAGAATTTATCGGACGTTGGCAAGGCACGGTTGGTAATCAAAAAGAGACAATGTCAATCAACAGTGATGGCACTTTCGTATGCCAAATACATCCTATGGGGTTCATTGCTAATACTCTTTCTCAAAGAGTGACAGGAACGATTAGCGGAACCTGGAAAATTTCCGGCGCAATGATCACTCTGATACTTACCGGAGAGAAAAACGAGCGTTTGGAAAATAGCAATGCTTCAAGCACGATTGTGTCGTTTAAGAAAAACGAACTTGTATTAAAATCTGATAATGGTGAGAACTCGACTTTTCAGCGAGTGCAAATTCTTTGGCCCACAAAATAGAAAACAAATTTCCGCTGAAAACTATTCCAAAATACTTTGAAAATGAACAAATCAAATCCCATCACAACATTGTTTTTAGATATTGGTGGCGTAATGCTAACCAATGGATGGGGACATGAGTCGCGCAAATTAGCTGCTGAAACTTTTAATATAGACTTTAGTGATATGGAAGACAGGCATCATCTCACTTTCGTTACTTACGAAGAAGGAAAACTCACTCTCAGTGAATACCTGAAAAGGATAGTATTCTACCAGAAACGCCCATTCACACCTGATCAATTTCAGAATTTTATGTTTAACCAGTCCACCCCTTTTAAAGAGATGATTGAGTTTATACAAAAATTAAAAGTACAAAACAAGTTAAAAATTGCCGTAGTAAACAACGAAGCGCGGGAGTTGAATGAACATAGAATAAAAAAATTTCATTTGAACCAGTTTGTAGATTTTTTCATATCCTCCTGCTTTGTCCATTTTCGAAAACCCGATGCCGATATATTCAGGATAGCGCTGGATATTGCGCAGGTACCAGCTGAAAATGTAGTATATATTGAAGATATGCAAATGTTCGTTGATGTTGCCAGAGATTTAGGAATTCGAAGTATCCAACATAAGGATTATTTAACGACATCAAAAGCATTGGCCACTATGGGGCTAAATATTTAACAGATAAAAGAAAGCATTCATGAGTACTGACAAAGCTTGCATATTGACCATTAACGGTGGCTCGTCTTCTATCAAGTTCGCGCTATATAGAGTTGAAAAACTTTCAATACGTTCACTTTATGAAAAAATTGACAAGTTGTTTTGTTATACCATGCACAAATGGATAGGAGCCTTTGCCGCAGTGCTCGGTGGACTGGATACACTGGTATTCGCCGGTGGTATCGGGGAAAATTCGCTTGAAGTGCGTTCAAGGATTTGCAATGGGCTAGGATTTCTTGGAATCGAAATTGAAGAAAAACGAAACAAAGCAAACTCAACTGTTATTTCAACCAATAACGGGCAGGCAACTGTCCGAGTCATTCACACCGATGAAGAATGGATGATCGCAAAGTCAGTTTGTCGCATTTTAAATCTCACAATAAATAAAGAAGGATAAAAAATCATGAATGCACTCATAGGATATGTCATTATAGTCGCCATCGTTTTGGCATTTGTAGCTTTCGCCTTATGGCGGCACTGGGGTTCCAATCGCTTCCCACTCATTGTATATGTAATTGGGGTAGCTGTTGTTTGGACAGTTATCCTTTGTGTCTTGTGGTTATTGGGCGATATCGCACGCTTCCAGACCTTTGCTTTGGTATGTTTAGGCTTCGCGCTCGGGATGATCGCAATGTATACTGCAATGCATGTCTATAAATCGTAAGTTAGGGTTGCTAAAGTGAGAGTTACCATAAATTAAGGTATAAGAAATTGCAAAAATCATGATAAAATCAAAAAGGATGGTTGCAAAGAATAAGTCGGTTTCACTAAAGATGGCTGATCACAAGATCAATAAAAGGAGAATTCCGATGACATCAAATCTTATTACACCCGGCGCCCCAGGTATTGAGCCACGCTGGACTTCCAGCGCTAAATCAGGTGTTGGCACTGCCCTCAGCAATGATAGCCATGTCTGGTTCTCGCTGAGCCACGGAATCTTCAACGAGATATATTACCCTCGCATTGACCAGGCCTGTATCCGCGACATGGGGTTGATCGTGACTGACGGGAAAAATTACTCGTACCTTTTTTAAAGATTGTAGCATGACAGAATAGTAATCATTGAAATAAAACAAGAATTCTGGCAATCAAAGCAGAGGGAAAAAGTAAAAAGAGAATAATTGCTAAAACATTCAGCAAATGATAAATATTACTTAAAAATGAAAGGAGTATTATTATGTTAATCAATGCAAAAACACTAAGAGGATATAAATTGAATGGCCTTGACGGGGAAGTAGGAAAGGTTAAGGAATTCTACTTCGATGACCGGCACTGGGCAATTCGCTATCTGGTTGCTGATACAGGAAACTGGCTTACAGGCAGGCAGGTATTGATTTCTCCATATGCGCTGGTTGCTGTGAATAAAGATGCGGAACATATCGACATCGATTTGACTAAAAAGCAGATTGAGGATAGTCCATCATTGGATAGTGACAAGCCGGTCTCGAAGCAATTCGAGGAAGCCTACTTCGGATATTATGGGTATCCGATGTATTGGGGCGGCCCAGCAATGTGGGGATATTATCCCAGAGTTGTAAGGGAACGCGAAAAATGGAGAGCATCCAACAAGGAAGAGAAAAAGTGGGATCCCAATTTACGAAGTACTAATGATGTGAGTAACCATCATATACAAGCCACAGACGGCGAAATTGGTCATGTAGAGGATTTTATCATCGACGATGAGACATGGGCGATTCGTTATCTGATCATTGATACAAAGAACTGGTGGCCGGGAAAAAAGGTACTGATTTCACCTCATTGGATCGAGCGCGTTAGTTGGAGCGAGTCAAAAGTTTTCGTCAATCTTACCCGCGAGAAAATAAAGCAATCACCTGAATATTCGGAAGAATCTTTGTTAACCAGAGATTATGAAACCAAATTACATCAGCATTATAATCGCCGGGGATATTGGTTCGATGAACCGGTTGCCAAAGAGGATTCTCATTGAACTTTTCGACTTAGCTCAGTACTCAGCTATTGCAATTATTGAACTTGGGTGAAGCCGAAAATTAATCGAATAAAAACAACTTTTATGAAATAATATTGAATTTTTCTATTTAAATGAATTACGGACATGAAAACAAAAGAAGTATCTGAAATTAAATTAGCCAGTGAAGTAAGAGGAGTATCCGAAAAGGACATTGCCACCAAAACAAAAAAAATGGATGAAAATGATATACCCTTATCGCAGGAACTTTTAAGAAAGATAAACGCTTATTGGCGTGCTGCCAATTACCTGTCGGTCGGACAAATTTACCTTTACGACAACCCCTTGTTAAAAGAACCATTGAAAATGGAACACGTGAAGCCACTGGTGGTTGGACATTGGGGCACAACGCCCGGCCAGAGCTTCATTTATATTCATTTAAACCGGGTTATCAAAAAATATGACCTGGACATATTCTATATTGCCGGACCTGGTCATGGGGGGCCTGCTATTGTAGGCAATGTTTACCTCGAAGGCACCTGGAGCGAAGTTTATCCTAACATCACTCAGGACGAAGCCGGGCTGAAAAAACTGTTCAAACAATTCTCTTTTCCGGGAGGGATTTCCAGCCATGTAGCGCCCACAACTCCTGGGTCAATTCATGAAGGTGGCGAGTTGGGATATTCGCTCAGTCATGCATTTGGTGCCGCGTTCGATAATCCCGGTTTGATTGTTGCCTGTATTATTGGCGATGGCGAAGCGGAAACAGGCCCTCTGGCCACTGCATGGCAATCCAATAAGCTTCTCAACCCAATAAGCGATGGCGCCGTATTGCCTATCCTGCACCTAAATGGTTATAAGATTAATAATCCAACTATTCTGGCACGCATAGAGCACGATGAATTGGAACAGTTTATAAGAGGTAATGGATGGATTCCTTACTTCGTGGAAGGCGATGACCCGAAAACTATGCACCAACTCATGGCCGATACAATGGAAAAGGTCATCGAGAGTATTCGGCAAATTAAAAGCAATGCAACAATAAATAATGACACCACCCGACCTCGCTGGCCAATGATTGTCCTAAGATCACCCAAGGGCTGGACGGGGCCAAAGGTTGTTGACGGGTTACAAATAGAAGGCACATCCCGGGCACATCAGGTACCACTTCTGGTAGATCCCAAACATCCTGATCATCTCAAACTACTTGAAAGCTGGATGAAAAGTTATAAACCGGAAGAACTGTTCGATAAGGACGGCCGTCTCTTGCCGGAATTGGCTGAATTAGCTCCGAAGGGCGACCGGCGGATGGGTGCAAATCCCCACGCCAATGGTGGTATTTTGCTGCGTGACCTGATAATGCCCGATTTTCATAAACATGCGTTAAAAGTGTCTTCTCCTGGAGCCATTGACGGTCAGGATACACTCGTGCTTGGTAAATTCCTGCGCGATGTGGCAAAGCTTAATAAGGATCAGCATAATTTCAGGATCTTCGGTCCAGATGAGACACAGTCGAACCTTTTGGGCGCCGTGTTTGAAGTTACCAACCGTCAATGGGACGGCCGGGTAAAAGAAGAAATTGATGAATTTCTCGCACCTGCCGGACAAGTGCTGGATTCGATGCTGAGTGAACACCAATGCGAAGGTTGGTTGGAAGGATACCTGCTCACAGGACGGCATGGGCTTTTCAATAGTTATGAGGCTTTCATTCGCATAATCGATTCGATGTTCAGCCAGCACGCCAAGTGGCTGAAAGTTACCAATGAATTGCCATGGCGACGGAAAATATCATCCCTGAATTATCTGCTCGCCTCCCATGTGTGGCAGCAGGATCATAATGGCTTTACGCATCAGGACCCCGGTTTCCTCGACCATGTTATCAATAAGAAAGCCGATATTGTACGTGCCTACCTGCCACCTGATGCCAACTGTCTGTTGTCGGTCTTTGATCATTGTCTTCGTAGCCGGAATTATGTCAACGTGGTAGTTGCCGGAAAACATCCTCTCCCCCAATGGTTAACCATGGAAGAGGCTGTGGTGCATTGCACGGAAGGAATTGGCATCTGGAAGTGGGCAAGCAACGATCAAGGTACAGAGCCAGACGTGGTTATGGCTTGTTGCGGAGATACACCAACACTGGAAATAATGGCTGCCGTTTCTATTATGCGACAGCATCTGCCCGATTTAAAAATCAGGGTGATCAATGTCGTGGATTTGATGAAACTGCAATCTGCAAGCGAGCACCCACACGGACTTAACGAAACGGATTACGATTCGCTCTTTACAAAAGACAAACATATAATCTTTGGGTTTCATGGTTATCCCTGGCTTATACATCGGTTAACCTACCGCCGGACTAACCGTAACATGCATGTCCGTGGATACAAAGAAGAGGGTACAATCACAACACCTTTTGACATGAGGGTGCAGAATGATCTGGACAGGTTTCACCTGGTACAGGATGTAATTGACCGGCTGCCAGAGTTGGGTAATAAAGGAGACTATCTGAAGCAAATGATGCAGGACAAACTTATTGAACACAAACAATATATTGATAATCATGGCGAGGATCTGCCGGAAATTCGTAACTGGAAATGGAAACAGGACAGCTCACAGAAAGGCAAAACTCAGAAAATAATAAGGAAATGATGCGAATAGGCATAGCCGCAGACCATGGTGGATTTGAATTGAAAGTTCTACTAATTAAGGCTCTCAAAGCCAAAGGTATGAAGGTTGTAGACTTCGGCGCCCATAAGTTGGTTACTGGAGATGATTATCCGGATTTTGTAGTACCTCTGGCCAAAGCAGTGTCAAAAGGTGATATTATACGTGGTATAGCAATCTGTGGCAGCGGTGTTGGGGCCTGCGTTGCGGCCAATAAAGTGCATGACGTACGAGCAGCGTTAATTACGGATTCCTTCTCCGCTCATCAAGGAGTGGAGGATGACGACATGAACGTTATGTGCTTAGGTGGACAAGTCACCGGGTATGCATTATCCTGGGATTTAGTCCAGATATTTTTGAATGCTCATTTCAAAGGGGAAAAACGATTCAGTCGCCGTCTTATGAAAGTGGCAGCATTAGAAAAAGAAAAGGAATAACACCAGCATAGCGGAATTATTTTAAATTAAATTAAGAAAGGACGGACACAATGAAAGAAAATGTACCAAAGCAGAATTTGCAGGAAGTAATAAACCAAAGCAGGCTTCATCATGAGCATAAATTTCATTTGAAACACATACATCATAAATGGTGGTTTTGGGTTGGCTTTATTTTAATTTTAGGAGCCATTATATATTACGTAGTAAGTGTTGACTTTGCATTTGCACCACACCGATCATCGAAACAGCCAATGGAAAGTATTATAGCAAATTAAGTATTCATAATTAAAAATTTATAGAAATGAATATGCAAGACATTATAAACACTGCTAAATCGCTTATGGACGATAATAAGGGACTACTGGCCATGGATGAAAGTAATCCAACATGCAAAAAACGATTTGCTGCATTGGGGATTCCCCAGAATGAGGAGACCCGCCGTGCTTACCGGGAAATGATTGTGAATACACCCGGTCTTAATGAGTCCATCAGTGGTGCCATTTTATTCGATGAGACAATCCGTCAGCAAAAAAAAGATGGAACCCCAATTGTTAAAGCTATCATTGATGCCGGAATTATTCCAGGTATTAAAGTTGACAAAGGTGCAAAGGACATGGCTGGTCATCCCGGAGAGAAAATAACCGAAGGTCTTGACGGACTGCGCGACCGCCTCAAAGAATATTATCAGATGGGTGCCCGTTTTGCAAAGTGGCGTGCCGTAATTGCAATAGGCAATGGTATTCCAAGCCGGGGTTGTATTGAGGCAAATGCACATGCATTGGCCCGTTATGCTGCCTTATGCCAGGAAGTCGGCCTCGTCCCTGTTGTTGAACCGGAAGTGCTCATGGAAGGTGATCATACCCTGGAGCAGTGCTTTGAAGTAACAGAGGAAGTCCTGCGAATGGTATTTAACCAGCTTTATGCACAATGTGTGACACTGGAAGGCATGATCCTGAAACCTAATATGGTGCTTCCGGGATTAGACTGTCCTAACCAAGAATCGGTGGACGATATAGCCGATATGACTGTAGAATGTCTTTTGCATGCCGTCCCTGCAGCAATTCCAGGGATTGCGTTCTTGTCGGGAGGCCAATCCAGCGAACTGGCCTCTGCCCGTTTGAATGCCATGAATGTCCGTTTTAAGTCGCGCTTACCCTGGGCATTGGCATTTTCGTTTGCCCGTGCAATTCAGCAACCTGCTTTGGAAATTTGGAATGGCAAGGAGGCTAACGTATTGGCAGCACATAAGGCTTTGTATCACCGGGCCAGATGTAACCGGGCTGCACGACGCGGAGAATATGATGCCTCAATGGAAATAACATGAATAATTAAACCCAAATTACGCAATAGAAGCGAATGAAATGAGCGAACTACTTGCGTTAGTTGGGTTAACCCCGATTTAGAAATTGTTTCAATCTAATATTTTTAGATTGATTTACAATTTCTTAATCGATTGACAGTTTTTAATGGGCAATTTGGGTTCAACAGTTGATAATACAATTGGTCATATGAGCAGTGAGTTTGTTTTAAATTGCTATACCAGAATGGATTAATTTAATTTTTAAGAGAATGAAAAAACTAATTGTTTTTGATCTTGACGGTACACTTGCCGAAAGTAAATCGTCTATTGATATTGAAATGTCGGTATTGTTGCATGACCTCCTTGGTATCGTCAAAGTGGCCGTAATTTCCGGCGGAGATTGGCCGCAGTTCGAAAAACAAGTGCTCTCCAAAATTCCTCATGATGAAAGACTTCCAAACTTATCCATTCTTCCTACATGTGGAACAAAATTCTACCAGTATTCAGGAGATTGGAAAAAAATATATTCGGAAGATTTCACCAGGGATGAAAAAGAAAAAATCGTAAGTTCTATAAAAAAGGCTCTCGAAGAAGTAAACTTCAAGATTGAAAAGGTTTGGGGAGATGTAATTGAGGATCGTGGAAGTCAGATAACGTTTTCGGCATTGGGTCAGCAGGCCCCCCTGGAAGAAAAAATAAAATGGGATCCTGATTTCACCAAACGGAGAAAGATCAAAGCAATCCTTGACACTGCTATTCCCGGGTTTTCTGTCCGGATGGGTGGTACGACTTCCGTTGACATCACCAAGCCTGGTATTGACAAAGCCTATGGAATTAGAAAACTCCGGGACACACTTGGCATTGCAATTAATGATATGATTTTTGTAGGAGACGCTTTGTTCCCGGGGGGAAACGACTATCCGGCTGAAGAAGCAGGCGTTGTTTCAATCAGGGTAAAAAATCCTCATGAGTCAAAGCGAGTTATAGAAACAATCCTCGCATGTTTGGGTTGAGTTCAACATACGAAACTTTATAAGGAGAAGTATAAAGAGCTTGGGACAGACAGAGGAGTCAGAAGCAAAGGTTTAACATGACAGATTTTGGGAATAAAAACTGTAAAATATATAAGCACAATTTTAAAAATTTAAAACTTAATATTATGATGAACGGAATGAATCATGGTTGGGGAATAATGGGAATCGGATATGGCTGGATTATCGGCCTTATCGTTCTGGCTGTTATAATTTGGCTGTTAGTTAAAGCTATGAATCAAAAAAACAATCCAAATCAGCCAAATAAGTAGTCTCAGCTGAATGTTACACAGAATTTAGCCAATAAACTTTTTTAAGGATAAAACATTATGACTATCCAACACCGCAAAATTCCTGTTTTACCTGAATGCCCGCGCGTACGTCCCATTGCTGGTCATATCAGTCGTTCATATCCGGTTGGACGGCAGAGTTTTTCACGGGCATGCCAGGGGGAAGTTATGACCTTGACTATTACCACGGAAAACCCTATACCCGATAATATTCAAGCGAAACTTGTAACAACAATGAATTCGAACGATGGCAAGGCATGGAACACTATTCCTTTCAAGCGTGACGATGCACGGACGCTGGTGTGCCACATTACGCCCAAACACCCGGGACTCCATTCCTTCCGTGCCGAATTCTCATTGGACAAAGGTGCTTCCTGGCTCAGGGATACAATCCCCGATGCCTGGGTCTTGATTGATCCTCCTCAGGTGGATGGACTGCGTATCTACACCATGATCCCAACTATCTCCGGCACGGTCACTGATTGGAAAGCAGACCTTAAACGCATCCGAGAAATGGGCTTCAATGCCATTCATCTTTTACCTATAACAGCTATGGACACGTCCGAAAGTCCTTACGCATCCAGAGACCTTTTTGATATAGACCAAAGCTACCTGGTGGAAGGGTCGAAACAGGATGGACTTAAGCAGTTAGAAAAATATATCGAAGAAGCAAAAGCTCTTAACATCAGGTTGTGTTTTGACATTGTACTCAATCATATTGGTGTTCATAGCACGATGGCGCAAAAGGCACCGGATTGGATCGTGCCGGATCCAAATCAGATGGATGGGTTTCAACGCGCCCGGTATTGGTCTGGTCAAGGATGGCAAACCTGGAATGACCTTGTCCTGATCAATTACGAGCATCCATCGGAAACGATTCGTTCGGAAATATGGGCTTACATGACTGACTATACCTTGTTTTGGGCAAAATATGCAAATGAAACAGGAGGATTTGTGCGCTTCGACAATCTGCACAGCAGTGATCCCGATTTCGTTCAGGCACTTACATCTGCATTGCATTCGGAGTATCCTAATGTGGGTATCCTCGCAGAATATTTCACAGATGAAACTACACTTCTACATACAGGACCAAAGTGGGGGCTAAACCTCAACCTGGCAACGCCATGGAATTACAAATTTGTTCCTCAGCTTCGTGAGTATTTGAATTATATTCACCGTGTTTCCAGGCATGTCCGATATTTTATGCCGATCACATCACACGATTCCGGCTCACCTGCACAAGAATTCGGCAACGCTGATTCCACAGTTCCACGTTATGTAGCTGCTGCATTGCTGGGAACAGGAGCCACCGGAATTATTCAGGGGGTAGAATTTGGGGAGATGGAACAGATCAAATTTATAGGCAGAAAACCAAAGATGCAGTATCCAGCCGTGCCGAGGTTTGCAAAGTTCATTGGACAGGTCAATGCTATCCTCAACGATTATCCGGCATTCCGGCACGGGGACAACTGTCTGTTCGTTGATAACGGACATCCCGCTATAATAGCGGCATTTCGTCAAAACACAGGGACACAGGAATTGGGATTTCTCGTGGTTTGCAATTTTGATATACACACTCCGCAACGAATTGTTATCGATCTTACGCCTTTCATTGTGATAGACGGGCCTTTCCCATGCAATGAGTTATTAAGCGGTCAAACACAAATATTTCAACAACCGCGCCTGGAGCTACTACTTCAACCATGCGCCGCACAAGTACTGAGGTTTCCTGGAAGCGGGAAAAAGGCAGATAACAGGCATTAACAAAAATTAAAACTTTCAAAGATGAAAAAATTTCACAGCGATATTTCAAACAATGAATTCCCTATTTCTGAAAGGGTATCGGGTAAAATGGTAAGTCCTTCGATTTATATTTTAATTTCAAAAGACAATCCTCAATTTACTACTGATAAATTTTTATCATTAAGTGAACTTAATATTTATAAAGAAAAATATATTTCGGAGTACCTTATTAAGAAGACAGGTGAGCTATCTGAGTTAGAAAAAACTGTTCTGACTTCTGTGAATGATAATACCACTTTAACAAGCCAAATAGCTTCTGCAGATGACGAACAAAATTTGACACCTGGGCAAAGAATAGCCGATAAGGTAGCTTCATTTGGTGGCAGTTGGAAATTTTTAAGTTTATTCGGATTATTTCTAATAATTTGGATTTCTTTAAATATTTTCTGGTTTGCAAATAAGGGATATGATCCATACCCTTTTATACTTCTTAATTTAATCTTATCCTGTTTGGCGGCAGTGCAAGCACCTGTTATTATGATGAGCCAAAACAGGCAAGAAGAAAAAGATCGGGTACGGGCTAAAATTGACTATATGATAAATCTTAAATCTGAACTTGAAATTAGAATGCTGCACGAAAAAATAGACCATTTTATTATGAGCCAGCAACAGGATTTTACCGAGATACAAAAAGTAAAAAAAAATATTAAAAAATTATAATGAGGCAAACTAAGATAAATGATGATTATGGTGATTCATTTTGAGTCGGAAGTTAACAATTGCAACGAATGTATTAAGAAGAAAAAGTGTGAATAATGTAACTCTTTTTAAAAGTTGTATAACAAATATTCGGTGAAAGGTAATGACCTTTGTTATTCTATCATTTTTTCACAACTTAAAATTATTAAAAGAAAACATATGAACTTGTTTGAAAATCTTTCTGCTCTAGAAGATAAAGCGCTTCTCAAATTTCCTGTATATATGACATTTCTTGCCGCTTTTAAAGATGATGAACCTGATGAAAACGAAAAAAAAACAGCCATCAAATACATAAATGCACAAACTCTTTCATGTGATCCAATACTTACTGAATTTTATAAGGAAGCCAATCAGGCTTTTGAAAAAAATATAGAACAACTCAACAAAGACTTGCCAAAAGAAAAAGATTGCAGGGAAGTAGCTATCAAAAAGGAATTATTGAATATTGAAAAATTAGCTTTGAAATTAGGAAACGAGTATGCTTCAGCAATGAACCGAAGTATGAACTTATTTAAAGAACATGTGTCAAAAGCGCATTATAATGTGATAACAGATTTTGTTTTGCCACTTATAGCACTTGGACTGACAGATAACAATAAAAATGGTGACAGATCCTCAACATAAGGACAACCTTCTGAACTACGGTAAAATTATTTATGTCCGGGGAAGTATTGTGGATGTATGGTTTGAGAATAATCTGCCCTCCATTTATATGGTGCTTCATACAGGAAAGGATAATCAAATAGTCATAGAAGTATTAACCCAGATTGATATACACCGTGTCCGGGGTATTGCATTATCGCCTACCCAAGGATTAGCGCGTGGCATGGTTGTAGCTTCCGATGGAAAACAACTTACAGTACCGGTGGGAAAGAACATCATGGGCCGTATGTTCGATGTTTTTGGCAATGCCATTGACCATCAGAAACCTTTATCAGACGATATGGAGTGGCGTAATATACATCAATCGCCGCCTTCATTAGCAAAACGGTCGACAAAATCGGAGATTTTTTTAACAGGCATTAAAGCTATTGATGTGCTGATACCTTTAGAACGTGGTGGAAAGGCCGGATTGTTTGGAGGAGCCGGTGTAGGAAAAACCGTTTTACTTACGGAAATGATCCATAATATGGTTGGGCACAACAAAGGAATAAGTATGTTTTGTGGCATCGGAGAACGTTGCCGTGAAGGACATGAACTTTACCATGATATGAAAGAAGCTGGTGTATTGAAGAACATGGTAATGATGTTTGGCCAGATGAATGAACCGCCGGGCGCTCGCTTTCGTGTTGGTCATGCAGCTTTAACAATGGCAGAATATTTTCGTGATGATGAACACCGGGATGTTTTATTGCTTATTGATAATATTTTCCGCTTTATACAGGCGGGAATGGAAGTATCAGGTTTAATGGGTCAAATGCCTTCGCGCTTGGGTTATCAACCCACTATGGGAACTGAACTTGCGAAGTTGGAAGAACGAATTGCCAATACCGATGCAGGGGCAATCACTTCAATACAGGCAGTTTATGTACCTGCTGATGATTTAACTGATCCGGCAGCAGTCCATACGTTTGCGCATCTTTCAGCATCTATTGTTCTTTCCAGAAAAAAAGCAAGCGAGGGACTTTACCCGGCCATCGATTTATTGCAATCCAATTCAAAAATGGCTACACCCGGAATAATTGGAGAAAGGCATTATAAACTTGCTCAGGAAATAAGACATGCTCTCGCACAGTATGAAGAACTCAAAGATATTATTGCCATGTTAGGTTTGGAACAATTATCGGTCGATGACCGCAATTTGGTGAGCCGAGCCAGGCGTTTAGAACGATTTTTAACCCAACCTTTTTTCTCTACAGAACAATTCAGTGGAATGAAAGGTAAAGAGGTCAGTTTGGATGATGCTCTTGATGGCTGTGAACGCATACTATCGGATGAGTTTAAGGATTTGCCTGAGAGCGCATTTTATATGATTGGAACAATTGATGAAGCAAAAAAGAAAAAAGACGGAAGTCAGAAGACCGAAGACGGGACTCAAAAGTCAATAGACGAAAAACAAAAGAGTGATGTAAAAAAAACAAAGAAGGAAGTTGAAGTGAAATGAAAGTCTGAATGATGAAGCATATAAAAACTTCTGTCTTCGGTCTCCTGACTTCCGACAATTAAAACTTATAGCAATGGACTTAAGAATTTTCTTACCCTTCCGGATTTTCGCTGAAATTAAGAATGTCAGCAGTATTGTTGCTGAAACAAGCGAAGGTTCTTTTGGATTGTTGCCACAAAGGCTGGACTGTGTTGCAGCATTGGTGCCTAGCATTCTTACTTATGAAACGGAATCGAAAAGCGTTCATTACCTGGCAATTGATGAAGGTGTACTGATAAAAGCCGGAACTGAAGTCCTGGTATCAGTGCGCAATGCTTTTGGTGGGACAGACCTTGGCAAACTTCACGAATCGGTTGAAAAAGAGTTTGTAAATCTGGATGAAAATGAAAAAAATGTTCGTTTGGTAATGGAAAAGATGGAAAGCGGTTTCATTTATAACCTGGAGAAATTTCGTAAAGAATAAAATGGAAGCTACGAATAGAAAAAAAACGAATTCATTTAGTGAACAAGTTGGAGAAAAAGCCCAACGTAAACTGAGAGCAATCCATAACGACAAACGGAGCGTTTGGTTTGGTTTAGGGATGTTTGGGATGGTAGGTTGGTCAGTCGCAGTTCCTACATTGCTGGGAGCTATATTGGGAGTTTGGCTGGATAAAAAATACCCAGAATCTTTTTCCTGGACATTGACCAGTTTGATTTCAGGCTTAATTGCAGGTTGCCTGATTGCATGGCATTGGATATCGAAAGAACATAAAGAGATGAACCAAAATAATGATGAATAAAATGGATAAAACTTTATTTTTGATATTGGCATTTATAGGAGGTTTGTTTTTAGGGGCACTATTTTTTGGTGGGCTTTGGTTTACTGTTAAAAAGGCAGTAAGCGCAAAAATCCCCGCAATATGGTTTTTCTCAAGTCTCCTTATTCGATTAAGTATTATATTGATAGGATTTTATTATATATCATTTGGTCATTGGCAACGGCTTCTTATTTGTGTCTTTGGTTTTATTGTAGCCCGATTCATTGTAATATATTTTACTAAATCGATTGAACAAAAACAAATCCTGTTAAAAAAAGAAGTTAGTCATGAAACTCAGCCCTGATGAAACTATTTTTTGGCAACATGGTTTTATTACCATTAACCTCACTATTGCTACCACTTGGGCAATTATGCTTGTGCTGGTGGTTGCTTCACTATTAATTACACGCAAACTCAAAACTGGTATTCATATTTCGCGCGCACAATGCATCCTTGAGATGTTAGTCACCGGAATGAACAATCAAATTAAAGATATTGGATTGGACAAACCTGAGCAATATATTGGTTTTATCGGCACTTTATTTTTATTTATAGTTACAGCCAATATTTGTATCATATTTCCCTGGTATGAACCACCAACCGGTTCGCTTTCCACTACGGTGGCCCTTGCTGTTTCTGTATTCATTGCAGTGCCTTTTTTTGGTATTGAAAAAAGTGGCATAACCGGTTACCTGAAATCGTATATAAAACCAACTGTCATCATGTTGCCATTTAACCTTATCAGCGAAATCACACGCACACTCGCGTTGGCTGTACGTTTGTTTGGTAACATTATGAGTGGCGGAATGATTGTTGCCATTCTGTTAAGCATAACCCCTTTTATATTTCCAATAGTAATGAAAGTGCTTGGTTTACTCACAGGAATGGTACAAGCCTATATTTTCAGCATCCTTGCAACTGTTTATATTGCAGCGGCAGTAAGGGAAGGCAAGAAAAAAGATAAAATAAAGTCAATAACAAATAATTTAAAGGAGGTTAAAAATGGATAATGTAACCCTTATAGCAGTGGCATCAATTGTTACTGCCGGAATTACAACAGGCATTGGATGTATGATGCCAGCCATGGGAGAAGGTAAATCGGTATCATCAGCATTAAGTTCAATTGCACAACAGCCCGATGCGGCACCAACCATTACGAGGACTTTATTCGTAGGGCTGGCAATGATTGAGTCAACAGCCATTTATTGTTTCGTTGTTTCAATGATTCTCATTTTCGCCAATCCATTCTGGAACCACATCATTGCAAAATAACATACCCGCATGAAATGTCCATGATTGATAAACACCAATCGAAATGATTGAATTTCAATATCATGTACATTTCATCTGACCTTAATAAACAAAATTTTAACAGATGAAAATTAACTGGTTCACAGTAATAGCGCAGGTAATAAACTTCCTCATTTTGGTATGGTTGCTCAGGCATTTTCTCTATAAGCCAGTCCTTAAAGCTATCGACGAACGCGAAAAAAAAATTGCTTCCCAACTAAAGGATGCAGCAGATAAAGAAACTAAAGCTAAAAAGGAACAGGATGAATTTGCCAAAAAGAATGAAGCCTTCGACCAGAAAAAGAAAGGACTTATGGACAAAGCCATTGCCGAAACCAATGTTGAAAGAGGTAAATTACTTGAAATAGCCAGGAATGATGCTGCCGCATTACAATCTAAACTGGAAAATGCATTAAAAGCGACGCAAGAAAAACTAAATCATGACATAGTGCAAAAGACTCAACAAGAAGTTTTTGCCATAGCAAGAAAAACTCTTGCGGACCTTTCTTCAGTGAGTTTGGAAGAGCAATCAGCGAAAATCTTTATCAAGCGTATAAAGGAATTAAAGAAAGATGAAAAGAAACAATTCAGCGAAGCTTTTAAATTAGGCTCAAACCTGACGGCTGGTAAGCAAAGTCCTATTCTTATTCAAAGCGCATTTGATTTGCCAGAAAAACAACAAATTGAAATAAAAAAGGCTGTGAATGAAATACTCGGATCGGAAACGCAATTTCAATTTAAAACTGCACCTGAAATCATCGGTGGTATTGAACTTAATTCAAATGGTTACAAATTGGCCTGGAGTATTTCAGAGTATCTCAATTCTCTTCAAAAAAGCATTTCAGAAACATTAAATTTAGTTACTAAGAAAGACGAAACGAAAAAAGTACCATTAGAAGCGCCCATAAATAAACCTGAGAAAGCACCCAAAGTAAGACCAAAAGCAAAATTGAAATCAAAACTGAAGGCAGAAAAAAGCAAGTAGATACTATTTTTAAACTTTTCTTTTTCAACTTTTAACCTCATAGTAATGCCGAATAATGAATTTAATAAAACGATTACCAGTACATTCAGACAATTAGACAAGGGCAGAGAGAATTACAATTTTTCATTTGTCCCGCGCGAAGTTGGCTCTGTTGTTAGCGTATCAGCAGGTATTGTTAAAGTTTCCGGTCTTCCGGGTGCAGGTTTCGAAGAACTGTTGAAATTCCCGGGCGGTTTATTTGGCATAGCATACAATATTGATGAAGATGAAATAGGTGCAATTTTTCTGGGTGAAGATTCTCTGTTGAATGCAGGTGATGAAGTAGAACGTACAGGCCGTGTAATGGACATTCCGGTAGATGATGCGCTAATTGGCAGGGTTATTAACCCACTGGGAGAACCGATTGATGGAAAAGGTTCCATTGCTTTTAAACAACGTTTGCCTATTGAGCGTCCGGCTCATGCTATTATGGACCGTGCTACGGTTTCTGTTCCATTGCAAACAGGCTTAAAGGTTATTGATGCATTGATTCCTATTGGTCGTGGACAGCGTGAATTGATTTTAGGTGACCGGCAGACGGGCAAAACAGCTATTGCCATTGACGCAATAATCAATCAGCGTGATAAAAATGTAATATGTGTTTATTGTGCTATAGGACAGCGAGCATCGTCAGTTGCAAAAGTAATTGCTAACCTTGGAGAAAAAGGGGCAATGGAATATACTATTGTGGTTGCAACCGAAGGTGACAATGCGCCTGGGTTAAAATATATTGCTCCATATGCTGCTACCAGTATTGCAGAATATTTTATGGAACAAGGACGTGATGTGCTTATTGTTTATGATGACCTGACTCATCATGCACGCGCTTATCGAGAACTTTCTTTGCTTTTAAGAAGACCTCCGGGACGTGAAGCATTTCCAGGCGATATTTTTTACATCCATTCAAGATTATTGGAACGGGCTACACATCTCAGCAATGAACTCAAAGGAGGTTCACTCACTGCATTGCCGATTATCGAGACAGAAGCTCAAAATATTTCTGCCTATATACCTACAAATCTTATATCTATTACTGATGGGCAGATTTACCTTTCTCCTAAACTATTTGAATTAGGCAATTTACCGGCTGTTGATGTGGGCAAATCTGTTTCCCGTGTGGGTGGTAAAGCCCAATTACCAGCTTATCGTTCCATAACAGGTAACCTTAAACTTGCCTATTCTCAATTTGAAGAATTAGAAACTTTTTCACGTTTTGGAACACGGTTAGATGAAAATACAAAAAAAATAATTGAACATGGAAAGCGTATCCGTGTTTGTCTCAAACAGCAGGAACTTCAACCAATGCCAGTTCCAAAACAAATAATAGTTCTTCTTGCATTGACCAGCGGGCTTTTTGATACTATTCCCATTGATAAAATGCAGGATGCAGAAATTGCTTTACAAAATATGAATACGGAAATCCCTGCTGAAATACTGAAACGTCTATTTTCAGATAAAGAATTAAGCAATCAGGATCGCGAAGCAATTTTAAAAATTGCAGTTAAAATGCTTCTTCCATTTCAGGATAAGGCTGAACAAAATGAAAACAAATAGAAATGGATACTTTAGAAAGTTTACGAAGAAAGCTGGAAGGAGCAGAAGAAATCAAATCTGTTGTGCGGACAATGAAGGCTGTAGCAGCATCAAACATCGGACAATATGAAACAGCTGTTGCTTCATTAGGAGTTTACTACCATACAGTAGTTTTGGGCATCATCGCCTATTTTAGGCAAGAGAAAATCGAAACCATGAATGAAAAGAAAGAAACAAAAAGAAACGATGAAAAAGTAATTTATGCAATTGTTTTTGGTTCGGATCAAGGCTTGGTTGGTCAGTTTAATGATTCGCTTACTGATTTTGTATCTCATTCACTAAATTCTTTGCCAGGCAAAAAAGAAATCTGGGCCATTGGAGAACGTATTCAATCGTTATTGTTGGATGTTGGTTTTAATACTACAACCCTTTTCCCTGTTCCGAATTCTGTTAGTGCAATTACCCCTCTTGTAGGACGAATTTTGGTTAAAAGTGAAGAAAGCCGCGAAAAAGGTATTATGCAAGAGGTTTACATTTTTCATAATCAACAAAAACAAGGGATAGGTTATGAGCCTGTTATCCAACGATTGTTGCCCCTGGATGAAAAATGGAGACAATCGCTTTCGGAACTTAAATGGCCAACAAAGCTAATACCACAGATTATAGGAGGTATTAAACCAACCTTATTGGCACTCATAAGCGGATATCTTTTCGTCTCGTTATTCAAAGCCTGTGCTGATTCTTTGGCCAGCGAAAACGCAAGCCGATTGGCAGCCATGCAACGTGCCGAAAAAAACATAGAAGAATTGCTGGATGAACTCAGCCATAAATTCCATAGTTTGCGACAAAGTTCAATTGATGAAGAATTATTCGATGTCGTGTCTGGTTTTGAAGCTTTGAAAGACGATTCTTAAAAGTTAGCTACTTAATTTCCTATATACTAAATTGCATGTTCAACATACAAATAAAAGTAAAATTGATAGCTCTTTGACACCAATAGTTTTGGGCTTGTCGATAGTCGTTTGGGGTTATGCGCTGTTGTGGTTCCTTTTGAATGACAGAGTGAAACTTCTGGCATATAGAATATTTGATCCGGTAAAAAAGAAGACATCCTCCGATTTGACACCCCGGATATCCAAGCGAGCTTATGAATTATATAATAAACGGGGTCGCAAAGATGGCAATGCAATTCAGGACTGGGGGCCGGCGGAATAGGAGATCCAAAAAGATAATTCACCTAAATGAAATAAAGTGAACCGGGTTATGTGAATTTCATAAAGAATAAAGTTTTAAAAGTTCAAATTTGAGTAATTAATGAATTAATTCTAATTAAGGGAATCTGATTTAATATTTTATTGCTTTTGGCCTAATTCACAACTATAAACTATACTAGAAAAAAAAGGAATCCTGCAACAGAGTTTTCTTTCCAAATCCATGAAAAAGTATTGTTTATTCTATCAGCATTTGCATTCCAAATACCAATCGGAGAATCGCAAAGTTCGCAGTAATTATTATATGCTTTGCATGCTTGGTGTTAACTTTGCTCGCTTTGCGCAAAAAATATTCTCGCTTTTTTTATGCATTTATTAATAAAATCGAAGATAGCTTACGCACTAACCTGCACATAAAACTACTCAGGGCTGGGAGAGAAAAAATGTTGGCATGAATTTTGAAAAGGATTTATTCAAATAACAATAAACATGAAAATCTTATTTTATTCAGTTATTACTATCTTCCTTTACTCAACATGTAGTAAAAACAATAATGATAATTTGGTTTCATTAAAAGAAACCCAAATTAATTTATCCACACATAAATTAGCAGCATATTCAATAACCAATAATTCAAAATACCTTATCGTTTTCGAGTCAGGGTGTGGAGATGGCCATTCAGTTTGGAACGAAAAGAATATCATCACAGAAATAAGCAAGAGTTCTGATGTGTTACTGTATGATAGAGCTGGCTATGACAAATCAGGAACAGGTCCTGGTCCGAGAAATATTGAAAGATTAAGAACTGAATTAGACAGTGTAATCAGCAAATTTTTAAACGGCAGAAGAGTAATTCTTGTTGGTCACTCATTGGGTGGTGTAATTATAAGAGATTATGCAATTAAAAATCCTGGTAAAACTGCTGCAATATTATTTGTTGATCCATCCCATGAATATTACAATCAACTATCACAAGCCCTGGAAGATTCGCTTTATAATATTTTTAATAGTGCTTATGGTGAAAACTTTGGAGGTACAATGGAAGTCAGAGAATTAATAGAAGACTTTCAATACGCTTCAACATTGCCAAATTTACCAGATGTACCGGTAATTGTTTTAACGAGTATGAAACAAGACGCGAATAATAATGAGTCAGACGCTGCATATGGTGCCAGCAGGCAAAAATGGTATGATGCACACGAATTATTAAGAAAAGGAGTAACTGATTTTACCCATATTGCTACTACAAATTCCGGTCACTACATAATGCGCACTGAACCCAATCTGGTAATTGATAATATTAAATTATTGATTTCTAAATTACCGTAAATCACACATCTCAAAGCTGGGGAATCGCAAAGTTTGCAGTAATTATTATTTGCTTTGCGCTCTTTGCGTGAAAAATATTCTCGCTTTTTTTTTATGTATTTGTTAATAAACGTCGTTGTTGGAACTCGCTGGTGCGGATTTATTTAATCCGTGACTTTAATAAAGTACGGACTACGCTATAGCTAAATCCACGCCAGTGGGGTGCGGGATTTACCAGTATTACTTTATTAAAATACTACAAAATATTATTAATAAGAATTACTTTTGACTAACCTATGAAACCCTAATCACATAACAGACTTTGTTGTGAGTTCGTTATTTATTTCCCCATTTTTTTAACCCTCCAACCAAGTAAATAATCCCAATAAATATTGCAATTATTGAATATATTGTTTGTGATATTGAATTGTTATTTTTTAAAGTATCAGTTATTAATCCTCCAAATCCACGTAATATAAAAATCCCTGCAATTATGAAAATAACTGGTTTAAGAAATGGAAGTTGTCTGAATTTATTGCCGGCAGAAAGTCCATAAAGACCAAATAGGAAGAATATAATCGCCACAAAAATTGTTAGCAAATAAGGTAATGAATAATGAATCGCTGAAAGTTCTCCCATCTCTTTTCCGATTCCGGTTACCTCGAACATTTGTCCAGCCCAAAAGAGACCAACGATATGTCCAATAGCAATGATAAAATTTATGTATCCACCAAGTCTAAGCATAATTGTATTTTGTCCCTAAGAATATAAGTCCGCTAATAACTAAAAGTAAAATCCATTGTGCAAGTTTTAAATAATTCTTTGGAAATTGTTTTGAAATAAAAATTATCGACGACCAAACTATAGCATAGCCTAAAAAATAAATTGATAGAATTTGTAGCAAAGTGTTTTTATTATCAAAAAAGTTTGTAAAATTTATCAAACCAAGGCCGATCGAGGCAAAAAGTAAGTCAAAGGATATCCAATGCCAACCGCATCTTGCCATTGTCCATGCTACTCGTCTTAAGTTTTTCTCTTCATTGTCCATTTTGGGCTCAATTAATCTTAGTGCTTTATCACCCATAAATGTATGAATTAAAAAGGCTAAAAATGTCAAAATATTGGCAATCAAAACTGGTTTATTCATATCTCAATTTTTGTTTTTAATTTGGTACCCAACGTTTGCAGCTAAATGCAATGCCGGTTTATCCTCAAGATTGATCCTGTTGCACAAATATAACTAAAACTTTTAAACAGTCAAAATGCGCTGAAACCTAGCTGGCGCGGATTTACTTAATCCGTGCCTTTAATGAAGCACGGATTACGCTATCGCTAAATCTGTGCTAGCTGATATCTTTTTTTAGACAACAAAATAAAACTTAAACCTTTTTAATAAAAGTTGGTCTCTTTATTTCAATAATCATATTCTTTTTTATATCTTTTTTTATCATTTTATAAACTTGTTTCCATAAGTCTTCATCACGATTCATTAAAATTCCACATTCTAAATTATTTTTAATTGAATAATTGTTAAGATTTAAACTAGAAACAATTGCATTTTTTTCATTTAAATAAACTTTCATATGTAAGTCAGATATATAACAAAGGCTTACATGATTATAAATTTTTAATGCTTCCTGACCACCTTTCTTCTTAAATCCTTTACTATAAATTACAGTAATATCAATTCCTTTATTATTTGCATGTTCAAATGCATTTAATATATAGTAATTCTGATTTAATTCAATATAAGGACATATAATATAAATAAACTCTTCTGCATTATAAAGCATTTCCTTTATTTGAAATACTAATTGTTTTCGATTTAGTACGGTGGCCATTTATTTTTCTATTTTTTCGAGTTATATCAAATTTCAATATTGACTAAAATACTATTTCTTACTTATAATAATAAGTTTTTAGAGTTGACCAAAAGTTTGCCTTCACCTAGAACGCTATACTTAACTTTCTATATCTTTTTCCCAATGAATAACTGGAATTAAGACACAGACAGCTATCGCTAAAGCTTGATTAATTAAACTCAAAAGGTATTAGAAATTCATCTTTTGCTGTATTAATTTCTATATTATCTATCCTAAGGTTTTTATTGTAATTAGAATTTCCGTTAGGCAGTAAATTTTCTAATCTAAATTTTGCATTTGTAGCAGTTTCAATATTATCTGATTGAATTATTATTTTCTTAAAATTGTTATTAGATAATATGTCTTTATCAACAAATCTATTAAATGTAGGAAATGAATAACCAATTATTATTAGAATTTCAGTTTCACTAATAATTTTTTTAGCATAATTCCTTACTGTTTCTTGAATTTGATTATTTTCCCATGCAAAAAGAATACTACTTTTATAATTACTATCTTTATAAATTATGTAGTTTTTAATTAATGAGAATATATTACTTTCATTAGATCCATCAAGAATAAAATAATTTTTGGATTTAAATTCCTCACTAAAATCAATTAAACCAGCAGCAGTTCCATTAAGCTTAATAATTCCAAAATTATCTTTATTAAAATCACTTACTCCTGGAATAATATTTAATCTATTCTGGATTGAAAGATCATCGTCAAGTTTAAAAAAATTATTCGCAGATAGCTCAAATTGGTTATCATAATTCCAACTTATTATTTTAATGTTATGGGGAAAAGAAAGATTAATTCCTTTTTCACTTTTTAGAATCGTGGCTAGAAAAGTATCATAACGATTATCCACTTTTTTAGGAAAATTTTGTTTGTAAACAAAAAATAAATCTATAAGTCCTTTAAGTTTTTTTAAATTTGGAATATCGTCAATTAAAAATAATTTTTTTGCAAAAGTGTCAATTGTAGCATGATTTGAAACTTCACTTATTAACCAACCTAAATCAGAAATTGTATCAATATAAATTTTTTGGTCTGTTTCATTAAATTTTTCAGAATGTTCAAATCCTTCTTTCACATCTATAATCTTTTTCTTAAATGCTATTAGTTCATCTTTTATTCCTCTTATTAAAGGCAACTCATTTGCACTAGCACCAGCACCAAATAAATATGTTATATTAACCATTTGATTAGTATTTTTAATATTACTAACTTTTCTAATTTTATTAATTAGGATTCAATAGAACAAAATATTTTCTTCCTTTTTATTAATTCTTTTCTTATTGTTACTCCAATCATACTGCGGTGGATAATCTGCAAATGCTTCATATTATAAGCTTCGAGACCCATTTCCATATTGAGTATGCTCTTTAAAAAATTATTAAATTACTCACCTCCAGCATTTCCTGTATCCAATTTACAAAAAAATCTTATTTAACCGTTATCTATTTATAAATTAATTATCAACCATTTGATAACCGGCTTATTTGGGCTGCCTGCAAAAGAAGATGAAACCACAGAACGTGCCGCGGCGGAACAGAGTTTTCTTTTTTGTGGGATTTGGTGTCTTGGTGTTTTGGTGGCAAAAAAAGTAACCGTAAAGCCCGCTAAGTATTTGCAAAGGTTGCAAAGTTTCCTCTGCGTGACTTTATTTTTGCTTTGTAACCTTTGCGGTTAATTTTTCTCTTAAAACCCCACACACCCTTTTTAAGCCCCTTTTCAAGGGGTTTGGGGTTCAAAACCCACACCCATCCAGTTTCCGGCATCTGGCATCTGGTATCTGGTTTGTCGACCATAAGTAGAAAAATGACTTTCTCAAAAACGGATAATTCAGTAATTGGTTTATTGATAAATATTTGAATGAATATTTAAAGTAGACATTTTCAAGTTAAAAGGTGACTTTAATAGAATATACTAGTTTTAAAAAGTATTTCAGGTGACTTTAAAAAAGTAATAAACAATTGATTTTGTTTTACTTATTCAAGTAAAATAGATGAATACCTACTTGTTTGTTTTTTGTCGTTTAAATCAATACCTACCGGATTATAAATCAAACCTACTTCAAATTCCTACTTTAAAATTGTATTCGCTTTCTATTTTTCTATTTTATTTGTGGAGGCGGTGGAAGTGAAATAACGCTTATATTACAAATTTTTTTTATCAAAAGATCTATTTTTTGATTAATCTCGATTGTATCAGTCAAGGGGAAAAAATAATAAAAAGAATATTAGCTAAATAAAATAAATTTTAGGTAAAAAATTACTAAATTTCCATGTATAAAAAAGTAGAAATGAATTTTTTAAATATACTAAATATTAAAAATTTTCATAAACTTAGTGAAGATCTATTTCAGTTTTCTGTTTCTTTAGAAAAACTTATAAAATTACCATATTCGTATAATTTTCCTAAACAAATATTAACTTTAATAAGAGAACATTTTAAAGCAGATATTTGTAGGTATTATGAAGTAAATAAAGGAAGTGAAAATATGTCCTTAAGCTTATTACTTCCATCAGAATATAAACCATTAAAAGACTTAAAAACAAAAACTATTAAATATGGCGCAATTGGTAAAGCTTATAAAACTCGGGATATTACAATAATTGATAATGTTAAGTTTTCTGAAAAAAAGAAAGAATATATAAATATTGATAATAAAATTAAATCTGAAGTAGTAATTCCAATTCTATTCTTAGGTGAAGTAATTGGAATAATTATAATAGATTTTTTTCATAAAATTAATAAATCAGAAAAACTGATATACTCGATTATCGGTAGATTATTTAGATATTTTACTTATAATTCTTTTGAGGCGAGTAATCGTGATCTACGGCTCAATTTTCTACAAAAATTACCCGAAAAATTGAATGAGGGTTTAGATGAGACTTTAAATGATTTTTTTGACCTTATTCATAGTGTATTTGGTGTAAAATTTCTTAGCTATTGGCTTTATCTAAATGTTGATAATGAAGAATTATTAATATTAAGGTCAATTTATCCTTTTAAGATTGGTAATAAGGAAATTAAACTAGATGATTTTGACACAAAAATTGTTAAATTAAACCAAAGTATATACAAAAATCTATTTAAAGAAAAAACATATAAAATATATTCAGATCCTAAGAATATAAAAGAGTATCATAACAAGAATTTTATTGATAAATTTTCTCTTGATTGGTTTATTAGCTATCCAATTTTTTTTAACGAAAAACCAATTGGTATCTTAAATTATACTCCTTTTCAAACTTTTGAAGAAATAAATCAAGGGGATATAAATACATACAATATAAAAATTAATGAATTAAATACTTATGTAAAAATCTTAGAAATAATACACAAACTTTGCAATCTTTTTGATATTGAGCATTTTTTATCAAATTATGATAAAGTTTTTTCCGAGCTTCAAAAATTTGTGGATGAGAAAGCTTCTTGGAATAATTTATCAAAAATAGTAGGTAATTTAATGAATTGTGAAGGATGTTCAATTTTTCTTAAAAACAATGATGAACTAGTATTGAAAGGAACTACTGGAATTATTGGAGATCCAGATTATAATGAGGTTAGATATAAGAAAGGTGAAGGTTTAACTGGTTATGCTTTTGAAAAAGAAAATGCTTTTATATTTTATAAAGATTTTAAAAATGAACTTTTAAGTTTGCACAAGAGCAAGTTTAGAGAAAAAATTTATAGTTCTGCTAAATCAAAGTCTATAATTCTTGTTCCACTAAAAAATGATAATGAGGAATTAATAGGCCTTATAAGATGTAACAATAAAATTCAGAAAATTGGATTCCATTTTGATAGATTTACCAAAGAAGATGAAATTAAGTTAATTAATTTAAGTAAATTAATATCAAATGTTTATCTTAAAATAAATTCGATTAGAAAATTTACGGAAGAATGGGAAAGAAATGTATATGCTTTGCATCATGAATTATTATCACCAGTTTTAGGAATTTGTAATCATTCAGAATGGTTTAAGTATCAAGTAAAATATGAGAATAGAAAAGATTGGAATCTAAACTTGTTTGAAAGGAAATTTTCAGATATTGAGCAAAATGCTATTCTATTAGATGTATTAGTAAATAGTATGGGAAATCTTGATGATATAAAAATAAATATTCTAACTATAGATTTTCTCGAAATACTTAAAATGTGTAAAGGATTTTTTAAGGGTGAACTAGAAAGGCATAATATTGATTTCAATTGGACATATTTGGACTTACCGCAAATATTTAGAGGTGACAAAGTGCACTTATTTAGAGTTTTTTATAATTTATTAAGGAATTCAATAAAGTATAGTGATCCAATAGAAAATAAAAAAATAATTAGAATAGTTACTAAAAATAAAACTGATTATCTTGAATTCACAATTGAGGATAATGGAATAGGCATAATTGATGGTGAAGAGGATATCATTTTTAATAAATTTAGAAGGGGAAGAAATGCTATAAAATATTTTCCTGAAGGAACCGGAATTGGCCTAACTTATTGTCGTAAAATAATTGAAGCCCATAAAGGGCGTATATTCTTTGATAATAATAGAAAACCAACAAGGATTAAATTTGAATTATATAAACATTTAAATTAAAATTTATGATAAATGTACTTTACATTGATGATGAGGCAGATTCTGAGAAAATGTTATCAAAATTTGATGTTTTGCGCTTTTTTGATATAAACGTTATCTCAGAAAAGGATTTAACTCATCTTTTGGGAAAACTTGACATAATACTTAATGGTATTGATCTGATTGTTGTAGACATGATTATGCCTACTAAAGATGAATATAATTTAGATGATACTAACGGAGGAAAGCATACAGGGATTGCAGTAATAAAAGATATTAGAAAAGTTAACAAAAAAATACCAATAATCATTGTAAGTATTTTACATAGGAATAGTTTTGATGAAAAATTATTACAGGCTCTTAATATTTCTGATTTTAAAGAAAAAAGTATTACTGCTGAAGAATTGAGTTACAGTATAAAAAATAATATAATAAATTAAAGTATGCTTTTAAATGTAGTAAATAACGGATTTGAAATTTTTGATTATATAACAAAAAACTTTATTATTATTTTAAGTTTTTCTTACATCATATCAAAAATATTTTCAAAAGCATTGATAAGAAATTTGATTGGAATCCCATCTGATTCATGGGAAATAATTTCTTGGTTTAGTGTAGATGTGGCATTTATAACTCTTGGAATCTGTGTTGCTAAAATTAATATTTGTGCTTTACCTTCGGAAATTAAAGTAGTTTGGTTCTTTGGTCTTGTATTGATAATATTTTTGTCAACAATATTTTATGGGTTTTTTATCAAAAGAAAAAATATTATAAAAACTGCTCCAATTAAAGATTTAAGGCTATTCTTTAATATTACATTCAGCTATTTTATAAGTTTTGGAGGTTTATTATTAAGCTACAATTATTATTGATATGAAAGATTTAATATTATTGATATTATTATCATTTAGTTGGATTTTAATTTATTTATTGGTAAAATACTTAAAGAAATTTTTCATTTTTATTCTAATAGATTTGCCGATTTACCTCTCAATTAAAAATTGGAGAAGAAAAAAAGGGATTATTAAAATAAGGGAAAATTTAAAAAAGGAAAACGAAGTTACTGATATAAGTTCTATTCCTGAAAAAGTAAAATTAGTTGATAAAAAAATGGGGGAAATTGAAAAAGATCCATTTAAATATTACATTGGCAATGGTATCATATATAGATTTCTAATTAAATCCCTTCTGTCAGAAAAATTTGCAAAATTTCACATATATGAAATTAATAAAATCTATAGTAATCTTTTTGATTTGGATTATTCAATATTAAAAGCTTTTTCAAATGATAAAAATTTAGTTGAATCAGGTTGCTTGAACATCAAATACTATCCTTTTATTAATCAGAACGAGAAAAAAGTATTACTCAATAAGTTAGTTAAAACTATTGACGATGAAAATTTAAAAAAGACGATCGAATATAGTAATTAATTAACATTAAAAATTTAAAATAATTTTGATATTACTTGTATTTATTCGGATAAAACTGATGAATACTTACTTGTTGTTTTTTTGTTGTTTAAAGAAATACCTACCGGATTTAAACCAAACCTACTTTTAATTCCAACTTCTTTCATTACATATCTGATATTATCTGTTATAAAAGTCTTATTAATTGAGTTTATAAATAGTTAATAAATAAATTAAAATTTTGTGGCCTAGGCTATTAAGAATATCTAGCTTTGAAAGTTTTATATATTAACGTTAATAATTAATTAAGAAATGAACTTTAGAACTTATGATATCTTATCAGCGCTTATTCCTGGTTTTCTAATTCTTTGTGTGCTATTAGAATTCTTTGGATATAAGTATAATAATGATTATGTAATTGTATATACTGTTTTCGCATTTTTGTTTGGTTTCTTAATGAATTCATTAAGTAGTTGGTTAGAAGATTTCTACTTTTTAACTTGGAATGGTAAACCATCTGACCGATTACTTAACGGTAAAGATGTTTGGAAAGTTAAATTTTATCATAGTCAACTGGCCAAAGACTTATTAAAAACTGAAACTACAAATGACAATCCTTCAAATGATGAATTATTTTCTGTTGCAATGATATATGCAAATCAAAAGGATAATAGGGTTGAAGATTTTAATTCTTCATATGCTTTTTCGCGATCTCTTTTAACATGTGTACTTATTGGAGGAATATTTTTGCTGATAAAAAATTTCAATGAGTGGAAGTATTATGTAGTAATTATACCTACTATAATAATTATATGGCTACGATGCAAACAGAGGGCCTATTATTATGCAAGAGAGGTTTTGAATGTTTATTTAAAAACAAAAAAATCATAATATGACAGTAGCAGAAAAAATAATTAAGCCTTCAATAGCAGGTATATTTAGAACTGTTTTTTTATACACAGGACAAGGTGAATCAACCCTTCTAATTATACCTACTGGTTCAAATGAGACAGATTATAAGTATATTTTATTAGATTGTGATAAAGATAATGAACCTAAAGAAGTTGATTTGGTTAAAATGTTTAAAGATTTATTTATCACCAGTGGTAAGCTCGAAATATTTATTAATACGCACCCACATAATGATCATATTGGAGGTATAAAAGAAGTTTATGACGAAATTGGCTTTTCAGAAGTATGGCATTCAAATCACAAACCTGGTGGAGTACATAAAAATAAATACAAAGACTTTCAATATGTTTTAAATAAAGTTGGTAAAAGCAACGAATATTTTTTATTCGGAACTAATGACTTAAATAAAATAAGAAAGTCAGATGATATAGAATCAATTAAAAAACTAGGTCAAATTGACTTTCAAGTGCTTTCACCCGCAGAATATTTATGTAATGAAATAGAAGATGCAGATGCGGACGAGCGTAATAAACGAATACATGAGCAATGTGGTGTAATGAAATTTACATATGGTAAAGATGCCAAAAGTATTATGTTCACGGGAGATTCTGACAAAACAGCTTGGAAAGAGCATATAACAGACTATCATAAAGACAATCTCCCATCTTTTGTATTAAGTGCAAGTCATCATGGATCCAGAACTTTTTTCAAGGATGATGAAGAAGATGAAGATGTATATGAAACACATATTGAAAATATAAAACCAACATATTTAATAATCAGCGCACCTAGAAAAGAAGATAGTCCTCACGGTCATCCACATGATGATGCTTTGGAATTGTATAAAAAGTATTTATATGAAGACAACATCTTACATTTAGGTGCAAATTATGAATCAGTTATTGTTGACATTGATTCTGAAGGAAACGTTGATGTTAAAATAGATAAAGAATTAGTTGAAGAATATGGCAAAGGAAACAATGAAGAAAACAATGATAATAATGACAACAATAATACCAGGAACATTTATATTGGTTCACAAACAACCCGAATAGATAATAAACCTATGGGATTATGATGCATTGGTTTAAAAGGCATCCCGAATTCCTTCGTAAAGAAAGCACAGCTCTATCAAATGATAG
>Ga0265316_10000908_pt1 | contig 32308 bp, 24 predicted proteins | sample 4522metaG_FD_202092 | JGI IMG/M metagenome (GOLD analysis project Ga0265316, IMG submission 202092) | Rhizosphere microbial communities from Carex aquatilis grown in University of Washington, Seatle, WA, United States - 4-5-22 metaG | ecosystem: Host-associated > Plants > Roots > Rhizosphere >...
ATAGGTGTCTGGATGTAAGGCCCGTCGGCAGCCGGCTACACGCCTTGTAGGAAGTTGCCTGACAGAAACCCGGAAATGCAGCCTGCCTGCCCGCCAGAAAACTGGCAGCCCCAGCCCCGGCATTTCGCGCTTTGTCCATTCGTTCACATGTGTTTACCTCTGCTTGCACTAAGCTGAGAACTCATCTGGGCAACCCGCACGAAAGTGCGGTGACGCAAAGCTGCGGGGCTAACGGTGCCAGTGCACCCATGCCAGCCGGGCCGCCATGCCGCCATCGGGCGGTGTGTCCGCACGCGCACTTTGCACGCCCTGGGGGGTGGTTGACCGCTTCCCTTGTCACGCGTCTCAGGAGTGCCCATGCGATCTCACCTTGTCCTGCCCACTGTCCTTGCCACGGCCGTCCTGGCCCTGTCGGTGGGGGCTGCCCACGCTGCCGAGCCGGTTGTTGCTCCGCAAGGGGTGAACATCCTGTCGCCCATGAAGCTGGACGCCCGCGCCCTGCTGGCCATGAAGGCCGGCGAGCAGGTGGCCATCGATTTCCCCGTCATCGGCCGCAAGACCGTGGTGTTCGAAACCACCACCCGCGGCATCGACGGCCTGGCCTACTGGCACGGCCGCCTGGCGGGCAGCACGCGCGACCGCGTCTACCTGAAGCAGACCTCGGCGGGCTTTGTCGGCGCCATCCGCTTTGCCGATCGCCAGGTGGCGTTCCAGCAGCAGGGCAGTGCTTTGCGTGCGGTGGACGCCTCGGCACTGGCCGCCGTGGCCGGCCAGGCCTACGCGGTGGGCAGCAGCACCGAGAAGGGCGTCCACGACATCAGCGGCAACTTCGCCGCCATCGCGCAAGCGGGTGAAGGCGCGGAAATCGCCTTGCCGCTGCCCGGCGGCCTGACCGAAGTGGCCGTGGTGACCCGCGCGGCCATCGACGAGCATGGCTTCCAGCAGGTGACCGGCGTCAGCCGCATGGACGGCATCGCCTATCCCACGCAGCTGACCATCAGCAAGGACGCCGTCTTCGGCACGGTGCTGACCTCGCAGGGCGAGTACCAGATCGTCACGCGCGGTGGGAAGACGCAGATCCTCGACCCCAAGACCGCCGGCTGGCAGGCCCCGCGTGGCGATGACCACATCGAGGTGAGCGGCCTGTTGAACGGCGAGCCCCTGTCGGCCGCGGCCGTGGTCACCACCCAGGCGGCGGTCACCACCACCACGACGACCACCACGACGACCACACCCAGCTTGATCCCGCTGAAAGCCGGCACGGTGGACACCACCATCAACCTGTTGATGACCTACAGCCCCAGCTACGTGGCGATGTGGGGCAACGAAACCGCGGCACGCACCCGCCTGTCGAACCTGGTGGAAGTGGCCAACAGTGCTTACGGCAACAGCGGCACGGGCATCAAGTTCCGCGTCGTGGGCTGGCGCCAGGTGGCGGTGGCCGACGCCACGCCGCAAACCAACCTGGGCAACCTGCGCCTGGACACCGGCGGCTTTGCCGGCACGGCCGCGCAGAAGGCCCTCAATGGCGCGGCCATGACCGTGTTCTTCTCGCCTTTCAATGCCACGACCGCCACCACCGGCACCTGCGGCCTGGCCTATGTGCCAGCTGCCAACGCCGCCGGCCTGGCCAGCTTCAAGTCGCAAGCGCCCTACCTGATGTTCGCCGCGCTCAACGACGGTCAGACCAGCAACGGCTGGTACTGCGAGTCCCTGACCCTGGCACACGAGCTGGGCCACAACCTGGGCAACGCGCACGACAAGGCCAACTCGTCCTTCCCCGGGGTGTTCAGCTACAGCTACGGCAAGGGCGTGTCGGGTGTGTTCGGCACGGTGATGTCCTACATCTCGCCGCGCGTGGCGCTGTTCTCATCGCCGCAGCTCAAGTGCACCAGCGCGGGCGCCGTCTGCGGCACCACCACCGAGAACGTCGTGGCCTCGGTGCTGCAGACCAAGTCCACCGTGGCCGCCCTGGGCAAGTCCACCGCGACCACCGTGGCGAGCGACGGCAGCTTCATGGTGGCTGGCTGGTTGCTCAACACCACCGGCACCCCGTTCACTGGCGCTGCGACCTTCAAGGTCACCACCGCGGGCGTGACTTGCGCCTCGGGCAGCACCGGCCTGTACATGTGCAAGGTGCCGGCGGGCGTGAGCTCGGTGACGCTGTCGGCCGCCGTGGCTGGGCGCTCGGTCACGCCGACGCTGGCCACCTTCGGCATCGACCGCCTGGCCAACACGCCGGTCAACGCGACGCGCTTCTATGTGAAGTGATCACATGAAGTGAGTGTTCGCTCTCTTCAAGGGCCCCGTCTGGTAACAGGCGGGGCTTTTTTCTTGGGCGCATTTGCACCAAGCTGCAGGCCTTGTTTCATAGCCTCACACAATCAAGCGCATTTGCTCAATCAATTCGCCATATGGCAAGGCATGGCCTAAGATCCACTCTGCTTTCTCACACAGGGCCACTTTTTCGGTCCTGCCAACCCAACCTTAGAGGATCCCTGTCATGTCCCTGATCAACACCCAAGTTCAGCCGTTCAAGACCGACGCCTTCGTCAACCGTGGCGGCAAGGGCGAGTTCATCACCGTCTCCGACGAGAGCCTGAAGGGCAAGTGGTCCGTGCTGATCTTCATGCCGGCCGCCTTCACCTTCAACTGCCCGACCGAAATCGAAGACGCCGCCGACAACTACGCCGCCTTCCAGGCCGCTGGCGCCGAGGTCTACATCGTCACCACCGACACCCACTTCTCGCACAAGGTGTGGCACGAGACCTCCCCCGCCGTGGGCAAGGCCAAGTTCCCCCTGGTCGGCGACCCGACCCACAAGCTGACCCGCGCCTTTGACGTGCACATCGAAGAAGAAGGCCTGGCCCTGCGCGGCACCTTCATCGTCAACCCCGATGGCGTCATCAAGACCGCCGAAGTGCACTCCAACGAAATCGCCCGCGACGTGTCGGAAACCCTGCGCAAGCTGAAGGCTGCTCAGTACACCGCCGCCAACCCCGGCCAGGTCTGCCCGGCCAAGTGGAAGGAAGGCGCGAAGACCCTGGCCCCCTCGCTGGACCTGGTCGGCAAGATCTGATCGCGCCCTTGCGATCTTTCCAAGCTTTGACCTGTGTTGAGGCCTGACCTCACCACACCGTTGAAAACCTGCCCCCTGCCCGCTCACAAGGCGGGTGGGTGGATGACCCTGGCCCCCTCATTTCGCCAACGCACGAGGAGGCCGGTTCCCGAAGTCACTTGAACCCACTGTAAGGATGCCCAACATGCTGGACGACACCCTCAAGGCCCAACTCGCCGCTTACCTGGAGCGCGTGCAACACCCCTTCGAGATCGTTGCATCCCTGAGTGACTCCGAGAACTCCCGCGAGATGCTTGAGTTGCTGCAGACCATCCAGGGTCTGCGCGCCGACAAGATCACCCTGAAGACCGACGGCCAGGACGCGCGCAAGCCCTCGTTCTCGCTGCAGCGCACCGGCGCCGACACTTCGCTCCGCTTTGCCGGCCTGCCGCTGGGCCACGAGTTCACCTCGCTGGTGCTGGCCTTGCTCTGGACGGGCGGCCACCCGCCCAAGGAAACGGCCGAGACGCTGGACAACATCCGCGGCCTGGACGGCGACTTCCACTTCGAGGTCTTCATGTCCCTGAGTTGCCACAACTGCCCCGACGTGGTGCAGGCGCTGTCGCTCATGGCCATCCTGAACCCGAAGGTCAAGACCACGGTCATCGAAGGCGGCGCCTTCCAGGAAGAGGTCGAGCGTCGCGAGATCATGGCCGTGCCCATGGTCTTCCTCAACGGCCAGGTGTTCGCCTCGGGCCGCATGACGGTCGATGAGATCGTGGCCAAGCTCGACACCAACTCCGAGGCCAAGGAAGCCGCCAAGCTCAACGCCAAGGCGCCGTACGACGTGCTCATCGTGGGCGGTGGCCCCGCCGGTGCTGCGGCTGCGGTGTACGCTGCCCGCAAGGGCATCCGCACCGGCATCGCCGCCGAGCGCTTCGGTGGCCAGACCAACGACACGCTGGGCATCGAGAACTACATCTCGGTGCTGGAAACCGACGGCCCGAAGTTCTCGGCGGCACTGGAAGCCCACGCCAAGGCCTACGACGTGGACATCATGAACCTGCAGCGCGCCGATGCCATCGTGCCCCCCGCGCAAGCCGGTGACCTCATCGAGGTGAAGATGGCCCATGGCGGTGTGCTCAAGGCCAAGACGGTGATCCTGTCGACGGGCGCGCGCTGGCGCAATGTCAACGTGCCCGGCGAGGCCGAGTACAAAAACAAGGGCGTGGCCTACTGCCCGCACTGCGATGGCCCGCTGTTCAAGGGCAAGCGCACGGCCGTGATCGGCGGGGGCAACTCCGGCGTGGAGGCCGCCATCGACCTGGCCGGTGTGGTGGCCCACGTGACGGTGGTGGAGTTCGCCGACCAGCTCAAGGCCGATGCGGTGCTGGTGAGGAAGCTGCAAAGCCTGCCCAACGTGACCATCCACACCAACGCGCAGACCACCGAGATCACGGGGGCGGATGGCAAGGTCAATGGTCTGAAGTACAAGGACCGCGCCACCGGCGTGGAGCACTTGGTGCCGCTGGAAGGCGTGTTCGTGCAGATCGGCCTGGTGCCCAACACCGAGTTCCTGCGCGGCACGGTGGAGCTGAGCAAGTTCGGCGAAATCATCGTCGATGCCAAGGGCCACACCAACGTGCCGGGCGTGTTCGCGGCAGGCGACTGCACGACCGTGCCGTACAAACAGATCGTGATCGCCGCGGGGGCCGGTGCGACGGCGGCCCTCAGCGCCTTCGACCACCTGATCCGCCACGGCTGAGGCCGGGCCGGGCTCAGGCCAGCTGGAAGGCTGACACCTCCGACGACAGCACCTCGGCCTGGTCCCGCATGGAGGCGGCGGCCGCGGCATTCTGCTCGACCAGCGCGGCGTTTTGCTGCGTCACCGCGTCCATGGCCTGCACGGCCAGCGTGGTCTGCTGGACCTCGTCGGCTTCCTGGCGCGAGCTGGTGGCCACGTGGGCGAGCATCTCGTTGATGCGCAAGGCCTGCGCGACGATCTCGTCCACCGCGGCACCGGCCTGGCCCACGATGGCGGTGCCAGTGTCGATGCGGCCCACGCTGTCGGACACCAGGCCCTTGATCTCGCGCGCCGCCGTCGAGGCCCGCTGGGCCAGCGCCCGCACCTCGCCGGCCACCACCGCGAAGCCCCGTCCGGCCTCGCCTGCGCGGGCGGCTTCCACCGCGGCATTGAGCGCCAGCAGGTTGGTCTGGAAGGCGATGCCGTCGATGGCCGCGGTGATGTCGCCAATGCGCCGCGAGGCCTGCTGGATGCCGCCCATGGTGTCCACCATGGTGTGGATGATGTCGCCGCCGCGGCGCGCGGCTTCGGCGTTGTTCGTGGCCAGCGCCGAGGCTTCGTTCGCGATGTTCGCCGTGGCCTGCACCGTCTGGGCGATGTGCGCCATGGTCTGCGCCTGCTGCTGCAGGCTGGCGGCAGATTCTTCGGTGCGCGCGGCCAGGTCGGTGGAGCCCGCGGCGATCTCGCCACTGGCGTGCACGATGTGGTCGGCCGATTCCCGCATCTGGCCGACGATGCGCTTGAGCGCGTTCTGCAGCCCCGTGATGTTGCTCATCAGGCCGGCGACCTCGTCGGCGCCCCAGGCCCGCGGGTGCGTGGTGAGGTTGCCCTGGCGGATGGCGTCGATGTGGAACACGACCTCGCGCAGGCCGCCTTCCAGCACCTTCTGGAAGGACAGGAAGAGGTAGCTGGTCAGCGCCAGTGCGGCCACCAGCACGACCAGCGTGCCCAGCCGGGCGTTCTGCAGGTGGGCTTCGCGCCGCGCCAGCAACTCGTCGAGCAGGGGCAGGGCCTGGTCGTAGAAGGCGGCCAGGCTGGCCACGGTTTGCTGGCCCTGGCGGTAGTAGTCGGCCGGTTGGGGGGCGCTGGCATCGAACACGGCGAGCTCGCCGACCTTGCGCAGGGCCAGGGCCTGGTCGAGCGAGGCCAGGTCGAGCCGGGGCTTGAGCGAGGGGTTGGCGGTCCAGGCGCGGTGCAGGTACGCGCGCACATCGTCCACGCCGGACTTCACGCGGGCGTCCCAGACGTACCAGGACTTCTCGTTGTCCGTGCCGATGCCCCCGCGGATGGCCGCGAAGGTGCCCCAGCCCCAGAGTTGCCCAACGTTCTCCATCGTTTGCGGCAGGGTCAGCACCAGGGCGTTGACCAGGTAGTAGCTGTCGATGTCGGGGTCGAGCACGAGGTTCGAGCGGTCACCGATCAGGTTGAGCAGCTCCACCGCGGCCTGTGTGACCGGGCCGAACACGGTGCGGCCCTTGTCGTCCAGGCCGTGCTTGGCGGTGGCGGTGGCAGCCCAGGCGGTTTGCAGCTTGCCCAGCGCACCTTGCAGCTGCAGGGTGTCGTTGTCGGCGCGCAGGGTGGCTGCCATGGCGCCCAGGGCCTGGTCGGTGCCCTGGCGTGCCCGCTGGTAATCGGCCGCGGCGTCGAAGCCGCCGGCCATGGCGCGCGTGGCGTTGCGGATGTCGACGATGCCCTTGAGCACGGGCACGAACTGCCGCATCGTGACCACGCCCTGGCGTTCCTGGGCGGTGAAGCGGATGGTCTGGGCGCTGTCGCTGAAGTACTGCCAAGACAGCAGCGCGATGGGCACCAGGAAGACCGCGGTCAGGATCATCGCCTTGCCTCGGAAGCCCAGGCGCCGGAACAGGCGCACCCCGGGGGCCCAGATGCCGTGGTAGCGGAAGAATTCGCGAACTCGCGCGCGGTGATGTGGCCCTTGCGGGACGGTGGCAGCGGGGTGGTGCTGAGCGTCGGGTGGACGCACCTCTGGCTTGCCGGCGATGGAAACACTGTGGGTCATGGTGTCCTCGTGGTGGTGGGACGCGCACGCGGTGTGCGCCACGACGCCTCGTCGGCGGGACGTCGTGTGCGCATTGTGGAAAAGATGGACGTGGCGCGATCCGGCAAACAATGGCCTGACGCGAGGCCAATTCCACGTCAAGCACCTTGGGTCCGCACGGGCTGTCATAAGATCGCCCGGCGCGTCGTGGTCAGGCGCGTTCAGGAGTTGCATGCGCCACCCTTTGTTGCCCGATGCCATCCAGGTGCTGGAGCGCGGCTGGCTGTCGTCCAACAACATCGTGTTCGCCGACGACGAGGTGCCCACGGTGGTGGACACCGGCTACGTGACCCACGCCGACGCCACCCTGGCGCTGTTGCAGCAGGCGCTGAAAGGCCGTCCGCTGGGCCGCATCCTCAACACCCACCTGCACTCCGACCATGCCGGCGGCAACGCCATGCTGACGGCGCAGTACGGTTGCGAGACCTGGATCCCGCCCGGCGATGCCGCCCTGGTGGACAGCTGGGACGAGGCCCGCCTGAGCTACCGCCGCACCGGCCAGCAGTGCCCGCCCTTCCGCTACGACGCGCTGCTGCAGCCGCACAGCGTGATCGGCCTGGGCGGCGAAGACTGGACGGTGCTGCCCGCCATGGGCCACGACCATGCCATGGTGATGCTGTGGTGCGAGCGGCTGGGGCTGTTGATCTCGGCCGATGCGCTGTGGCAGAAGGGCTTTGGCGTGATCTTCCCCGAGCTGGAAGGCATCCCCGGTTTCGCCGAGCAGGCGGCCACGCTGGACCTCATCGGTCAGTTGCAGCCGCGCGTTGTCATCCCCGGCCATGGTGCGCCGTTTGGCGAGCGCGACGGCGCCGTGAGCGCTGCCCTGGACGCGGCCCGCTCGCGCATCCAGTGGCTCAGCGAGGAGCCCCGCCGCAACGCCGACAACGCGCTCAAGGTGCTGCTGGCCTTCAAGCTGCTGGAAGCGCAGCGCATGACGGTCGATGACCTGGCCGCGCTGGTGCAGGCCAGCTTCGACGGTAACCCGGCCATGCGCGACCTCTACCCGGCCGACCCCCAGGGCATCGCCGCGTTCATGGCCGATGAGCTGGTGCGGGTGCGCGCGGCCACGCGCGAACGCGAGGGCGGTGAGGACGTGTTGGTGGCGCCCGCGGCCGTCCTCAAGCGGCGTGGGCTCTGAGGGCCTCGGTCGGCGGCTGCTTGAGTTGCATCAGCTGGGCGAGCAGCTGGTCGCGCAGGCGGTAGAGCTCCCCGATGCGGCGCTGGACGAACTCGCTGCGCCCCTGCGCATGCAGGTCGCACAGGGTTTCGGCCAGGGCGTGGATGTCGTTGTGCAGGCGGTCGATGGCGGCCAACGACGGGTCCTGCGCCGTGGCGTGGCGCATGGCGTCGCCGTGCAGCCAGTGGCCGAAGCAGCACTGGTGCACGTTCAGCGTGGGGGGCTCGTCGCGCTGGCCTTCGAGGAAGTCCGTGACGGCGCTGACCCAGGCGCGGTGCTTGACCTCGGCCACCCGCATGGGCACGTCGTCGCGCGTGAAGGCGGGCAGGTTCAGCCAGCGCGGGTCGGGCTGCCAGCGCGCTGCCCAGGCCGGGATGGCCTCGGCCGGCATGGGCCGCGCGATGCCATAGCCCTGGCCCAGCTCGCAGCCCAGGTAGAGCAGCATCTCGCCGTGGTCCACGGTTTCCACGCCCTCGGCGATGACCTCGCGGTGGAAGGCCCGCGACAGGCCCAGCACGCCTTCGAGGATGGCGAGGTCGTCGGGGTCGTCGAGCATGTCGCGCACGAAGCTCTGGTCGATCTTGAGCTGGTGCACGGGCAGGCGCTTGAGGTAGGCCAGCGAGGAGTAGCCGGTGCCGAAGTCGTCGAGCGCGAAGGCCACGCCCATGTCGCGACAGGCCACCATGATCTGGGAGACGCGGGCCAGGTCGCCCAAGGCGCTGGTCTCCAGCACCTCCAGCTCCAGGTCGCCGTGCTGCACCTCGGGGTGGGCGGCCAGGCGGGCGCGCAGGCGCTCCACGAAATCGGGCTGCTGCAATTGGCGCGCACCCAGGTTGATGCTGACTGGCAGGTGCAGGCCGGCGGCGCGCCAGGTGTCCATCTGTTGCAGGGCGGTCTCCATCACCCACTCGCCGATGTCGAGCGCCAGCGGGTGGTCTTCGATGACCGGCAGGAAGCTGCCAGGTGCCAGCAGGCCCCGCTGCGGGTGCTGCCAGCGGATCAGCGCTTCGGCACCGACGATCTCCCCGGTGCGCATGTTGACCTTGGGCTGGTAGTGCAGCACGAACTCGCGGTGGTGCAGGGCGTGGCGGATGTGCTCGATGCTCTCGTGGTGGCCGCGCACGCTGCGGTCCTGCTCGGCATCGAAGACATGGCAGCGGTTCTTGCCGGCCAGCTTGGCCTGGTACATGGCCTGGTCGGCTTGGCGCAGCAGCTGGTCGGCATCGACCTCTTCGGACTGCGGGTAGGCCGTCAGGCCCAGGCTGGCCGAGACCTGCAGCGTCAGCTTGCCGATGGCCACGGGCTGGGCCGCGGCGGCCAGCACGCGGTTGACCACGGGCAGGGCCTGTTCGATGTCGCCGAGGTCCTGCATCACCGCGACGAACTCGTCACCGCCGATGCGCGCCAGCGTGTCGCCCTCGCGCAGGGCGTGCCGGATGCGCGTGGCCAGGGCCATGAGCAGCTGGTCGCCGGTCTCGTGGCCGTGGCGGTCGTTCACCGACTTGAAGCCATCGAGGTCGAGGTAGAGCACGGCCAGGCGCTGTTCGCGCCGTTTGGTCTGGGACATGGCCTGCTTGAGGCGGTCGGCCAGCAGGGTGCGGTTGGGCAGGCCGGTGAGGGCGTCGTGGTGGGCGTTGAACTGCAGCTGCAGCTCGTGCTCCTTGAAGGCGGTGATGTCGGAGAACAGCGAGAGGTACTGGCGCACCACGCCGTGCTCGTCGCGCACCGCGCTGATGGTTTTCATCTCGGCGTAGTGCTCGCCGTTCTTGCGGCGGTTCCACAGCTCGCCCTGCCAGTGGCCCTTGTCCTGCAGCGCTTGCCACATCGACACGTAGAAGCTGCGCTCCTGGCGGCCCGACTTCAGGAAGCGCGGGTTGTGGCCCAGGGCTTCTTCGCGGCTGTAGCCGGTGATGCGGCTGAAGGCCTCGTTGACGTCGATGATGCGGCCGTCTTCCGAGGTGATCATGATGCCCTCGCGGGCGTGGGTGAACACGCTGGCGGCGAGGTGCAGGCGCTCTTCGGCCTGTTTGCGTTCGATGGCGATGCTGGCCAGGCGGGCGACTTGCTCGATCAAGCCGATGTGCTCGGGCGTGGGCGCGCAGGGCGTGCGGTGGTAGATGGCGAAGGTGCCCAGCACCTGGCCGTGCGACGAGAAAATGGGCTGCGACCAGCAGGAGCGCAAGCCTGCGCTGTGGGCCAGCTCGCGGTAGCCTGCCCACAGTGGGTCGGTCTGGATGTCTTCGACCACCACGCGCTGGGCCGTGTGGGCCGCGGTGCCGCAACTGCCCACGCCAGGCCCGATGGCCACGCCATGCACGGCGGCGTTGTAGTGCGCCGGCAGGTTGGGGGCGGCACCCAACAGCAGGTGCTTGCCCTCGTGGTCGAGCAGCAGGATGCTGCACAGCATGGCGGGGTCGAGCGCCTCGATGCCGCGCACGGTGGCGTCCAGCAGGGCGGGCAGGTCGTGGCCATCGGCCAGTTGCTGGAGGATGTCGCTGCGGAACTGCTCGAAGCGTTCGGCCTGCTTGCGCCAGCTCACGTCGGTGAGGGTGCCGATCATGCGCACGGGTCTGCCATCGGCCTCGCGCTGCACGACGGTGCCACGGCTGAGCACCCACAGCTGCTTGCCGCTGCGGTCGAACACGCGGTACTCGCAGGCGAAGGTCGGGGTCTCGCCACGCAAGTGGCTTTGCAGCTCGGCCTGCACGCGGGCCAGGTCGTCGGGGTGGACCTGGGTGACCCAGGCGTCGCGGCGCTTGCCACGCCCGCTGCCGTCGGGGCCCACGGCACCCAGCCAGCGGCCGGACAGCACGACGTCGTCGGAGGGCACGTGCCAGTCCCAGACGCCATCGCCCACGCACTCGACGGCACGTTTCCAGGGCGAATCTTCGGGCGACAGGGTGTCTGTCAAGGACATGGGGCGGGCCTTGCTTCTGGCGAGGGGCGCCCAGGAAGCCTGCTGACAGCAGGAGGAGGCGCGGATCGGCTCAGTATCCTCCAGGCCCGGCGGGCGTGCACGCGCACCGCGGCCCAAAGTCGCCCAACTGTGGCGCCGGTGTGACCCTTTCCACGCACGGCCCGTGGCCTGGGTGCGGCGGGCGTCCCGGGTGTGGCTTTTGTGCGCCACCGCGGGATTGCCGGCACAATTCGGCCCATGTCTGCCCCCACCGCCCGCCCTGCACCGGAACTGCTGCTGCCCGCCGGCTCGCTCGAGAAAATGCGCGCCGCTTTTGACTTCGGCGCCGATGCCGTCTACGCCGGCCAGCCGCGTTATTCCCTGCGTGCGCGCAACAACGAGTTCAAGCTGGAGCAACTCGCTCAGGGCATCACCGAGGCCCGCCAGCGCGGCAAGAAGTTGTTCGTGACCAGCAACCTGATCGCGCACAACGACAAGGTCCGCACCTACCTGCGCGACATCGAGCCCATCATCGAGATGAACCCCGACGGCATCATCATGGCCGACCCGGGCCTGATCATGATGGTGCGCGAGAAGTGGCCGCACGTGCCCATCCACCTCTCGGTGCAGGCCAACACCACCAACTTCGCCACGGTGAAGTTCTGGCAGAAGATGGGCGTGCAGCGCATCATCCTGTCGCGCGAACTGAGCCTGGACGAGATCGAGCGCATCCGCCAGGAGTGCCCCGACATGGAGCTGGAGGTGTTCGTGCACGGCGCGTTGTGCATCGCCTACTCGGGCCGCTGCCTGCTGTCGGGCTACTTCAACCGCCGCGACCCCAACCAGGGCACTTGCACCAACGCCTGCCGCTGGAACTACAAGACGCAGGGCGCCACCGAGCAATCCGATTCGGGCGAAGCCATCCCGATCAAGCTCGATGGCGTTTTCAACTTTGAGGAAGAGCAGGCCAATGCGCAGGCGGCGTCTTTCTCTCCATCCGCCACAACTTCGGCCTGCGGTAACGGCCAGCGCCATCCCGCCGCCGACAAGGTCTACCTGATCGAAGAGGCCGGCCGCCCGGGCGAGCTCATGCCCATCATGGAAGACGAGCACGGCACCTACATCATGAACTCGAAGGACCTGCGCGCCGTCGAGCACGTCGAGCGCTTGGTCAAGATCGGGGTGGATTCGCTCAAGGTCGAAGGCCGCACCAAGTCGCTGTACTACGTGGCGCGCGTGGCCCAGGTCTACCGCAACGCCATCGACGATGCCATGGCCGGTCGGCCTTTCAACCGCGAGCTGCTGATCCAGCTCGAAGGTCTGGCCAGCCGCGGCTACACGGCGGGCTTCCTGGAGCGCCGCCCCGCGCAGGACTACCAGAACTACATCACCGGCCACTCCGAGTTCCACCGCAGCCAGTTCTGCGGCGAGGTCAAGGGCGTGCAGGACGGCTGGGCCGAGGTGGTCGTGAAGAACCGCTTCGATGTGGGCGACACCGTCGAGGTGATCCACCCGGCGGGCAACCAGATGCTCAAGCTGGAGACCATGCGCAACCTCGACGGCGAGCCCATCTCTGCCGCCCCGGGCAGCCCGCTGCACGTGCGCATCCCGCTGGACGCGCGCTTCGAGGGTGCCCTGCTGGCGCGGATGCTGCCCGGCGCGGCCCCCTCAGCGTCAGCCGCCGTCGCCTGACCGGGCCTCAGCTCTCGCCTTCGCGGCCGAGGGCGCCCCAGTCGAGCACCTCGATGCGGCCGTACTGACAGCGCAGCAGGCCGCGGGCTTCGAAGTCCTTGAGCACGAGGTTGACCGTCTGCCGCGTCAGCGCCAGCATGGCGCCGAGCTGCTCCTGGTTGAGTTGCAGGGCGACGCGGGTCTGACCGTCGGCCAGCTGCCCATGGGCCGTGGCCAGGGACAGCAGGCGCCTGGCCACGCGCGCAGGTGCGGGCAGCAGCGCCAGTTCTTCCACGCTGGTGAACAGGGCGCGCAGCTTCTCCATGGCGAGTTGGCCAAAGGCCTGCCAGCGGCGCGGGTCTTCGGCCAGCAGGGCGTGCAGCTCGGCCAGCGGCAGCCACAGCAGGGTGCTGGCCTCGCGGGCATCGGCGTTGTGCGTGCGCAGGCCGCCGTCGATCAGGGCGATTTCACCGAACCACTGCGGCGCTTCGGCCACGGCCACCAGGGCTTCTTTGCCGCTGGGTCCCACCGCGCCGACGCTGATGGCGCCCGACAGCACCGCGTACAGGCCGCTGTTGGCGTCGCCCCGCGCGAACAGGCGCTCGCCGCGGGCCAGCTGCACGCGGCGGCCGGGCTGGACCAGGCGGTGCTGGAAGTCCTCGGGCAAGCCCGAAAACCAGCGGCCCTGGCGCAGCAAGGCCAGGGTGGGGGCGTCGAGGGTGGGTGTCACAGGCGCGCAGGTTACGCGCCACGGCCGCGGCGGCGCTAGGTGACATCCCTGAGGCGCAGGCCCGCGGACTGTCGGGCAGATGGCAGACACGCGCAGGCGCAGGCCCCACGATATCGCATCTGCTTTGTCCCCCGAAGCGCCTGTCGCCACCCTGAGGCCCGCCATGAAGACCCTGACCGACCACCTCGCCAGCTACGCCTCCTACCACCGCCATGTGCGCAATGTGGCCACGCACTTCGTGGGCATCCCCGTCATCGTGGTGTCGGTGATGGCCTTGCTGGGCCGCGCGGCCCTGGACGTGGGCGGCGTGTCGGTGTCGCTGGCGACGCTGACCTGGCTGGTGTCCACGCTGTTCTTCCTGCGCCTGGACCTGCGCTACGGCCTGACCATGGCCGTGCTGACCGGCTTGTCGCTGTGGGCCGGGCACGCGCTGGCCGCCTTGCCCATGGCGGCCTGGTTGAGCGCCAGCCTGGGCCTGTTCTTCGGTGGCTGGGTGCTGCAGTTCATCGGCCACATCTACGAGGGCCGCAAGCCGGCCTTCGTTGACGACCTCACCGGTCTGGTCATCGGGCCGCTGTTCGTGGTGGCCGAGGCCGGTTTCCTGCTGGGTTGGCGCCGCGAGGTGCAGGCCGACATCGAGGCCCGCGTGGGCCCGGTGGGCGCCTTGTCGGCCCGCGAGCGTGGGGTGGTGCTGGGGCGCTGAAGCGTGCGGCTGTGCCGGCCCGCGCCGGTCACCGGTGAGAGATGTGGGATGCCCCCTGTGAAATGGGCGCGCCAGGGGCGACAATCCCCCCTTTGCGATTCACTGCGACCGACCCATGTCCTCGACGAACCCGGCCCCCTCTGCCGAGACCGCTGATCCCGCCAACGCCATGACGGCCGCGCCTGCCGCGCTGCCCACCGAGGTGGTGCCCGCTGCCGAGCCCCTGGCCACGCAGCCCGATGCGGCGGCTCAGCCCGAGCTGGCCGTTCAGCCTGAGCCTGCCGCGCCAGACGCTGGCGACGAGCCAGTCGAGGCGGCGGTCGAAGGCCGTGCCGATGACAGCGCCTCGGAAGGCGACGCCACCCCGCCTGCTGCCGCAGACGCCCCGGCCACCGCGCCCCGCGCCGAGGTGTCCACCGCGGCCACCGGCGCCCGCCTGGCCGAGCTCTTTCCGGCCCTGTTCGGCGGTGCGCCCAAGCCGCTGAAGCTGCGCATCCAGGTCGACATCCAGGAGCGCGCACCCGGCGAGTTCAGCAAGCAGGCCCTGTCGGCCTTCTTCCGTCGCCTCACCGGCGCCACGTCCTACCTCGTGGCCGTGTCGCGCGGCAAACAGCGCTTCGACCTGGACGGCCAGCCCGCTGGCGAGCTCAGCGAAGAGCACCGCCAGCTGGCCGCCGACGAACTCACACGCCGCCGCGCCAACCAGCAGGCCCGCCGCGCCCAGGAAGACGCCCAGCGCGAGCAGGAAGAAGCCGGCCGCCGCCAGCGCTTCAGCCTGCTGCGCGACTTCGAGACCACCAAGCTGACCACGGCCAACTTCTGCGCGCTCAAGGGCATCGCGCCCGAACAGCTCGACGGTTTGCTGGACCAGGCCCGCAAGGAAGCCCAGGAAGATGCGGCCCGTCCGCGCCGGCCCGAGCACGGCCATGGCCGTCCGGGCCAGGGTCCGGGTCGCCGCGATGGCGAGCGCCGGGATGGCGAACGCGGCCCCCGCCGCGAGGGTGGCCGCAACGAAGGCCCCCGCGCCAATGCCGGTGGCCGCCGTGACGACCGTGGCCGTCCGCAAGGGCCTCGTGGCCCGCGCGGTGGTGGGGGTGCGGGTGGTGGTGGCCGCGAGGGCGGCGGCGCCCCGCGCGGCTGAGCCCGGACGCCCCGTCCGTTCCCGTCTGGCGCAGCAAGACCCCAGCGCAGAGCCCTGCCATGAGCCTGAGCCACGACACCTACCTTTGGGAGCACTGGAAGTTCAACGCCGAGCAGCGGCTCAAGGCGTTCAACTTCTACGTGGCGCTGTCCATCTTTGCCAATGGCATGGTGTTCGCGGCCCTGGAGAAGGCCACGCACCCGGCCGTGCTGGTCTTGCTGGGCGGCTTCGTCAGCCTGCTGGCGCTGGTGTTCGCCGTGGTCGATGCGCGCAGCCGCCACCTGCTGCACCTCACCAAACAAGGGCTCAAGCACCTGGAAGCGGGCTTGCCCGAGCACGCCCGCCTCTTCCTGCTCGACGACCAGCGCCGCTGGCGCTGGGTGCGCTACACCGCGGCCTTCAACCTGCTGTTCTTGTTGCAGCTGGTGTTTGGCCTGGGCGTGACGGCCTACGGCATTGGCCGCTGGTGAGCGGCGCGCCAGCCCGCCCCCTCACACCCACGCTCACACCAGCGCTTCGACGTCCTGGGTGAGCATCGAGCCCGTGCGCTGCTGGCGCAGGTGCCAGGCAAACGCTTCTTCCAGCACGTGCGGCGTGTGCCCACCGCGGCGGCAGGCCGCGCGGAAGTAGTCGCTCAGCATCTCTCTGTAGCTCGGGTCCACGCAGTGGTCGATGATCTGCTGGGCGCGTTCGCGCGGCGCCAGGCCCCGCAAGTCGGCCAGGCCGTGCTCCGTCACGATCACATCGACATCGTGTTCGGTGTGGTCCACGTGCGTGACCATGGGCACCACGCTCGAAATCTTGCCGCCCTTGGCCAGCGACTTGGTCACGAACACCGACATGTGGGCGTTGCGCGCGAAGTCGCCCGAACCGCCGATGCCGTTCATCATCTGCGTGCCATTGACGTGGGTGGAGTTGACGTTGCCGTACAGGTCCACCTCCAGCGCCGTGTTGATGGTGATCAGGCCCAGGCGGCGCACCACCTCGGGGTGGTTGCTGATCTCCTGCGGGCGCAACACAATGCGCTGCTTGAAGAAGTCCAGGTTGGCCATCACGCGCTCGTAGCAGGCCTTGGACAGCGTCATCGACGAGGCCGACGCAAAGGCCATGCGCCCGGATTCGAGCAGCTCGATGCTGCTGTCTTGCAGCACCTCGGAGTACATCGTCATGTTGTCGAAGGGCGACTCCAGCAGGCCGTGCAGCACCGCGTTGGCGATGGTGCCGATGCCCGCCTGCAGCGGCTGCAGCGCCGGTGACAGGCGCCCGGCCTTCACCTCGCGCAGCAGGAAGCCGTTGAGGTGGCCGGCGATGGCCTCGGTCTCCAAGTCTGGCGGCAGCACGTTCGAGGGGCTGTCGGGACGGTCGGTGAACACGATGCCGGCGATCTTGTCCGGGTCGATGGCGATCGCCGTGCAGCCGATGCGGTCGTCCACGCCGGTCAGCGGGATGGGCTGGCGGTGCGGCCGGTAGGTCGGGATGTAGATGTCATGCAGGCCTTCGAGGCCCAGCGGCGTGCTCAGGTTGATCTCGACGATCACTTGCTTGGCCAGGATGGCGAAGCTCGCCGAATTGCCCACCGAGGTCGTCGGCACGATGGCGCCGTCTTCGGTGATGCAGGTGGCCTCGATCACGGCGATGTCCACCGGCGCGATCTGCTTGTTGCGCAGCATCTCCACCGTCTCGGAGAGGTGCTGGTCCAGGAACATCACCTCGCCCGCGTTGATGCGCTGGCGCAGGCTGGCGTCCACCTGGAAGGGCATGCGCCGGGCCGTGACGCCCGCGTCCGACAGCACCTTGTCGGCGTCGTGGCCCAGCGAGGCGCCCGTCATCAGCGTGATCTGCAGCGGGTGCTGCTTGGCGCGTTCGGCCAGCGCGAAGGGCACGGCCTTGCAGTCACCTGCTCGGGTGAAGCCGCTCATGCCCACGGTCATGCCGTCGGTGATGAGGGTGGCGGCGTCTTGCGCCGACATGACCTTGTCCCGCAGGCGGGCCAGGCGGATGCGTTCTGGGTGCACGGTCTTGTCTCCGATGTCGTTGTCCAGGGGCGGGGGGGCCGCGCCCGCTGGGGCCGATCGTGTCAACCCCGGGGCGACGGCATGTTCAGTATCGGCAGGTGCCACGCATGCGTAAAGCGACTAATATTCATGCGAGCCATGCGATTTGTTCATGGCATGGAGATGCCACCGTGGACCTGCGCGCCCTGCGCTATTTCGTCGAGACCGTGCGCCGCCAGAGTTTCACGCAGGCGGCCGATGCGCTCAGCGTGACCCAATCGACCATCAGCAAGATGGTGCGGCAGCTCGATGACGAGCTGGGCCAGCCGCTGTTGCTGCGCCAAGCGCGCGGCCTGCAACTCACCGACGTGGGCCGGGTGGTGTTCGAGCGCGGGCAGGAGGCCCTGGCCGTGGCCCAGGCCCTGCACCGCGAGGTCGATGACCTGGCCGCTCGCGCGCGCGGCACGTTGACGGTGGGCATCCCGCCGATGGTCAATGTGTTCTTCTCGCCGCTCATTCAGCGCTTCCGAGCGGCCCACCCGGGCATCGCGCTGCAGGTGCGCGAAGCCGGCGGCGATGTCATCGAACAGATGGTGGCCGAGGGTGAGCTGGAGGTGGGTGTGAGCATCCTGCCGCTGGCGCCGCACAGCGTGTTGGCGTCGGACGTGCTTGGGCGCTACACGGTCTGCCTGGTGGGCACGGCCGATGCCGCCTGGGCGCACCGCAAGCGGCCGAGCCTGACGCTGTTGCACGGGCAGCCCGTGGTGATGCCGGGCGAAGGTTTCGCGCTGGACCGCTACCTGCGCCAGCGCTGGCAGCAAGCCGGCATCGTGCCGCGTGTGGTGGCCGAAAGCGGCCAGTGGGATTTTTTGCTGTCCATGGCCCAGGCCGGCATGGGCACGGCCATCCTGCCGCAGCCCTTGTTGGCACGCCTGAGCCTGCCGCCCGAGCTGGTGGTGCGCCCGCTGCCTTCGACCGAGCTGGACTGGGCCGTGGCCCATGTGTGGGCCGGAGAGCGCTACATGAGCCACGCGGCGAAGGCCTGGTTGGCGGTGTGCCGGGGGGACTGAGGGCGGGCCACCTCCACCGCTCCCTCACGCGCACCTTCTGCGCACCTTCATGCGCATCCCCGCCGACGGGCGCTGGCAGGCACAATGGCCACCCCGCCCGAACGCACCGCCATGCCCAAGCCCTCGTCCCCGCCCGCCACCTCGACCGAAGCCTCTGCCCCGGCTGCAGACAACGCCGCCGCGCTGGCCCGCTTCGACGCCCTGCTGCGCGAGGCCGCGGCCAGCGGCCGCCTGGTGCAGCTCATGCTCGTGGCCTACCAGGGCGGCGTGGCCGACATCGAGGCCCAGGGACAGAAGCTGCAGCGCGTCATCGCGCGGCCGGTGCTGCTGCGCGACCAGCCCCACCTGAGCCTGGTGCTGCGCTTCCCCACGAAAGACATCACCAAGAACCTGACGCTGGACGAGGCCTGGCACCACCTGGGCCTGTGGCTGCGCGGTGGCGCCTTCCGCAACGCCCACCTGTTCACGCCCATCGAAGAAGTGCAGCTGGCCTTCAGCAAAAAGGGCAAGGCCACGGTGCGCGTGGGCAAGCTGTCGAACGCCCCTGCGCATGCGACGGCCAGTGCCCCTGCCATGGCCCCTGCGACGGCCCTTGCGACGGCTCCTGACATGGCCGAATCGGCCAGCCCGGCGGCGGTTTCGGGCACGGTTTCGGGCGCCCACAACCGCGACAAGCACCGACTCATTGAGCTCTCCCGCCCCTTCTTGCGCGAGCTCGGCGTGACCGACGCGCGCGGCCAGCTGGTGCCGGCCATGTCGCGCAAATGGAAGCAGATCAACAAGTTCATCGAGGTGTTCGCCGCGGCCCTGGCGCGCTCGCCCCTGGCCCAGCCGCCGCGCGACCAGCAGCCCATCCACGTGGTCGATTTCGGCTCTGGCAAGGGCTACCTGACGTTTGCCATCCACGACTGGTTGCGCCACACCCTGCAGCGCGAGGCCGTGGTCACGGGCGTGGAGCTGCGCGACGACCTCGTCCAGCTGTGCCGCGGCGTCATCGACAAGCTGCACCTCGACGGCATGGACTATGAGCAAGGGGACGTGCGTGACTATCACCCGGCCCAGCTCAACGTGATGATCGCGCTGCACGCCTGCGACATCGCCACCGACCACGCCATCCACCTCGGCCTGCGCGCTGGCGCTGACATCATCCTGTGCTCGCCCTGCTGCCATAAGGAAGTGCGACCGCAGCTGCTCAACCCGCACCCGCTTCGGCCCATCCTGCAGCACGGCATCCACCAGGCGCAGGAAGCCGAGATGCTCACCGACGGCCTGCGCGCCCTGCTGCTCGATGCCGCTGGCTACGACACCCAGGTCTTCGAGTTCATTTCGCTGGAGCACACCAACAAGAACAAGATGATCCTGGCCGTCAAGCGCGCGCAAGCCGGTTCGGCCGACGCGGTGGTCGCGCAGATCCGCGACATCAAGGCTTTTTACGGCATCCAGACACAGTGCCTGGAGCAATTGCTGCGCGCCGACGGGCTGCTGCCAGCCTGACCCAGGGTTTTCACGAGGTGGAAGGTGTCCGCCATCGCCATGGTGGGGCGGCATCTAGGGGGGGAATGTGGTGCGGATGAGTCGCACAAGCCCCCGGCCGCTGTGTAAAGTGCGGGCAACGACTCGGGCGGCACCTCGCCGTTCACGCCCGACCCCCAGGGACGCCTGACCGCACAGGCCAGCCATGCACACGATGACGCAGCCAGGCCAGGCGGGCTCCACGCCCTTCATGCCCTTCACGCCACCGCACCCACGGACCGCCGCACCCAGCGGCGCTCGCCGTTTTTTCGCCGCCATCGCGGGTTGGCCATGACGCCCAACGCCGGGGTGCCTCCCGACTACCGCGGCGTCTGGACCTGCGCCAGCCCTGCCCAGGACGCCCACCCGGCCGACCCGGCGCAAGGCGCACCCTGGGCGCGCTGGCTCCAGACCAGCCGATGGCATGCCCACCTCCGCCTGCCTCCTGACGCCCTGCAAGCGCGCGAGGCGCGTGCGCTCGAAGGCCTCAGCCCAGCTCAACTGGCCGCGCTGACCCACCAGCAGGCCCACGTGGGCTGTGCCCAGGTGCAGGCCCACCCCGAGGGCGAGCTGTGCACCTGGTTGCGCCAGGCCGACTACCAACCGCCCGCCCTGGCGCCGGACGCCGCCTGGGTCGTCTTCCTCGCGCCCGACCGCCTCATGCGCATCGGCGTGCATGCCGATGACACCGAGCTCTGGCAGCGCCTGCCCGACTCGGTCGGCCGTTTCCGCTGCCTGGCCGGCCTCGACGCCCAGGGGCAGGACGACGGCCGTCGGGTGCTGGTGGCGGGTGCTTACGCCATGCGCGCGCGGCTGCGCCCCATCGCCTGGCCGCGGGGCATGCGCCCGGGCCTCACCCTGGCCGAAGCCATGATGCACCGGCCCGACCAGGCCCTGCACTGGCTGGACCAGGAGCTCAGCTTCGGCCGCTGTGAACGGGGCCGCTGGACGGTGGAGCACTCGACCCTGCCGGCGCGCGAAGGCCAGACCCACCACTGCCAGATGCAGCAGGATGCCGATGACCCCGAGCTGGCCTGGGTCGAGCTCGACGGCGGCGCCGAACGCTGGCGCGTGCTGGAGTGGTCCGACGCCTGAGGATTGCGGTTAGGCTCGCCGCCATGCCCACGCTGAAACCCCTGACGCCGCCGCCCGCCGCCGCCACCGTGCAGGCCGCACCGGCCAGGCGCCCGCCCGCCGACCCGCAGAAATTCCAGGTCCGCGTCGGCCCCAGTGCCATCGACGGCCAGGGCGCGTTCGCCGCCGAGGCCATTCCCGCGCGCCGCAAGATCGGCGAAATCCGCGGCGAGTTCATCGAGATGACCGAGGCCCGTGCCCGCGCCCGCGCCGCCGAGCGCAGCACCGGCCGCATCTTCATGGTCGCCATCTCGGCGCGCCGCGCGGTCGACGCCACCCAGTCCACCGACCCGCTGCGCTTTGCCAACCACGCCTGTGCGCCCAACATGGTGCTCAAGGTGCAGCAGGGCCGCGTGGCCTTTTACGCGCTGCGCGACATCGCCGAGGGCGAGGAACTCACCGCGCGCTACGGCCCCACCCACCACGCCGGCCGCCTGCGCTGCCTGTGCGGTGCACCGCGCTGCGCGGGCTGGATTTGACGGCATTTGTTCCACCCGGGTGAGGGTCGCACCCCCGGGGTTTCCCGAGCTCACCCGCCCCATCGGGGGATCGCCCCCCTATGCTGTGCCGCTTGGATGCATGTGCTTGACCTTTGCGTCAAGCGCCCATGCACCGCGGGACAACGACAGGAGACACATCCCCATGCACACGACCTGGAAAGCGGCCGCCCTGGCCGCGATGGTGGCCGCCAGCCCGCTGGCCCTGGCCAAGCAAAAGATCTGCGTGTTCGACATCCTCGGCACCAGCGGCGACGGCTACAACAGCGCCAAGGACTACGCTGTCGAGATGCAAAAGCACGGCGCCGACATCGAGCTCAAGGCCTACATCGACGAACGCGTGGCGGTGGAAGACTTCCGTACCGGCCAGTGCGACGCCGTCATGGCCACCGCCCTGCGCACCCGCGCTTTCAACGCGCTGACGGCCGCCCTCGACTCCGTGGGGGCCTCCACCGTGGTGCGCAACGGCAAGCTCGACATGGCCGCCAGCATCGAGGTCGTGCGCAAGACGGTGCAGACCTTCGCAAGCCCCAAGGCCGCTCCCCTGATGGTGCAGGGCGCCTACGAGGTGGGCGGCATCGCCCCCCTGGGCCCGGCCTATGCCTTCGTCAACGACCGCAGCATCAGCAACCTCGAAGCCGCCAGTGGTAAGCGCGTGGCCGCTTTCGACCACGACAAGGCCCAGGCCCAGCTCATCCAGCGGGTGGGCGCCCGCCCCGTGGCCGCCGACGTCATGAACTTCGGCACCATGTTCAACAACGGCAACGTCGATGTGGTCATGGCCCCGTCCATCGCCTACAAACCGCTGGAATTGCACAAAGGCATGGGCAGCAAGGGCGCAGTGCACCGCTTCCCGCTGACCATCCTGACCTACCAGATGATCTTCAAGCGCGACAAGTTCCCCGAAGGCTACGGCCAGAAATCGCGCGAAGCCTGGTTGAGCCGCTTCGACCAGATCGTCGAGCTGACCAAGCGCGCCGATGCCACCATCCCGGCCAAATTCTGGATGGACCCTTCCGAGGCCGATGCCGAGCGCTACGTCAACCTCATGCGCGACGGTCGCATCGAGATGGCCGAAAAGGGCTTCTACGACAAGAAGGGCCTGAAGATCATCAAGCGCATCCGCTGCGACGTGAACCCCTCGGCGCCCGACTGCACCCAGCCCACCGAGATGTGGCCCTGATGGCCTGAGGCGCTGCGGGGCGCCTGCCAAGGCACACGCCCAAGCACACGCGCCCAAGCACACACGCCCAAGAAAAAGCCTCCCTGCGGCAAGGTGCCGGGGAGGCTTTTTTCGCTGTGCCCGCAGCGGGCACAGCTCAGATCACAGCGCGGACAGCTCGGCGTTGACCTTTTGCAGCAGATCGTCGGTGATCAGGCCACCGGAGAACTTGGCAACCATCGACAGGGCGAAGCCTTTGCCCATGGCGATTTGCGGGTGGGTCGAGATGCCGGGCAGGTGCTTTTCCAGGATGGCCTTGGTGGTTTCGTTGTCCAGCAGGTCGCCGAGTTTGGATTCGATCGAGAAGCTCATGGTTTGTCTCGCTAGGGTCTGGGTGGATTTGTGACGCGCGTTGTTCAGGCCAGCAGGTGAGCCTGCTTGTGGTTCTGTGCACGAACGCGCGCTCTAGCATAACCCGAGCGTCAGCCTTTGCGTGTGGCCGTCGCGGCCTGCCGTGCACGGACACCCCCGCTCAAGGGACGGCATGTGGCTCATTTTGTCGTCAGATGACGCGAACCCCTCGCCACGTCAGGTTTGCCACGGGCGGATCGGGCCGAATCCTGCGCCAGCCTGGGGCAGTTATCCCCAAAAAGAAGCACGCGGTGGAGGGCAACTCTGCGCGCTTGTCAACCCCCTCGCAGGCCCAGGGAGTCTGATGCAAGTCATTGATTTGATTGACCTATGTGCCCATGCCACCTCGGCTGATCTTTCGGGGGAAATCCCGGGGCCTGATCGGCACTCCCAGAAGTCCCCAAGGTTCCCCACAAAGTTATCCACAGCTTGATCCAAAGAGATCAGCCTATGTGAATCAAGGGTTTAGCGTGGGCAGTTCCAGTGCTGCGTTTGGTAACGACGCCAAGTCGGACGGGTGCTGGGGCTGATTCCAGGCCGATCCGGCGCACAATTGACAAGCTGGCCGGGCGCGTTGGCCGTCGGTGTTGTGACCCCACCGCGTGTGCCCGGTGGCGCCTTGGACGCACGAGCGCGGCACGCGCGGAACAGCGACGGCACACAACCGGGTGCATTTCGCGAATGACCGCGATCCGTGAACTGGTTCACGAACGCTGACAAGCCGTGTAGGGCTCTGAGCAACTAGGGAAAACCCTTAATTTTGATGACTCGCGTCGCACTTATCCCCACCGAGGGGCGATCCGCCGCACCGCCCTGGGGCGACGGGGTGAGGGCGGTGTGATGCACGCAAACCACCGCTAAGTCATTGATTCACATAGAGCCGATCGCGCTGCCTCTTTCTGAGGCAATCTGACCCAAACGACGACGTGACAAGCATTTAGCGAGTGTTTACAAAGCTTTCCCACAAAGTTATCCACAGACCCCGTGGATAAGGGTCACCCCCCGGAAAATCAAGCACTTGGCCCACCCTCTTCACGCTTTTGTCAGAATTTTTCCGACATCCCGCCCCGCATGACGCTCCCCGATCCCCGCCTTGACGAAGCCGCCGTGCGCCTGGGCGTTGTGGTGGACGCGCCGCAGCACAGCGGCCTGCTGGGGGTGCTCGACTACCTCAGCCCCGCACCGCTGCCGCCGGGCACGCTGGTACGGGTGCCGCTGGGGCGCCGGGTGGTGACAGGGGTGGTCTGGGTCACGCTGGCGCCGTCGGGCGAGGCCCCGTTGCTGGCCACCGAAGACCTCAAGGCCGTCATCGAGGTGCTGGACGGCTTGCCGGCCCTGCCACCCGCGTGGCGCCAGCTGGTTGCTTTTGCCGCGGGCTATTACCAGCGCGGGCTGGGCGAGATGGCGCTGATGGTGTTGCCGCCCGAGCTGCGTCAGCTGGACGCTGTGCAGCTGCAGCGCCGCCTCAAGCGCCTGGACAAGGCCCTGGCGACGCCCCCCGCGCAGGACAGCCCCGAGGCCGCACCGGCCACGGAGCCGCCCCAGGGTGCGACCGGCGACACCCCTTTGCCCGAGCTCAGTGCGCAGCAGGCCCTGGCGCTGAGCGCCCTGGCCGTGGGCGGCGCCCGGCCTTCCTTGCTGTGGGGCAGCACCGGCAGCGGCAAGACCGAGGTGTATTTGCGCCGGGCCCAAGCCGCGCTCGATGCCGGCCAGCAGGTGCTGATGATGGTGCCGGAGATCAACCTGACGCCGCAGCTGGAAGCCCGCGTGGCCGAGCGATTCGCCGGTCGGCGCATCGTCTCGCTGCACAGCGGCCTGACGCCGGCCCAGCGCCTGCGCAACTGGGTGATGGCGCTGCAGGGCCACGCCGACCTGGTGCTGGGCACGCGCCTGTCGGTGTTCACGCCGCTGCCGCGCCTGGGCCTGATCGTCGTCGACGAGGAGCACGACCCCAGCTACAAGCAGCAAGACGGCGCGCGCTACTCGGCGCGTGATTTGGCCGTCTACCGAGCCCACCTGGAGAAGGTGCCGGTGATCCTGGGTTCGGCCACGCCCAGCCTGGAGAGCTGGCACAACGCCCTGCCCGTGGCCGAGGGCGGCAGTGGCCGCTACCTGCGCCTGGACATGCCCGAGCGCATCGGCGGTGGCGACATGCCGCGCGTGCGCCTGCTCGATCAGAACCACGTGCTCAAGGCGACGATGGGCCAGGAGCCGCCGCCGTTGTCACGGCCGCTGCTGGACGCCATCGCCCAGCGCGTTGAACGGGGCGAGCAAAGCCTGGTGCTGCTCAACCGCCGCGGTTATGCGCCGGTGCTGCATTGCAGCGACTGTGGTTGGAAGAGCGGCTGCCCGCACTGCAGCGCCTGGCGCGTGTTCCACAAGGCCGACCGCACCTTGCGTTGCCACCACTGCGGCTTCTCGGAGCGGGTGCCGCGCGCGTGTCCGGACTGCGGCAACCAGGACATCCAGCCCGTGGGCCGGGGCACTGAGCGCCTGGAGGAGCAACTCGCCGCCGCCCTGCCCGGCGCCCGCGTGGGCCGCATCGATGCCGATGTCACCAAGCACAAAGGCGCGCTGGAGGCGCAACTGGCCAGCGTGCATGCCGGCGAGGTCGATGTGCTGGTGGGCACGCAGATGGTGGCCAAGGGGCACGATTTCCGCCGCATCACCCTGGTGGCCGCGGTGAACCCGGACGCGGCCTTGTTCGCCAGCGATTTCCGCGCGGCCGAGCGCCAGTTCGCGCTCTTGCTGCAGGCCGCGGGCCGCGCCGGGCGCGATGCCGACGTGGCCGGCCACAGCGAGATGTGGGTGCAGACCTGGCACGCCACCCACCCGCTCTACCAGGCGCTGCAGCGCTACGACTTTGCGGCCTTCGCGACGCGCCAGCTGCAGGAGCGCCAGATGGCCGGCCTGCCGCCTTACGCCAGCCTGGCCATGCTGCGCGCGGAGGGCAAGACCCAGGAGGCCGCGCAAAGCTTCCTGGAAGCGGCCGCGGCGGCGGTGCAGGACCTGGTGGCGCAGACGCCCGAGGCCGCCGGCCTGATGCTCTACCCGGCGGTGCCCACGCCGGTGCAGCGCGTGGCCAACGTCGAGCGGGCGCAGCTCATGATCGAGTGCGGCCAGCGTGCCGTGCTGCAGCGCTTCCTGAGCGAAGCGCAGGCGGTGTGGCTGGCCCAGGCGCAACAACACCGCCGCAGCGGTTTGATCCGCTGGGCGGTGGACGTGGACCCTCTGGCAATCTGAGGGCAATCTGGCGCTCAGCCCAGCATCGACTCCAGCCCTTCCGACAGCTCGGCCAGGGGCGGCATCTCGTCGAGCAAGGTCTCGGGCGCCAGGCCCAACTTCTTGCAGACCTCGGCGGGCACGGTGGCGGCCATCTCGGCGGCTTGCAGGCCGTTGTGCTCGGCGCGGGCGCGCCACGCCGCGATGTGGATCACGGCGGCCACCGGGTCGAAGGGCACGTGGGCCAGGGGCTCGGGGTAATGCGCGATGGCCTGGGCGAAGCTCACGGGGAAGCGCCACTGGCGGGCCAGCTCGGCACCGACGGCCGAGAAGTTGTAGCCAAACGAGGTGGTCTCCATGTCCAGGCGGCGGCAGTCCAGCGGCGAGGCCAGCTTGTCGACCTGCAGCATCTGCTCGGGCATGGCGGCGTGCATCACCAGCTGGCCGATGGCGTGCATCAGGGCCACGGTGAAGGCCTGGTCGCCATTGACGCCGGTCTTCTTGGCCACCCAGCCGGCCACGGCGGCGGTGTGCAGGCTGTAGCGCCAGAACTTGCTCAGGTCCATGCCGGGCATGGACTTGTAGCCGCCGGTCAGGCCGGAGCTGATCACCAGCGTGCGCACGGTGACGAAGCCCAGCATGGACAGCGCCTCGTTGACGGTGCCGATGCTGCGCGACACATGGTAGTAGGCCGAGTTGGCCAGGCGCAGCAGGCGTGCCGACAGCACCGGGTCCGCCGCCAGTTTCTTGGCGATGTCGTCGATGGAGACGTCCTGGTTGTTGAAGCTGTCGATCAGCTCATGGACGATCTTGGGGATGGCCGGCAGGGCCTGGGGTTGTTTGAACAGGGCTTCGAGCTGCATGTGACGGCCTCCAATCCGATGCAAAGCAATTGAATCACCACCACGGCGCAGGCGGGCGCAGTCAGCGTGGCAGAGTGAACGTTTTTCGACCTGTTGGGTCTTGGCATGAGCTTCGCCGATGCCGGACTTTTTTGACAGGTGGAAATGAACGCCTGGAGCGTGCTTGTTGCACGCTTTTGCGCAGGCGGTGGCCGTGCACGGCGGGTACACACTGAGCGAACATCGGCACATCAGCGGGCGCGTGGTGCGCCCCCAGGAGGGGACAGATGAAGGCACGCGTGGCCGCGGCATGGGCCGCTTTGACGATGGCGTGGGTGGCGGGGCTGGGCCTGAGCGGGGTGGCCCAGGCTGGCCCGCGCGATGGCCTGCCGCAGCGCAACCTGCTGGTGGAGTGGCGGGTGGGCGGCCAGGGCGCCAGCACGCAACGCCAGGCGGGCATCGAGGTGGGCCGCGTCGTCATCGACAGCCGCCGCGGCGTCATCGGGCAGGCGGGCATCACGGCGGGCACGGTGCGCACAGAATCCCAGGGCAGCAGTGTCCAGCAGGTGATGGTGCTGAATGGCGGGCGCGCGCGCCTGTACATGGGGCGATCGCAGTCGGTGACGGCCTGGCAGTTCGTCTTCAACCCGATGGCCCCGCAGCAGGGACAGACCCGCTTCGGTGGGTACGGGCCTGCAGGCCAGACCGGCAGTCAGGGCAACCAGGGCGTGACCGCCTTGCCGCAGACGGTCTGGATCGACATCGGCGAGGGCCTCCACGTGACGCCGCGTTGGTCGGGTGGGCGCGATGTGGTGGTGGACATCGAGGCGCAGTCGCGCCAGCCGGTGCAGCCTGGCTCGGCCTACGGCGGCCAGCTTGACCCCGATGGCCAGACCCGCCGCACCGAGCTGGCCAGCACCGTGAGCGTGCCCCTGGGCGAGTGGGTGGTGGTGGCGCGCAACGGTGGGCGCATGCAGCGGTCGCAATCCGGTACGCTGTCCACGCGGGATGTGGACGACAGCCAGTCGGAGCAACTGGAGATCCGCGTCACCGCGCCCTGAGCTGCACCTTGACCCCACCACGGAGACACGCATGACCTCGATGCCCTCGGCATTTTCATCGGCCACCCAGGCTTTGCTGGACAGCGTCAAGCGCGCAGGCTTCCCGCCCATCTACGAACAACCGCTGGCGCAGGCGCGGCGCTCCTACAGCCTGGGCGTGGGCGCCACAGCGTTCCCGCCCTTGCCCATGGCGCGGGTCGAGAACTTCCACATCCCCGGCCCGGCGGGGCAGATCCCGGCGCGCCTGTGGGCGGCCAGCCAGGCGCCCGATTTGCCGGTGTTCCTGTACCTGCACGGCGGCGGCTTCGTGATCGGCGGCATCGACACCTGCGAGGCCATGTGCACCGTGCTGGCGCAGCGCAGCGGCGGCGCGGTGGTGGCCATCGACTACCGCCTGGCCCCCGAGCACAAATTCCCCGCCGGCCTGGACGACAGCTTTGCCGCCCTGCAATGGTTGGCCACGCAGGGCCACACCCGTGGCCTGGACGCCACCCGCATGGCCGTGGGCGGCGACAGCGCAGGCGGCACGCTGGCCGCCTCGACCGCCCTGATGGCGCGCGATGCCGGCATCCCGCTGGCGCTGCAGGCCCTGTTCTACCCCTCGGTGCAGCTGGGCATGAAGACCGCCTCGCTGATGAAGTACTCGCAGTCCACCCTGTTGACCTGGGACCTGATGCACTGGTTCGAGAAGCAGACCCAGGGTGGTGCACAGCGCGAGCGCTGGCACCGCGAGCCCTTGCACGCGCCCAGTCACACGGGCGTGGCACCTGCCTGGATCGGGCTGGCGCAGTGCGACCCCCTCACCGACGAGGGCCACCTCTACGCTGCGCGCCTGCGCGAAGCCGGCGTGCCGGTGGCCTTGCGCGAGTGGCCGGGCGTGATCCACGACTTCATCAACATGGGCCGCTTCCTGCCCGAGGCGGCCCAGGCGCACGACGCCCTGGGCGAGGCGCTGAAGCAGGCTTGGGCGCGCTGAGGCGGCACGGGAAGACCCTCGGGCGACCATGCGCCGCAGTGGCACGGTGCTTGCATCGTGCCCTGCACCATGCCCCGCCGAGCCCCGTTCTCCGTTCCCGCCCTCCACCGTGATGCCGATGTCTCGGCGCAGCGTGCGGCGGCCGTCTGGCGCGACCGGCTCAGCCTCCTGCTGGAGTCCACCGGCGAGGGCATCTTCGGGGTGGACACCCATGGGCTGTGCAGCTTCATCAACCCGGCCGGTGCGCGCATGCTGGGCTACCAGCCGCAAGAGGTGCTGGGCCGCAACATGCACGAGCTCACGCACCACACCCACCCGGATGGCGCGCATTACCCGGCCGACGATTGCCCCATCTTTCGCGCCTTCCGGGCCGGGGTGTCTTGCCGCATCGACAGCGAGGTGCTGTGGCGCCGTGACGGCACCTCCTTGCCCGTCGAGTACACCTCTTACCCCATCCTCGATGGTGGGCTGGTGTTGGGCGCCGTGGTCACCTTCGTGGACATCAGCCAGCGCAAGGCGCAGGAGCAGCAGCTGCGCCTGGCGCATGAGCAGCTCGAGCGCCGCGTCACCGAGCGCACCCACGCGCTGACCCAGGCCCTGAGCCAGTTGCGCGACTTGCAGGCCCACCTCGAGCACGTGCGCGAAGACGAGCGCATCCGCATCGCCCGCGAGATCCACGACGAGCTGGGCAGCCTGCTGGTGGGCTTGAAGATGGACGTGAGCTGGCTGGAAAAGCGCGTCAGCGACGAACCCACCTTGCGCTGCAAGTGCCACGGCATGCGCGGCCTGATCGACAACGCGGTCGAGAACGTCGGGCGCATCATCACCGACCTGCGCCCCTCCATCCTCGACCACCAGGGCCTGTGGGCCACGCTGGAGTGGCAGGTGCAGGACTTCATCGACAGCAGCGAGTTGCGCAGCCAGTGGTCCATCGACATCGACCCTGGCCTGCCGTCGCCTGAGGGCGCCCACGCCACCGCCATCTTCCGCATCTTCCAGGAGATGCTCAGCAACGTGGCGCGCCACGCCCAGGCCAGCGAGGTCACCATCCGCGTGCGGGCCACGCCGGGCGACCTCACCTTGCTGGTGAAGGACAACGGCCGGGGCGCACCGCCCAGCGCCTTCGAGCGGCCCGATGCCTATGGCGTGATGGGCATGCGCGAGCGGGCTGGCCACCACGGCGGCTGGTTGCAGATCAGCAGCGAACCGGGGCAGGGCACGCAGGTCATCCTCAGCATGCCGCTCCACCATGCGCTCATCTGCGACGAGGACCACATGCTCTTCCCCCAGGAGAAGGCGGCATGATCAAGGTCATGATCGTGGACGACCACCTGATCGTGCGCCAGGGTCTGCGCCAGGTGCTCGGCGACTACGAGGGCGTGGGCGTGGTGGCCGAGGCCGCGGACGGCCCCGAAGCCATGCAGCTCATCCGGCAGTGGTTCGATCCCATCGACGGGCCGCGCCTGGACGTCGTGCTGCTCGACATCGCCCTGCCCGGCCGCGATGGCCTGGAAGTGCTCAAGCAGATCAAGGCGGAGGTGCCCGCGCTGCCGGTGCTCATGCTCAGCACTTACCCCGACAAGCAGTTCGCCGTGCGCTGCATCCGTGCCGGTGCGGCCGGCTACCTCAACAAGAGCGCCGACCCCGACGACATCGCCGCGGCCTTGCGCCGTGCGGCCAGTGGCGGCGTGTACCTCACGCCCGTGGTGTCGCAGTTGCTGGCCAGCGCGGTCAGCGAGCCGCGTGCCCAGGCCCCGCACGAAAGCCTGTCGCAGCGCGAGCACCAGGTGTTCCGTCTGCTGGCCGAGGGGCAGAGTGTGGGCCAGATCGCGCAGGCGCTCAGCCTGTCGTCGAACACCGTGTCCACCTACCGCGCGCGCATCTTGGAGAAGACGGGCACGCGCAACGACGTGGAGCTGGCGCTGTACGCCGTGCGCCAGCAGTTGGTCAGTGCCTGACGCGGCTTTGGCGCGATGCTGTAGGGCCAGCCCTACACGCGAATCACAAGCCCCGTGATGGTGCGCTGAGCGCCCGCTGCCTACAGTGAAGACATCGCCCTCCGCCGTCCGGTGGGGCCCCTCTGGAGCCCACGATGTCCCGCTCGTCCGATCATTTCGACCCGTATGACGCCGACCGCCCGCTGCGTCTGAACTGCGCCTGCGGTGGCGACCACGCGCCCGATCAGCACGGCGCCGTGCAGGAGCTGACGCGCCGCAGCGAAACCGCCGAGTTCGAGGCCTATTCGCAGCAGTTCATCGAGGCCAGCCTGGTCAAGGCCCTGTTCCCGCAAGAGGCCACGCGCCGCCGCTTCCTGCGCGCCGTGGGCAAGGGCTCGGCCATGGCCGCCATCTCCAGTGTGTTGCCCATGGCCAGCCTGCAAGCCATGGCCCAGGAGGTCGCGCCGCTGGAGAAAAAGGAACTCAAGATCGGCTTCATCCCCATCACCTGCGCCACGCCGCTGATCATGGCCCACCCCTTGGGCTTCTACAAGAAGCAGGGCTTGGATGTCAGCGTGGTGAAGACCGCCGGCTGGGCGCTGATCCGCGACCGCATGATCAACAAGGAGGTCGACGCCACGCACTTCCTGTCGCCCATGCCGTTGTCGATCACGATGGGGCTGGGGTCGACGGCCAAGCCCATGCATGTGGCCACGGTCCAGAACACCAATGGCCAGGCCATCACGCTGCACGTCAAGCACAAGGACAAGCGCGACCCGAAGGACTGGAAGGGCTTCAAGTTCGCCGTGCCCTTCGAGTACTCGATGCACAACTTCCTGCTGCGCTACTACGTGGCCGAAGCGGGCCTGGACCCCGACAAGGACATCCAGATCCGCGTGGTGCCGCCGCCCGAGATGGTGGCCAACCTGCGCGCCGGTAACATCGACGGCTACCTCGGTCCCGACCCCTTCAACCAGCGCGCAGTGTTCGAGGAAGTGGGCTTCATCCACATGCTCACCAAAGACATCTGGGACGGCCACCCCTGCTGCGCCTTCGGCACCAGCGCCGAATTCATCCAGCAGAACCCCAACACCTTCGCAGCGCTGTACCGCGCCGTGCTCACGTCTGCTGCCATGGCGCGCCAGCCCAAGAACCGCGAGCTGATCGCCAAGGTGATCTCGCCCAAGGAGTACCTCAACCAGCCCGAAGCCGTGCTGACGCAGGTGCTCACAGGCAAGTTCGCCGACGGCC
>Ga0265316_10000910_pt1 | contig 32268 bp, 29 predicted proteins | sample 4522metaG_FD_202092 | JGI IMG/M metagenome (GOLD analysis project Ga0265316, IMG submission 202092) | Rhizosphere microbial communities from Carex aquatilis grown in University of Washington, Seatle, WA, United States - 4-5-22 metaG | ecosystem: Host-associated > Plants > Roots > Rhizosphere >...
GACTGGGCAGCGATCTTCGAGCGCGAGGGCGCCCGCTGGTTCCACACCGGCGGCATCTTCGCGGGCCTGTCGGAGACGTCGGCCGACGTCGCGGCCGAGGCGATGCGCGCCGCGCACACCGCGGGCGTCGTCGTCTCCTACGACCTCAACTACCGGCCCTCGCTCTGGCAGGCGATCGGCGGTGCGACGCGCGCCGTCGAGGTCAACCGCCGTCTCGCGGAGCTCGTCGACGTCATGTTCGGCAACGAGGAGGACTTCGCCGCGGCGCTCGGGTACGAGATTCGCGGGGTCGACGCGGCGTTCTCCGAGCTCAACGCGGCGAGCTACGAGGCGATGCTCGAGGAGGTCGTACGCGACCTTCCGAACCTGAAGGCGATCGCGACGAGCCTGCGCACGGTGCGGTCGGCGACGTCGAACGACTGGGGCGGGATCTGCTTCGTCGACGGCCGCCTCCATGAGGCGGAGCTGCGCCACGACCTCGAGATCCTCGACCGTGTCGGCGGCGGCGACTCGTTCGCATCCGGGCTGATCTACGGGCTTTTGACGGAGCTCGACGTCGACGAGTCGCTCGCGTACGCCGTCGCGCACGGCGCGCTCGCGATGACGACGCCGGGCGACACGTCGATGTCGACGCTGGCCGAGGTCGAGCGGCTGGCAGCCGGCGGCCACGCACGCGTCCAGCGGTAATGCACTCGAAGGACAAGGAGCAGCGATGAACAGCACGCAGGAGACATGGCTCGTCACGGGAGCGTCCGGGTGCATCGGCGCCTGGACGGCTCTCACCCTTGTCCGCGAGGGTGTGGCGGTCGTAGCGCTCGACCGCAGCGCCGACGACCGGCGGCTCCGCATGATCGCGAGCGACGACGAGCGTGCACGCATCGTCTCGGTGCAGGCGGACATCACCGATCTCGCCGCGCTCGAGCGGATCCTCGCCGAGCACGCGATCACGCACGTCGTCCACCTCGCAGCGCTGCAGGCGCCGTTCTGCCGGGCCGACCCGCCGGCGGGCGCCATGGTCAACGTGGCCGGCACGACGAACCTGCTCGAGGCGATCAGGCGCCACGGCCTGACGACGCCGCTCGCGTACGCGAGCTCCGCCGCCGTGTACGACGGAGCAGGCGAGGCGTTCGCGCCGACGACCGTCTACGGCGTCTACAAGATCGCCAACGAAGGGACGGCTCGCATCTACTGGCAGGACCACCAGGTGGCGAGCATCGGCCTGCGGCCGCTGATCGTGTACGGCCCCGGACGCGACCAAGGGATGACCGCCTCGCCGACCGAGGCGATGTTCGCGGCAGCGCACGGCGAGGCGTTCACGATCACCTTCGGGGGCTCGACGCAGCTCCAGTACGCGCCCGATGCCGCCCGTGCGTTCGTCGACGCGGCCCGCCGGCCCGCCGCCGGTGCCGACGTCTTCAATCTCGGCGGCCCGGACGTCTCGGTGCCGGAGATCGTCGCTGCCATCGAGGCCGCCGTGCCCGGCGCGGAGGTCGCGTTCGACGACGTGGCGCTTCCGTTCGCCTCACGCCTGCCGGAGCCGTGGTTCGACATGCCGGTGACGCCGCTCGAGCAGGGTGTACGCGAGACGATCGAGGTCTTCGCCCGGATGGCCTCGTAACGACGATGTCAGTTGCCGGCGGCGGCGCGGCGCTCGCGCCGCCGGGCCATCTTCACGAGCAGGTTGTCGGCGATCCCTGGCCGGCTCCACGGGCAGCGGGCGATGCAGATCGCGCACCCCGTCGTCTCGGCGAAGTACGGGATGCAGCGGTCGAAGTCGACGTACCACTTCTCCTCGCCGCGAACGAGCTGCTTCTGCTCGGCGATCGCGTCCGGTGGGCACGCGTCCGTGCAGATCTTGCAGTTGTGGCAGAAGTCGTCCGCTCCGAACACGTCCGGCTCGTCCGCGAGCAGCGGCAGGTCGGTCGAAACGCAGGAGAGGCGAAAGGACGCGCCGTGGGTGCGGTTGATGATCGAGCCGTGCTTGCCGAGCTCGCCGAGACCGGCGGCGATCGCTGCCGGGATCATCAGCAACGCATCGGCGCGCGGGCCGGGGAACGACTCCGCGGGCCAACCCTGCTCGCGGATGAAGTTGCGCAGCGTGTTCGCGGAGCGCGCGGCGCGCGTGTACTGCCGGCCGACCTCGCGGCCGCCCGGCACCCCGGGCGCCTGGGAGATCTCGTCGTAGTCGTGGGCGAAGCCGAGCACGATCAGCCACTTCTCCGCGATCGCGAACCCCTCGTACACCCAGAGCGGGTCCAGCCGCGCGATCCCGACGAGGTCGGCCTCGTTCGCGAGCGCGAACGTCTTCACGGCCTCCGTCCACTCCGCCGGGCTGCGCTCGACACGCTCGGCCGCCACCGGAATCGGGTCAGGCCCGCGCGGGAGCAGCTCGAGCGTCACCGGGTTGCGGCTGAAGGCCTCGGCCACGCCCTCGCCGTCGTAGAAACGGCTCACGACGTACTTCTGCAGCTCCCCGTGCGTCTGGAGGGATGCCTCGTGCCAGAAGAACGGTGACGGCGGGCGCTGCTCGTCCTCACCGAGCCCGTTGACGGTGTTCCCGGAGACGTCCGGGAAGTGCGACAGGATCTCGGCCGGCGGCTCCCACCGCTGCTTGTTGCGGCCCACCCGCGGTCTTATACCACCGGCCGAAGCTCAGCTCGGCTCAGGTTCGCGCCGACGTCAGTCTTCCGGCGACGCAGCGCTCGTTCGCCGGCCGGTGACCAGGCGTTCGCGGTCGAAGAGACGGGAGACGATTCGCCAGGCGGCGATGTCGGCGACGAGCAACGCGAGCGCGCAGGCGATCGCGAGCGTGACCGAGGGCTTGATCACCTGGAACGAGAGGAGTGAGGTCAACGCAAGCAGCGGCAGGCCGCCGACGGTCGCGAGCTGTTGAGCGACGCGGACATCGCTGGCGCGGGTGGAGATGCCGATGCCGACCCAGATCGACCAGAGTGCCAGGAGCGGTGTGAAGAGGATCTGAGCGAGCAGTTGCGGCGGATGGAAGATCACGGTGCGAACGACGTGGGCCGCGCCGAACCGGACGCTGATCAAGACGACGAAGTAGATGCCGTAGGCGATGGCGACTGAGGGCAGGAATGCGGCCACGGCTTTTCCAACCAGCAACTCCGATGCACGGACCGGCGCGGTGAGGACCGGTTCGAGTGTTCCTTGATCCCGTTCGCCAATGACGGAGTAGGCGGCGATCACCGGCGGGATGACAATCGGGATGATCAGCATGAGAAGCGAGATCACGCCGACGGCGGCCTTGACTTGAAGGCCGGAAGCGGAAGCGGGGATCCTGAAGATGGTGATCATCGGTGTGATCAGGAAGATGAACGGCAGCACCCCCATCGTTACGATCACGAAGCGGTTGCGCCGGAACTCGCGCACTTCCTTGCGCACGACTGAGACGACTCGCTTCAGGCTCACGATGCTGCCTCGACGTCGTCGTCGATGAGCTCGAGGTAGACGTCCTCGAGCGAGTGCCGCTCCTCGGCAAGCGAGAGCAGGTCCGCGCCGGCGGCGACGACCGCACGTGTCACTGCCGGCGCCGCGACGCGGGCGTCGCTGACGGTCAGCGTGTAGCGGCCTGCGTCGTCGGCGCGCCAGCCGTCGACGCCGGCAACCGCGAACACTGCGTCCGGCGAGACGAGCGGCGCCAGCGTGCGCACGACGAGCGACTTGGTGAACAGCCGGTCGCGCAGTTCGTCCGGGCGGCCGATCGTGCGCAGGCGCGTGTTGAGAATGGCGACGCGGTCGCAGAGACGCTCCGCTTCTTCGAGCCGGTGCGTGGTGAGAAAGACAGTGACGCCGTGCGCGCGGAGGCCGTCGATCAAGTCGTTCACGTCGCGTGACGCGACGGGGTCGAGACCGGAGGTCGGTTCGTCCAGGAACACGATCGCCGGCTCGCTGAGCAACGTACGTGCGAGCGCGACACGTTGCCGGAGCCCCTTGGAGAGGCTGCCGCAGGGATCGTTCGCCCGGTTGGTGAGGTTGACCGCCGCCAGCGCCTGCGCGATCCGAGCCTTCGGTTCTGCGAGCTCGTACAGCCCGGCGAAGAACTCGAGGTTCTCGGCCACGGTGAGGCGCACGTAGAGGCCCGGATTCTCGGTCATCACCGCGATTCGCTTGCGAATCTCGACGCCGTTCGCCGGGTCGAGCTGCAGCCCCGCGACGTGAGCCGTGCCGGAGGTGGGGGCAATCAGGGTCGCGAGCATGCGCACGGTTGTCGTCTTGCCCGCGCCGTTCGGCCCGAGAAAGCCGAACACCTCGCCTGCGTCGACGCTGAACGAGACGTCGTCCACCGCGAGCCGCTCACCGAACCGCTTTGTCAGGTGCTCGACGACCAGCGCCGGCGTACCCTGCGAGCTCGTCGACCTCGGGTTCGACGTCAGCGCACGAAGCGCCTGCCGCTGCTCGGCCACGTTGGCGTCGGCCTCCGGCTCGGGCCCGGTCGGCTGATCTGCCGCAGTCACCTCCTCGGCGGCCCGGGCACCGCCGGTCGCGAGGGCGACGACGGCATAGACGGCAACGATCAGGATCGCGACCGGCGCGCGGGCCGCAGAACCGCGGAGCAGGAACAGCTCCGCGATCACGCAGGCTACGGCGACCAGTGTGATCGTCCACCCGTGCCAGTCGGCCGGCTGCCAGCCGAAGCCGATCCGTCGACGATGAAACCATCGCTGTGACCTCATCGACCCCGTCCTAGACTAGGTCGGCTGGGCACCGCCGCGAACAGGGAACTGATGTCAGCTTCCCCGAGCAGGGCCGCTGCGGCGGTTCCGGGCGGGCTTTGCGGTACTTCGTCCGCGGGGAGCCGGTCCGGTCGAATCCCTGACGACGAGCTCGGCTGCGATCAGGTGCTGGCGAGGCGGCGGGTTCTGCACCGTGAGCTGCTCGATGAGCATCTCGGCCGCCATCCGGCCTGCTTCGAAGGCCGGCCATTCGACTCCGGTGAGCGCAGGCGTCAGCATCTCGGCGAACTGGGCCTCGATCACCGACACGATCGAGAAGTCCTCGGGAACGCGGAGGTCGGCCGCCCGCAGGGCACCGAGCAGACCCGTGAACTGCCAGCCCGTGGTGATCGCGGCCGTGCACTCCGGCTCCGAGCGGAGCAGCCGTGCCGCGACTGGGAACGCCTCGCGCGGCGCATGCGAGCAGGGGATGTGGATGCCGCGAATGCCGAAGTCGGGGGCGCGTTGCTCGAAGACGTCACGCGCGATCAGCGCCGCCGTGTAGCCCGCGTCGAGCAGATCGGGCGGGAAGTTGAAGAGCGCGACGCAGGTGTGACCGAGCCGGGCGAGGTGCGCCAGGCTCGTCTCGACCGCGTCGCCGAAGTCCATGTCCACGTAACTGATCCCGGTCATGTCGTGGGTGCGCCCGATGAGCGTGAAGGGGCAGCCGTCTGCCTGGAGGCGCGCGACCCTGGGGTCGTCCAGCAGGGTCTCCATCAGGATCACGCCGTCCGCCCGTCCTCTGGCGACGAGCTGCGCGATCGTGTCCGGGTCCGTGGCCGCTGTCGAGAGGAGCAGCGCGTAGTCGCTTGCGCTCGTTGCCAGCGTGGCGCCGGCGACGAATGTCTGCTGCACCGGCAGGAGCCGCCACTGTGGCGAAGGCATGAAGAGAGCGATCGTGTGCGAGGCGCCGCTCGCGAGCGCGCGCGCAGGCCCGTGCGGCCGATAGTCGAGCGCCTCGATCGCCGCCATGACGCGCTCGCGTACCTGTTGCGACACAGACCGCTTGCCGCTCAGGACGTACGAGACGGTGCTGAGGGCGACGCCGGCGCGCTCGGCGATCTGAGCCATCGTTGCCGGCCTGGTCTGCATCGTCGGTCCTGACTGTTTCACAGCGTGCCTCCGCACCGACCTTGACTCGATCACGTCTTCCTGATAGCTTCGCGAAGCGCTTCAACGTCGAAGCGCTTCGATTCGGAGTCTAGTGCTGGCGCCCCGGAGGCGCAAACCCGATGTATACAGCCAGGAGTCCACGCAGGTCGTCCGTCCCAGCAGCTGCGCACAGCGGTCTCGGCGCTGCGAGATGCCGCCACGCGTCGAAGCGGTTCGGAGAGGGCCGGTAGGTTGGCAACGTACGTAGGTCACGAGACCGGCTTCACCGTGCTCGAGGGCGGCGAGGTCCTTCAGGTCGACGCGTGGGGTGAGAGCGGCGCTCGGGTGCGCTCGACTGTCGGAGCGTCGATCACCGAGACGCCCGGCAGCGCGTTGGACGAGGCCGGAGCAACCGACGTCCAGGTCGAGATCAGCGATGACCGGGCGCGAATGCGCAACGGCGATCTCGTCGTCGAAGTCGTCGACAACGACGAGGAGCGGTTCGTTGGCTTCCCGCCGCTCGTGCGCTTCCTCCGGGCGGACGGCGAAGAGCTGTTCGCCGAGGGCGTGCCCCATTTCACGTCGCCTGCGCAGCGGCGCTACCGCCGGGGTGGTGGCGACCTCCACGGCTGTGAGGTCACGTTCAACGCATATCCGGGGGAGCGCTTCTACGGGCTCGGCCAGCACCAGCATGGCCTGCTGGACCAGAAAGGGGCCGTCATCGACCTCGTCCAGCGCAACACCGAGGTGTCGGTGCCGTTCGCGCTTTCAAGTCGAGGCTACGGGTTTCTCTGGAACATGCCCGGGGTGGGCCGCGTCGAGCTCGGTGCCAACCGCACGATGTGGGTCGCGGACGCGGCCCGGCAGATCGACTACTGGGTGACGACAGGCCGAACGCCGGCCGAGATCGTCAGCCGCTATGCGCGGGCGACGGGATTGCCGCCGCTGCTGCCCGGGTGGGCGTCGGGTTTTTGGCAGTCCAAGTTGCGCTACCGAACCCAGGAAGAGCTGCTCGAGGTCGCCCGTGAGTACAAGCGCCGCGGCCTGCCGCTCTCGGTGATCGTCTGCGACTACTTCCACTGGACGCGCCAGGGCGAGTGGAGGTTCGACCCGGCCGAGTGGCCGGATCCCCAGGCGATGGTGGACGAGCTCCGCGAGCTCGGTGTCGAGCTGATGGTCTCGGTCTGGCCGACCGTCAACCCCAACAGCGACAACTACATGGAGCTGGACCGGCGCGGCCTCATGGTGCGCAACGTGGCAGGCCTGCCGCTGCACATGGCGTTCTGGGACAAGGGAACCGACGGCCAGGCCTTCATGCGCTTCTACGACGCGACCAACCCGGCGGCGCGCGACTACCTCTGGGAGAAGATCACCGACGGCTATCGCCGCTACGGCATCCGTGCCTTCTGGCTCGACGCGTGCGAACCGGAGATCCTCGCCGACAACGCCGACGACGCCCGGTACTACCTCGGCCAGGGCTCCGAGGTGCAGGGCGTCTACCCGCGCGAGCATGCCCGCGGCTTCTACGAAGGGCTGCGGGCGGACGGCGAAGACGACGTGCTGCTGCTCTGCCGGTCGGCCTGGGCGGGCAGCCAGCGCTACGGGGCCGCCGTCTGGTCGGGCGACATCGAGTCCACCTTCGAGGCTCTGGCCGCACAAATCCCGGCCGGCCTGAACATGGGCGTCTCGGGGATCCCCTGGTGGACGACCGACATCGGCGGGTTCAGGAAAGGCGACCCGACCACACCGTACTTCCGGGAGCTCGTCGTGCGCTGGTTCCAGTTCGGCACGTTCTGCCCGCTCTTCAGGATCCACGGCGTCCGCGAGCCCGGCCCCCTCGTCGGCTCGGGCCAGACAGGCGCGGCCAACGAAGTGTGGTCGTTCGGCGACGAGGCCTACGGCTTGATCCGCGCACAACTGGAGCTGCGCGAGCGGATCCGCCCCTACGTCATGGAGCAGATGGCCACCGCGAGCGCCACCGGCCTGCCCCCCATGCGCGCGCTCTTCTTGGAGTTCCCGGACGAGGAGCCGGCGTGGGAGGTGAGCGACCAGTTCATGTTCGGCCCGGACGTGCTGGTCGCCCCGGTCACGGCAGCAGGAGCACGCGAACGCGACGTCTACCTCCCGGCCGGGGCGTCGTGGCTGGATGCCTGGACCGGCGAGCCTGTCGAGAAGAACGGTTGGGTGACAGCAGAGGCGCCGCTGGAGCACATCCCGGTCTACCTGCGAGAGGGGGGCGGCCTGAGAGACCTCTCACCGGCGGAAGGCCCACACGGCGATGCTTAGCGAGCAGGCCGTTCAGTCCCCGGGCGATGCGCCGCCGCCACGGCTGTCGAGCTGGCAGAAGCAGCAGCTCGCGGGTTGGCTCTTCCTGACGCCTGCGATCGCATACCTGCTCTTCGCGTTCGCCTTGCCGATCGCCTACAACGTGATGCTGAGCTTCGAGCAGACGTCTCCCGCGACGGTTGCTCATTTCACGGCTCCGTGGGCCGGGCTCGACAACTACCGCTTCGTGCTGCACGACCCGACGAGCCGGGAGGCGATCGTGCACACGTTCGAGTTCACTGCCGGCTCGCTCATCGGACAGTTCGTCATCGGGTTCGCGCTCGCCTTGCTGTTCAGCCTCCGGTTCCCAGGGCGGACGATCGCGCGCTCGCTCGTCATCGTCCCCTGGCTCCTGCCTCTGATCGTGACCGGGGTCATGTTCAGGTTCCTGTTCCAGGCCGAGGGTGGAGCCGTCAACCAGGTGCTGATGAACGTCGGCCTCGCCCACCACCCGATCCAGTGGCTGAACGACCCGCATCTGTCCATGTGGACGATCCTCGTCGCCAACATCTGGCTCGGCGTGCCGTTCTTCACCCTCCTGCTCTACAGCGCGCTGCAGGACGTGCCAATGGAGGTCAAGGAAGCGGCCATCATCGACGGCGCCGGTCCTTGGCAGCGGCTGCGCCTGGTGATCGTGCCGATCATCCTGCCGGTGATCGAAGTCACGGTGCTGCTCGGGTTCGTGTTCACCGTGAAGGTCTTCGATCTCGTGATCGGCCTGACCGGCGGAGGCCCCGCCAACTCGACCCAGCTGATCACGACCTGGTCCTACAACCTCTCGTTCCAGGTCTTCTCATTCGGCGAGGGCGCGGCGCTCAACAACGTGCTGCTCGTCCTGGCGCTGATCTGCGCGCCGCTGTACCTGTTCCTCAGCCGGGATTCGTTGCGACGCAGCTCGGGGGCAGGCGCATGACCCGTCTACAGAGGTCGAGGGCCCTGCGCTGGCTCTGCACGCTCGCGGCCGCCGTTGCCCTCGTGGTCATCCTGTTCCCGGTCTACGCGATCATCGTCGGCTCGTTCGAGTCGACCGAGACGCTGTTCAGCGGCACGTTCTATTGGCTGCCGCACGCGGCAACGCTGGACAACTATCGAACGGTCCTCGAAGGCGGGTCGGGGGCCACCCAGGAAACAGTGGCCGGGTCGCAGTCGGGCAACGTGCTGACGAGCCTCATCGTCGGCCTCGGGACCGTAGTGCTGGCCCTGGTCGTCGCCGTGCCGGCGGCCTATGCGCTGTCGAAGTACCGCCTGCGCGTGACGCTCGTTCTCGTCAGCTCCCTGCTCGTCGCGCAGATCGTCCCCTCGATCGTCCTCGCGACGTCGCTGTTCATCATCTTCCACTGGATTCACCTGCTGAACTCGTACCCGGCGCTGATCATCGCCGACGGGACCTACGCCATCCCCTTTGCGATCCTCGTGCTGCGGGCGTTCTTCTTCAGCCTGCCCAATGAGCTGATGTACGCCGCGAGAGTCGACGGCGCATCGGAGTGGCAGACGTTCCGCCTCATCGTGATCCCACTCGCCCGCTCGGCCGTCATCACCGTCGCGGTCTTCGCGTTCCTGGCCGGCTGGGGCGACTTCATCTTCGCCTTGACCATCCTGAACGGCACCGGCATCCAGCCGATCACGCTCGGGATCTACAGCTACCTCGGCAACTACTCGACCGATTGGGGCGCCGTGATGGCCTCGGGCGCCGTCGCCATGGTGCCGGCCGGCCTGATGCTGGTGGTCGCGCAGCGCTATATCGCGAGCGGCCTCACGGCGGGCTCGGTGAAGGGCTAGCGATGCCCATGGTCCTGCCGCTGTTCCAAGTGTGGCGCCGAGGAGGTGGTGGACGAGCCGTACGCCTCGGTTGACCTTCGCATTCCTATCAACTCCTTGAGAGGAGAATTGTCGTGAAGCTGCTGACTAGAAAGCGGTCCATGGCGCTAGCCGCCCTCGCGGCCGCTGCGTGTGCTGCGATCGGGGCGTCGCAGGCGGCGAGTTCCGCCGCGACCAAGATCACGCTCACAGAAGAGGACTACTTCAACACGCCGGGCCAGACCGCTGCCTTGGCCGCCTACAGCAAGCAGTTCGAGGCCGCGCACCCCGGCGTGACCGTCAAGCGGCAGTACGTGCCGTTTGCCAACTTGGACACGAAGCTGCTGACACAGGCCGCGGGCCACAACCTGCCCAACCTCCTGGCCGTCGACAACCCGTTCGTGTCGACGATGATCTCGACCGGCCAGGTCGCGTCCCTGAGCGGTTTGAGCGGCTTCAGCACGGCGGGGTACTACCCGGCTGTGATCAACGAAGGCCTGGCGAACGGCAAGTACTACAGCTTGCCCGTGGCAGGCGCGAACTCGATCGCGTTGATCTACAACATCGCGATGCTGAAGGCGGCGGGTGTCAGCCCGCCCAAGACGTGGGCGCAGCTCCTCACGGCCGCCAAGACGCTGACGACCTCGGACCACTACGGGATTGCGTTGACCTGTGAGGCCGGAGAAGACACCACCTGGCAGTGGGAGCCGTTCTTCTGGAGCAACGGTGGTAAGGCGACGTTCGCCAACATCGCGTCTGCGCCGGGAGTACAGGCAATGAACCTGTGGAAGCAGCTCATCGACAACGGTTCCGCGTCGAAGGACTGCCTCAACTGGAGCCAGACTCCCGCCGCGTCGACTCAGTTCATCGACGGCAAGGCGGCCATGATGGTCAACGGCCCCTGGAACTTCCCGACGATGAATCAGAACAAGATGTTCTACGGCAAGCAGTTCGGGATCGTCCCTGTCCCAGTCCGTGTGGCCGGCCAGCACGTGATCGTGCCGTTGGGCGGCGAGGACTGGATGATCAGCAACAGCGGCGGCAGCGCTGCGCAGCAGATGGCCTTCGAGTACATCAAGGGCATGCAGACGCCTGCGATGGAGTTGAAGCTCGCGAAGCTCTTCGGCTACCTGCCGGGCAAGCCCGCCGTGGCGAAGCAGTACCTGCAGCAAGCCGGCAAGGAGTGGAGCGTCTACATCAACCAGACGCTGTTTGCGCATCCACGCACGCTCGGGTTGGGTGTGAAGTACCCGAAGATCTCCGAGACCGTGTGGACCGCGATCCAGGCTTCCCTGTCTGGGTCCAAATCTGTGCCGGACGCGCTGAAGACGGCGCAGGACCAGATCACGACCATCTTGAAGGGCTAGAGGCCGTCAGCCCGGTACCGCTTGTCCAGGTGACCTGGGCAGCGGTACCGGGCTCTACCCGGGAGATCCGATGAAGAACAACGACGAGATCGAGTCCGTGCCAACCGTCGTCGCCGCCGTCGCGCCGACAGCTTCCGCTCGCGTGCGGCTCCGTCCGCTCGACGCGACCGGTGTCGTCATCGAAGGCGGGCTCCTGGCCGAACGGCAGCGCGTGAACCACGAGGTGACGCTGCTCCACGGATACGAGGAGCTCGAGCGCGCCGGGACGCTCGAGAACCTGCGCATCGCCGCGGGCCGGACACGCGGCAACCGCCGCGGCATGGTGTTCAGCGACTCCGACGTCTACAAGTGGTTGGAGGCGATCGCCTGGGAGCTCGGCCGGGAGCCTTCAGCCGAGCTCGAGCGCCTGGCCCGCGAGACGATCGATCTCGTGGCCGAGGCGCAAGAGCCGGACGGGTACCTGAACAGCTGGTGTCAGGTCGTCGACCCCGCGTGGCGGTGGACCGACTTGGAGATGGGCCACGAGCTCTACTGCGCCGGTCACCTGATCCAGGCTGGGGTCGCGTTCGCGCGAGCGACGGGCGACGTGTCCCTCCTCACGGTCGCCCGTCGCTTCGCCGATCACATCGCCGACGTTTTCGGCAGCCCCGGCCACACGGGAACCGACGGCCACCCCGAGATCGAGGCCGCGCTTGTCGAGCTGTACCGGCAGACGGGCGAACGGCGCTACCTCGACCTGGCCGACACGCTCACGTCCCGCCGTGGCTTTGGAACGTTTGCCGGCGGCCGCTTCGACCTGCCGTACTACCAAGACGCCGAACCCGTTCGCGAGGCGCGCTCGATTGTCGGGCACGCCGTGCGCGCGCTCTACCTCGCAGCCGGAGTCACCGACATCTACGCCGAGACGGGAGACGAGGCGTTGCTCGAGTCGATGCTCGGCCAGTGGGACGACCTGACCACGTCGAAGACCTACCTGACCGGCGGCATCGGCTCGCGCCACCATGACGAGGGGATCGGCGATCCTTATGAGCTTCCGCCCGACCGCGCCTACTGCGAGACCTGCGCCGCGATTGCGAGCATCATGTGGAACTGGCGCATGCTGCTCGTGACGGGGGAGAGCCGCTTCGCCGACCTGCTCGAGCGAACGCTCTACAACGGTTTCCTCTCCGGGCATTCACTCGACGGTGCGACCTTCTTCTACGTCAACCCGTTGCAGTCGCGAACCGGCGACCGGCGCCACAACTGGAACCCGGTTGCGTGCTGCCCACCGAACATCATGCGCCTGCTCGCCTCGCTCCATCACTACCTCGCCACGACGACGGACACCGGCGTTCAGCTGCACCAGTACGCCTCGTCGAGGATCCGCGCCGTCTGTCCGGTGGCAGGCCCCGTCGAGCTCGCCGTCAAAACGGACTACCCGTGGTCTGGCAGGATCGAGGTCGAAGTGGTCTCGACCAGCGATGTCGAGTGGACGCTCTCGCTCAGGATCCCGGCCTGGGCGCGCGCGGCGATCCTCGACGGTGCTCCGGTCGCGCCAGGCAGCTATGCGGAGCTGAGTCGAACGTGGCGCGCGGGCGACAAAGTGACGCTCGAGATCGACGTCTCGCCGAGGCTCACTGCTCCGAATCCGCGGATCGACGCTGTGCGCGGGTGTCTCGCTGTCGAGCGCGGCCCAGTCGTGTATTGCGTCGAGGAGCAGGACCTGCCCGCCGCTGCCGACCTCGCGGACGTCGCCATCGATCCGTCCGCCGAGCCTGTCGACCACGGCCCGGTGGAGCTGCTCGGAGGCTTGCCCGGCGTCGAGCTGGCTGGTGTTGTCCGCGACCTCGACGGGTGGCGTCGAAGCGAGTACCGCGATCTTCGAGAGCTGCCTGCGCCGGCGTCGGTCGCTCCGACACAGTTGCTCGCCGTTCCATACTTTGCGTGGGCGAACAGGAGCGAGGGCGGCATGCGCGTCTGGATCCCCACGACGGACTAGAAGTAAGGAGGCGGCTGTGGCGACTCTGTCGCTCGAGCAGGTGACCAAGGTCTTCGACAACGGCATGGAGGCCGTGCGCTCGCTCGACCTCTTCGTCGACGACGGCGAGTTCGTGGTTCTGGTCGGTCCGTCGGGCTGCGGCAAGACGACTGCGCTCCGGATGGTGGCTGGGCTCGAGGAAACGACGGCGGGGACGATTCGCCTCAACGGCAAGGTGGTCAACGACCTCTCGGCCAAGGAGCGGGACGTCGCCATGGTCTTCCAGAACTACGCTCTCTATCCGCACCTGAACGTGCTCCAGAACATCGCCTTCTCCCTCAGGGTGGGAGGAGTCGCGAAGCACGAGCGCGAGCAGAAGGCACGCGAGGTGGCCGAGATGCTCGGGCTCACCGAGGTCATCCAGCGCAAGCCCGGCCAACTCTCGGGCGGCCAGCGCCAGCGCGTCGCCATGGGCAGGGCGCTCGTGCGCGAGCCTGCGGTGTTCCTCATGGACGAGCCGCTCTCGAACCTCGACGCCAGCCTGCGTGTGCAGATGCGCAGTGAGGTTCTCCGCGTCCAGCGCCGTCTCGGCGTCGCGACCCTCTACGTCACGCACGACCAGACGGAGGCGATGACGATGGGCGATCGCGTTGCGGTCCTCCGTGGCGGCGCTCTGCAACAGCTGGCCCCGCCGCAGGAGCTCTACGAGAGCCCCGCGAACCTGTTCGTCGCCTCGTTCATCGGCTCGCCGGCGATGAACCTGTACGAGGCGACCCTCTCAGGGCCCCCGGATCGACTCGTCTTCTCGCTCGGGTCGCAGAAGCTCGCGCTTCCCGCCGAGTTTGCGACGCATCGCCCGGGTCTTGCCGACGCCGTGGGGCGCAAGCTGATGATCGGGATCCGGCCCGAGCATCTGACCGTGGCTCCTCCGGACGCCGGCGAGCGGACGCTCTCCGTGCAGGCCGAGCTCGTCGAGTCGCTCGGCAACGAGTCGCTCCTCCACTTCTCGACCGACGCGAGGATGGTGCGCAACCGCAGCGGCGTCTTCACGGCCGATCCGGGCATTCACGCGTCCGGAGACATTGCGGGCGCGTCTGCGTCGGAAGGCGTAGCGCGCCTCGATCCGCGCTTCCGGATCGCCGTCGGCGACCGCCTCGCCCTGGCGGTCGACGTCGACCGCCTCCACGTCTTCGACGCCGACAGCGGTGAGACGATAGGAGCAGCCGGTGCCGCACCTGTCGTCTCGGTGCGGGCGGGCGAGACCTGAGAGGAAGTGGTTCGGCGATGAAGGCGCTAGAGCAGTTCGAGATCTGGCTGGTTGCTGGGAGCCAGGAGATGTACGGCACGGACGTCCTGAGGCGCGTCGAGGAGCACGCGCGCGAAATCGCCTCGTCGCTCGACGGGGAGGAGGCCGTTCCTGTTCGCGTCGTGCTGAAGGGCGTCGCCACAGGCCCGGAGGCGATCCTGGCCATGATGCGCGAGGCGAACGCGACGACGGCGTGCGTGGGCGTCGTCGCGTGGATGCACACGTTCTCGCCCGCGAAGATGTGGATTGCCGGCTTGACGGCGCTGCGCAAGCCGCTGCTGCACCTACACACGCAGTTCAACCGAGATCTCCCCTGGGGGGAGATCGACATGGACTTCATGAACCTGAACCAGTCCGCGCACGGCGACCGTGAGTTCGGTTTCATCGAGACGCGGCTCCGTCTGCGCAGGAAGACCGTCGTCGGGCACTGGCGCGATCCCGCGGTCGTCAACCGTCTCGCTACGTGGACGCGTGCAGCGTCCGGCTGGCACGAGGCGCAGACGCTCGTGGTAGCGCGCTTCGGCGACAACATGCGACAGGTCGCGGTGACCGAGGGAGACAAGGTCGAGGCCCAGATCCGGCTCGGTGTCTCGGTGAACGGATTCGGGGTCGGCGATCTCGACGAGGCCTGCGCCGGTGTGAGCTCCGCGGACGTGGACGGTTTGGTCGCCGCGTACGAGGACGCCTACGAGCTCGTACCGTCGCTGCGCGCCGGAGCCGAGCGCCGGGAGTCGCTGCGCGATGCGGCGCGGATCGAGGCGGGGATCCGAGGCTTCCTCGACGCGCGCGGCGCCAAGGCGTTCACGGACACGTTCGAGGATCTCGGTGCGCTGCCGCAACTGCCGGGCCTCGCGGTGCAACGGCTGATGGCTGACGGATACGGCTTCGGCGGCGAGGGCGACTGGAAGACTGCTGCCCTTGTCCGGATCGCGAAGGTGATGGCGAGCGGTCTCGACGACGGCATCTCCTTCATGGAGGACTACACCTACGACCTCACTTCCGGCAGCTCGGCGGTGCTCGGGGCGCACATGCTCGAGGTCTGTCCGTCGATCGCTGCGGGACGGCCCTCGTGCGAGATCCACCCGCTCTCGATCGGGGGCAAGGCCGATCCCGTCCGGCTCGTCTTCACCGCGGCCCCCGGGCCGGCCGTGAACGTCGGGCTGCTCGACCTCGGCGACCGCTTCCGGCTCGTGTTGAACGAGGTGGATGTCGTCTCCCCGCCCGAGGACCTGCCGCGGCTTCCGGTCGCGCGGGCCCTCTGGCGGCCAAAGCCCGACTTCGCCACCGCCACGGAGGCGTGGCTGCGGGCGGGCGGCCCGCACCACACGGTGCTCTGTCGCGCGCTCGGCACGGAGGCGTTCGAAGACCTCGCGGAGATCGCGGGGATCGAGCTGGTCGTGATCGACGAGCGGACGCGAATCCGCGACGTCGCAAACGAGCTGCGCTGGAATCAGGCGTATTACCGTCTCGCGGGAGGTCTTTAGTGCACGACGAGCTCCGCAGACGAGTCCTCGAGGCGAACCAGGCGATCGTCGACGCGGGTCTCGTGACCTTGACGTTCGGCAATGTGAGCGGGGTCGACCGCGCGGCGGGCGTGATGGCGATCAAGCCGAGTGGCGTCGCCTACGAGCAGCTCGACGCGAACGCGATCGTGATCGTCGACCTCGAGACGGGCAAGCCGGCAGGTGGATCGCTGCGACCGTCGTCGGACGCACCGACACACCTCGTGCTCTACCGGCGCTTTGCCGGCGCCGGCGGCGTCGTGCACACGCACTCGCCGTTCGCTACCGCCTGGGCGCAGGCAGGGCGCGACCTTCCCTGCCTCGGCACCACGCATGCCGACCACTTCCACGGCGCGGTTCCCGTCACGCGCGCGCTCAGCGCCGCTGAGATCGGCGGCGACTATGAGGTGGAGACGGGGAACGTGATCGTCGAGGCGGCCTCCGATCCACACGGCGTCCCGGCAGCGCTCGTCTGTGGACACGGCCCGTTCGTCTGGGGAGCCGACGTCGAGGAGGCGGTCGAGAACGCCGTCGCGCTCGAAGCCGTCGCGGCCCTTGCCTTCCGGACGCTGGCAATCGAGCCGCAGACCGGCGAGCTCGACGCGCCGCTGCGCGATCGCCACTTTGCGCGCAAGCACGGTGCAAGCCGGTACTACGGTCAGCCGTGAAGGCGCTTCGCCTCTACGGTGCAGGCCGGCTGCGCGTGGAAGACGAACCGGAGCCCATCCCCGCGCACGGTGAGGTGGTCGTGCGCGTCGACGCCGTCGGCCTCTGTGGCTCGGACCGGCACTGGTTCATCGAAGGCGGGATCGGCGACGCGACCACGGCGCGCCCGCTCGTCCTCGGCCACGAGATCGCCGCGACGATCACCGCTGGGCCGCGGGCCGGTGAGCGTGTCGCTGTCGATCCTGCCGATCCGTGCGGCCGCTGCGCGTACTGCCTGCGCGGGCTCGCGCATCTCTGTCCCGAGGTTCGCTTTGCCGGGCACGGTGCGACGGACGGCGGCCTGTGCACGCGGCTCGCTTGGCCGGAACGGCTGCTCCAGCCCGTGCCGGACGGGCTCGCCGACGATGCAGCAACACTGCTCGAACCGCTCGGTGTGGCGTTGCATGCGCTCGATCTCGGGGCCGTCGAGCCCGGCGACCGGGCTGCGGTGTTCGGTTGCGGCCCGCTCGGTCTGCTGGTCGTGCAACTGCTCATCCGCGTCGGCGCGGAAGTGTTCGCGACGGACCCGGTTGCACACCGGCTCGCGGTTGCACACGCGCTCGGCGCAAGCGCCACGCCGTTCGAGGTGGATGTCGCGTTCGAGGTATCCGGAAGCGACGACGCGCTCGACGCGGCGCTCGAGCTCGTGCGACCCGCCGGTCGCGTCGTCCTCGTCGGGATCCCCGATGGGGACCGGACGAGCTTCTCCGCCTCGGCGGCACGGCGCAAGGGCCTGACGCTGCTGCTCAGCAGGCGCATGAAGAGCGGCGACCTCGAGCGGGCAATCCGGCTGGTCGAGCGCGATGAGATCTCGCTCGAAGGGCTGGTCACCGAGCGGCACGCTCTCGTGGCGGCGGAGGCAGCGTTCGCGTCCCTCGTCGCGCGCAGCGGGATCAAGATCGTGATCGAGCCGAACGCATGAGCTCCCGGTATGCGATCGGGGTCGACTTCGGCACCGAGTCCGGGCGGGCGCTGCTCGTCGACTGCGCGAACGGCGACGAGATTGCCGCGGCGACCTACACGTATTCGAACGGCGTGATCGACGAACGGCTGCCCGCTCCCGACGACGACGTCGCCCTCGAAGCCGACTGGGCGCTGCAGGATCCAAACGACTACCTCCGCACCTTCGGCCAGACGATCCCGGCCGTCCTCGAAGCGTCGGGCGTCGATCCGGGCGACGTCGTCGGCGTCGGCGTCGACTTCACCGCCTGCACGATGCTGCCGACGCTCGCCGACGGTACGCCGCTCTGCAACGTGCCCGAGTTCCGGCGGGTCCCGCACGCGTGGGTGAAGCTCTGGAAGCATCATGCTGCGCAACCCGAAGCGGATCTGATCAACGAGACGGCAGTCGAGCGTGGCGAGCCGTGGCTGCCGCGGTACGGCGGCAAGATCTCGTCGGAGTGGTTCTTCGCGAAGGCCTTGCAGATCCTGCGCGAGGCCCCCGATGTCTACGCCCGCGCCGAACGGCTGATCGAGGCCACGGACTGGGTCGTCTGGCAACTGACGGGCGTCGAGACGCGCTCCAGTTGCACGGCCGGGTACAAGGCGATGTGGTCGAAGGCGGCCGGTTTCCCTCCGAACGACTACTTCGCAGCGCTCGATCCTGCGTTCGCGGATGTCGTGGACACGAAGATGTCGCGTCGAATCTCGTCGCTCGGAGAGCGCGCCGGTGGCCTCTCCGATCGTGCGGCGGCGCTGACGGGGCTGCGGCCGGGAACGGCCGTGGCCGTCGCCAACGTCGACGCGCACGTTTCGGTTCCCGCGGTCCAGGTCACGGCCCCCGGAACGCTCGTGATGGTGATGGGCACGAGCATCTGCCACGTCCTGCTCGGCGCGCAGGCGGCGACGGTGGAGGGGATGTGCGGGATGGTCGAGGACGGCGTCGTGCCCGGCCTCTTCGGCTTCGAGGCCGGCCAGTCGGCGGTCGGCGACATCTTTGCCTGGTTCGCGGAGACCGCGCAGACACCGCACGAGACGCTCGAGCTCGAGGCGGCGAAGCTCCGTCCGGCTCAGAGTGGACTGCTTGCTCTCGACTGGTGGAACGGCAACCGCTCGATCCTCGTCGATGCGGAACTGCGAGGGCTCCTCGTGGGGATGACGCTGCTGACGACACCCGCGGAGATCTATCGCGCGCTGATCGAGGCAACGGCCTTCGGGACGCGCATGATCGTCGATGCGTTCGACTCAGCGGGAGTCCCGGTCGAGGCGGTGATCGCGTGCGGCGGGCTGCCCGAGCGCAACAAGCTCCTGATGCAGATCTATGCCGATGTGCTCGGCCGTGAGATCACGGTGGCAGCCTCGACGCAGGCTCCGGCGCTGGGCGCGGCGATGTTCGGGGCCGTCGCCGCAGGCGAGTTCGCGTCGATCGAGGATGCGGCTCGGCAGATGACGCGTCCGGGCACGATCACGTACACGCCGTCGACGGCAGAGCACGGCGTCTACGACGATCTGTATTCCGAGTATCGGCGCCTGCACGATCTCTTCGGTCGCGGCGGTGACGACGTGATGCGAAACCTCAACGCGCTTCGCGACCGTGCGTGTTGACGAACTTGGCGCCGAAGGTGCTTGCACCAGCCGACGAGCCGGTGATGAGTCCCGCTCCGAGGTTCTCGGCGATCGAGCGGACGATCGGCTCGGCGTCGCGTCGCCCCAGCACGACCACCGTGCCGCCGCTTCCGCCGCCGCTCACGCGCGCGCCGAACAGGCCCTTGTCTCGACCGGCTTTGCGCACCGCGTCGACGATCTGATCGGTTCGCGCCACGCCCAGCCCGCATCGCGAGTAGCCGGCATGCGACTCGTACAGGAGCTCGCCGAGCCGCTCGAGCGCTTCGCCCGACGGACGCTCCTCGACGAGCGAGGCGAACTCGAGAGCACGTGCGTGCTCGTCGATCGGGAACAGCGTCGCTGCGCGGACCGGATAGGTGGAAGCGGGCTCGACCGTGCTGACGGGATCGTCGATCCCGCTCCGCAGGCGTAGGAAGTCGATCCCGAGCAGGCGTTCCGGCAGCGCGTCGACCCTGACCTGCTCGCGGTGCAGCTCGGTGAGGTACGGAGCGTCGGTGTCGAGCAGGGCCTTGCCCATGAAGGCGGCACAGCGGACGCGTCGGTAGGCGGCGCCGGAGACGGCGTGGCGGAGGCCGGAGTCGATGCCCCAGACGGCGAGCGGCGGCGGGAGGTGTAACGCCTCGAGCACCTCAGCCGGCCGGCAAAGGATCGGGAGCAGGCAGCCGGCTTCGCCGTGCATGACGGCCAGCTGGTCCATCGGCCCGCACGGCGCGGCCGCGAACACCTGCTCGGCGCGCTGGCCCAGCAGTGCCAGCCGCGTTGCGGTCGCGTCGACGCCGAGGCACGCCGCGGTGGCGCAGAGGACGGCGACCTCGACGGCGGCCGACGAGCCGACGCCCTTCCCCTCGGGGACGATCGACGAGACGAGGAGCCGCAGCCCCCGCGGCGCCTCCGCCCCTTCGCGCAGGAGGAGCGCGACGGGCCCGAGCACGTACGCGCCCCACGAGTCGCGGCCGCTGAACCGGTCGGCGAGTCTGTCGACCGGCGTCGTCGCGAGCTCGACCGCATCGACCGCGATCCGCCGGCCGTCGCTCACCGCGACGACCAGGCCGTCGTCGCCGCGCTGGGCGGCGGCGAGCGTCGCCGCTCGGAGCGGCAGCTCGAGCACGAGCCCGCCGGAGTAGTCAGCGATCCCGCCGAGCACGTCGAGGCGTCCCGGCGCCCGCGCAACCGCGACCGGCCGGCCCGCTGCGAAGTACGCGCTTCCGCGCACCAGGCGGCAAAACCGCTCGGCGTCCTGGTACCGGGTGGGGACGCGCTGTCCCGCCGATGGCGTCGCGGGCGAGGTCATCGAGAGCGAGCCTGCCGCAGGCGGAGGTCGCCTGCAAGCCGATAGGCTCCGCCGAGCCGCTCGAGCGAACATGGCAGTCATCTCCGCATCCATTCTCGACGCTGACTTCTCGCGTCTTCAGGAAGAGGTCGAGCGTGTGGCCAAGTCCGGTGTGGACGCGTTCTCGCTCGACGTCATCGACGGCCACTTCGCTCCGCGCATCAGCTTCGGCGACTCCATCGTCGCGCTCGTGCGCAACTGGATCAGGTTGCCGATCGAGGTGCACCTGATGGTCGAGCGGCCGGAACGGCTCGTGCAGCGGATGTGCGACGCAGGCGCGGACATGATCCTCTTCCACCTCGAGGCAACCGACGAGGCGGAGGGCATCGTCGAGCACGTTCGCTCCGAGGGCCGGTGCGTCGGGGTGGCCGTGAAGGAGGACACGCCGATCGATGCGATCTCCGATGAGCTCCTTACAGCGGTCGACGTGGTGAACCTCCTCTCGGTGCCGATCGGGTTCGGCGGCAACCCATCGGCGCCCGACACGCTCGAGCGGATCGCGTACCTGCGACAGCGCGCCGACGCGCTCGGGATCGCCCTGGGGATCGAAGTTGACGGTGGCGTCAAGCCGACGAATGCCGGCGGCTATGTCGAGGCGGGAGCCGACATGCTCACCGTCGGCACCGGCATCTACCACGCGGCTGACCCCGTCGCGGCGGTGCGGACGCTCGTCGCGTCGACCGCCGGCCCCGCCGATGCGGCCGCACGGATGCGCTTGCACGCCTTCCTCGACGTGCCGAGCATCCCGCGACGCGTTTCGGGCCCGCTGCGCAGCCCCCGGTAGCGCAGGGCTGCGGAGGCGCCTAGCCGACCAACTGCACGTCGCAGCCGCGGTCGCGCAGTGCCTCGACCACCGCCGGATCGGCCGAGCGACCGGTGATCACCATGTCGACGTCGTCGACACCGCACAGCCGCGCCACTTCGACTCGTCCGAGTTTGCCGCCGTCGGCCAGCACGATTCGGCGGGCGGCCACCCCCAGCATTCGCTTCTTCACCTCGGCCTCGGGCAGGTTGATGTTCGTGACTCCGCCAAGAGGATCGACGCCGTTGCAGCCGAGGAGAACCGTCTTGACCGAGATCTGCTCGAGGATGAGCATCGCCAGCGGGTCGACGAGTGAGTGCTGGAGTGGTCGCAGCGTCCCGCCGAGCACGACTACGGTGATCCTCGGCGACGCCGGCTCGAGCTCGAGCGCCGTCTTGAGCCCGTTCGTGAAGACGACCACGTCGTTCAACTCGGTGCGTGCGGCGATCGCCCGTGCAGTCGCCGCTGCTGTGGTGCCGACGTCGATCAGCACCGTCTCTCCGTCCTCGAGCAAGGCGGCGGCCGCCTGGCCGATCGCCACCTTCTCGGCCGCGAAGCTCAAGACGCTGTCCTCGAACGGCTGCTCGTGGCTCGCGATCAGCCGCGGGATCGCGCCGCCGCGGACGCGGTGCACCTTCCCCTTCGCGGCGAGCGAGTCGAGGTCTCCGCGGACGGTCACCTCCGACACACCGAACCGGTTGCTCAGCTCGCGTACGCGCACGAACTCCCGCGCCTTGATCTCGGCCAGCATGCGCTCGCGCCGCAGCGACGGTGGGACGGGTGGGGTCATCCCGTCGATGCTCACTGCAGGGACGCCACCTGGGGTTGCACCACGGTGAAGAGCGTGTCGAGCTCGATCGGCTCCGCGGGGACGGCAAGCGCAGCGAGCCGCCTCGCGGCGTCCTCGGGGACGACGTCGTTCAGAAAGAGTCCTAGCCCTGTCTCCACGCTGGCCCGGATCTTCATCGCTTCGGGCGCACGATGCGGCGGGTACAGCTCGAACGCGAGATGCCAGTCGGACTCGCCGGCCGGTGCTTCCTGCGCGACCATCATGTACGGGAGTGGGAAGCCGAAGAGCGCGTCGTATCGCAGGACGACGTCGCGGAGCGCGCGTGCAAGGTCGCGCTGCTCGATCGGGTTGAGGTCGGCCAGGCGCCCAAGTCCGTGCCGGCGTGCTCGGACGGCGACCTCGAACGGCCATCGCGCGGCGAACGGAACCGCGACGACGAAGCTGTCGTTGTTCGAGATGACGCGGTCGGAGCGAGCATCCGTCGCCGTCGCGTCGCACGACAGGCAGCTGCCGCTCCGCTCGCGGTGAGCGCGGTGAGCCGCTGCCTTCGCCGCCACGGTCGGTGGGACGTGGTCGAGCGCATAGATCTGCCCGTGCGGATGCGCGATCGTGGCGCCCACCTCGGCGCCGCGGTTCTCGAAGACGCAGACGTAGGCGTGGGCCGGATCGTTCCACAACTCGCGCGCTCGGTCGATCCAGATTGCGAGGACGCGGCTGAGCTCCGTGGGCGAGAGGCGCCCGAACGACGCCTCGTGCCGGTGCGTGTAGAGCACGACCTCGCACCTGCCGAGCGCGGGGCCGGTCGGCCAGTCGAGCGCCGGCGGCACCGGCGGGGTGGCGCAGAACGACGGGAACCGGTTGTCGAAGACCGCCGCTTCGTACGCGAAGGGAACTTCCGACCCGCCCGGGCAGAATGGGCATTCCTCGGAGGTCTCCGCGGCCGAGTCGAGCGGCCGCGCATTGCGCGCCGGTGCGATCCCGACCCACGTCTCGGTGAAGGGGTCGAGGCGCTTGTGGATCGCCTGCGGCTCCTCCGTGGCCGGCTCGTCGTGGAGGCTGCCGGACAGCGTTCCGTAGACCAGCAGGCGTCGGCCGTCCGCGTGGTGGAGCTCATGCCGGGCGAGGGTATGCATTGCTTCGAAACCGCGGTCATTATCGTCGCTTTCGACGACTATTGAAAGCCCGGCGGGGTGTGGACGTAGGCGCACAGTGGTTACCACCGCTTGAGATATCTGTCGAGAGTTGTTATATACGAAGCTCCAGCCGGTGATAGGGAAAGTCCCGACCGACACGCCACCGCCTCGCGGACGACGGGCCGGCTCGATGGACGAGCCCGATGAAGAGGAGGAGCGATGGGATCAGATAAGCCGGACGTGGTCAGCGAAGAACAGCGTGAGTTCTCGCGGCGACGCTTCCTAAGGCGCGCAGGGGTGGCCGCTGCGGCGTTGCCGCTCTACGGTGGGCTCGCTGGGATTCTGGGCGAGCAGGGCGCCAGTGCGGCGACCTACAAGCGCAACAGCGACAACGCATTCTTCGCCAGCCATCCGAAGTACCACTTCGTGATGGTCAACCACGTCACGACGAACTCGTTCTTCACTGCGACGATCTACGGCATTCAGGACGCCTGCGCCCTGACCGGCTGTTCGTACCAGTGGACCGGCTCGGCGGACTCGATCGTCAACCAGATGGTCTCGTCGTTCAACAGCGCCATCGCCGCCAAGGCGAAAGGCATCGGGTGCTGCTTGATCGACAACACCGCCTTCAACGCACCCGTCGACACTGCACTCGGCCACGGCATCCCCGTGATCGCGTACAACGCCGATGTCTCGGCGGGGACGCCGAATGCCCGGATGGCCTACGTCGGCCAGAACAACCTGACCGCGGGAGCCGCGGTCGCGCAGCAGATCCTCAAGCAGGTGAAGAAGGGCGACCTCGTGGCCGGGATGATCGCGACGCCCGGTACGGGGAACATCCAGCCGCGGATCGACGGTGCGAAGCCCGTCCTGGCCAAGGCCGGCATCCACTTCGTGGAGGTCGGTACGTCGGCGACCGAAGGGGCGCCGGAGTACAACAAGATCTCTGCGTGGTATGCGGGTCACAAGGACGTGAAGTTCATGTTCGCGGTGGACAGCGGTGACAGCGACGCCCTCGCGCAACTCGTGCAGAAGAACAACCTGAAGGGGAAGGTCGGCGCGGGAGGTTGGGACGTCGGGACGCCCGTCGTGCAGGGCATCGACGCCGGCAACCTGACCTTCACGATCGACCAGCAGGCCTACCTGCAGGGCTTCGACACGATCATGCAGCTCTTCCTGTACAACATTTCAGGCGGGCTGATGAAGCCGACGAACACCGACACGGGACTCGGCATCGTGGTCAAGGGGACTGTCAAGCCCTACCTGAACAAGAACAGGTTCGATGGGACGAGCTCGAAGCAGCAGGCTCTGACGCCGCCGACTTCGATCCCGCACTAGTCTCCCGAGCGTGCGTTCGGGTGAACCATCAGCTGCCCCGGCGGACAATCCGCCGGGGCAGCAGCATGAAGCGTTGGTGCTGGGGCGTCGTGTGCTGCGCCTCTTCCTCTACCAGCGCGAGCTGACGCCGATCCTGCTCACGGTCGCCCTGTTCACGTACTTCGTGATCAGGGCCGGGTCGACGTTCACCGACTCGCTCAGCCTCAGCTCGGCCGCCGGCTATGCGGGGCCGATCGGCGCGATCGCCGTCGGCGAGGTACTGCTGCTCGTCCTCGCCGAGATCGACCTGTCGGCCGGACAGGTCTTCCTGTTCGCGCCGTGGGTCGAGTACTGGCTGCACAACGGCGGGGTCCCGCTCGTGCTCGCCATCCTCGCCGCGCTCGCCATGTCCTGCGCTGTCGGAGCGGTCAACGGCTTGATCACGGTGCGCTTGAACGTGCCGTCGTTCGTCACGACGCTCGCGATGAACTTCATCCTCTTCGGGCTCGTGCTCATCTATTCGAATCAGACGCAGGCGACGCCGATTCCGCTCTCGTCGTCCACGGGCGGTCACGTGAGCTTGGCCAGCCAGTTCATGGGCGTCTGGCTGTGGTCGGAGATCCTCTGGGTGACGGCGATCGCGATCCTCGGGGCCGTGCTGCTCACGCGCACACGCTTCGGCGTCCGGATCATTGCGACGGGCGGGAACATGCTCGGCGCAGCCGAGGCGGGCGTGCCGGTCCGGCGTGTGAAGGTGTGGGCCTTCGTGCTCTGCTCGTTCCTCGCCGGCCTCGTCGGAATCGTCGACGCGGTCAAGTACGGGAGCCTCGACCCCGGCAACTTCGGCGTCGACTACATCCTCTACGCGGTCGGCGCCTGCGTGATCGGCGGCACCGCGCTCACCGGTGGGCGCGGCACGGTGATCGGCGCCTTCATCGGCGCGATTCTCATCGGCATTCTCGAGGACGGGCTCACGCTCATCGGGGTCAGCACGAACGACTTCTACGTGTGGGTCGGCGTCGTGATCCTCTTCGCGATGGCGCTGAACGCCCAGTTCGACAAACTGATCGCACGCTCGAGGGAAGCATGAGCGCTCAGCCTGCGGAGCCGACGGCTGTGTCAGCCGATTTCGCGCTCCAGGTGCGCGGCGTGACCAAGCGCTTCGGTGCGCTCGTCGTGCTCCGAGGCATCGACCTCGTCCTCCGCCAGGGGGAGGTGCTGGGGCTCGTCGGCGACAACGGAGCGGGCAAGAGCACGCTCGTCAAGATCCTGAGCGGCTTCCACCAGCAAGACGGGGGCGACGTGTTCGTCGGCGGCGAGCGCGTCCGCTTCAACTCGGTCGCGGCCGCCCGTTCACACGGGATCGAGACCGTCTACCAGGACCTGGCGCTGATCCCGCAGCTCCCGGTCTATCTGAACCTGTTCCTGGGTCACGAGATGACGACGTTGCCCCCGTTTCGCTTCCTCGACAAGCGATCGATGCGGAAGCTCTCTCGCCAGTACCTCGACGACATCAAAGTGCGCGTGCCGAATATCGATGCGGAGGCGGAGCGGCTCTCCGGAGGCCAGCGGCAGGCGGTCGCCGTCGCAAGAGCCGTGCGGGCGGCGCCGAAGATCCTGCTGCTCGACGAGCCGCTCGCGGCCATGGGTGCGCGCGAGTCGCGCCTGATCATCGATCTCGTCAAGGATCTTGCCGCGAGCGGCCGGGTGTCGATCATCGTGATCGACCACAACTACGCCCATCTCTTCGAGCTCTGCGACCGCATCAACGTCATGCAGGACGGCCGCATCACGACCGACCAGCAGGTCCACGAGACGTCGCTCGAGGTGCTGACCGAGCTGATGGTCTCGAGCTATCGTCGGCAGCTGGACGAGGTTTCGGGCTCGGGCGACTGACGCCCGGCGCTGCTAGCGCGTCCCTGGGAAGGCGACCTCGATGCGCAGCCCACCGTTCTGGCGGGCGACTGCCTCGATCGTCGCGCCGTGTGCGCGTGCGATGGCGTCGACGATCGAGAGGCCGAGTCCCAAGCCGGGTGAGTCGGTCGCGCGATCGACATTGAGCCGCTGGAACGGGTGGAAGAGGCGCGCAACCTCGCCGGCCGAGATCTTTGGGCCGCTGTTCGCCACGGTGAGCACGGCGCGGCCGTCTCGGCTCTCGGTTGTGATCGCCACCAATCCGCCGGCTTCGTTGTGGCGCACGGCATTGCCGACGAGGTTCGCGACCAGCCGTTCGACGAGGCGCGGGTCTCAGCCAGTCGCTCAGCCGGAGTGACGGCGATCCGAACTCACCGGCTTTCCGATTGGCGCAGAAGACCTGTCAGACCAGGTGACGCCGCGAGCAACGCGATCGAGCGGCGGGCGGGATTAGAGCTCGGCGAGCCGCGGCACGAGCTTCGCGATCGTGCTCTCGACGCACTGGGCCGGCTCGTCGGTGAGGAGCGAGACCTGCACGTGCTCCATGCCGAGAGCCGCGTACCCCTTCATCGTCGCGACGAAGTCGTCGAGGTCCGTGTCCGGGCCGACGCGCGCGATGGTCGTGTTGCGGATCTCGGCGCGATCGCGCCCGACCTCCTCGCAGTGGCGCGCGAGCACGTCGAGCTTGTGGCGGACCTCCTCGGGCGACGTGGAGAAGAGATTGTTCATGTCGGCGTACTTCGCGACCAGGCGCAGCAGCTTCCGCTCGCCGCCGCCGCCGATCAGGATCGGAGGGTGCGGCTTCGTGAGCGCTTGCGGAACGTTCAGCGTCTCCGCCAACTGGTAGTGCTTCCCCTCGTACGGGCCGTCGTTCTCGCTCCACATCTGCAGGCAGATCTGCAGCGTCTCCTCGAGCCGCTCGAGCCGCTCGGCGATCGGGCCGAACGGCACGCCGAGCCCGACGTGCTCGCGCTCGTACCAGGCCGCACCGATGCCGAGCATCGCGCGTCCGCCCGAGAGGACGTCGAGCGTCGTCACGATCTTGGCGAGCAGCCCCGGACGGCGGTAGCTGACGCCGGTGACGAGCAGGCCGAGCGTCATCTTCTCCGTCAGCCCCGCGACGTAGCCAAGCGTCGTGTAGCCCTCGAGCATCGGGTCTTCGGCGCGCGTGAACATCTCCATCTGGAAGTAGTGGTCCATGCACGTGAACATCGTGCAGCCGGCTGCCTCAGCTGCCTGCGCCGTGTCGCGCGCGTGCGTGCGGAGCCGCTCCGGCCCGCCGGCGAGATCGAAGTTCATGAAGTGGATGCCGATGTCCATAGCCCGAGCCTAGAAGACAAGAGCCCCGACGTGCTGCCGATCGGCGGCGCGCTCACGTCTGGCCGGCGTGTCGGTCCGGTAGCGCGGCGGTCGCCGCAGTCGCAAGGGCGTAGATGCCTACGGCGGAAGCGATGATCATCGAGCTTGGTGGGAGTGTCGGGAAGACATAGCTGAGCGTGAGGCCGAGCCAGACGGCTCCGACCGCGAGTGCGGCGGAGAGGAGGAGGCCGCGGAACGGGTTGGTGGTGAGCCTGTGCGCGGCGCCGGCGGGCGCGGCGAGCAGGCCGAGGAGGAGCAGGGCGCCGACAGCCTGGCTGGCCTGTGCGGCGACGAGCCCGACGAGGGCGAGGAAGCCGAGCCCGAGTGCGCGGACCGGGACGCCCTGAGCAGCTGCGACCGCTGTATCGAGCGAGGCGAAGAGCAGCGGTCGCGCGATCGTGAGCAGCGCGAGGCTCGCCAGGACCGCGAGCACGACCGAGACGCGGACGTCGGTGCCGCTGAGCCCGAAGATCGAGCCGAAGAGGACGCGCACACCGGCGGTGCCGTTCCCGGCGCTGCTCTTGGTAGTGAAGATCGAGAGGAAGAGCACGCCGAGTCCGAGTGTCCAGGCGAACAAGGAGCCGATGACCACGTCGTCGGCTCGGGCGCGGTTCCCGAGTGCGCCGAGGAGGACGCCGCCGAGGATCGTTGCGGTGAAGAGGCCGGCACGGATGTCGACGCCGATGACCGCGGCGGCGAGCGCGCCGGTGAAGGCGACATGGCTGAGTGCGTCACCGGCGAAGACCTGCGCGCGCAGGACGACGAAGTAGCCGACGAGACCGCAGGCGAGGCCGACGAAGCTGCCGGCGATCAGCGCGTTCCGCATGAACTCCTGCGCGAACATCAGGCGGGCTCCGGTGTGAGCGCATTTCGGCTCTGCCTGCCTGTGACGACCCGGGCGAGGCGCACGAGAACGTAGAGCGCGAACGAGAGTGAGGTGACGAAGAAGCCGACGGGATAGATCGAGAAGTAGGCGAGCGCGAGCCCGAGCCAGGTGACACCGAGCGCGATCGCAACCGACAGAGCGATCCCGACGGCGGGGCGAGCGGTGAGCTGGTGAGCCGTCGCGGCCGGCGTGACGAGCAAGGCGAAGACGAGCAGCGCCCCGGTGATCTGGCTCGTCTCGGCGACCGAGAGTCCGAGCACAAGCAGGAAGCCGAAGCCGAGCAGGCCGACCGGGACACCGCTCGCGCGAGCGACGTCGGCGTCGACCGACGCGAAGAAGAGCGGCCGGCCGGCGGCCGCCACGAGGACGATGGTGACGACCGCGACGGCAAGCAGCACAGCGACTTGCCCGCTCGTGATGCCGAGGAAGGTGCCGAAGAGCAGCGAGTCGAGACCGTTGAGCACACCGTGGTAGAGGCTCACGAAGAGGAAGCCGAGCCCGAGTGCAAGCGCCTGCACCGATCCGATCGCCGCCGACTCGGCGCTGAGGCTTCTCCGCGAGCCCGCGATGCCGGCCAACGCGAGGGCGCTGATCCCGCAGAAGCTGAAGTACCCGAGAGCAATGGGGAGGCCGGCGAGGGTTGCGGCGGCGGCGCCGGGGAACGCGATCACCGACAGGCTGTGTCCGGCGAAGGTCTGGCGCCGGAGGACCATGAACCAGCCGGTGACGCCGGCCATCACGGCGACGATCGTCCCCGCTTCGAGCGCGTTGACCATGAACGGGAACGAGACGAGCTGCTGGACGTCGTTGACCGGGTTCCAGGAGAGCCCCTGGAACACTGCGGCTTCAACCATGCGAGTGACGGCCGCCGTGCACGAACGGCGCTTCCGGCTGTCCGACGACGACGAGCCTGCCGTCGGCTGCGCGCAGCACCTCGATCGGCGCTCCGTAGAGACGACTGAGCGTCTCGCTCGAGATCACCTGCTCGGGCGACCCCTGGACCGCCCGGCCGCCGGCGATGTACACGACGCGGTCGAGGTAGCTGAGGATCGGGTTGATGTCGTGCGCGACGAGCAGGACGGCAACCTTCTCCTGCTGGCAGATGCGGCGCACAAGCGCGGCGACGGAAGCCTGATTGGGGAGATCGAGGCTGTCGAGCGGCTCGTCGAGCAGCAGCAGGCCGGGGCGGCGCACGAGCGCCTGGGCGATCAGCAGCCGTTGTTGCTCACCGCCGGAGAGCTCGCCGATCGGTTTGCGGGCGTAGTCGGTCGCATCGACGAGCTCGATCACCTCGGCGACCCGCGCTGCCTCTCGGGCACGGCCGGGCAGGCCGGGGATCGGGACGCCCCAGCGGGCGCCGTTCAGCCCGAGCGTGACGATGTCGGTGCCGCGGATGCGTGTGCCGGCGTCGAAGTTGCGGCGCTGCGGGAGATAGCCGATCAGATGGTTCGCCTCGCCCGGCGGTCGTCCGAGCACGGAGACGTCTCCCGCGGCGAGCGGCAGGAGGCCGAGCACGGCCTTGATCAAGGTCGACTTGCCTGCGCCGTTCGGGCCGAGGATTGCGACGAACTCGCCGTGTGCGACCGACAGCGAGAGATCGCTCCAGATCGTCCGGCTGCCGAGACGCACGGCGGCACGCTCGAACGTGACCGCTCGATCTTCGCCTGGATTCTGCTCGTCGAGCACGGCTACCGGACCGGATCGTCTCACCGGCCCGTCGCTTTCGCGAGCGCGCCGGCGAGCGCCTCCAGTTGGCGTGACTGCCAGTCCTGGAAGCTCGCAGAGGCGGGCGTGAGCGTCTCCGTGATCGTCGTGATGGGAATGCCCTTCTTGCGAGCGGCGTCCGTGATCCGCTGCACATCCGGGGTGCTGTTCTGGCTGTTGAAGACCCAGACCTTGATCTGCTTCGTCGCGATCTGGCGATCGATCGTCGTCTTGTCGGAGGCGGTCGGCTCCGTTCCCTCGCTGATCGCCTTCAGGAACGACGCGGGGGTCAAGAGCTTCAGCCCGAGCGCCTGCGCGAGCGGCGCGAAGATGCTCTCCGAGGCGCCGACCGGAACACCGTGGTATTTGCGCTTGATCGTCGCGAGCAGCCGCTTGTACTGCGCCAGCCCGCTCGTCTCGAAGCGTGCCTGCTGCTCCCTGAAGTAGCCGGCGTCCTTCGAGTCGAGCTCCGCGTAGTCGCGAACGATCTGCCCGATCACGGTCTGCACGTTGGTCGGCGAGTACCAGCGATGCGGGTTCCCGCCCGGCTTGATCCCGACCAGGTCACCGACCGTGAGGACGACCCGCCCGTGGACGGGGTTGGCGGCGATCAGCTTCGCCGCCCAAGGGTCGTAGCCGATCCCGTTCACGATCGCCAACTGTGCCCCCGCCATCGTCCGGGCGTCGGCAGCGGTCGGCTCGTAGTCGTGCGGATCGGTCGCCGGGCTGGTGATCACGCTCGTGACCTGGACCCGGTTCCCGCCGAGTTGCGCAGCGATGCTGCCCCAGAAGTTCTCCGCCGCCACCACCCGCAGGCCGCTGCCCGTCGTTGCGGCGTGGCCCGACGAACGTGTGACCCCGGCGCCGGCGAGCACCAGGGCCGACAGCAGGAAAGCGAGCAGAACCTTGCGCATGGATGTCGAGCCTCCGTCTGTGGGTGTGGGCGGTGCCTTGCGGCCCGCCACTCTACGCTAACGATACTCATTCCCGCTCTCGATATATCCGAGAGTCGCTATCATTAGTGCCATGAGCGAAACGGGCAGCGTCAGTTCCTGGGCAGAGACGACGATTGCATCGCTGCACTCGAAGGGACATCGCAACGGCGGCGCCCGCCGCGCGGTGATCGAGCTGCTCGGCCGCCAGCAGTGCTGCCTCACTGCACAGGAGATCTTCGACCAGCTACGGGTCGAGGGCCGCCGCGTCGGCACCGCAAGCGTCTACCGCGCGCTCGAACAACTCACGAAGGACGGGTTCGTGCAGCGCATCGACATCGGCGCCGGCACCTCGCGCTTCGAGCCGATTCACGCAGACGGCGAGCACCACCATCACCTCGTCTGCGACGGCTGCGGCAAGGTTGAGGCGTTCGCCGACGACGAGCTCGAGCGGGCGCTCCACAAGGTCGAACGACGAACCGGCTACACGGTCGCCGGCCACGACGTCGTCCTTCGCGGCGCCTGCGACGACTGCTCGCCGCGATAGCTCCCTCCCCTCGATCGAGCCGCCCGGTCCCCTGGCCGGAACGTCACTCGGAAGCGCCGTGAACAGCGAAGCAGTCGCCGAGCCGATCGTGGCGACGCTCGTCGGCTCGATCGGTCTGATCGCTGCAGTTCCGGTCACGACTGCGCTCGCTGCCGTTTTTGGAGGTGAGCTGTTTGCGACTGGTTGCCACCGGTTGCGCCCGCTT
>Ga0265316_10000912_pt1 | contig 32124 bp, 33 predicted proteins | sample 4522metaG_FD_202092 | JGI IMG/M metagenome (GOLD analysis project Ga0265316, IMG submission 202092) | Rhizosphere microbial communities from Carex aquatilis grown in University of Washington, Seatle, WA, United States - 4-5-22 metaG | ecosystem: Host-associated > Plants > Roots > Rhizosphere >...
GTTCCCGCCTTTGCTTCCAACTTTCATCTCGTCGGGCATTCTGCTTTTTGATGAATTCAGCTTCCACTCCCCGATGAAGGGATTCTCTGCCGCCGATGCCAAGCCCGCAGCCATGAGGGCAAACAGCAGCAAATAAAAACTACGCTTCAGCATTGGAACCTCCCTGCCACTCTCGCGGAAAACATACCGAATTCCATCACAGCGTACCGCTTCACTGATGCAGCAGCTTGAAGGCGTGCGTCCACTCATTCTTGGTAAACCCGAGTACGCACCACAACATGCAAAGCGGTTCAATGGCTCTTGCCGACTCAACCTTTCCCATGTCCGCTGTATCCCAGCCAAACTGCTCCAAAAGCTGCGCTGTCACCACCTTGGCCCCGTCGTCGTTGCCGCAGATAAACATCGTCGGCTTCCCTGCTTTGTATTGTGGGTTCACAAATTGGCCTTTCCCCACCGAATTGAACGCCTTGACGAAGTGAGCTTTGGGGAACTCGCGCTGCAGCCGCTCCATCAACGAGTCGTCCAGCGTGGTGAAGAATTTCAGAACTCCGTTCACAGGCGGCGCGTCGGCGATGGGGTTGCACGCATCCATCACCAGCTTGCCGTCGAGGTTCGCGCTTCCTGCCATGCGCAACACATCGGTGGCCACCGAACCCTTTACCGCAAGCGCCAAGACTTCGCCGAACGCCGCAGTCTCACTGAAGCTGCCCACCTGCACCTTGGGATTGCTCCGTTGCCACTCCGCCAGTTTCGCCGCGTCGCGCGTCCCGATCGTCACCTGGTGGCCGTGCCTGATGAACCCTTCCGCGAGCGACTTTGCCACATCGCCTGAACCCAAAACTCCAACCTTCATTGTCTTATCTCCTCTCTGTTTCTCAGCATGGTTTTGCTTCATCCCGTCTATTGCCCGCGGAGCCCTGTGTGCAGATAGGCGACCACAGCGTCCATTTGTTCCTTCGTCATCTGGTAGGCAAACGGCGGCATCATTCCCTTGCCCGTCATCAACACTTGCACCACTTCAGCATCGGTTGCCGCCTCACCATCGGGCAACGTGCTCTTGCTGAAAAGACCATGCAGACTCGGCGGAACCTTCTTCAAGTGCAGGTCGTTCTGCTCATGACAGTGAGCGCACCCAACGTTGTAGAGGTGCTTCCCTTCTGCCTGTTGCGGCGTTAGTGTCGGCGCCGAGCGACAACCCATTATTTCTGCTGCCATCAGCGCAACTGTCCAGTTTAGCTTCCTCACCGTTTTCTACGCCTTCTTCGCGAATTCTCGTTCACAACGCTGCCGGGCCGTCCGCCGACTATCCTTATCCTATGGGGCTACCCACTCTGGACCAAATCCGCGAAGCTCAATCCCTGATCTATCGCTACATGCCGCCCACTCCGCAATACAGCTGGCCGCTGATCAACCAGCGGCTTGGCGCCGAGGCCTGGATCAAGCACGAAAACCATACTCCGGTCGGAGCATTCAAGCTGAGAGGTGGTTTGGTCTATGCAACGTGGCTGAAACAAACGCAGCCTGACCTTAAAGGCGTCGTGGCGGCCACGCGCGGCAACTTTGGCCAGGGAGTTGCCACGGCGGCGCGCATGTTAGGACTGAAAGCCGTCATCGTCGTTCCCCATGGCAACAGCGTCGAGAAAAATCGTGCCACCGAGGCGATGGGTGCCGAGCTGGTCGAACATGGGCACGATTTTCAGGAGTCGCTTGAGTATGCCCGCATCCTCGCGCGCGAGCGCGGCTACACGATGGTCGAGTCGTTCCACGAGCGCCTGGTCCACGGCTCCGCGACGTATGCTTTAGAACTTTTGCAGACGGCGCCGAAGCTCGATCGGGTCTACGTCCCGATCGGACTGGGCTCTTCAATCTCCGGAATGGTAGCCGCGCGCAATGCCCTCAATCTGTCTACCGAGATAATCGGCGTGACGGCGACGGCATCCGCAGCCGCAGCGCTCAGCTTTAAGCAGCGCAAACTGGTTGAATCCCCAGCCGAATCGCAAATCGCCGACGGACTCGCCTGCCGCAGGCCCAATGAGGATGCGTTGGAGATTATCTGGGCCCACGTCGCGCGCATAGTCGAAGTCACCGACGAAGAGATTGCGGAGGCTATGCGCATCTACTACGAGGACACGCACAATGTTGCGGAAGGCGCCGGAGCGGCTTCCCTCGCAGCCGCGCTCAAGGAGAAAGCGTCGCTCCCGGGCAAGCGCGCCGGAATCATCCTCACCGGCGGTAACGTCGACCGTGAACTCTTCGTCGCCGCCATCAATGGGGATTTCAAGGCAGCGAGGCCGGCATGACCGAGCCCCATGAGCACCTCACTCCTTTTGCCCATGCGGCAAGCAACCGCTGCTTCGGTTGCGGGCCCGCAAACCAAACCGGCCTGCGCCTTGAGTTCCTGCTTGCCGACGACGGGTCGGTCGTCAGCTTTCCCACGGTCGCCAGTGCTTTTGAAGGTCATCCTGGCTACCTGCACGGCGGCATTATCGCCGCGCTCCTCGATGAGGCGATGAGCAAAGCGGTTCGCGCTCGAGGCATCTCTTCCATGACCCGCAAGATGGAAGTCGATTACCTCCGCCCCGTTCCCGGTGAAAAGCCGCTTCGTCTCGAAGGACGCATCGTTCGCAACGAGCCGCGCAAGCATTGGGCCGAAGCGCGCATCCTCGATGAGAATGGGCGCGTGCTCGCCGAAGCGAAAGGGCTCTTCATTGAAGTCTCGCCCAAAAGATAAACGGCGGTCCAAAGACCGCCGTTTGCCCCATCCCAATCGCTTCATTTGTCGGCAAAATGCAAACGAACTGACCACCGCTCACTGTGCACTGTTCACTGTTTTAGTGCACCATGTTGATCGTGTCCTGCGTGACCGTGTCGAATGTGGTCACTGACTTGGCATTGGCTTCGAACGCGCGCTGAGCAACGATCAAATCGGAGAACTCGGATGAGATATTGACGTTCGAAGCCTCAAGCGCATCGTCCTCGATTGTGGCCAGGCCGCCCGTTCCGGCGGCGCCGATCGATGCCGTTCCACTCGCCAGCGTCGTCGCGTAATCTCCGTCTCCAAGCAACTGAAGACCCTGCAGATTGGTTACATTCGCCAGCGCAATTTGCCCGACCGTCTGGTTCTGGCCGTTGGAATATTTCGCTGCCACGGTTCCATCGGAGTTAATGGTGAAGCTCTGGAAGGTCCCGCTCTTGTAACCATTTGCGTCTGTTCCCGACACCGCCGAAGCTGTGTAGACCTGGCTGATGTTAGGCGTGCCGGCTGCGCCGAGCAGGTTCCACTTGATATCGAGTCCCGCCGCTCCATCAACCAGCACATTGGCCGCGGCCGGATTGAAGTTGAGGTCGATGGACGAGACGTCGCCCGCCGCCGTTCCCACGTTCGATGGATTCGCCGCGCCCATTGGCTGCACCTGGATCAGGTTGCCGTTGGTGTCGAAGGTCATGGTTCCAGTGATCGCCGCCGGCACAGCGTTTCCTCCCGCTACTGAGTAATCCGCGGCGGGCAACGCGACAGAATACGTCCACGAATTCGCGACCGCGCCCGGCTCAAATGTTACCGTCGCCACGTGCGGCTCGCCCAGCGAATCGTAAACCGTCACTTCCGCGGGAAACTGCGTGCCCGCTGGTGTTGCGCTGTCCAGATTTGCCGTCATGCTCATGCTTGTTGAAGCCTGGGGCTGCTGTACTTGACCCGCTAACGGAATGTTGATCGCCTGCAGGGGCGCGTTCGTGTTCACTGCCCCGTTCACCGCAGGGTAACCCATCACACTCATGCCGTTTCCGGCCACGAGGTTGCCGTTGGTGTCCTGTGTAAAGTTGCCGGCGCGCGTGTATTCGTAGCCACCGTTTCCGTTACCAACAATAAAGAATCCGTTGCCGTTCAATGCCGCGTCGGTCGAGTTCCCGGTTGAGTTGATGGAGCCTTGCGTGAATGCAATCTCATTTGAAGCCACCTTCACGCCCGCACCCACCTGGATGGGATTGCCGGAGCCCGTCGAGCCAATCTGCTGGTAAAACAGATCGGAGAAGTTGGTCGTCTCCGCCTTGAAGGCCGTCGTATTCATGTTGGAAAGATCGTTCGCAATGGTATTGAGAGCGGTAGAATCGGCTTCCAGGCCGGTCAGCGGAATTGAGAAACTTGCCATGGACTTTCTCCTCTTCAGGTCTATTCAGTTTTGCGGGCCTCAATGCCCGGCTTCCTCTTGATTTGGAATCGGCTCGGCGGGCCATCGAGCCGACCGGGTGAACCGGCGTTAGTGCAATGCGATTGCGCTGCCTTTTTCGGGACTTGAATGCGCCCGGCCATCTAATGCGTGTCCCACTTTCTGCGCGGCGGGGTTCATGCCCGGTACGCCCAGGTTCCCGGGAGCCCGATTGAATCCGGTTGTCCCTGCGTGCGGTACGTCGCTCTCGGGAGACGCAGCGGCCGGCACCGCGCCCGACCGGCGTGCCGCGGCCGTCTGCGGACTCGTCGCCACTGGTCCGTTGGCCGCCGGGACCTGTGCGGACTTTCCACTTCCGGAACCGGAGCTCGTTCCGCCCACATCCCCGCTCAGCGTCTGATTGATGTTGATCAGTTGTTCCAGGCTGTTCACCTGCACCAACTGATTGATGTACTCGTTGGGATCGGTGTTCGCCGTCGGATCCTGGTTCTGCATCTCCGTCACAAGAAGCGTTAGAAAGTCATTCGCCGAGATCGTCGCCGAACCGCTGCTCGTGCCGTCCGAGCCGTCCGTGCCGCGCGCGCTATTGGTCTGCGGCGTTGAGTTGGCCATCGGCGATGCGGCAGTCCCACTCAGCGCCTGTCCCGCCGTCAACGAATGATTGAAAAATGCTGCGGCTGTTTCCATTGCCCCTCCCTGCTCCGTTCCACCCTCCGTGTGCCCCGATTCCTCAAGCCCATGCCGAGGTTCAGGCCATCACTGAGATATGCGCTCCGAGCCCATCACCCGCGCAAACTGGCGCGTCTAATCCGCTGGCTGGCACCGCAGAGCTTGTCGATGAAAATGAATCGCCTTCGCGCGCGCTCGGTTGCGAGCCCAATTCGAATGCATGCGTCTGATTTTCTTTCCCGTCTTGCCCGGCACTCTGCTGCATTCCCCGGCCCAGACCCTGAGCCAGACTCTGGTCGGATTCGGCCCCGATCCCGCTGTTTCCGGGAGAGGACATGGTCAGCGTCGCCACCGGCGTATGGTTTTCTGAGAGATAGGCGCTCAATCCGGCCAGGTGCCCGCTTAGAGCCTGCGCTGCTTCCGTTGAGCCCGGAACAATCGCCGCGTGAATACTGACCCCGCTCAGTTCCGCGCGCACGCCCACCCAGCCCAGTGCCGGATCGTTGAAGCCTGCCTCTGCCTGCCGACCTCCAGCATGAATCCAATTCGGCGAGCCAACCGTAGTTCCCGCGTCGAGCGCAGCAAAGGTTTCTTGTCCCGCCGCTGGCGCTCCGGCCGATGTGCTGCCGGCTTCTGCTGCGGAAGCCAAGATGCCGTGCGTGCCAGACGGGTCGCGCACTATAGCGGACGTTTCCATTCCTGACGGCTGCGCGACAACGACGCGTGGCCCATTCTGATGCGAGGCCGCCGCGCTGGGTCCTCCAACCGCAGGATCATTTGCCATTTTCGCCGGCAGCGTTTCTGAGTTCCCAGCTTCCATCCCCGACTTATCAGCTGCCGGAGCAGCAGCCGCCGGTGCGGGCGTAGTCCCGTTCCCCTCGCCAACCCGGCGATGCGCCGTCAACCTTCCACCCCCATTTTCTCCAGCCGTGTTTTTGTGTTCCTCCACGCCTGCCTTCGGTCCCATATCCGTCACGCTGACGGCTCTTGGCACACTCGAGGTCGCAATTCCCATTTCCGCCAAACTCGCTTGCGGGATTGCGGCAGATTCTTCCTGATCGTCGCTCCGCGTCTCGGCCGCGACGGCTGAATTCATCGTTTGGCCAGTCGGTGAAGCTTGCGCCCCATGGATTGGAATTTGCCCTGCCGCGCGCGCGTTTGCGCCCGAATTCGTGAGAGCCGGGACCGACACTTTCGAGTGAGCATCGTTCGCTGCAACCACGGCAGCGGTGGTTACGGTCGCGGGCTGGTTCGTGATCGCGGCCGGACCAGCCATCTGATCCTCGCTCCGAACATCAGCCTCACTTGGCGCCACCGAATGGATCTCACTCGCGAGCGGAATGTTTGCCTCGATTGGCGCCGCTGCCGCCGCATCACCATCAACCGGCGACCCTGCTACTCCGTTGGATCCGTGAGTGGCGCGTCCTCGCACTCCCGCGTTCTGCGCAAGGCTGTTCCGTCTCTCGATCTTTGAATCGCCGAACGAACTTCCTGTGCTGCTCGTCGTCTTTGTCGCGCTCCACTCAAAGGCGCTTTGGTGGCCGTCCGCGACTCTCGTCTTATTCGCCAATGGCTGGTTCACTCTCGTCGGGCTGTTGGCGGCGACAGACGCACTTACTGTCGATCCAGCCCTCCCCGATGCTGTGAGCGTCGATTGCGCCTCACGGCCGCCAAACGCCAGTGCCGCTCCGTTTCTCCCTGCACAATGGCCTCCGCTGTTTTCGTTTGCCGCGTCCGTTTCAACCGAATCGCCCGCCGTGTCTTCCGGGATCTTGCCACCGGCTTGCGTCGCCCCCCATGGACGCAGCATCGAAAGCCAGTTCACTTTGAAACTTTCCTTATCTGCGACCGGTGCTTCGCTCCCCGCCGTCGCGCCCTGCCACGTTCCAATCGTCCCCCGGCAGGCCACTAATGCCGCTGTTTCGTTCGGCTCTCCATTGCCGCCCTCGCGTTCAAACGCTGCTCCAAATCCTCCGCCTGCGCCAAATCCCGAGCCGGTCCCTGCGCCGTCTCCGGCTGATATCTCCACTCCCGGCACCGCTCCTGCGCCCAGTCCAGACCCTGTGCCGACTTCCGTGCCAATGGCGATCGTCATGTTGGGACGGATTGCAGTAGAAGTGCCAAAGTGCTGCGAACGGGGTTAGGAGATTTTCAAAACTGGAAGATTGGTTCCATTTAAGGAAACACCTTGGGAGCGCCAGGACCTTTCGCTCAAGTTCCAGGCATTGCACCCAGTCAACTCTGATCGAACTCTCCTCTCGAGCCGGAGTTCCTGGCTTTTCTTTGGCGACGCATCCTCGTTCCTGGTGGTTCCAACTACGCTCTACGCTGACATCAACTCTTTTCGACGGCTCCGCCGGCACTCACTGCACGCCCTGCGCCGCGCAGAAACCAGTCATCGGTCTCCCGCTGCGCGCGGCGTCCCGCCACGCGAGCGTTTGCCGTCTCGATCTTCCGGATCAGCGTCTCCACCTGCCGCCGTTCCATTCTCTTTCCGAGAAACTTCGCACGCCGCGCCGCAACTTCGGCTTCGATCTCTTCGATTCTCGGCTTGAGCGCTTTCGCCTGGCGGCTTGCCGCGCGCATCTCCTCCAGGCCCGCAATTCTGTCCGCCGCATCGGCCGAAGCCGCGCTCGCCGACACGTGCCGGCGTCCGTAGCGCTCGCGCTCCTCGGCCGCCTGGAGCGCTGCTTCAAGCCGGCGCAGATTGCCGATCGCCTCCTCAAGCGCCGCCTGGCTCAGTTCCTCCTCGAGCCCGCGCACTTCGAAAAGCCGTTGCAAGCTGCGCGATACCGCCATGGCTCAAATCTCGCCAGTCAGCGCGGCGAGGCGGCGCAGGCAGTCGCCAAACTCAACCTGCTCGCGCGCGTCCTGCGTGAGAAAACCGCGGATCATTTCGCGCGCGCCCAGCGCGCGGTCCAACTCCGCGTCCGCGCCTGTCTTATAGGCTCCGATGCGCACCAAATCTTCCGAGCGCGCGTAGACCGCCATCAGTTTTCGCACCAGTGCCGCCTGCTCTCGGTGGCCCTCCCCGGCTACGGCGGGCATCAACCGGCTAATCGAATCGAGCACCGCGATTGGCGGATACCATCCCTCCGCCGCAAGTGAGCGGTCGAGCATCACGTGCCCGTCTAACAGCGCGCGCACCGCGTCCACAAGCGGATCCTGCTGATCATCGCCCTCCATGAGAACGGTATAAAACGCGGTGATCGAACCCGTGCGGAAGCGCCCGGCGCGTTCGATCAACCGCGCCAGCCGCGCAAAGACCGAGGGTGTATATCCCTTCGCCGTGGGCGGCTCCCCCGCCGCCAGACCGATCTCGCGCGCCGCCATGGCAAAGCGCGTGAGCGAATCGAGCACCAGCAAGACATTCTTTCCCTCGGCCGCAAAGAACTCCGCCACCACGGTCGCCGCGAGCGCCGCCCGCATGCGTAACAGCGGCGATTGATCGGAGGTCGAAACCACTACCACTGCGCGCTTCAAGCCGTCGGCGCCGAGAGAGTCGCGCAGAAATTCGCCCACCTCACGGCCGCGCTCTCCCACCAGCCCCACCACCGTGACTTCTGCCTCGGTGTTGCGCGTCATCATGCCGATCAGCGTGCTCTTGCCAACCCCCGACCCACCGAAGATGCCCACCCTCTGCCCCCGGCCCACCGTCACCAGCGCGTCGATCGCGCGAATGCCTGTCCCCAGCGGCTCCCGAATGGGTATGCGGTCGAACGGCGAGCGCACCGCTCCATTGAGAGGCAAAGTCGCCGCGAGGCTGGGCGCGCCATCTCCATCGATGGGCACTCCCAGCGCGTTCAATACGCGGCCCATCAACGCCGGGCCAACCTCGATCCGCGGCATCACGCCCTCGGACCACACGCGATCGCCGAAGCGAATTCCGTCGGCCGCTTCGACCGGCATCGACAACACATTCGACCCGCGAAATCCGACCACTTCGGCTGCGTGCGCGCGGCCCGCCTGGTCCTGGATTTCGCAACACTCGCCCACCGAAACCGGCGGACCCGCGGACTCGATCGTCTGGCCGACCGACTCGATCACCCTGCCGCGCCAGCGCCACGGCTGCCTGCGATCAAGCCGTTGAAAGTAGTGAGCAAGGAGCGGCGTCATCCTTGCGCCTCTTCTTGGTCTGACCCGAGAACAGGGCCTGCGTCGGGAGCCGCATTCATCCCAACCGACTCGACCCCGGTGCGATCGAAAAATCCGCGCTCGATCTCCGCGAGCTGCGCGCGCACTCCAAGATCGACCGTTCCCACGATGCTCTCGATCCGGCAGTCGCCCAGGCGCATTCCCTCCCCCGCCATCACCACGGGCTTCACGGTCACGTGCGGCAGATGCGCAATGGCCTCCTGCCATAACTCGAACTCCGCCGCGGGCACAGCTAGCCGCACCTCGGACGATGCCGCGAGCTGTCCCAGCGCGACGCGCACCGCTCCCGTCAGCAGGAGCGGATCCATCTGCGCTTCGCGCCGCAGAATGCGCGACGCCACCGCGAGGGCCAACTTCACCACTTCATGCTCGACCTCACGCAGATAACGCTCGCTTGCCTCTGCGAAGCGCGCAATCAGTGCGCCGAGTTGCCGTTTCTGCTGCTCCGTCTCGGCTGCCATGGACGAGGCGCGTGCCTCCCGTTCGGCCTGGCGGCCTTCTTCGCGGCCCCTCGCGCGCCCGCCCTCAAAGGATCGCCGTGCCGCTTCCGTTTCATTTTCGCCGAAGGCCGGACTATCATTGCTTCCGCGGGCACTGCGGACTCGGCCGTGTGCTGAAGCTGCCAAGCCATCGCCCCCGGGTTCCGCCCAGCCGTTCCACTCAGTCACGGTTGCGCCCGGGCAGGCCGGGTACTCGAGCATTTCAAGCTCATTCCCACTGCCCTTGTTTTCCGCCTCCGTCGTCCGCCCCAAATCTCCCCTCCCTTTTCGGTGCGCCCCCCGCGCTGCCCGGGTCAGGCCAACATCTCGTCGCCGGTTTCGAGCTTGAGAATCACCTTTCCCTCGGCCTCCAGTCGCCGCGCCAGGTTCAGAATCTCCTGCTGCGCCTGCGCTACCTCGCGCGAGCGCACTGGGCCCAGCACTTCCATGTCTTCCTTCAACATTTCCACCGCGCGCGAACTCATCGCCTTGAAGATCTGCGCGCGCAATTCGTCGTTGGCGCCTCGTAAGGCCAGCGCCAGTTGCCGTTTGTCGACCCCGGAAACAATCTCGCGAATGGTTGCCGCCGGTACGGTAATCAGATCCTCAAAGGTGAACATCAGGTTGCGAATGCTCAACGCCAGCTCCGGCTGGTTCTCTTCGATGGTTTCTAGAATCTTCTTCGACTCCTCCGCGTTGAGCCGGTTCAAAAGATCCGCCACTGCTTTGAAGCCGGAGTAACTGCGGCGCGCCGTGTCGCCCACGCTCTCCAGGCGGCGGTGCAGAATCAACGCCACCTTCTGCGCCATCTCGGGAGAAAACTGCCGCATCTCGGCCAGCCTCTGGATCGAGACCACCTTGTGTTCCTCGCTCAGGTTGTCGAGCACCGTCGAGGCGCGCTTGGGATCGAGGTGCGCCAGCACCAGGGCAATCGTCTGCGGATGCTCGGAGTCGAGCAGCTTGCCCAGCTGCTGCGGATCGGTGCGCTGCAGTTTGGCAAGATTGCCCTGCGCCGCCTCCTGCGAGCGCCGCATCAGCGCCATCATGTCGTCGGCGCGCTGCTTGCCGAAAGCCTCCACCAGCACGCGGCTGGCGTAGTCGAGTCCCCCATGCACCATGAAGTTCTGCGTGTCCAGCAGGCCCCAGAACTCCTCCAGCACCTCGGCGGAAAGCTCAGGCGTGATGCCGCGCAGATCAGCCAGTTCCTCGGTGATTTGCTGAACATCGTTTTCCGGCAGGCAGCGCAGAACCTCCTTGGCCAGTTCCTCGCCCACGGCAACCAGCAGAATCGCCGCCTTGCGCACGCCGGATAGATTCGCCCCCGCGCGGTGCCGCGTTGTTCCGCTCTCGATTCCCTGCTCCGCCAAGCCCGTTCCTTTCCCCGATTCTTTCTGCGGCTCTCGACCCGAATCTCCCCCAACTCTCGTCCGCGCTGCTTCGGCCAGTGCCCTCTATTCGGAGTGAATCCAGCTCTGCAGCAGGCGCGAGCTTTGCGTGGGTTCGCGCTTTATGTGGCCGGTGACCTGTTCGTATATCTCCTGATTGCGCGCGCGCTCCGGATCCAGTGGCGCCGATTCGGGCGCGCTCAATGCCGCCGTTGGCCCGGACGATGGCAACTCACGGCCCGCCGCTTTCGATGGTCCGCGAACGGCCAGGGCTGCACCGGCGCGGCGAATCGCCGGACGCACGGCAAAGACCACCACCACCAAGAGCCCCAGCAGCATCGCCGCATACTTCACCAGCATCGGCGAACTCTCTGCATCCTTCAGAATCTGCTCGGACATGGCGACCGGTGGCTGCCGCTGATTGCCGTCGAAGGTCAGGTCCTCGACTGTCACCACGTCGCCGCGCGCGGTGTCGAAACCCACCGCGGCCTGGGCCAGTACGGTAAGGTTGCGCAGCTCGTCGGCCGAGCGCGGCTGCCACACCGCGGCATGGTTCTTCGTCGCAGGCGTTATCAACCGGTCATTGACCACGATCGCCGCAGTCAGCCGGCGCACGCGCCCTGGACTCTCGACTGTGTGCCGCACAGTTTTCGAAACACCGTAGGTGCTCGATTCGCTCTTTGCGGTCTGGGGCGGCGTGGTTTCTCGCGGGTAGACGGGCAAGGCCTGCGTGTTGGGTGCGTTCGACGCCGTGCCCGGAACTCCCGCGGCTACCGGCTCCGCTCCCGAGGTCTGGTCGGTGCGCTGCATGGCGAGAGTTGCCGTCTTGTCCGGATCGTAGACTTCCGCCGTCTCATCGGTGGCCGTCTCGTCGTAGTCCAGCGTGACCGACGCACGCACATTGCCCGTGCCGGTCACGGGCTCGAGCGTCGAGACAAGTTTCTCCTCTTGCGCCTGCTCGGCACTCAGTTGCATCGCTTCCGGCGTTTTCGGGCCCAGCGGCAGGTTGCCCGATGCGTCCACCAGGACCACATGATCCGGAGTCAGTCCGTCGACCGCCGAGGCGACTAGATTGCGAATCGCTTCCGGCTCGCCGTCGGCCAGTGTGCTGCGCCGCAGCTTGAGCACCACCGAAGCCTTTGCCGGCCGCTCCTCTGCCTGAAAGAGCGAATCGTGCGGCAGCACCAGATGCACCCGCGCCGACTCGATGTCGGAGAGTGTGCCCACCGTGTGTTCGAGCTCGCCTTCGAGAGCTCTTTGATAATTCACCTGCTCGTCAAACTCTGACCCTACCCAATTCGGCTTGTCGAAGAGTTCAAACCCCAGCCGCCCGCTTTTCACACCGCCCTTGGCCGCTGTTGCCAGGCGCGCCTTGTCCAGTTGCGCGGCGGGAACCCGAATGCCCGCTCCATCCGGCGAGGGCTCAAAGGGAATCTGCGCTGCGGTTAGGGTCTGAGAGATCTGGCGCGCGTCGTCCGGGTCGAGATTTGTGTAGAGCGTGCGCCAGTCCGGGCTCATTGCGTACCACGCCAGACCGCCAATCAGTGCGATCAACATCAGCGCGCTCACCAGCACCCAGCCACGCTGCGCGGCAGCCATCTGTGCCCACCGCACCTGGATCAACCCCAGAAGCCCCGATAGCCTGCCACCGGTCTGCACCCTTCCCGGCACTGCCGGCGGAGTTTTTTCTAGCTGTGTTCCCGTGGCCATTGTTACTCGGTCTCAATCCAGCTTCCAGCTAATTGCTCTCAGCCGTGCGCTTCATTCTGCCCGTGAACGCGATGAATCGCTCGCTCAGAATTGCATTCCCATCACGCTTTGGTACGCCTGCACCGCTTTGTTGCGCACGGCCAGCGCCAACTCAAAGGCCATGCCTGCCTTCTGCGTCGCAATCATCGCCTGGTGCACATCCACGCCCGAGCCGGTCATCAGGCCACTTATGGCTGCGTTGGCCTCATTCTCAAGCCGGCTCACGTCCCCCACGGCATCGGTGATTAAGTCAGCGAAAGGCGCCGCGGAGGTCGTCGCTCCTGTTCCGTCCATGGAAAACGCGCTAGCTGCGCCGGTGCTGCTTGTTGTTGCTCTTGTTGCCGCGCCTGCAACTGCACTGACAGCGTTCATCGCAGTCAACATGTTGGTCGCCTTCCTGCCTGCGTGCTTGATCCGTTCCAAGGTTGCCCTTGCCGTCGCTTTTGTTTTTTGCTTCTTCTTATCCCCATTCCCTGTTCCCTAGCTTTTTGCAATCTCCAGTGCCGATGTGATCATGCCCTTCTCGGCTTGGACGGCCGAGCCATTGAGGCCATATGCACGCGTCGCCCCCATCAGGTCCACCATTTCTGTAAGGGGATTAATGTCGGGATAGGCGACGTAGCCGTCCGGCCCCGCGTCGGGATGGCCCGGATCGTAGCGCTTGAGCGATGGCGACGGGTCCTCGACCACCTGCGAGATGTGCACGCCAATAGCCGCATTGGGCGCTCCGGGCAGCGGGAGCAGCGGAGGCAGTGCAGGAACGGCATCGTTACCCGTGCCGATCAGACCGGCACTCATCGTTCCAGAGCCAATCGAGCCCACGCCTGCATTCGCCGTGGCCAAGTTCATGGAATCGAGAAAGTTCGCATCGCCTTTATTGGCGGTAAAGACCACCTCCTGCCGGTGATAGGGCCCCCCTGCTGCTGTGCGCGTGGTTTCCGCATTGGCCATGTTGGCCGCCACCACCTCGGCGCGCATGCGCTCAGCCTCCATCGCCGACCCCGAAGTTTCCATCATTCCGAACAAGTTCATGGTTGAACCTGCGTGTCCCGCCCTTTCCCGGTTGTTTCTGCTTTGGCTTTTGTCCCCGCCCTTGCTGTTGCGTCCGCTGTTGCCTTTACGTCTCCTAGCCTCTGTTCCCTCATACCAGATCCCTGTTTCTACGACTTGTCGGCGTGAATCGCGTCCATCACGCGCTGGTACTCCTGGCGCAGCAGCGCCACGCCGGTTTTGAACTTCAGCTGCGCCTCGGCCAACTGCAAACTTTCGTGGTCAATGGAGACGTTGTTGCCATCGGGCCGCGCGATCAGCCCATCGATTTCAGTCACCCGTACCTTGCGCGCTGCATGGCCATTCTTCACGTCGTCCATGGCCCCTCTCATCTCGGCTTCAAAGTCCATGCCTACGGTGCGGTAACCCGGCGTGTCGACGTTGGCCATGTTGGCCGCGGTCAGCTTGGCTTCGGCGGCCGACAGATCCAGGTAGCGCGCGATTTGGTCGCTCAATTGCGTTTCGATTTGCATGCTCATCCGAAGCTCCTATCCCTTCCGGCGCTCGATAATCGGCCGGTCTCACTGCTCCCTTCCCTCATCTCTCCCTGCTTGCCGGAGGTCAGTTCACCGACAAACCGAAATCAATTTCGCGCATGGTCAGCACCGGACTTTCTCCTGCAAGAATCACGCCGCGCTCCAAAACATGCTCCAACTCGCGCACGTTGCCCGGCCAGTCGTGCGCGGCAAGTCTAGCCATGGCTCCCTGGTCCACACGTTTGCGCGGGGAGTCACGGCCCAGCTTCTCAAGGAAGTGCTCGACTAGCAGCGACAGATCCTCCGCATGATCCGAGAGCGCTGGCGTACGGATCAGAAAGACCGCCAGCCGATAGTAAAGATCGGAGCGGAAGCCACCCGACTGTGCATGCGTGGCCAGCGGCTTGTGCGTGGCGGCGATGATGCGCACATCTACCCGGACAGTTTCATTGTCCCCTACACGCTGCAACTCGCCGCACTCCACAAAGCGCAGCAGCTTCGATTGCAGCCCCAGCGGCATCTCGCCGATCTCGTCCAGAAACAGCGTGCCTCCGTCGGCGCTCTCGATGCGGCCGGTGCGGCCTTGCACGGCGCCAGTAAACGCGCCCCTTGTGTGCCCAAAGAGCTCGGCTTCCAGCAGCGATTCCGGAATGGCCGCGCAATTGATGGCCACGAACGGCTTGCGGCTGCGCGATGACAGCCGGTGCAGGGCCTCGGCCACCAACTCTTTGCCCGAGCCCGTAGGCCCCTCGATCAAGACAGGCGTCAAACGTGGAGCAACTAACCGCACGCGCCGGCTGATCTCGATCATGCAGGGCGCATTCCCAATCAGCTCCGGCAGCCGCTCGGCGGAGCCTGCGTCAGCTGCGGCAGCAGGCCGGATGGGAATCGTCTTGAGCGCGCCACCCGCAAGTGGCGCCGCGTTCGACTCCGGCGTCGGCATCGGTTTGGACAACTGTATCCTCGGCAATTCATGTTTTGGCAACGAGGGGCTCGGCAATTCCAGCACGCCTGGCGCGACCCTTGCGCCCGCAGTAATCCACGCCGCTCCGTCACTTTCCTGGCTCGATCGCAGCGCGTAGAGCAGTTCCTGCCTGTAGGGCCCGCGCGGACTTTCATCGGCGCCTGATGCTTCCATAGTCACCACGTCGACTCCCGGGAAACCTCCCCTGAAGTCCGAGAGAAACTCGTTCAGATCCAGGTCCGGCAGCCATGAGTCGACAATGAGCGCTTCGGGATGCACCGCCTCCGCTTCCGACCACGCCTCGGCTCCTCCCTCCGCTTCTCGCACCTGCCAACGCAGACCGGTCAGCACTTCCGTAAGCCGCTGGCGAAAACTGCGATCCGCGCTCGCCACCAGCGCCGTGCGGGCGCGAATGCGGGTATGCGTGGGAAGAACGGGAACCGGGAAAGTCTGCATGAATGGGCTCCTTCCAGCCGACGAAATTGATCCAAGAATGGTGGGCCGGCGGCGCATGAGTTGGCCGGTCAATAAAATGACGAAGAGGGAGGCTATTGGGCCGCAGCCGCCGATAGAGTTGCGGGGACTTCGGCCGGTGGCGCCAAACCGGGCGAGACAGGAAGACCGCCAGCCGGGGCCGGCGTTGTCAGCTCCGCTTCCGGCGGGACCATGTATCCACGCCCGCGCACCGTCCGGATCAAGTGGCCGGGCGGTGGATCTTCGAGTTTCCGTCGCAGGTAGTTCACATACACGTCGACAATGTTCGTCGTCTGCGCCGGCTCCAGATTCCACACCGAGTCCAGCATCTCCACGCGCGTGACGCACTCGCCGCGGTTGAGCATCAAGTGTTCCAGCAGCGCAAACTCTTTGTTGGTGAGAACGATCATGCGTCCGCCTCGACGCGCCGTATGCTCCAGCCGGTCCAGCTCCAGATCGCCCGCGCGCAGTTGCAGTCGCGTCTCCCGCTTGCGGCGCAACAACGCCCGGCAGCGCGCCCGCAGCTCGTGCAGGCTGAAGGGCTTGGTCATCAGATCGTCGGCGCCGCGGTCGAGGCAGCGGACCCGCGTGTCCACTTCCTGCCGCGCGGTCAGCACCAGCACCGGCAGATCTGCATCCAGCACGCGCACCTCTTCGAGCACCTGCTCGCCATCCTTCACCGGCATGTTCAGGTCGAGAATGGTGAGATCTGGTAACTCCTGTTTAAATGCCTCGACCGCCGCGCCGCCATCGTATGCCAGGTGCACGCGATGCCCGTCAGCCTCCAGACCCCGGCTCAGGAACTGCCCCAGCGCCTTGTCGTCTTCGGCAATGAGTAATCTCATGAGACCCTTTCCGTCGCTCCGTGCCTTGCATCCGCCGCGCCTTATTCTTCCGCCGCACTCTCTTTGTCTTTGCCAACGAACGTCGCGGTCAGCAGGGCTACCCATTTACCTTCCCGCGTGGAGGAGAAGAACTCAAGGATGAATCGGTGAAAAGGAAAGGAGCAAATTCAAAAACGGTTTCGTCGGAAGTGCGCGTCCGCCAATGGGTGAGAGAACCTTGGCCTGTGACGGCAGACACAGAAATGCAGCAGACTCTTCGAATTTCGGCAATCGTCGCGCCGCCGGAAGCCCCGCATCCGCCCCGAGTGAGCCAGACTCACGCCGCGTTTGTGCGCCCCGCAGCTTTCTCCGCATACATCGCGGCATCGGCCCGAGCCAGCAGCTCCTTCATCTCCTCGCCCGCCGCGCGCTCCGCCAGCCCGATCGAAGCCTCCACCTGCAGCGTTACCTCGCCCGCCTTGCCGCGCACCGTGTAGTTGCCGCAGATCCATTTCCGAAGCCGCACCATCTGGGCTTCCGCCTCCGCAAGCCCGCAATCGAACAGCAGGATGAACTCGTCCCCGCCCCAGCGCCCAATGACATCCGTCGAACGGCAAGCCGAACGCAACTCCGTGCTGAATTGCTTCAGCAATTCGTCCCCGGTCACGTGCCCGTGATCGTCGTTGACCTTCTTGAAGCGGTTGATGTCCACAATCGCAACGCAGAACGGCGAACCGGCCTCGAGCCGCTTCTCCAGCTGGCCCTCGACGTAAAGCCGGCTACTCAACCCCGTGAGCGCGTCCCGCGAGGCAATCTCCTCCGCCTCCTCCAGCTTGGTTTGATACGTCGCCACCTGCTCCTTCAGTTGATCCAGAACCGCCTTGCCCTCCGCCGTCATGCGATCGATCGATGATTTTAACTCGCTCGCGCTCTTCTCGATCGACGTGCGAATTTCTGTCAGGTCGTCCAGGCTCGCGATCGCCTTCAGCCGTTCCGTCACCTCGCTCATCCGGCCGGCACAGCGCTGGTCGCGCGCACCCACTGACTCCGCCGTTCGGGCCATCATCAGCAGCATTTCTTTAACTTCGCAGGCTGTCTGCTGGTAATGTTTCGCCGTCCCACGGCCCCAACCGCGAATCTGCTCGCGAACGCCGAAGTCAGTTGTGGCCAGCGTTGCCGTACTCATGGCCGGCGACAACCCCGTTTTGAGCTCGCTGAGATTCCGCTTCAGCTCATCGCCCATTCCTGGGCAGGCTTCAAGACTCGAGTTGCCCATCTCCATCAAAGCGGAGCCGTAGGCGTCAACCATCGCGGGAAGCACATCGCCTTCTGCGCATTCATGAGGCGCGACAGAATCAATGGGTTGCGATTCGAGATATTTCTTTAAGGAAATCATTCGAACCTCTAAGCCGATCCAGGCCGCAAACACGCCTGCCTGCAGCCGGCATCGACGTTTATCGGCGCCGATTTCGAATTCCTTCAGCTGGTGGCTTGTCCGTTTCTTTAAGAGCACACCAAGACGGCAATTTCGACCACCTAGGGAGGACTCTGTTGCACTTGAGCGAGAAGCCTGGAGGAGATCCACAGCTTGCCCTGTCTGCCCAAGCCACCTCTGCACCCACTTTGGAGCTATTTCCACCCCGTTCATCGAGAATTAACTCATTGAGTTCGTTTAGACTTGGATGGTAAGGTTACCAAAGTGTATACTACTGCCATAAGAGTCCTACAAAAGCGCTATCGCACTTTCTAAAGAAATCGCAGATTCTGTCTGTACTAGATAAACAAAGCGCGGCGCAATGCACGCGCATGAACGGAGTGCCTTGGTTGACTGGAGCAAACTTCCCGATTTAGGAGCCGTCGCGCTCCTTACACTAGCTTTTGCATCTGTCGCCCGCCACGTGCGAGCTGCTGTATCGGCCATCTGGCTGACTGGCTGGTTCCTGATCGCAGTGCATTTCGCGGCCTTCATGTTTCTTGGCGCCCCCGGACCCTGGGCCGACCTCGCGTCCTTTGTCGGTCTTGCCGCACTTGCTTGTGCCGGTGTTCTGTTTACGTGGGCGGCGGTGCCGCATCGCACCAAGCAACGTTCCAGCCGCTGGATGCTTGCCGTTCTGCTGACGATCTACACGCTCTACTTCGGCCTCCTTGTCATCGCCCCCATCGCATCCTGGGCTTTGAAACCTACAGCTATGCTCATCGGCGTCTTGCCGCTTAGCATTCTGATCCTCGCATTCCGCGAGTTCCGGCATCCCCTGCGCTGGGCACTCGTCGCCCTTAACCTGTGCCTTTCCCTTTTTCTTTTGGCCGTTCAAGATCGCCCCGGCACGGGTCCAACACTCGCCTTCGAGTCCGTGCTCTTCATCATCTATCTCGGCTGCGCCATCCATTTCTGGTATACCTACCGGCGCGCAACCGCGGGAGCTTTCATCACTATCGCGGGCTTCTTTGCCTGGGCGGGCGTCTTCGTAGCCGGACCCACGATTCTGGTTCTCTTTCCCAATCTCCACCTGGAAAATGAAGTGTGGAATCTGCCCAAGTATGTTGTGGCCGTGGGCATGATCATGCTTCTTCTTGAGGATCAGCTGGAGCACAACAAATATCTTGCTCTACATGACGAACTCACCGGCCTGCCCAACCGGCGTCTCTTTCAGGATCGCCTCGACAGCGCCATTGAGCGCGCCCGCCGCACCGGCTCGCATGTCGCTTTGCTTCTCATCGACCTGGATAACTTCAAGCTGGTGAACGACACGGCCGGCCATCACGCCGGCGACGAGCTTCTGAAGCATGTCGGCAATCTCTTCACCGGACGAGTGCGCCGCTCCGATACAGTTGCCCGAACCGGCGGCGATGAATTCTCTGTAATCCTCGAGGAACCCATGACCCGCGCGGACGCCGGGCGCGTGGGTAAAACCCTGTCCAAGCTTCTCGACGAGCCGGTGACCTTCGGCGGAAAGGAACTGCGCGTCGGCGCCAGCGTCGGTATTGCGGTGTTTCCCGACGATGCTGCGGATTCTGAAGCGCTGCGCATCGCGGCCGACCTTCGCATGTACGCGGGCAAGACCGCAGCCAAAGAGAACGGAGCGGACGCGACACCCCAGCCGCCTAAGCGGAAAGCGCCTCATAGCATCAAGCCCGAGCCGGGCCTTCAGAGCGCGGCGGAATAGTCCGCGACGCGCAACCGGGTTCCTGGGAATCTAACAGCAAATCATCTGCAGACAAGAAGACCCGGACTCAATGTCCGGGTCTTCTTTTGCTCATGGGGCTGTAAATGAATCAGCCCTGTCCGCCGCCCGGTCTCCGTCCGCCGCGGCGACGCCGGCGCCGGTTGTTAGCGCCTGCACCGGCGCTTCCGCCCGGCCTGGGCGCCCCGCTGAACGGTGGGCCGCCGGCATGGACAACCGGAGCTCCATCCACGCGGTTGAAGTTGGGCTCGTTCGCCTCGTCAATTTCGACGCCGCTGCCATCTTCATCGAAGTCGTCTCCGCCCTCGATCAGGATCGTGCTCTGGTTTGAGCTCGGTTGGCGTTCGTCAAACTCATTCCGCGGCGCGGAGCTTCTGGGGCTTGGAGTTGGCGGCGCCGAAACCGGCGGCGCATATTCCCCCTCTTCAGATTGCGCCGGAGCGGATTGCCCCAGCTTCGCCTTCTGCTCCTTGATGAGCGCCTTGCGGCTCAGCTTGATGCGGTTCCCTTCGATAGCGAGCACCTTCACCATCACCTGGTCGCCCTCGCGCAGCTCGTCCTTCACTTCCTTCACGCGATGCTCGGCGATCTCGGAGATGTGCAGGAGTCCGTCCGTGCCGGGGAATAACTCGACAAACGCGCCGAACTCGGCCAGCCGCACAACCTTGCCAAGGTACGTCTTGCCGATTTCGGGGACTGCTGTCAGGTTGCCGATGATCGCCAGCGCCTTGGCCAGTCCTTCCGCGTCGCTCGATGCCACGCTCACCTTGCCCGTGTCGTCCACGTCAATCTTCGCGCCTGTCTGTTCAACGATGCCGCGAATCGTCGCGCCACCCTTGCCGATCAGGTCGCGAATCTTGTCCGTCGGAATCATCACGGTTTCGATGCGCGGCGCGTACTTCGAACGCTCCACGCGCGGCCCGTCCAGCACCGCGTCCATCTTGTCCAGCAGGAACAGCCGGCCTCGCCGGGCTTGCTCCATTGCCTGCTGCAGGATCTCCCGCGTCAGGCCGCCGATCTTGATGTCCATCTGTAGAGCGGTAATTCCCTTGCGCGTCCCGGCTACCTTGAAGTCCATGTCGCCGTAGTGGTCTTCCGCGCCGGCAATATCAGTAAGGATGGCGTAATCGTCGCCCTCCTTCACCAGGCCCATCGCCACTCCGGCAACCGCGCCCTTCAGCGCGATGCCAGAATCGAACAGCGCCAGGCTGGCTCCGCACACTGAAGCCATCGAGGAAGATCCGTTCGACTCCAGAATGTCGCTGACGATGCGGATCGAATACGGTGACTCATCGGCGCTCGGCAGAACCGCGCTGATGGCGCGCTCCGCCAAGGCTCCGTGGCCCACTTCGCGCCGGCCCACGCCGGTCATACGTCCTGTTTCACCAACACTAAACGGCGGAAAATTGTAGTGCAGCATGAAGTTCTTGCGCTGCTCGCCTTCATAGCTCTCCAGCCTCTGCCCGTCGTCAGCCGTACCCAGGGTCGCTGTCACCAGCGCCTGTGTCTCGCCTCGCGTGAATAGCGCCGACCCGTGCGTCCTGGGCAGCACGCCTGTCTCTATCGTGATCTGCCGGATCTCGTCGAATGCGCGACGGTCGGGCCGGATGCGCTCCTTCGTCACCTGCTCGCGGAAGATCCGCTCGCGCAGAAGCTCGTAATAGTGCGCCAGCTTCTTCTTCCCGTCCGCGTCGTCGGCAGCCAGCCCCGCGGCCAGCTCCTTCTTGATCTCATCGATCAGCGCATAGCTCTCGATCTTGCCATGCGATTTGGTGTCCAGCGCATCCTTCAGCCGGTCGCCAACCTTCGCTTTCAGCTCGCCGTAATAAGCCTCGTCGAACTCCGGCGCGGTAAAAGCCCGCTTCTTCTTTCCGGCTTTCGACACTAGCTCGTCAATTGCGGCGACGATCTTCTTGATCTCGCCGTGGGCAAATTCGATGGCCGCGAGAATGACCTCTTCGGTCTCTTCCTTCGCGCCCGACTCGATCATCACGATGCCGTCCTTGTGGCCGACCACCATGATGTTCACGGTCGTTCCTGCGCGCTCAGAGTACGTGGGATTCACCACGAACTCGCCGTTCACGCGTCCCACCCGCACCGCTCCGACTGTGGCGCCGAAGGGAATATCCGATAGAGCCACCGCGGCAGCGGCGGCGTTGATTGCGACCACGTCCGGATCGTTCTCCTTATCCGCGGAGAGCACCAGCGCGATCAGCTGCGTTTCATTGCGAAATCCATCGGGGAATAGCGGGCGCAGCGGCCGATCGATCTGACGGCAGGTCAGAATTTCCTTTTCGCTCGGGCGTCCTTCGCGCTTGATGAATCCGCCGGGGATGCGTCCTCCGGCGTAGGTGTATTCGCGGTAATCCACCGTGAGGGGGAAGAAATCGATCCCTTCCCTGGGATTGGGAGAAGCCACTGCTGTGGCCAGAACTACGCTCTCGCCCGTCGTCACCAACGCGGCGCCGGAGGCTTGCTTGGCCATGCGGCCGGTCTCAAAGACCAATCGCTTGCCGCCCGCTAGCTCGACGGCTACATCATGTTTCGTAGACATATTGTCCTCGTTTCGTTTTGTTCGCTTGGGAAACTTCTGTGGGGATTGCGCGATCTCGCGCGCAAGAAACACCGATAGGCAAGCTCAGGCGTCCCTCTCAGGCCGCCCGGCGCGCCGTGGTCCGGTATTCCATGTTGTATGGGGACCGTGACCAGTGTCCGGTCTGAATACTTCCGGTTCAATGTCGGCTTTCTTCTTGTTACTTCCGGATCCCGAGTTTGCCGATTACGTCGCGATAGCGGTCCGTATCGTGCGTCTTCAGGTAATCCAGCAGGCGGCGTCGCTTGCTCACCAGCATCAACAAACCACGGCGGGATGCGTGATCCTTTTTGTGGGTCTTGAAATGCTCGGTCAGGTCGTTGATCCGCTCGCTCAGAATCGCGATCTGGACTTCCGGCGATCCGGTGTCCGTTTCGTGGGTTCGGAAGCGTTTGATCAGGTCGGTCTTTTTTTCAATCGCCAGCACGGCGTCAGATACTCCTCATTCTTCTCGTGTCCACTCTTCAGTGTCTACTCAAAGATTAACATGAACCCGTCCTCCTGCAAAAGCCGCTCCGCTCAAGGTGCCTTCGTTGCAACACCAAGGCCTAAATGCCCTTGGAATCAATGGCCCTGCGCATCCCGCCAATAGTTCGCCCTTGCCACAATTCTTGCCCCATAATCCTCGACCGTCCGCACGCGGATCGAATGCAGCCCCGGCGCCGGGTCCGATGGACTGAAGGTGATCAAGTACCTGTTGCGCGAGTCCCGCGCAGCACGCATAATCTCCGCCTGGAACGCCTTGTTTCCGACGAACGTGGTGTACTCACCGCCGCTCATCTCGGCCACTTCCCTGGTCACATTCTTCTTCGCCGCATTGATCAACATCGCCAGTGGCGCAAGCAAATTGCCTCCGGCGGTTTGCTCCGGCAATCCCGGCGTCGGCGTGTGGGCTGCCGTCGTCTGTCCGTAGTAAGGTCCTTTCAATCCTGCCCCAAACTCCGCCAGCCCCGGCGAAAACGAAACACTCAGCACCAGCACATCCGACTCGCCGATCTTCCTGATCAGCTGCACCGGCTTGGTGTGTTTGCTGCCGTGGTCGCGCTCTTCACTGATCAGCAGCAGCACGCGCCGATATTCCTTGGGCTGAGATTCAAGCAGCGCTACCGCGTAATTCACGGTGTCGAGAATCGCTGCTCCGCCATTACCCGGCTGCAGCTGTTTGAGCTTCGTGTCGACTTCATCGCCCGAGTGCGTGAAGTCTTGGATCAGGTACGGCACAGAATCGAATCCCACCAGCGCCGCCTGGCTTCGCGGATCGAAAAGAAACACATCGAGCAGCGGACCCAGTTGCGCCAGCTTTCCAAACTCGAGCACGCTTGAGCCGCCTTCTTCCACCGCAACCACCAGCGCCACCGGCGCCGTGTCCATCTCCGGTTGCACTTTGATCTTTTGCGGAACGCCGTTGTCCTCCAAAATAAAGTCGCTCGGCTTCAGCCCGTAGAGGATGCCGCCATCTTTTTGCTCCACTAGCGTCGGCACCAGCACTTCTGTTGTCGTCACGCGCAGGCTCGGGGATGCGCCTGGCGCCGCCGGCATCGGCTTGGGCGGCTCAATCGGCGGCAGTTGCTGCGCCCCGGCAGCCGAGCTCGCCACCAGACCCGTGCACGCGAAAATCGCTATTAAATAAAATCGAATGCTCATTCGAACTTAGACTTGATCCTAAGCCAAGTGGCTTCCCGACCCCGTGCCTCTATGATTTGCCTTTAAATTCCTCTTTCCCGGCCATCTTCTCCCTTGTTATCCTCCTTTTCGGGAGAACCGCATGCCCGCGCCAAGTCGCAATCCTAAAGTGGACGCTTACATCCAGAAATCGCGCCCCTTCGCGCAGCCAATCCTCGTCCATCTGCGCAAGGCCATCCACACCGGCTGCCCTAAGGTTGAAGAAACCATCAAGTGGAGCCGCCCTTTCTTTGAGTATCGCGGCGTCATCCTCTGCAACATGTCAGCTTTCAAGGAGCACTGCAGCCTGGGCTTCTGGGGCCTTGAAATCGGAGCCATCCTGCGCAAGGCCGGTGTCGTCCGCGACGGAGCCATGGGCTCGCTCGGCCGCATCACCAGCATCGACACGCTTCCGCCGGAAAAGAAAATCATCGAATGGGTCGCTCAAGCCGCGGCCCTCATCGAAAGTGGCAAGGAAAAAAGCCCGATCGCGGCTCGCCCTCGCGTCGTCAAGCCGGCCGCGGCCGCCCTCAAGACTCCGCCGGATTTAAATCGCGCTCTCGGCAAGAACAAGAAAGCCGCCGCCGTCTTCGCCGACTTCAGCCCCAGTTGCCGCAAGGAATATATTGAGTGGATCGTCGATGCCAAGCGCGCCGAAACCCGCGAGCAGCGCATCGCCACGGCTGTCACCTGGATCGCTGAAGGCAAACAGCGCAACTGGAAATATCAAAAGTAACTGACGGGAGCTGGCCAAATCGATTGCCTGGCGTCAGCCCTCCGCGCACGTACCTGAGTTCTGCTCCCGACCGGCTAGTGACTACTCCCTGCCTTGGTCTCTCGTTCCCTCGGTCACTTCGTCCCTGCTTTTCGCGCCTCGCGCTCGAGCTGTCCCGTCCACGCCAGAAAACGTAGCAGCTCCCAGCGCTCGGCCCACATGAACCCGAGCACGGCCCCCGCAGTCAACGTCTCAGCCTTTTTTCCTGAGTAGGTCTCGACGCGCCAGCGCAGAAACTCGCTTCGCCACGGCGCCAGCCTGTGGCCCCGTGTCGCATTCCACAAAAAACGCAACGCAGCAAACAAGATGAATCCTCTCGCCCCTCAGTATAGAGGTGACCCGGCCCGCGCTCGTCCAGGATTCAGCCCTACAGCTTGCTGAAAAGGCTGTTCGAGGTAGAGTCCAGTTCTGCGATTACGTCCTCCAAAGCCGTCTGCTGCGTCTCCGCCTGCGAAAGCTGCGTGGAGATGGTGGGAATGTCGGCTTGCATCAGGTCAGTCTGCGCGGCCGTAAGCTGCGTCTTCTCGCTCGTAACCGCGCCCGACGCCGCGCTGATCTGCGTGATCGAGTTGTCGATCGTCACGCGCTGCTGCGAGACGTAGTTCAATGCCGTCGACAGCGCTGTGGTATCGCTCGCCGCCTGCGCGGTGTTGACCGTGCCACTCGAGTAGTCGGTAACCAACGCATTCAACGCACCAAAAACGCTGCTCGTTCCCGCACCCAGAAAAATCCGGTCGCCCGGCATGTTCAACTGGATCTTCTGCCCGTTCGGCAGCTCAAGATAGTTGACGTTCTCGTCGCCGGAGTAAAGGGTCACGCCCGGTGACGTTGCCGTCGAAGTCGAAAACGGCGCAGCGGTCGTCTCCCCTCCCGCAAAGATGTACTGGCCCTGATAACTTGTGTTTGCCAACGACTGCACTTCATTCAGAATTCCCGAGATCTGATTTGCAATCGATTTTACGTTGCTTGCATTCATCGTCCCGTTGTTGGCGCTCGTGGCCAGCGAAATCGCCTGCGTCAACTCAGATACCACGCTGCCCAGCGCCGAATCCGCGACTTGCAACTGCCCCGTCACCAGGTTCGAGCTTTCGGTAAAGGAGTCGTCCTGCTGGATCTGATTCAGCAGCAGCACGTTCTCGCCCGCGCCCACCGGATTCTGGCCGAGCGACGTGATGCTCACCCCGCTCGATAGTTCCGCGCTCAACTGCTGCTCGCTGGCTTGCGTCTGGTCCAGCGATCCGATCAGATTCGTAATGTACGTAGGATCAACCCGCATCTCCCAAGCTCCCAGCTCTTAGCTTCTAGCCCCTAGCTCTTCGATTGCACCGGCGTGCCGTAACTCGCCGGGATACTTCGATACTGAAAATACCGAACAAGTTTCGCGACTGCACGATGGAGCTAGTGGCTGGCAGCTAGAAGCTGGAGGCTGCTTTTACGCCACCGCCGTTTCCTCGCCCAGGTTCAGCGCGGAAGTCATCACCGAGTTCAAAATCGTGAACACCTGCGACGCAGCCTGGTAGCTCCTTTCGAGCGTCGATAGAGCCGCCGCCTCGTCGTTCAGGTTCACGCTCGACAATGCATTGTTCTGTGTCTGCAGCTGTGTAACCGACGCATTCTGCGCCGCGTTCTCCGTTTGCACTTCGGAAACCGTAGAGCCCAGCGTCGAGACAAAGTTCGAGTAGTAGTTAATGGGCGTCTGCCCATTCACAATCAGCTCGCCGGAGAGCTTCGCCATCGTCACGGCGTTCGAGTTGTCTCCAGTCCCGTTTCCCAATCCTGCCGCCGCTATCTGACTCGGATCGGTCATGTTCACGCTCATGGCCGCCGCGCTTCCCGCAGCCTGCGCGGGCTGGCGAAAGATGTAAAGGGGATTTGCGACCGTTCCCGTCGCGCCATTCAGGTCCGTACCTGTATTGTTGGCGGCATCTACCGACGTCGAAACGTGATACGCCAGTTGGTCGAGCGAGTTGAGCGCGCTGGGAATGTCCGTGTCACGCGCCGTCAAATACCCTCCGAGCTGCCCGCCTCCCGAGGCCAGTTGAGCCGTGATGTTCGTCCCACCAAGAAAGAAGTCCGTAACGCCATTCACCGTTCCCGTCGTCAGTTGGAAGTTCTGCCCTTCCGAAACCAGCAACTGCCCGGATGTTGTCGTCACTGACAGGCCATTGTTCTCGGTCGTCACCTGGTTGATCCCTATCAGCTGCGAGAGCTGGCTCAGATCCTGCTGACGCTGATCCTCGAGCGTTCCTGCGTCCGAGTTCGGGGAAATAGACTCGATCTCCAGGTTCAGTTGCGCAATCGCGCCGGTCAAAGAGTTCACCTGGCTCACCACACCCGACGCTTCCTGATTGATGGCCGAGCTCTGCCCGTTCAGACTGCTCGCGGCGCTCGAAATGTCGCCGGCCAAGGTCGACGCGGACGAAAGCACCTGTTCGCGGAGCGCGTTATCCGTTGGATCGCTCTCCAACGAGGAGAAGGAGTCGAAGAAGCTCGTAATGTCGCTGCCAATATCTCCCGCGGTCGACCCAGCCGATCCCGAATCCGGAGTGAACAATGCCTGCATGTTGTTCAACGCCGTCAGGCGCGTGCTCGAAGCCGATGCCAGTTGCTGTTGCTGGTCAAGCCGCTCTTCCAAAACCCGGTCGCGCTGCGATGTCGTACCCGTCTCAGTCACTCCATCGCCAATCAGAATCCCCCCCTCGTTGATTGGAGTGTTTTCTTGCCAGTCCGGTTTCTCTTCCGTATATCCCGGCGTGTTGGCGTTGGCAACGTTGTTCGCCACAACATTCAAGGCTTCCTGGTCGGCATCCAACGCCCCGGCCATCACACTTAGCGCGGAGTTAATTGACCCCATGAGCACCCTCCGCTTCCGCATCAACCCCCACGTTAGCTTCCGCATTAACGCCCGCATCGACGTCTGCGGCAACTTCGGAACCCGAGCGAATCAGCCGCTCGTTGTACTCAAGGCGCCTCTCGCGCATCTCGCGCAGCCGCCGCATTACATTCCGATTGGCGCGCGTCGCTTCCAGCATCCGCTTCAGCACAGACATATCCGCTTGCGCCTCTCGCGCCTGCCGCGCCAGTTCCCTCTTTTCGTCTGCGCCCATTGAATCCAGATTCCGGTTCAGCGCTTCGCAGGAGACCGCCAACTCCTCGAGCCGTGGAGCATCCAGGAGCGCCAGTGCGTGCGAGGCCTCCACCACAAGCTCCTTCAGCTCCGGATTCACTGCGGCCGCCTCAAGCTCGTGCATTCTTCCGATCCTTTCCTGCTTGCGCACACCCGTATTCCCGCGCGATTTGCCGGGGTATCACTTCGTTCTGCCATGGCCGGAGGCACTTTCGCCGGAGGTGTTATTCGCCGCTGAGCATGGCATCAACGAGCTTCGAGGCGACGGCGGAGGCCGACACATCGTAAGTTCCCGCCGCCAGCGCCGATTGAATCTCCGCCACCTTCTCCGGGCGCACCCCCGCGTCCGACATGGCCTGCGAAACTTCGTTGGCCGCGTTGCTCAAGGTCGCCCTGTCAGTGTCGAACGCGCCTCCTGTCGCGGCCGCGCTGCCCTTTGGCTGCAGTGCCTGCGGGGGCGCCGGGTTCACCCCCAACAATGACCTCAATCCGTCCATGCTGTTGCGAATATCCATACACTTTGCTCCTTGCCAGCTCTATCGGCCTCATTGCTAATCACTCTAGTCATTCAAGAGCTCTCATCACGGTATTGCCGTGCAGATTTTCGGTTACCTTCCCATTTCTGTGCTGGTTACCGATCTGACTACCAGATAAGGACAGCTCCTTCACAATCCGATCCGCAATCCCAAGCCCGCCGCGCTCGCTGAGCGCACTTCCCAAGGCTTCGGACGCAAACTCGCTCAGCGCGCCGGTCGACCCCGTGCCTGATCCCGAACCCAAACCCGAGTCGCCGTCTTCGGCGCCTGTCAGCGCATCGCCGTCCGTCATAGGTTCGAGCAACTGCTTCATCATCTGTCCCTCAAACTCATGCGCCGCCTGTACCAGCCGCTGCGAAGCCCCGCTGGCTGCCTGTTCCGTTGCGGTCGTTCCAGTGATCGATCCAACCTGCATTGCTGACCCGATTCCCTCTTCCCAGCTCCCTCGGTTTCTCGTTGCCTTTTTCGCCACCCTCACAGCACTTCCAGGTCCGCGTCCAGTGCCCCGGCTGCCTTCATGGCCTGTAAGATTGAAATCACATCCCGCGCTCCCGCTCCAGTTCGTTGCAATTCCTCGACCAAATCCTCCACGGTCGCGCCTTCTTTCAAGTCGATGCGGTTCACCGGCTTGTCCTGCGCCTGCACAGTCGTCTGCGCAACCACCTGCGTTGTCCCGGACGAGAGCGCGGTCGGTTGCGAGACTTCCACGTTCGTAATCACATTGATGCTCAGACCGCCATGCAAGATCGATACCGGCTGCAGCCGAACCGTGCCCCCGATGACCACCGTTCCCGTGCGCTCATTCACCACCACGCGCGCCCGTGGAAACACGTCGATCTCCAGTTCCTCCACCTGGTCGAGCAGTGACGCCACATCCTCGTCGGGCTCCACCGCGATTTCGACGCGCCGACTGTCGATGGCTTTCGCGCGCGCCGCGCCCAGCGCCTGGTTGACCGTCGCCGCCATCCGCTCCGCGGTATGAAAATCGGCGTCGTTCAGGATGACGCTCACCTTGCGCATTTGTTTCAAATCAAACGGTACCGCTCGCTCCACCATCGCGCCTCCCGGAACGCGCGCCGTAGTGGGATGATTGACCTGTTTGGCACTGCCACCCGACGCCGCCGTGTATCCTCCCAGCACCAGCGCGCCCTGTGCCTGCGCGTAAATCTGCCCATCCGGACCGTAGAGCGGCGTCATCAACAAGATCCCGCCTTCGATCGACCGCGCATCGCCGGCTGACGAGACAGTCACGTCCACCTTGTAACCCGGCCCGCTGAACGGCGGCAGAGTGGCCACCACAAACACCGCCGCCATGTTCTTCACCTGCATGTTGCTGGCGCTGTTCGATCCGGTTTGCGGAACGGTAATGCCCATCTTTTCCAAGGCCGAAACCAGCGTCTGCGCCGGAAACACCGTCTGCGAGCTGTCTCCCGTGCCCTTGAGGCCCACCACCAGTCCATAACCCACCAACTGGTTATCGCGAATGCCTTCGATGCTCGTCACATCCTTGATTCGAGATTTTTGCCCCGGCTCCTCGGGCGGCGCCGCCGAAACTGCTAAAAGCCAAACCGCGGCCACCGCCATCCACCACCAGAACTCGCGGCGCCGCAGAAGCGGAGTCACCCGGCTCCATTTCTCCTTGTGCGTCCCCTCAGTACTCGCGACCCGCATGGTCATGCCCGTTCCCTATTCCCTGTTCCCTGACCGCACGTTACCCTTGTCCTTCGTGCTCTCGTTCTCGTGGTCGTGGCTGCTAAAACACCACCAGCTTCTCGAGCAACCGCACGAGCGGATTTGATCGGTAAGTGGAGTCATTCACGATGCCCTTGCCCGTCACTTCCAGCTCAAGATCCGTCATTGCCGTCGACAGCACCTGATTCTGGCTGCTCACATCCTCGGGCCGCACCAGCCCCCGAAGAACGATCAGCTGCGTCTGCTGGGAGAAAGTGATCTGCCGCGTAGCCTGCACCACCAGCATTCCGTTCGGCAGCACGTCCACCACCTCGGCTCCGAAGGTCGTCGCCAGACTCGAGTCGGTGGTGCTCTGCCCCTGCGCTGTCAATCCCGACGAAGCCGTCGCGCCAACCAGATTCTGCAGCGCATTTGCAGCCTTCAGCGCCCCAAACAGCGATGTCACGCTGGAATTGGCATTCGATGCGCGCGAATTCTTTACCTGCCCATCGGTCGACGCCGACAGGCTCTCGCTGACCACAATCATCACTACATCGTGAATTCTGTACGCCTTAACATCAGTGCCTAATCGCACCAACTGGCCCTCCGGGCTCCACAGCGAACCCGCTGTATGCACCTCGGCCGCCTGCTGCGCGCGCACCCGCTGAATGTAGTTGCGCAACGCTTCCTCCGGCGGAGTCGCCTTCGCCGCCGGCGCTGCCGCGTGCTTCTTTGCCGACATCCCAGCCGGCGCCACCAAAAGCGCCACCGCCAAAATAGAAATGGCCCAACGCCTCTTCATCGCTGCGCCTTCGCCATCGGTTTGAGCTCCGCCCTTCCCGGCCCGAGCGCGACCACGCGAACCACTTTTCCCCCGATCTTCAGTCGTGCTTCAAACCCGCTCCCTGCCATCGCCGACGCCAGCGCCGTTGCCTCTAATCGCGCATCGACTACCGCCGTATGCTCCTCGACGACCAGTGCATCGCCCGCGTGAATCACTGGATGGGCCGGGGAACCCGCGTCCGCCCTCTCGACGGGCACCATCTGCCCCGGCCCTGCCGGGTCAGCCGCGTTCTTGACCAGAAGCCACCGGTTTCCGGTCGCGCTATCGTCGATTACTCGAATCATCTGGCAGCAGGCGGGCGCCGGCAGCCAGAAGATTAGCAGCGGAATTTCAGCCAGAACGAACATACGCATCGACATTCCAACCGCCCTCATTCTTCAACCATTGCCGGAAGTTCAGTGCGTCATATTATTGACTTCCGAATACATGTCGTCCGCCGCTTTGATCACCTTCGAATTCGATTCGTAGGCCCGTTGCGCCAGGACCATCTGCACAAACTCGGTCACTACATCCACATTCGAGTTCTCGAGATATCCTTGCTGCAGCGTGCCCATCCCTTCCGTTCCACCTGGGTTCCCCAAGACCGGATCGCCCGAGCTGAGCGTCGCTGTGAGCAGGTTGTTCCCCATGCTCTCGAGTCCCCCCGCATTGGGAAACGTAGCCAACTGAATCTGTCCCAGTTGCGACGGGTTCTGCTGTCCGGCGAGAGTCGCGTTTACCACCCCGTATTCCGTGATCGTCACCGCCGTCGCATTCGACGGAATCGTGATCGTCGGAATCAGCGGGTCGCCGTCCGTGGTCACGATGGTTCCCTGGTTGTTCAGGTGAAACTGGCCGGCGCGTGTGTACGCAATCGTGCCGTCGGGTCGCTGCACCTGAAAGAATCCCGATCCTTGAATCGCCACATCGAGAGGGTTGTCAGTCTCGTTCAGCTCGCCCTGTGTGTTGATTACCTCGGTCGCCGCCGACTTTGTTCCCAGGCCGATCTGCAATCCTGCCGACACCGTGTTCTGGCTTTGCGCCGCCCCGGGCGTAACCATGTTTTGATACACCATGTCCTGGAACTGCAAGCGCAGTTGCCTGAAGCCGGTGGTCGATGAGTTGGCTAGGTTGTTGGCGATGGTGTCGAGGTTCATCTGCTGCGCGCTCATGCCACTCGCTGCTGTATACAAGGCTCGAATCATGGGCGACTCCCTTCGGCCGTCATGGTCAGTTCGTAGTTCTTAGTGCGTAGTTCTCAGTTCCCATTTCCTGATTTCCCGTTCGAGTTGCCAAAGACGACGGAACCCGTCGTGCGCAACAGACTGTGAACTGCGAACTGTGAACTCGCATCTCACACCCTA